>Ga0209724_1000663_pt1 | contig 32662 bp, 27 predicted proteins | sample grotaG_FD_184143 | JGI IMG/M metagenome (GOLD analysis project Ga0209724, IMG submission 184143) | Glacier valley bacterial and archeal communities from Borup Fiord, Nunavut, Canada, to study Microbial Dark Matter (Phase II) -... | ecosystem: Environmental > Aquatic > Freshwater > Ice > Glacier ... | reverse complement strand
CGGTGAGCGTGTATTGACCATGTATAGTAAAGGGGGATATGGTACCTCACTGCTTCCACCAGCCGACTGGAACTATCCGGTATGGATGGCTTTGATGCAGACTCATGATAATTGTGGTCCGCAATCTGTTTCAGTAATCGAAAAGATGGTTAGAAATATACATAAAAAGTATCCTGATGCTGAAGTGGTTTGTGGTACTATGGATGAGTTTTATAATGAATTATCTAAGTGTGATTTAAATAAAATACCAACTATAACAAAAGATCTTGCTGATACTTGGATACATGGCATTGGAGCATATCCTAAGGAAATTGGCATCATCCGGGAGGAACGAGAAAAATCTAAGAGATTGCAAGCAATTTATGCAAAACAGGTGCTGGAAGATAGTGAATATGCAGATAATAAAGCAATGGATATTTTAAATCAATATTATGAATGTGTTAGTCTTTTTGAAGAACATACGTGGGGAGCCGATGTAAAAACATGGCTTGGACCAAACCGTGTGTATTGTAAGAAGGAATTTTTGAAAGCTAAACTTAAAAAGAATTACTTGTTTATGGAGGAGTCCTGGCAGGAACAGAAAGATAGAGCTAATCAAAGTAGACTGGCTATGCAAAAGATGAAAATGCAGGTTGAGAAAAATAATAATAATGAAATTTCATTATTTAATCCTAATAATAGTGATTTCACTGGCTGGGTAACTCTTAAAGAGCTAAATAGTGAATTAACAGATTGCAGTCTAGAAATGAACGGAGAAGATTTGCCGATAACAAAAATAGATGGTGAATGGGCATGTTACGTAAAAACATTGCCTCCTTTTGTGACGAGTCCTCTACACATTGTGAAGATTCAATCTCCAATAGGAAATTTAGTAATAAAAAGAGAGAATCAATTAGTTACAGTAGAAAATCATAGGTATACCTTAACATTTTCAGAAATCTCCGGTAAAATCATAGAACTATTTGATAAGAAATTGAATTCGGTATTACTAAAAGATCGAAATCACAAATCAATCTTTTCTTATCAATATGATCGATATGGAATAGAAGATATTACTACATATTTAAAAGATTATGCATATCGCTTTTCCACCTGGGGAATTCAAGACTTTGGCAGAGAAGCATATCCTGAATGTGAACACAAGACATATTATCCGGCGTTTCAGTCCTATTCCATTGAAAATGGCACTGTGATTTTTTGCTATGAAGGTGCGGAAAGTGTAGAAAAATATGGTGATGCACAACAGATTAGGATTGAAGTGACTTTGCCACCGGTAGGAGATGAACTATTTGTCAATTTAAAATTAAAAGGTAAGCAGGAGACTCCCTATATAGAATCAGGATCCTTCCTATTTCCTTTAGCAGAGGAAACACCTAGTTATAGAGTTAATAAATCAAATGTAGTCTTGAATCCATCAACTGATATTCAAGAAGACGCCAATCATGTATTTTATTGTTTGGAAAATTATTTCTCTACTATGGGAGAGGATATTGGACTTTGTGTCATTGCAAAGGATTCACCCTTGATTTCTTTAGGTAATACGGGAATTTATACTTATTTGAAGGATTTCAAGGACCCGGAAGATGCGATTGTATATAACAATTTGTTCAATAATATGTGGGGGACGAATTACCCGCAATGGATTAGCGGAGATTTATGTTATCGATATGTGTTATTTGGTTTTAACAATGAGCAAGAATCGTCTGTTATGGAGAGAGCAGCAATGTTAAAAGAAGGTGTTGAGCTCACGCGTAATAATTTGAGAAAAGAGTTTGGTAAGTTCCCTGAGCATATGCAACTAATCAATGCCAGAAACGAAAAAGCTGGTATGGTATTACGATTTAAAGATTTATCGGGAGAGGATACTTGGAGAAAGATTAAGGTGAAAGATTATTCCATTACCCCGATTGATTTAAGCAATATAGCGATAGGAAAAAGCTCAGAAGAAGAACAGGAATTTCAAATAAAACCATATGGGATATATTCCTTTTTGATTTCAAAGATCATTAATAATTAAGAATGAAGAAAAATAAGTAGCAAGATAAAAGTGAAAGGCATGGGTGCGTGAATAATGAAATTGACTTATTATGGAACAGCAGCCGGTGAAGGGTGGCCGGGGTTATTCTGCAACTGTGAGCTTTGCAGGGCTGCCCGCGAATTAAAAGGAAAAAACATTAGAACAAGATCACAGGCATTAATTAACCATGATTTACTAATTGATTTGCCACCGGATACCAATATGCACTCCTTAATCTATGGCCTGGAGCTTGGTAAAATCGATAATCTTTTGGTAACGCATAGTCATTTTGATCACTTTAATCCCACGGATTTAGAGTTATTACGCGAGCCCTTTGCTCATAATCGACCGAACATATTTCAAATCTATGGAAATAGTTTGGTAAAGGATAAAATATGGAGTAATGTTCCGAATATCTCAGACGTTGAATCCAATATTAATTTTCATTATGCAGTACCATTTGAACCTATCAGAATAAAGGATTATATCGTCGTTCCACTTTTAGCATTACATGATAAAAAGGAAGAGTGCCTATTTTATCAAATTACGCAGGGCAATAAAACCATATTATATGCGCACGATACAGGAGCATTTCCAGAACAAACAATGGATTATTTGAAAGATAATAAAGTGCATCTAGATTTAGTAAGCTTTGATTGCACGATGCAAAGCGGTGAGGACGGTAAAAATCACATGGGACTCCTTGATGCAGTCAAGGAGAGACGCAAGCTGCTTAATCTTGGACTTGGTGATGACAATACATTATGGGTGGTAAATCATTTTTCACATAATGGTCTTTGGTTACATGATAGAATGGTTGAGGAAGCTGATAAATATGGGTTCCTTGTTTCCTTTGATGGAATGATTATTGAAATTTGAAATGATTAGAAAATTCTAATTTATATTTGGTGAAAGGGTAATGGTGTATTATTTTAATTTAAGAATGAATTACTGGTTAATTGGATTACATGTTATTGTATGAAGATGGAGGCTTTTATGGGGATTCAATTTTGTGGTGAGAGTCGGGTGTTTAAGCTTGATACACCAAAATCCACTTATATGATTGGGATAGTGGATGATGAAAATTTTGTTGGACATATTTATTATGGCAGAAAGATTGTGGATGCTGATTTGCGTTATTTAATGCGTATTTATGAAGCTCCTTATCTACCTTCGAATAATAGCAGAGATCGGGTTTCTTTTATGGATTCTTTTCCAATGGAGTTTTCAACACATGGGGTGGGAGACTTTAGAGAATCTTGTTTGAGTGTTAGAACCAAGACAGGACATACAGCTTGCAGTCTATCCTATGTGTCACATGAAATTTATAAAGGCAAGCCCTTACTGGAGGGTCTTCCGGCTACCTTTGGTAAGGATATGGATTGTACTACGCTGGAATTATTATGTGAGGATAAGACCTTACAGCTTCACATTATATTAGTATATACCGTCTTTGAAGCCTTGGATGCAATTACTAGGAGTGTAAGAGCAATCAATGCTTCGCCGGACACACTTCATTTAACTAAGGTTTTGTCAGCGTGCCTTGATATGGATAATAGAGATTTTGATATGATTACATTATTTGGATCGTGGTCTAAGGAACGGATGATTAATAGAAGAAGGATTACGGATGGAAAACAGCTAGTATCCTCTTTACGAGGAGTTTCTTCCCATCAAGAGCAACCTTTTTTGGCATTTTTAGGACGGGATACCAATGAAGATCAGGGTGAAGTTTACGGTCTCAACCTTGTATATTCCGGGAACTTTATGGCTCAGGCTGAAATAACCCAGTTTAATATGCTTCGGGCAACGATAGGTATTAATCCGGTCGACTTTTCTTGGAGATTAAGGGCGGGAGAAACCTTTACAGCGCCTGAAGCAGTTCTTGTGTATTCTTCAGAGGGAATCGGACAAATGACTAGAACTTTTCATGATTTGTATCGCAATCATCTGATTCGAGGTGAATATAAGGATAAGAAACGACCGATTCTTATTAACAACTGGGAAGCAACTTATTTTGACTTTGATACTGTAAAACTACTTGGCATAGCAAAAGAGGCATCGAAACTTGGTATAGAAATGCTTGTTATGGATGATGGATGGTTTGGTTCAAGAAATGACGATAATTGTGCGCTGGGTGATTGGATAGTAAATGAATCAAAGCTAAAAGGTGGTTTAAACTATTTGGTTAACGAGGTTAACAAAATAGGGCTAAAATTTGGAATCTGGTTTGAACCGGAAATGATTTCACCGGATTCGAATTTGTACCGTGCTCATCCTGATTGGGCAATACAGATACCAGGACGTGTCAAAGCGTTAGCGAGGAATCAATATGTACTTGATATTTCCAGAAAAGAAGTAAGGGATTTTATTTATCTTAGTATGAGTAAAATTCTTAAGGAAACAAATATTGAATACGTAAAATGGGATATGAATCGTTCGCTTACTGAGCTTGGAAGTACTTGTTTAGATAAGGATTCTCAAGGTGAACTATATCATCGTTATGTGCTTGGGTCATATGAAATGCAGGAACGACTTATTTGTGATTTCCCTCAGTTGTTACTAGAAAATTGCTCCAGTGGTGGAGCGAGATTTGATCCAGGTATGCTTTTCTACAGTCCACAAATATGGTGTTCCGATGATACAGACGCTATTGAACGATTAAGAATACAGCAGGGGACTGCTCTTATCTATCCGTTATCCGCAATAGGGGCGCATGTGGCTGATTGTCCGAGTCATTCGACCGGAAGAAGTACACCATTTTCAACGAGAGGCTATGTTGCATTGGCCGGAACGTTTGGATATGAACTAGATATAACAAAAATCCCCGAGGCTGATAGGAAAATGATACCGGAGCAGGTGGCAATGTATCATAAATATAACGATTTAGTGCGAACAGGAGACTATTATCGAATTGCTTCCTATCAAGATAATAAAGAGTATGATTGCTATGAAGTGGTATCGAAAGATAAGAAGGAAGCCCTTGTTACCTATGTTCAAGTTCTTGCTAGACCAAGGGATAGAGTAAAACGAATACTCATCAAAGGTCTTTTAGAGAAGGCTATGTATCGTGTTGAAGAGACAGGTGAAAAACTTAGCGGAGGGGCATTGATGTATGCCGGAATCAATATTGCAAATATGTGGGGTGATTATCAAGGTAAGTTAATTCATATCGTTGCAATCTAATCGTTAACTATCAACAAATCATGTAATAAAAAATAATAGGTTGCAAATGAATTTTGCAACCTATTATTTTATATGGCACTACATTATGATTTCTGTTAGTAATACAGGTCGGTTTTCATCCAGAGATTTTTTGGCAGCCTTTGCAATGAGCACCGGTTGCAGACCGTCATTAATATTGACCGGAACATCAGTATTATTAATGATTGCCTTTACAAATAAAGAAATTTCTTTTGAGAAGGAAGCCATATAACGTTCCAAGAAAAAGTATAATGGCTTCTCACCAGTTACACCTGAAACTGTGCTGATGACAGCAGTGGAATTTGAATCATTCGTAACGGCAACTTGACCTTTTGAACCAAATACCTCGGCACGTTGATCATATCCGTAATCGGCCTTACGAGAGTTATCAATTACAGCAAGTGCACCATTTGCAAGCTTCATTGTAATAATGGCTGTATCTATGTCGCCAGCGTCCTTAATCGCAGGATCTACTAAAGCAGTACCACTTGCGTACACTTCAACAACATCACTTGAGGTTAAATAGCGAACCATATCAAAATCATGTATGGTCATATCCAAAAACATTCCGCCTGACACTTTTACGTACTCAATGGGAGGGGCAGCGGGATCTCTGGAAGTTACCTTAACAATATGTACATCACCTATTTTGCCATCAGCAACCGCCCTGTGGACAGCCTCAAAATTATGGTCAAAACGACGATTGAAACCAACTTGGAATTTTACATTGGAATCCTCTAAAGCTTTAATAACAGCTTTGATTTTAGCTAAATCCTGAGAAATTGGTTTTTCGCAGAAGACATTTTTATTTGCTTTAATTGCCTCTATTGCGATATCTGCATGTGTATCAGTAGACGAGCAAATCAGTACTGCATCAATGTTATTGTCATTTATTATGTCATGATAGTCTGTATATACCTTATAGATACCCAAGTTATTTGCCCATGATAAGGTTGCTGCATTCGTTATAGGATCTGCAATTGCAACTACTTGGGCTTCCTTTACATGATTAGTAATACTTTCTGCATGGACTTTACCAATTCTTCCAGCACCAATAATACCGATATTTATCATAACCTCATATCCTTTCATTTCAATCAAGAATAATTAGATTATACCATGATATTATAGTAACATCAATAAAAAGTTAACAAAAACATATGCAAAACATAACAAATAATATTGATTTATAAAGAAAATATGATAATATATAAGTGTGAAAGAAATTTTGAAAACACCAAAATTTCTCCGAAGAACTTCAAAATGAAATCCATAGGAATTTCATTTTGCACTTCTTCATTCAACTTCTCACATTTGCGCTCGACAATGTCGAGCATGTTTCGAAGTGTGAAGGAAAAACACTTTCACACTGAGCTTTGCATTCTCAGAATTTGAAGACAAATTTGATTATCATAACTTTGAGAACACTTGATGAAATCAACAGCTTATACATTGCTTATTGTTATGAAGTTGCATAGAAAAACGGAGGATAGTATTATGGCGATGAAATCGTTTCGAATTAAACAAATGGAGCAGTACATTATAGAACGTGATTTAGTATCTATGGAAGAATTGCGCAGCGCCTTCAATATTTCGATGAATACCGTTCGAATGGATGTAGCTCAGCTTGTGAGTAAAGGAGCCATTCTAAAGGTATATGGAGGAGTATGCAGCAATCAAAAGGGAAAGCTTGTTCCATTTGAAGAGAGACAATCAAAGAATATTCAGGGGAAGATATCGGTAGGTAAAGCTGCTGCAATGCTTGTAGAGGATAGCGATATTATTTTTATTGATTCTGGAACAACAACCATGTATATGATGGATTATTTAGAAGAATGTAAAAATGTTACGGTACTGACAAATAATCTAAATGTAATAAATCGGTCTTTACCATTACCAAATGTTAATGTCATATGTTTACCTGGAATGTTAGAGAGAAAAACCAATTCCTTTGTTTCGGCGGATACCGTACGTACCTTAGAAAAGTATAATATTAAAAAGGCTTTTATGGCCTCCTCCGGGATAAGCGCAAATGGCATGGTAACGAACGCTTCACCACTTGAATATGAGATAAAGAAAGCTGCAATCGCCAATAGCAAAGAGGTATATCTTTTGGTTGATTCTTCAAAATTTGGAAAGAGCGCAATGCTTTCCTATGCAAATATTTCAGAGATGAGTAAGGTTATTGTTGATAATAATATAGAAAGCGGACTTCTTGAGTTATGTGAGAAGAAGAATGTGGAGGTCATAGTAACGAAAATAGGAGCCGAATTGTAAGCGTAAAGATTACTCGATAATAATTGTTAGCTAATAATAGTATATATGGTAACTTATTGTTAAAAGATTAGTAAATCGCAAATAAATCCTGAAAAAGAAGAAAGGGAATGCACTTGTGTCACTAGTAAGTATGAAATCATTTTTGGCAAGAACTAGCATATTTAATAGTAATGGAAGAGCGTGGAGTGAGAATGATGGGGTATATTCAATTTGCTGAAGATAGATCGTTCGATATTATACTAATTGGAAGAATTGCGATTGATTTTAATCCGGTTGATTATTACAAACCTCTTTCTGAAAGTACTACATTTAAAAAATACTTAGGAGGATCACCTGGCAATATTGCTGTTGGAATAGCGAGACTTGGGCGAAAAGTAGGCTTTATAGCAAAAGTATCTGATGATCAATTTGGGGATTATGTAGTAGATTACTTCAAAAAAGAAGGAATTGACACAAATCACATTAGTAGGTGTTCCAATGGGGAAAAACTAGGGCTAACTTTTACAGAAATACTAAGTGAAACGCAAAGCAGTATTTTAATGTATCGAAATGATGCCGCAGATTTAAAGTTAGAAGTAGCAGATATTGATGAGGAATACATAAAACAAGCAAAAGCAATTTTAATTTCGGGAACGGCGCTATCTATGAGTCCAAGTAGAGAAGCAGCATTAAAAGCAATATCAATTGCAAAAAAGCACAATACGGTTATTATTTTTGATATTGACTATCGGCCTTATAGCTGGAAAAATGCCGACGAAATTGCTATTTACTATTCTACAGTTGCAATGAATAGTGACATTATTCTTGGATCGCGTGAAGAGTTTGATTTAACTCAAAAATTGATTGCACCAAATCTTAGTGATGAAGCCACAGCTGCCTTTTGGCATAAATATGGCGTAAAAATTGTAATCATTAAGCATGGTAAAGAGGGATCTACAGCATACGTAAATGATGGAAGCCATTATGGCATTAAACCATTTCCGGTAAAATTATTAAAATCCTTCGGTGGTGGGGACGGATATGCTTCCGCGTTCCTTTATGGCTTATTTGAGGGATGGGATATCCTTGACTGTCTAGAATTTGGCAGTGCTTCCGCAGCACTTTTAGTAGCCAGTCACGCATGTTCGGAGGATATGCCTTCGGTAGCCAAGATACAGAGCTTCATTGCAGAATGCAAATTAAAATATGGTGATATGATTGCGAGATGATAGTCTCGCAAAAGCAGCGAGCCATTTAGGAGGACATTATGTTTGATTATTTAGAGTTTGATGTAAGCGGGAAAAAAGCAGTATCACGCATGGACGGAATTAACGATAATATGCGAATGGATATTACGGTTTTTCGCATGAAAAAGGGTAGTGTGTTGGAATTTGGGGAAAGTGGTAAGGAAATTGCTATTTTATTATTGGAAGGCAATATAACATATCAGTGGCTGTCATTTACAGAAACAGCCGAAAGATCCAATGTTTTCTCACAGCCCCCGTATTGTTTACATAGTTGCAAGGATACAAAGGTTACGATAGCTGCCGTGTACGACAGTGAGATTATAGTGCAGTCTACTACGAATGATAACATCTTTGACAGTCATTTTTATAAACCAGAGGATTGCAAGATTGAATTAATGGGTGAAACACAGTGGGAAGGGACTGCGAAGAGAGAAGTACTTACCATATTTGACTATAACAATGCTCCTTACTCCAACATGGTTATGGGTGAGGTAATTACAAAAGCGGGAAGATGGTCCAGCTACATCCCGCACAGTCATGCACAGCCAGAGGTTTATTATTATAAGTTTGATAAGCCACAGGGCTTTGGTGCTGCTTTTATTGGAGAGAATGTCTTTAAAGTAGCGGACGGAAGTTCAGCTTCAATCCCTGGGGGATTAACTCATCCACAAACAGCAGCACCGGGGTACAACATGTATTATTGCTGGATGATTCGTCATCTTGATAACAATCCTTGGACATCGCGTGACAATGATCCAATACACGAATGGTTATTGAAGGAATAAAAATGCACTATATACATAGCAAATTATATTTATTCGTTTTACAGCAGTTAGGATAAATATAGGAAGGAGGGTTTATGATGGGGATATTAACAATGACGGTGGGCCAGGCTTTAGTGAAGTTTTTAGATAATCAATATGTTAGTTTAGATGAAAGGCAAGAGAAATTTGTCGACGGTATATTTACCATCTTTGGACACGGTATTGTGTGTGGATTAGGCCAGGCACTTGATGAAAACCCATATGGCTTAACTATTTACCAGGGGCGTAACGAACAGGGGATGGCGCATGCTGCAGCCGGGTTTGCAAAACAGAGCAATCGTAGAAGAATAATTGCTTGTGCCTCCTCCATTGGACCAGGTGCGGCGAACATGGTTACAGCGGTTGCAGATGCTACAGCAAACAATGTTCCACTTTTGGTATTTACAGGAGATACTTTTTCAACCAGACAGCCGGATCCTGTATTGCAACAGATTGAACAATTCCATGATGCATCTATTACCACTAGTGACGCGTTCCGCCCGGTATCTAGATATTGGGATAGGATAAATCGTCCGGAACAATTGATGAGTGCTTTATTAAATGCCATGCGTATCCTTACTGATCCTGAAAAAACAGGTGGGGTATGCATTTCATTACCACAGGATGTACAGGGAGAAACCTTTGCATTTCCGGATTATTTTTTCAAAAAACGTATCCATAGGATTACGAGAATGAGTCCGGATCAGTATGAAGTTAGTGATGCCATAGAATTAATTCTTAGTAAGAAAAAACCAATGGTGATTATAGGCGGTGGTGTCAGATATTCCGAAGCTGGAGAGCAAGTGCGTGAATTTTGTGAAAAGTATACGATACCCTTTGCTGAAACTCAATCAGGAAAGAGTGTAATAGCCTCCTCTCACCCTCTAAACCTTGGTGGAATAGGTGTGACCGGAAATAGTGCAGCTAATTCCATCGCCTCCGAAGCTGATTTAATCATTGGTGTAGGCACCAGATTAACCGATTTTACGACAGGCTCTAAGGAGTTGTTTCGGAATCCGAAGGTGGATTTTGTCCTAATTAATGTATCACGCTACCATGCTGAGAAGCTTGATGCACTTCCCGTAACTTCAGATGCAAGAAAGGGAATACAGGCTATACGGACAAAACTTGAAAAAACTAATTATAAAACTGCATATACCAATGAAATTATTGAGGCAAAGCTAGGCTGGAAGCTTGAAATGGAATTCTTGACGAGCACAGTATTTAATAAAAACTATGAGTCCATAGTGAAAGCGAAAGAAGAAGGCATTGAAGAAGAATTTATACAGGCGACTGGAGGTATGCTTACACAAACGGCAGCAATTGGTATCATTCGGGAACAAATTGAAAAAGATGCTATTATTGTTGGAGCCTCAGGAAGTTTGCCGGGCGATTTGCAAAGAATGTGGACCACAGATGTAAAAGACTCGTATCATATGGAATATGGGTACTCCTGTATGGGATACGAAATCGCGGCAACGCTCGGAGCTAAGCTTGCAGAGCCAGATAGGGCTTGCTATGCAATAGTAGGGGATGGTTCCTTTATGATGTTGCATTCTGAGATAGCAACAGCTTTACAGGAGAATAAGAAAATCACAATACTACTCTTTGATAACTGTGGATTTGGATGTATTAATAATCTGCAAATGGGAAGCGGAATGGGAAGTTTGGCTACTATGTTTCGGTACCGAGGCGATGCATCAAATAAGCAGAATGGCAATTTAATGGTTACAGATTTTGCAATGATTGGGCGAGGTTATGGAATGACTACTTATACAGCTAAAACGACGGAGGGACTAATCACAGCGCTGAAAGATTCGCAGCACGTAGATAATTCTGTCTTAATCGATATAAAGGTTTTGCCAAAATCAATGACAGATGGTTATGATTCCTGGTGGCATGTGGGAATTGGTAACAGTAGTACGAATCAAAAAATCAAGTCCGCTTATGAGGATAGAAAACTGCATTTGGAAAAGGCAAGAATGTATTAACAGGCGAATAGAAAAAGGCTTAATTAAGCTGTCTGATAAATAGGGGAGTATTTATAGAAGAGTGGAGGGAAGTAAATGCTAAATAAAGAGAAGATTAAGCTTGGAATCGCACCAATTGGTTGGACAAATGATGATATGCCTGCTTTAGGAGGAGAAAATACCTTTGAACAATGCATTAGCGAGATGGCACTTGCAGGCTTTACCGGCTGTGAAGTCGGAAATAAGTACCCGAAGGATACAAAAGTGTTAAAGGCAGCCCTAGATCTTAGAGGAATGAGAATTGCAAGTAAATGGTTTTCTTCCTTCTTAGTAACAAAGCCCTACGAAGAGACGGAAAAGGAATTTTTAAAAGAGCTTGATTATTTGGAAGCTCTTGGCGCAGACCGGATTAATATTTCGGAACAAAGTTATTCCGTACAGGGAAACGAAGAATTATCAATTTTTGATAATAAAGTAGTTTTTACGGATGAGGAATGGAAGAGACTATGTGATGGACTTAATAAACTTGGTAAGCTTGCAGTCAGCCGTGGCTTTAAGTTATGCTTTCATCATCACATGGGAACCGGTGTTCAGACAATAGCAGAGACCGAACGTCTTATGGATAATACGAATAAAGATTACGTGTTTTTATGTTATGACACCGGACATTTTACCTTTTCAGGAGAAAATCCACTTTACATATTACAAAAATATCCGGAAAGAATTGGTCATGTACATTTGAAAGATGTTAGAGAATTTGTTTTAAAAAATGCTATGCAGGGAAATTGGTCATTCTTAAAGTCAGTACGGGAGGGAACCTTTACCGTTCCTGGAGATGGCTGTGTTGATTTTGAATCTGTATTTTCGGAATTAGTAAAGTGTGGCTATGAGGGATGGCTCCTAGTTGAAGCAGAACAAGATCCGGATAAGGCGAATCCTTTTCAATATGCAAAGATGGCGCGCAACTATATTAAACGAATGATTGATTTATAAGGGGGACATTAATTTGGAAAAATTAAAATATTTTACAGGTGGTCAGTTTATAGAGTCAAAAACAGATAAGTATAACGAAGTACACAATCCAAGCACCGGGGAGGTTACCGTATTTGTTCCGTGCTGTACGAAAGAAGAAGTGGAAGAGGTTATAGGGATTGCAGATAAAGCATACAAAAGTTGGTCCATAGTTCCTATCGTAAAACGTGTTCAAGTATTATATAAATTACGTGGGTTAATCGAGGAACATATGGAGGAATTGACCTACTTAGTGGCACAAGAGCATGGAAAAGTATGGGAGGAAGCCATGGGAGATGTGCTAAAAGCGAAAGAAGGAACAGAACTGGCTTGTTCTGCACCTAGCCTGATATTAGGCGAAGCTATGATGAATACATCAACCGGTTTTGACACGGTATTGTACCGGGAATCCATCGGTGTATTTGCTGGTATTGTACCCTTTAATTTTCCGGCCATGATTCCTATGGGCTGGATGGCACCTATGTGTATTGCTGCTGGGAATACGATTGTATTGAAGGTGTCCAGTTCTACACCAAGAACGGCTCTACGTTTTGCAGAGCTATATAAAGAAGCCGGACTTCCTGACGGTGTATTAAATATTGTAACCTGCAGCAGAAGGGAAGCGGAAATATTTTTAACACATCCAGCGATCAAGGGAATTTCTTTTGTCGGAACGACTGCGGTAGGAAAACATATTTACTCGGTAGCGGCTGAACATGGTAAGGGGGTTCAAGCACTATGTGAAGCTAAAAATCATGCATTAATTCTAAGAGATGCGCCAATTGATCGTAGTGCGGCAGGCATTATTAATTTCGCTTTTGGTTGTGCCGGAGAACGTTGTATGGCATTGCCGGTGGTTGTTGTAGAAGAAGCGATTGCAGATGATCTTGTTTCAAAAATCGTTGAATTATCTAAGAAACTAAAGGTAGGACCTGCTTATGATAAGACTTCTGCCTTAGGGCCAGTGATAAACTTGGAACATAAGGAAAGGATTTTAAATTGGATTCAAAAGGGAATTGAGGAAGGAGCAAAGCTGGTACTTGATGGGAGAACAATCAAGGTAGAAAATTTTGAAAATGGTTATTATATTGGACCTACAATATTTGATTTTGTTACGGCAGATATGACGATAGGAACAACAGAAATATTTGGACCCGTTCTCTGCATCAAGAGGGTAAAGAATTTTGAAGAAGGATTAACCATTATGAACAATAATCCATTTGCTAATGGCTCAGTTATTTATACTCAAAATGGTTATTATGCGAGAGAATTTACGGCTAGAACGCAGGGTGGAATGGTTGGAGTTAATGTGGGTATCCCTGTACCAATTGGTGTATTCCCTTTTTCGGGTCATAAGAATTCATTCTTTGGTGATTTACATTGTCTGGGCAAAGATGGTATTAAATTTTATACAGAAAGTAAATGTGTCACCACAAGGTGGTTTGATGAAGAAGAGAGGAAGAATACGCAAGTCACGACTTGGGATGGAACTATCTGATAAGAAAGATGAATTGGTAATGAATAAAAACAACAAAGCCTCCCGAATTTTGCAAAAGTGCAATATCCGGAAGGCTTTTGTGGCTATTAAAAAGTAGTGTTTATATAAATAAGTATACATAATTTCCACATCTAGGCATCATTTAAAAGTTTTTTGAATAAGGAGGTAGCCATTAGAATATCAAAAAGCTTTTTTAGGTACCGGTTCGCAAGTAAAAAAGTAAGGGGCACACATCCAAGTAAAACAAGGTAAGCCAGATACCTAGGTTCTGATTTTAATACGGTAAAAAATCCGACATAGACTAAGGCATTGCGACACCAGATATGTGTAATATAAATTTGCAGCGTGCGTTCACCAAATTTAGAAATAAATAGTTTGCAACGAGGCACCAGTATTAAAAACGCTGCAGATATTATGATTGCTAACAGATACCAGATACCGCGAACAAGAATACCGTATGGTGCCAAATCACCAAGTGAAGTTGAATACGGAGAGGAGCCATATATAATATTGTATACAGAATCCAAGTGTTTTCCAAAAACAAATAAGCAAATCATAAATACAACCAATATTGTGAAGGAAAGAAACCGGAGACGTTTTTTCAGAAACTCGTCTAATTTTTTTTCTGATAGGCAAAAACCTAGAATGAAAAATGGAAAGAATACAAATACCCTTGATAGGGATAAGATATTACTAATATTATTTATATATCCGATGAGTAAACCAATCAGGAAAGAGCCGATGATCAAATAATTCGTCTTAATACGTTCGAGTATCGGTATAGACAAATACCAGATGCAAAGTGCAATCAGGTACCAAGGTGCTGATGTATCCTTAAACAGATTAAGAGGCACTTTTTCATGGAATGCATATCCGAGTAATACATTTCCAACTTTAAAAAACAAATACAGCCAGAATATTGACAGAATTTTATCTGCGCGCAATCTTCCTCCTGCATTCATCCGTTTTGCAAGAAAACCAGAAACGAATATAAAGCACGGCATATGAAAAACATAAATAAAGTAAAGGATATATTTTATTTCTTTCACAAAAGTTAATTTTAATGCAAAATGACCAATTACGACTAGAATAATTAAAACGAACTTCAAATTGTCAATAAAATAGTTTCTCTCTTTTCCTAATCTATCAGATTGCTCTCTCTTCGGATAATACCAGTGATCGAATAATTTTTTCATTAATTTTACCTCTGTTTATATTCTCGTATGTATATTTTTATCATAGCTTAAATTACTCCATTATACAATCCGAAAATTTAACACAAGCTTTCTTTTAATTTTGTAGGTATTGATTATTGTTAATGCAATACTTAATTGATTATTTGACAGAAAACAACATAAATGTTAATATTTACATAAAGTTTACCTACAGGGGAGGAAAGAAATGAAACATAAACTAGTTCTTTTATTATTCGCATTTTTGATGTTAGTAGGATCTATAGCAGGAAGTAGTTCAACAGTCAAAGCGGCAGGTGATTATACTAATCCGGAGCTAATATTAACTACAGTAGAAGATATTGAAGTGTTTTATGATGATTATAAAGTAAATGATGTACTTATCGACACGAATTTAACGAAGAATCAAGATGGTAGACATATTTATAAGATTACCTTAAAACAGGATGGTTATGTGTCATTGTTATTATCAGCATATGGTGTTAAAAAAACTGTTGAAAAATGGGCTCCAACTTATTCTGTAACATCATCTGATGCAAGGCTGACTGCTACCGTTTATCGTGATTCAATGTTATTTTATCCTGTAGGACAGACAGTGGTTGCAACTGGTGATATTAACGGTGTGTCAATAGATAAAATAGCTTTAGACCAAGGTACCTATTATATTGCCATTGTGGCTGATAAATATGTAGGAGCAACTAATGGGTCACCATCAGTAACGTATGTTAAAGGAACTGCAAAACTTATTGTTTATTATCAGCAAGTACTTAATAATGAGATTTATCGCCCATCTAACGTTGGTAAAGAAAATCTAGTTTCAATTGACCGTGAGTTTATAAGCCTATTGACTGTAACAAATCCAAAAGATTATTACATTTTTGAAATAACCGATAAGGCACTTGTGAAGGTAAATATGATGTATGGCTCGACGAAAACCGCGAAATTTGTTCTTTATAGCGCAGAAAGGGAAGAATTACTTACAAAAATCGTTGCAGGAAATAGTATATGGTATAATGTTGAGAAATATTTAGAGCCGGGTATTTATTATTGTTCATTAGAAACTATTACACCTTATGATGGTGGACAAACCAATTTATTGATTACCCAAACAGTTTATCCTTTAAAATTAACACAGAAGAATGAAAAGGTTAATTCTTATATCACCGTTACTACGATTGATGCTCCAAAGGAAATTAGATATGTTAAGGGTAAATTAACAAATTCAGAATTGATCAGCAATAAATGGAATAGTGGAAAAGTTATTACGGATGTATTGCAGTTTGGTGTTAACATGACCGGTTATTATACCGTTCGTGTAACAGATGAATACGGTAATATGTTTATGCAATCCATAAATGTAGCCACATGTGATAAGAAAGTGCCGAATAAACCGATCATTAAGACTTATAAGGCAGGTACCTTCGTAGTATCAGGAACAGCAGAGAAAAGTACCACTGTAACAGTAACAGTGAATGGGAGGGCGTATACTTGTACAGCTTCCTCAAAAAAAGGATATTATAAATGTACTCTTCCCTATTTATTAGTAAAAGATAATAGCATTGAGGTAAATGTACAAGATATGTCGGGAAATGTTAGTGAAAAAGCAATAGTTTCGGTAAAATAATATCTATTAACAACAAAGAGCGCTTAGCAGGATATCGCTAAGTGCTTTTTGTTGTTAATATAAGACAAGTGACTTGTCGTTGTTTTCCTTTATAATTTTCCTTCAATAAAAATGCAATGTATAATTACTCGTTTTTATATAATTTCACTTTGTATCGCTCCGTAAGTTAGTATATTAGCAAATTTCTGGCACAGAATTCGTCATAAGTCAGCCCACTTAAATATACCTTTTCGGCAATAGCTATTCCTAAATAACGAAAGTGCCATGGTTCATAATTATAGCCAGTAATACTTTCTTTGTCTTTGGGATAGCGTAGGATAAATCCGAAGCGATAGGAATTTTTAGCAAGCCATACTCCGGCATCCGTATTTTCAAAAGATTGTTTTAAGATAGTATCATCGGTACCGCCAATATCTACAGCAAGTCCGGTTTGATGTTCAGAGTGCCCGGCTCTTGCAACAGTTTTGTCACGCTTTTTTTGATAAGCTTCTAATGAAATTACCTCTGTCTTTTTCCTATCGTAAACGACATTTTGATAGTCGAAGCTCCGGTACGCAGAAACAGCCTGCATGGTTATACTATCCGTATTTGCAGCAAGACACATTTCTTCCAGTGCTGTGCAGGCTTCTTCACATAGTTTAATAGAGCCGATACTATAAGATTTATTTATTCGAACAAGATTTTGAGGAATATAATCTTTTGAGATACAGTGATATTTGTTTATTAGAACAGTTAATTGGTCCGAATTTGTGACATTTTCATTGCTGGTATAGAATGGATGATCCAATCCGATATTCACATAGGTCACAGCATCTACCCATGATAAGTTACAATTAACAGATTTGTAATCAAGATATCGGTCTTCATAAGCAGCATTCCAAAAAGAAATAATCCCATCTAAAACTAACTCATTAATCAAAAGTTGGCTTTGCAGATGTAATTCGCTAGCGCCTTGCACAGGTAAAACAGCAGTTGTTTCTGAGCTACCAGAGGCAGTAGCCATTGAATATGTATATTCAGGTTTTGATAGAACGTCAGACTTCAACAGTGTCTCTTCGTATTTCAGAAAAGATTGGCACTTGTCATCTGTAATTACCTTCGAAGAACCTTTTGTATCTATAAAACGCTTAGGATAGATATTGCCCAGTAGTATAGCAATTAATGAAGTACAGACCGTAAGGAGTACTAAAGCAGTTGCCTTAATTAATATTCCTTTCATCATTTTATAACTCCTTTCAGTCTTATGCTTGCTATAAGCTACTGGATAAGGCGGGGCGATAAGGGAATTATTAATACGATTATCTACCAAGGTTATTCATTGATATCATATGATGAGTAGAGAATAAAATGTACTGAAATAATTAAAAATATGCAATTGAACTATGTGGAGTCAGCAGATAATGTAAATCAAAAATAAAGGCAAACGAAAGAGGACTGAATCCTGTATAATACAGGATTCAGTCCTCTTTCGTTGCTAAATTTAATATTTTTCTATTAAGCTATAACAACATTGACAGCTTGTAAACCACGAGCACCTTGAGCAATGTCAAAAGTAACTTCTTGATTATCTTCTAAAGACTTAAAGCCTTCTGAAGCAATTCCTGAGAAATGTACGAATACATCCTCGCCATTTTCGCTATTTGTGATAAATCCAAATCCCTTTTGAGCATTAAACCACTTTACTGTACCTTTATTCATGAAAGATACCTCCTATTTTTATAATATTTGAAATTTTTCGGTGAAAATAAAAAATCACATATTTTCGTAAATCATTAAACGCATTAATGACTTACAAAAATATGTGAATCAAAACTTACATCTAGAATAACTTGTTCATAATACCATGAATATTTGGAGTTGTCAATACTTATTTTATAAAGCTTGGCGGATAAGGCATCAAAAAATAACCCTTCTAACTAGAATTCCTTTTCTCTTTTAATCACGAGACGAGTTCGAACTCGAACAATGTTTTACAAACACGATAGAAGATAATTATTTTTTGGCTCGATATAACTTTGTTCTTGTCCAAACTCTTTCTAAGCCAATCTCCGTAAATCCGGCCTTTTTCAGAACTTCCAGTTCATGTTCCCAGCAAAACGGAGAATCAATATGCAGACTTCCAAATGACATATTTTTTTCGGCATATACCTGTTCCGCTTCCTGTAATCGCCTAAGCTCATCATAATGGCTCTTCTCCATAGAGTCTCCATTAAGGAATACGCCTCCTTCTGTGAGAGAATTCCGTATATTTCTATAAAGTTCTATTTTCTGCTTTTCATTAAAATGATGCATCGCATAACAGGTAAGTACTAAATCATAAGCCTCAAGGCCAAAGTAAAGGTCTAAAAACGAACCACAAATTGTCTTTAGCGTAACTTCAGGATATAAGACCTTCTTCTCTAACTCTATTATCATTTCCGATGCAATGTCAATTGCTGTAACATTTGCTTTACATCGGATCCGTTCTATCTCCAGCCCTGTTCCACAGCCTAAAACCAATATATTATTCTTTATTAGACTTTTGTCCAGCTGGCGTTCTATCTCATCATAGAACTCGGTCATGCCCATCTGCCGTACAAATAAATCATCATGCTTTTTTGCCTCTTCATTAAAATATTCAGCCATTACTTTCATGATTATTTCCTCCACTTATTTTGCTTCAATCATTTTATTATCTTTAAAATAATACTCTCGATCACAAATTTTACGAATCTTTTCTTTATGGGTAACGATGATAACTGTCTTTCCTGCCAGACTCTCCTCAATCAGATGAATCATCTTTTCTTCTGTTGCATCATCTACATTACTGGTCGGTTCATCTAGCTGATAGATTTCCTTCTCAATTAACAAGCCTCGCAATATATTAAGTCGCTGGCGCTGACCGGTAGATACGAAAACACCACGTTCTCCAAGAAGGGTTTCTAGCCCTTTCTCCTGTTTAGCATACCACTCCATCATTCCAACATCACCCAACATTTTTATTAAAGTTTCATCCGATATGAAGGCGTTACCAAAGGTAAGATTATCCCGTAATGTCATATCTAACATTTCCGTATCCTGTGCAATATAGACAGCATCAATATTCTTAGTAATGCGACAACCATCCACAAATAACTTACCATCAGTTTCAAGCATGCCAGAAAGGATCTTAAGCAGTGTAGTCTTTCCTTGACCGCTTTCTCCGGTAATGCAGATTTTCTCGCCCTTTTTAATATGAAAATCAGGTATCTCAATGGTTATCGCTCCTTGACTGGTATCATACTGATAAGCAATATCTTTCATAGTTATGGTATCAAATTCACTACCAATTGATGTGGACGTATATAAACTAGATTGCTCCTCAATAATTTTGTCCATTTCTCTTTGAGAAGCTGAAAACAAGTTATAATCCTTGATAAATCCGGCAATGTTTTTTACGTTATGTACCAGCTGAACGGTAACAATGGATAGATAAACCATAAACTCAACAATTGGAAACTCCGGGTTGTTGCTGTAAAGATACAATGCCACAAACATACAGATTGGACACAGTAAATAGTTTATTGTTTTGTATAAACAAAAGCCGATTTCATTTCCTATGGTGTAATGTCGTGTGGCTTCCAAATTCTGTTTTTGATATACACTTGCCTTATCCTCGATAAACTTAAGACCCCGAAGCTTCTGTACCGTAGAAATATTGTTGATGCCATCCATGAAGATTCTCGTCTGTTCGCCCCTCACAACCGTCATTTTTCTTAATGATTTTTCAATCAATACGGAACAGCGCAAACGTACGATAATACCTAATAGCGCAAGAATAAATACGATAAGCGAAAACCATAAGGAATATGTGCCAATGTAAATAATTAAATAAATAATATAAATTACACTGATACCTGATAATAAAAAGCCAAACAGCATTACACATTTTCGCTCTATTAACTGAGTGAGAATTCCTGCAATGTAACCTGTATTTCCACGTTGCAATGCTTCCGGCTTTGTAAAATACAATTTTTTGAAATAGTACGCATAATTTTCATTACGAATATATGCATTACCAATACCGTCAGAATAGTCACAGATGAACTCTACTCCTTCCCAAATCAGAATGTATCCAATGAAAAAGAATGCGGCCGTTAAGAATTCGTGTCGTTCAATATTTGCAACACTTACCTTGGCAAGTGCAATGGTTAGATAAGCATTCATAACCCCCCATATCACAGTAAAACTGGCATTACAGATTAACAGTTTCTTGGGTACTCCTAAAAATATTTTCTTCAACATATAGATAATTCCTTTCTTTGCAAAGTTTTCTTAATTAAAATATTTATTGCATTTTGTAATAAACAAAAAGCCAATATTCTGTGCTTCCACAAAACATTGGCTCTACTGACATACAATAAATTACTTTCTGTTTTCAGGATTGGCTCATTATTTTATGGTAGCAAAAATAGTCGGTATTCTTAATAATTCTACCGACGAGCATAATAAAAATGACGCTAATTAGTTTTGCTAGCATAATGTAAGCCCTCCTTTTTCTATTTTTTTCTAATTATATACTATGAAACCAATTTGTCAAGAAATTTCTGGGAAACTTTATTATTTTCGTTTTATCATTATATTTCTAGGAAACTTTATCATTCCAGAAAAGAAATCCGGACAGTACCAAAGATTATGCTCTATTTGACGAATATTAATAACCATTGTAATGAATGTAGTTTTGATTGAATCTGTCCTGCGGACGGACATCACCATCAGGATAACCGATGGATACGATGGAAAAGGGAAGAATATTCGTGGGTAGATTAAGAACTTGGGATACTTTATTGATTCGTTCTTCCAAAGGCGCAATCCCAAGCCATACACCACCTAAACCGCAATGCACAGCTTCCAACAAAATGTTTTGTGTTGCAGCGCCTAAATCCTGTTCCCAGTTTTCGGGATACTTCATTCGCTCCTTATTCCCTAAAACTACAATCGCAAGCTGGGAATTTTTCAAAGGTGACGTAAACGGGCTGGTTGTAGACAACTTATTCAGGAGTTCCCTATCAGTTACGATTACAAATTCCCATTCCTGCTGATTGCCTGCTGAAGGAGCTGCCATTGCCGCTCGCAGCAGCAATTCCACCTTGTTTTCCTCAACTTTTATTTCTTTAAATTTTCTTACACTTGCTCTTGAAAAAATTTCTTTCATGTTGATTTCCTCCTGCGAAATATAAATATTCTTTAGCTCGCCATTTGTAGCACATTGACTATTAATAATTCTAGCATAGCACTATCTATTTATCTACTACAAAAAACCTAATTATGTAAATAATTGAGCCGCTATCCATCTCCAGGCATGGCGTTGTCAAATTTTATGACAGGTTAATGTAATCAACGGAAGAATGCACTATCCAGACGATGGTTTTATTTTCAGGGGTGAGAAAGGTAGAACTACCAGACGCCAGATTTCCTACTGCATAGAAAAAGCCTATTTAAAGGCAGGAATGCCTGTGAAATCAGCCCATGACATCCGTAGGACAATTGCACGGTATTATATAGCAAACGGTGTCCAATTGGACGATGCTGAACCCACGCTATAGCGTCCAGATTAGGGTAGTGGAGGATCAATCTACCATCTATGTAAAATAATAGCATAATTAACAGTTATGTATTGACAGGTAATAAATGGGATGATATAATGATGTCAACTTGTACTACAGCTATACAGCATAACAGCAATACACCAGTTTTAAATGTATAAATATATAAAAAAACACAATATGGAGGTAACCATGAGAAGCGATTTAACATTAAAAGAACGGGTAATGGCAGACATCAAGCAAAGCGGCGTTTTGCCTTGCATAAAGTTGCATCATAAAACAGAGGACTGGATCACCTATGCTGAAGCAATGTACGCAGGAGGTGCAAGGGCTGTGGAAATTACCATGACAACACCCGGCGCGCTTGAAGCAATTGAAACAATATCTGCACACTTTAAGGGCAAATTACACGTTGCGGCAGGCACAGTACTGGATGCTTCGACAGCACGCGAGGTAATTATGCATGGTGGCGAGCTAATCGTAAATCCATGCGTTATCGAAGATGTTATCAAACTTACAAACCATTATCAGGTGCCTGTGTTCTCGGGTGCATTTACGGCAACAGAATGCTTTACTGCAATGAACCTAGGTGCTACAGCAATCAAGATATTCCCAGGTGCAGTAGGCGGTGCAAAGTACATGACAAATCTTCGTATGGTTTTCCCTGAGATCAATTTGGTACCCTCGGGAGGGATCACAGAAGAAAATGTCGCTGACTTTATCCGAGCGGGCGCCTGTGCGGTTTCAGGTGCGAGGACATTCATGAACTTTGATATGATAAACAAAGAAGGTTTTGGCTGGATTACTAAACAGGTGGCAAAGTTTGTTCAGCTAATCGCTGAAGCAAAGAAAGATCTCCCAGATATTCCTTAACATAATCGGTTGAAAGGAGGAACTTATTATGACATATAAATGGTTATCTTATCCTTTGAGTACATCTTCACCAAGACCACCCGCAATCCCCGCGCCATCGATAACTGAATTCATGTCTATAGAGAAAACAGGTGCAAATGTGCAATTTCTGCAGTGCTATAATCACACAGGAACACATTTGGATACTGCTGCACATGTAATCGAAGGTGGTATTTCAATAGCACAATTTACACCAGCAGATTTGATTTTCGACAGTATAATGGTAATCGATTTGTCGGGTACACTTGAAGATACTGTTGTTACGAGTGAACACTTAGTTGCTTTCATGTCCGAAAATTCTGATGCTGAGGCGTTGATAGTAAAGTTTGGTGTCGAAGGATGGAGACAAAATGACCCCAAAAGATTTTCAAATCATTGTCCGGGTTTTAGTCCTAAAGCAGCAAAATATATCCATGGTAAGATGCCCAAGTTACGATTGATTGGCACCGACGTGCCGTCTATTGCATGTATTAATTCTCTTGATGAAACAATGATGGTGCATAATGAGTTCTTTCTGCTTGCTAGTTTAGAAAAGTTCATTATAGTAGAAGAAATGAAGTTGGATACGAGCCTATCCGATATTCGGCGAATAATTGTATCACCGTGGCTTGCAGAGGAGATGAATAGTGGCCCCTGCGTTATATGGGCTGAGTATCAGGAGTAAAAATGATTAATCTTAATAAGTTTGTGGCAAAGCCACAATTTATAATAGAATAAGAAAGTGAGGAAAATTTTCTATGAAAAAAATTATGAAAGTTTTTAGTGTCATCATCACGCTGATGATGGTCACTGCAGCCTTCACCGGTTGCACGAACAAGACCCCTACAAAAGACACTCCCGCTACGACTGAACCTGTAGTTGCAGATAAGGACAAAATGGTAATCGGCATGGTCCAGATCGACCTCAAGCATCCATTCCACATCGGTGAGGTCGAGGGCGCAAAGGAATGCGCTCGCAGAAATGGCTTTGAAATCGTAGTTACCTCCGGTGATGGTGATGTTACAAAGCAGGTTGAAGCATTTGACAATCTTGTTGAGTCTGGAGTTGATGCAATCTCCGTCAACTGTATTGACGTTACAGCATTTACAAACTCATTCGCAAAGGCAGCAGAAAAAGGCATCCCTGTTGTTGTCATGCATTCACATGCAGATGGAACTGCAGGAACTGTTGGTTTTGATGAGTATACCCTTTCAACCGAAGTTGGTCAATATGCAATAGAACTGCTCAAGGCGCAGGGAGGGGAACTTTCCGATAAGAAAGTTGCTCTACTTGCAGGCATGCTTGGCCAGGGATTGAACACAGGCCGTACGGGTGGATTTGTTGAAGTCATGGAAGCCAATAGCGTGGAGATTGTTGCTTCTGAGCCCACCAACTGGGATGGCACCGTTGCTACCACCATTATGGAAAACTACCTGACTACTTATCCTAATCTTAACTTGATTTTCGGGTTGTCTGATGGTGTTACCTATCCTGCGGCAAACGTAATTGCAAACGCAGGCAAGCGTGAACAGATCCTTATAACTTCAGTTGACGGCAGTGATTATGCATTAGAAGCTATACAAAATGGCGAAATGGATTGTACATACCTACTCGCATCGCAGTATGCAGGCTATGTAAAGGCATATGTTCCATTTCTTTGCGCTCAGGGTACGAAGCTTACGGAGGATTATATTATCGAGGGAACTATCGTGACAAAGGATAATGTTGATGCAATTTATAAATTGACGAAGGATATGAAGGATGACATCACGAACTTTCCATTCGATACTCCCCTGCCGAAATTAATCGAGGAATACCTAAATAAATAATATCCAAAATATAGGGCAAAAGGAGACAATGTACCTTTTGCCCATTATCCTAAAATCAAAGTAGGAGGAACCGCTATGGAACTGGTTCTTGAAATGAAAATGATCTCAAAGCGATTTCCCGGTGTGCAAGCTCTGACTGATGTGAATTTAAAGCTATATGCCGGAGAAATTCATTCAATAATTGGCCAGAACGGGGCAGGAAAATCTACGCTTATGAAGATTCTGAGTGGAAACTATAGGCATGATGAAGGAACTATCTTCATGCATGGACAAGAAGTCGTAATCAACAATACGGCAGAAGCTGCAAAGCTTGGTATCGGCATCGTGTATCAGGAGTTGAGTCTATTGAACAATCTGACCGTGGCCGAGAATATCTTTCTAGGCCGTGAAGTAGTCAATGGTATTAGGATAAACAATAAGAAAATGCGTGAACTGGCACATCAGTACTTGTTGGAGCTTGGTATTGAGAATATAGATGTGGATCAAAAAGTCGAAGTATTTCCTCTGGCTAAGAAACAGTTAATAGAAATTGCAAAAGTTATTTCCGCAAAGCCTCAAATTATGATTTTAGATGAGCCTACTGCTGCATTGACAAATGAGGATACCGAGCGGTTATTCAATATACTTAGAAAACTTAAAGAACAAGGGATTGCCTTGGTATTCATATCCCATCGCTTAGGGGAAATAAAGAAATATTGTGATTGCGGAAGTATAATGATGAATGGCCGAGTTACCGCAAATGTTCGAATGCAAGATGTTACCGAAATAGAGATTATTGAACATATGCTCGGGGATTCGTTCAACAGTTTCCACCGCGCAGAAAAACACAGCATTAAACATATTGAACCAGTCGTTAAATTGAGTGATCTTTACATCAAAGATCAATTGAATCATGTCAGTTGTGAAATATATCCTGGTGAGATTACTGGTTTTACAGGACTGCTAGGTGCAGGGCAAGATGTTTTGTGGCGCGTTGTATACGGTGCTATGCAAGCACAAAGCGGAGATATATTCATAAATGGAAAACGAGTAAAGATAGATCATCCCACAAAGGCTGTGAAGCTTGGTATCGGATTATTAACTGAAAACAGAAAAGAGGAAGGTCTCTTTGAACAACTAAGCGTAGTGGATAACATATCCATCCCGTCTCTCAATGAGTTTAAGATGGCAAAGCTGCTTCCATACCTTAATATAAAAAAAATATTACGAGAGAGCAAAGAACTGACAGATTCGCTGTTTGTGAAGATGCGCAATATACATACGAAGGTAAAGTTCTTATCAGGTGGCAATCAGCAAAAGGTGATTGTTTCTCGTTGGTTGATGCACAACATGGATATTCTGGTGTTTTTAGAGCCGACGCGTGGTGTCGACGTCGGTGCAAAAACAGAAATATACAAGATACTTGAAAATCTCGCAAAAAGCGGGAAAACTATAGTGATCGTATCAACTGATACCACTGAGATTCTCGAACTGTCCGATCGGATATTTGTGATGAAGGATGGTAAGATTACACATGAACTCAATGAACGACCTGATGAAGAAACTCTCTTGTGTATGATCCAAGGGAAGGGAGATGTGGCATGAAAGCTATCACATTAAAAATAGTTCGTAAGGAAACGGTATCGGGTTTTTTTGCAAAGTTCGGTATCATTGTTGTAGCACTTGTAATATTTGTGACGTTCTCCCTTCTTACTAACAATTTTCTGACAATTGATAATGTATTCAATATTTTTAAACAGGTTGCTATCGTTGCCATTATTGCGATTGGAATGACTTTTGTGTTCCTTATAGGAGGAATGGATCTTTCGGCAGGCTCCAATGTTCTGCTCGGGGCAGTCGTAACTGGAGCACTCATTACTTCGGGAGTCATGGATGCATTTCCTGCGATGATAGTTGCAATCGTTTTATGTGCTATAACTGGCTTAATTAACGGATTTTTTATTGAAGTGCTACATATCAACTCAGTTATTGCTACACTTGGATCACAGCTTGCGATACGTGGTTTGGCGTTGGTAATAATCAGCAACTACAATCAATGGATATGGATGAACAAGGACCCATTACTTAAGCATATCAATGTGGGAAAAGTGCTTGGTATCCCTGTAATATTCATAATTGTTATCGCGCTGTATTTGCTGGCATATATCATCCTTACAAAAACCAGCTACGGTAAACAGGTGTATGCAGTTGGCGGAAACGAGAAAGCAGCTAAACTGTGTGGCCTCAACACCGTGCGCATCAAGGTGTTCTGCTATTGTATATGCGGTATTACAGCCGGTATTGCCGGAATAATCGCTGCATGTCGTCTTGGTATGGTAAATACTAATGTTGGTACCGGAATGGAATTTGATGCTGTTACTGCAGTTGTGCTTGGTGGTGCAAGTCTTAAAGGCGGCGAAGCAAACGTGTTTAAGACGTTTACCGGTGCCATAATCGTCGGCATGATCGCAAACTTCATGACACTCTATGGTGTGGGACCCAATTACAAAAGCGCAGTAACCGGCGCATTCATTCTGCTTGCTTCAATAATAAACCGCATGACGCAGAATGAAACAGTCTAAGGAGGGAACAGAATGAAACAGAAACGAAGTGTCCCCTTATTTATGATTAGCAATTTGAATGTTGTTTCAACCATTAGTTTAACGATTGCATTGGTTTGTGTGTTTGTTTCAAGAAACAACCAATTCCTTTCTTTGGGTAATATATTTAATCTAATTCAGCAGAACGCAGCTTTGATTGTTGTAGCAGTTGGTATGACGTTTGTTGTCATCTCAGGTAATATGGACCTGTCCTCGGGCAGTCTCATTGTGCTGACAGCGTGTATCACTGGTATCATCTATAGTGAAACGGGGAATATATGGATTTCGCTTTTCGCTTGTGTACTCGCGTCAACATTTATCGGTATGATCAACGGACTACTGATAGCATACCTTCGTATCAATGCGGTCATAGTCACGCTGTCTTGCATGATATGGGCACGAGGTTTGGCTCTTGGTATTACAGGGGCTTCTTCAATCTCCATTCCATCTAAATTGCTATCAGCAATTTATCGACCTTTTGCATTTGGATTCATCAACATCTCTGTTTGTATCGTACTATTTGTGCTTGTACTAGGGTGGTTTTTGCTGACACAAACTAAATTTGGTAGATATACCAAAGCTATTGGCGAAAGTGAAAAAGCAACAGATCTTGCGGGTATAAATACAAAAATGATTAAATGGATAATATTTACATTAGCAGCTTTTTTAACTGGTATAGCAAGTGTTGTTGATCTTGCAAGACTTGGAAGTGCCGTTACGACGATTGGTGCAAATATGGAGATGAATGCAATCGTTGCAGTGGTAATTGGTGGCAATAGATTAAGCGGCGGTGAAGGATCGTTTAGCAAGACGATCACAGGACTTATGTTCATGTGCGTACTTTCAAACGGACTAAGCACATTGGCAGTAACAGACGATAAGCTTTATCTTATAAAAGGGATAATTATTCTGGGCGCGTTGGCTGTTCAGATGGTTTGTAATATTTACAGAATAAACTATTTGAAACGCTTTAATGAGAACTGAACGAAATTTGCCCATCTAAAAAGGAGACATTGATATGTTGGAAGACACATATGGGCACAGCCCAATCAAGAAAATGTTTGAACAGGCTGACGTATACGGTATCGGATACGATGAAGAACGTGCATCAAAGCGACCGGTCCGCCTTGGCATCATAGGCTGCGGTGGAGTGGCACAAAGCAAACATATTCCCGCTATTATGCGTCTAAAGACGATTTGGGAGCCTATAACGTTGGTGGCAATTTGCATACGAAACCCACAGCAAGGGCCAAAGATAGCAGAAATGTACGGTACCAAGTGGTACCAAAATTATGTGGAGATGCTCAATACCGAGTTACTTGATGGAGTATTAGTAATGACACCCGACGACAAGCATTTCGAACATACGATGGCATGTCTGGAGCGTAAAATCCATGTGTTGGTAGAAAAGCCTATCACGAAAAATATATTGCAGAGCCGCGCAATGTGTGAATATGCCGATGCACAAAGCTTGACGCTTATGACGGTATCTAACAAAAGGTATTCTCCCCCTTATCTGCGTGCTAAGAGACATGGTATCGAGAACCCAGCCATGTTCATAGGTAAGTTTAATCTCGGCTATGAATATGTGGATATTCTTGAAGGTGGAACGGTTCATATGTTTGATCTGGCTCGTTACTTCATGGGTGACGTTAAAGCATTAAGCGCAGTTGCAACACGTCAGTACAATTTCAATAAAACAGGCTATCCGTTTGATAATGCGTGTATCAATTTGGAGTTTGAAAGCAATGCTATCGGTAATGTATACACATCAAATTCTGCATTGAGCCTCAAGCCGTGGGAACGTGTTGAAATCTACGGAGAAAAGAGTTGGTTGGCTGTAGAAGATCAGCAAACGCTCTTAATCTATGACAGCGAGGAAGGTCCTACCAAGGTATACAAACCTGTATTCCCAAACACATTAATATTCGATGAGGAGTTTGGCGGTTTCATGGGACTGATAGAGAATTTTGTTGAGTGTATTCGAGGCAATGCAACTCCGTTGGTTACTGGATGGGATGGATTGAAGGCATATGAGTTGGTGGAAGCTACACATCGCTCTATTAGAGAGAAAAGACGGATTGAACTGCCACTCAAGTATTGACGGAGATTTACAACACATATTGTTGTAGGATATTATAACAAATGATACAATTAACTGGAAATTAATAGTAATGGAGGGCCCCATAACATGACATTGCACAAACTTATTTTAAAGAGTAATATATCCAACCAGATAGCTGAGCATATCGAGAGCATGATCTTATCACAGGAATTGAAAGTGGGTGATAAACTGCCGGGTGAAATAGCACTAGCGGAGCAGTACGGTGCAAGTCGTAACATGTTGCGTGAGGCGATGACAACACTCAAAGAAAGAGGGCTTGTTGAAATCAAAAACGGAAGTGGTGCGTATATTTCGCAGCCAAACTCGGATTCTTTAAGTAATGCAGTCAATCGCTTAGTTACATTTGGAGATGCAACTGCGTATGAAGTCTACGAGGTACGTATGGCACTAGAAGTGCGTGCATGCGGTCTAGCAGCCAAGTTTGCTAGTAAGGAGGATTTGCAGGTGCTACACACTTTGATAGCCAATATGGAACTTAATTATGAAGATCGTAAGCTTTGGACCCAGTATGACGGTGAGTTCCACGAGGCGTTGGCACAAATGACTAAAATATCTCTGTTCCCGGCGTTCCTGCATCCATTGATCTCTATCGTGCAAAGTATTGCCGAGGAGCAACCTCTTCCTGCCTCAGCGAGAAAGAAAGGCCTTGCCGCACATAAAAAGATAGTTGATGCCATTGAATCGAGAGACAGAGACGCTGCAGAGAATGCTATGACATCGCATCTGAATGGCTTCTTGACCGACTTAGTCGAAATAATAGAGAAATAGTTTGGAGGAAAAGATGAAAATAACAGATGTAAAGCCATATATTGTAACTGCCCACAATGATAACTGGGTATATGTAAAGGTGTATACAGACGAAGGGATTACTGGAGTGGGTGAGTGTTCTCTTGAAACTCGTGAGCAAACAGTCACAGCCGCCGTATTAGAGTTGAAACGATACATCATCGGTATGGATCCCTTTGAGACCGAAAAGATTTTCTATCTCTGTTTCCGTGATGAATACTGGGGTGCAGGACCTGTTTTGACAAGTGCTTTGAGTGCCATCGATATAGCGTTATGGGATATCAAAGGCAAAACATTGGGAGTTCCCGTTTATCAACTTTTGGGTGGTAAGTTTCGCGATAAGATACGCGTATATGCAAACCGATGGTTTTTTGGTGGTGATACTCCGGATAAACTTGCACGTCTGGCGGAAAATACCGTAAAAATGGGGTTCACTGCGATGAAATGGGATCCATTCTATAAGGCAGAACATACCATATCCTCTAAGGATTTGAGTGGCGTTGTTGAACAGGTCAAAGCGTTGCGCTCTGCTGTGGGTTACGACATCGATCTTATCATTGAAGGTCATGGTAGATTCAATCCCTATACCGCACTGGCTATAGCAAATGAGCTTGCTCCGTATAGACCGTTCTTCTTTGAAGAACCAGTGATACCGGAAAACTTTGACGCACTTGCCCAGGTTAAGGCTCGTTCTCCTATAGCCGTAGCGTCAGGTGAGAGATGGTGTACAAAATCAGACTTCCGAGCAGCCATTGAAGCAAAAGCCATCGATATTGCTCAACCAGACTTACGTATTTGTGGCGGAATTACTGAGGGTAAGAAAATCGCATCAATTTGCGAAGCAAATCAAATTCCTGTGGCACCACATAATATCCACGGGCAGGTGGGTACAGCTGCTTCCATGCATTTTGCATGTAGCATTCCCAATGCGCTAATATTAGAATATAGCGTTGAGGAGATTGAATGGAAAGAAAGCCTGTTTAGTTATCAGTATAAGCCTGTGAATGGATATATGTATATTAATGATCGCCCTGGCCTGGGTATCGATTTTGACGAGAAGGTTGCAGAAAAACATCCATTTCGTAGTATCTCGATGGTTCAGACCCTTTATCCAACAGAATTTTGAGAGAAACTATATCAAATCAAGTTAAATAAAATATAGTAAATAACATAGAGCTGTGGCTTGAGACTCAAAAGAAATAGTCTGGCTAGCTTAAGAAAGTCTCCTATAGGTGATGTAACTAATCCACAGCGTCTAAGTATGAAAATATAGAAAATAATCAAAAAGGAAAGGTATAATGAATTCCCTATGACTTCATTATATATGGTGAAAACATGATTATTGATAATATAGAAAGAGCATATGTTTACGAAGAGATAAGCCCAGCATTTGCGGTGGCGATGAAATTCCTCTATGAACATAAGAATGGAGGGTTGAAAGAGGATAAGTATATCATTTCAGATGATGCCTATGCACTTGTAAAACGGTATGATTCCAAGGAAATTGAGAATTGCAAATACGAAGCTCATAAGAACTATATCGATGTGCAGTATGTAGCTTCCGGCGATGAATACATAGGTTGGGCGACAAAGAAAAGTATTACTGTCGATACTTACATTGAGGAAAAAGATCAGTACCATCTGTCAGGCAATGGTGAGTTGTATCCGTTGCACGGTGGCGAATTCATGATACTGTTTCCCGAAGATGCTCATATGCCTTGCATTAAAAATGGGAAAATCATGCATATTGAAAAGATAATTCTGAAAATTCGTGTTGGGAGATGAGTAAATGAAAATTGTAACAATGGGAGAAATCATGTTGCGCTTGATGACACCAGATTATCTGAGGATAGAGCAGGCGGATACATTCAACGCTGTATATGATGGTGACGAAGCAATCGTAGCAACGTCGCTGGCACGCTTTGGATTGGATTCGACATACGTGACTAAACTGCCTAATAACGCGCTTGGTGCAACATGTCTGAAGCATTTGCGGGGACAGAATGTCAATTGTGGGCACATTGCAATCGGTGATGGTCGTCTTGGCATCAATTTTTATGAAACT
>Ga0209724_1000662_pt1 | contig 32672 bp, 25 predicted proteins | sample grotaG_FD_184143 | JGI IMG/M metagenome (GOLD analysis project Ga0209724, IMG submission 184143) | Glacier valley bacterial and archeal communities from Borup Fiord, Nunavut, Canada, to study Microbial Dark Matter (Phase II) -... | ecosystem: Environmental > Aquatic > Freshwater > Ice > Glacier ... | reverse complement strand
GATCAAACTCTCCACACCTTTTCTTTTTAAGTCCACTGTTCCTCTTGATCTTACTCAACAGGTGGGTCAGCGTTCTCTAAAGTTTTCGGCGTTCCTTGACAGGTTTCTTTCCTTGCTTACCAATATTGCTGTTTATTCGTAACCAATATTTCGCTTTGGGTTTTCACCCTTCGCGCCATATTGCGAATATGTTCTCTCCCACTCTTCAATTGTTAAGGTCCTACCATTTTGGCTTTTTGGACTCCCTCATGCAGGAGTTCAGCCGGATAGAGTTTACAGAAAGTTTTATCCAAACTATCACTTTTACTCTATTTGCCCCTCTCGGAAGCCTCAGAATACTATCACAGACCTTAATTTTTGTCAAATTTTTATTTTGACTATTTTTATTAAAGTTTGTAAAAGCTTTTGGCTCGCAGTTCACTTATAGTGTTTGTTGAGCTTTGTCTGTGGCTGTTTTCCAGAGTGCTTTGTAAGGATACCACCAGTTGCCAGCCCTGTCAAGGGGTTTTGGACACCATTTTCAGAACTCACTAAAAAAGGCCGCCTCCTTTTAAAGAGACGGCCTGAACTACTAAAAAATCTACTTATTGAGGCCCAACAGGCGGTTTAATTTGTCCAAATCTTGCTGGGCCAAATTAAATTCACGCTGATAGGTCGTTAAGTCGCCACTCTGACGAGCCGTTTCAGCCTTTTGCAGATGGCTACGGCTGGAATTAATAAAGTCGGCCACCGAGATGGGCTCAGGGGTTGTGCCACCGGGGGCCGGAGTACCATTGACCGCCGTAGTAGGTGTGCCACTAGCTGCTGTCGTCGCGGTTGGAGTAGGCTGTCCCGTGCTACCGGGCTGTCCTGCCGCGTTAGGTGCAGCCGACAACACTTTATTTAGGGCTTCATTAAGAGTTGAACCAGTGGCAATTCGATTATCCGAAGTACCAACCACCACCGTATTCAACTGAGGTATTGGATTGTTGTTGCTGCTTATATAGTAGGGCAGTACATACAACACCGAACGGTCAATTGGAATAATGATAATTGGCCCTGGCTCAAACTTCGACCCACCCTGGTTGGTCAGGTTACGTACCTGGGAGAAAGCCTGATCATTTGCCAGATTAGCAAAGAACTGACTTGGCCCGTTAACATTTACCTGCGCCGGGAAGTCGTAAATTACCAGTTTTCCGTAGTTAGCTCCATCCATCCGCGCCGCCATCCAGGCCACCATATTACGTTTGCCCTGGGGCTCAAACGGCTGGATTAGCACGAACTCCGGCTTTTGCTGACCGGGTAACTGAGTAACAAGGTAGGTTGCTGGAAGCAGTTGCCCATTACTATCCGGGCGCGGGTCAGCCGATAATTGCCACTGGTCGCTACGATTAAAGTAAGTGTTAGGGTCATCAATGTGATAAGTCAGGTAAATCGCACTCTGCGCCCTAAGCAAATCTTCAGGATAACGGAAATGCGCCTTTAACGAAGCGGGAATGGCACTACTCGGCGTAAACAGGCTCGGATAGATATTCTGGTAGGTTTTGATAATCGGGTCAGTATCGTCTACGATGTAAAAATTGATCGTGCCATCGTAAGCATCCGTCACGATTTTGACCGAGTTCCGAATATAATTGACGGTACTTTGAGTAGTCAGGTAGGCCGAATGAGGGAAATTTTTGGTATAAGTGTAAGCATCCTGAATCCACAACAATCGCCCATCAACCGCCGCAATATAAGGGTCACGGTCTAGCTCCAGGAAAGGCGCAAGAGTCTTAATCCGATCCTGCAAATTACGGCGAATTAGGATTTTACTCTGGTCGTTCAGGGCATCGCTAATCAACAGGTTAAAGTCACCCAATTTAATCGCGAAAGCGGCCTTCACAAAGAAATTGTTGAGGGGGATACCGCCCTTGCCCTTGTAGCTAAAAGTTGCACTATCGCCCGTCTGTCCAGCCTGATTAGCCTGAGTAGCATCTGGGAAGGGATAATCTATCTCAGCCAATTTTGTGCCAACCAGGGCGTAATCGGTGCGATTGTCAAAAGTCGAGCCATAATAAATACGCGGCTGGTCAACTTTCAGTGCGCCCGTGCTGGAAATCGGGAAGCTCTGGGTAATCAGGTTAACGGGCTTGCGGTCAGCGTCAAACTGGTTGACCGGGCTGGCCTGAATGCCGTAGCCATGCGTGTATTGCAAATGTTGGTTCTGCCAGGTCTGAGCGTTAGTATCCAGACCGCTAACTTTTAGCTCACGGGCACTAATCATAACTTGAGTAGCATCTCCGCTATTCTTTAACGGGTAGCGGTCAATATCCACATCCTCAAAGTTATAATAACGCTTGAGAGTTTCACGCTGGTCGTAGACCGCCTTAACCTTCTCGTAATCCCATAGCCGGATATTATCCAGAATAAAAGGATTTTGGGTTAAATCTTGCTGGGTGAGAGCGGTTGTGCCAGAGAAAGGCACTTTTTCCAGCTTGTCCAAACCATAAGCCTTACGCGTCTGCTGAATAGTATTAGCAATATATTGGGATTCTTTGGTTATTTCGTTGGGTTTGATGCTGAAATTCTGGTAAAGTTGGGGATATATACCGCCAATCAAAATTGTAGCTAATAACCATATCCCTGCCGCACCACCTAATAGATAGGTGCTAAGACGTTGATTACGCACAAAAATATTAGCAATCAGCACCACCGCCGCTATTAGTACAATCACGGTTAAAATATTATTGGCGGGCTGTTGGGCTTCCACATCGGTTGCACTTGCGCCAGGAGTAACCCCACGCGGCGAATAAACCAGATTGGAATTGGCTAACTGATAGCCCCAGGCAAATACCGCCAGCAATAAACCACCTAACAGCGAAAAGTGAGCTTTTATGCCGGAAGTCAGCGAAATAGTGCGGCCTGACAGAGTAAAATTCAAACCATAGACAAACAATGTAGCAATAGCTGAAATAATCAATAAACCCACTAGCCAGCCCTGAATAAAGCTGTAGAAAGGCAATTCAAAAACGTAAAAGCCGTTGGTATTATTGAAAATTTTCTCGGTGTCAGTCCACGGAGCGGCATTGAGGAAAGTGAGAATAATTTGCCACGCGCCCGAAAAAGCTCCGGCAAAGGCGAGACTAACTATCACTGCCACAATAATAAAGGCTAAATTCAGCAGCCGGACACTACCACCAATTAAAGCGGCAATTGGGTTGGTTGGGTTGGCATCTATAACCGGGCCACGTGGCCCAATCCGCCGAGCCACCCACACGTTCAGCATTATTACCAGGAAGGAGACCACTCCCGCTGCCACAAAAGCTAGAACTTTAGCCCAAATCTGTGTCCAAAGTACGCTGGTCTTGCCCACCTCGTCATACCACATCACGTCAGCCCAAAAATTAGTAAGATTTGGTAACAGAATTACCAGCACCACTATCACCGCCGCGATTATCAGGCCAATAATCCCACCACGCGGAATTCGGGGGAGTGACACCTGGGTAGTTCCACCACGCGAACCACCCCCAAAACCACTAATCCTGCCGCTATTGCCACTTCGGGGTTCATCGTCGCGACTGCCGGGGGTTGAACCGGGACGGCGGGGGCGGAAACGAGTAAAATCAAAATCTTCAAAAGGATCTTTGGCTTTATCTTCGGGCTCTTTAGGGTCTTTGGGCTCTTTATCGTCGTTGCCACCGCCCCCACTTCCCGTAATAGCCGCCCCTTGATTATGGCGGTTCGCAAAAAGGAATTTCCTTAACTCCGTAAACATGGTGGTTATCTCTTATCTTTCCATGTATAGCAGCCACAGCCCTATACCTGCTAGAAGTTAGCACGATTGAACAAGAAAATGCCCACAAATGCCAGGAGTAAAGCGGTCAAACCCAAGAACAGTGATAACGGGACTAACATAAAGCTGCTTAAAGCCAAAGCTAAGGCTAATACAAAAAACAACAGCGGCCATTTCAACGCAACTTGTACCGTTGTTTTTGGTGCATTGGTCTGGTTTCGGGCTACTCGCTCCGAAATACGGAGAGCAACCTTTGGCACTGCCGCTCGCATTACGGTACTCTCTGCTACCTTTTTCCCGGAACTTTCCCGTTTGGGGTTTTTCGTTCGGTCAGGGACCGCTTTATTCTTCTCCTGGGTTGTTCGTCTTTTTAGGCCAACATCCTGGATAGGGGCGTTGGTTTCTACTGGCATCCTGGCAGTTTTGCTGGCAATCTTGTTTGATTGAGTTTCAAACCTACTTCTCTTGTACGGTGCAGGGGTGGGTTTTGTTTCATTTGGAAGGGTTTTTGGTTCAATTACCAGTTTTGCCGCAGATTTAAAAGGAACTATATCAGGCTTGGTCGGGATAATTGGTAGCGAAGGAGTGACCGTCTCCCCTTTCAGCCGTTTTTTGGCCCATTCCAGGCCAGCTTGAGCGCGTTTGTTTTCGGGGTTGAGGGTTAGTACCAGTTCCAAACAACTTATCGTCTCCTGGGGGTCATCGCAAACCGCCGCCCGCCAAATTAAAGCCTGTTCGTGGGTGGGTTGAACTTTGGTAATTTCATGGAAAACGGTATAAGCCTCAGCCTGGCTACCATCACGGGCCAGCCGAATACCCTGTTTTAGCCGTTCTTCAATTTCGGCCTGGGTGTTTAATCCCATCAGCAATTTCTCCTTACTTGTCGGGTTGGCGGAGAAGAATTTTCTATTTTACTGCCTGCGCCCGTTGGCGAGCGTAGGTAGCCTCGGCAGTCTGTTTATTCTGGTCATAGAGCCCCGCCAGCACTAGCCAGCGTTCGGCTCCATTCGCATCCAGTTCCAGACTGCGCACATAAGATTTAATTGCCCCTGGAATGTCCCCTTTGGTGGCTTGAGCGTCGCCCAATCTGGCCCAACCAGCCGCCCAGGTGGGAGCCTGGTCGGTCACTTTCTTGAAAGCTTTTAAGGCTTCATCTGCCCGATTAACGTTGCCAACCGCCTGGTCGTTTGGTGCTTTAAGATATACCATACCAAGCTCCAGATTGGCAACTACATTCCGATTATCCAGTTTCAGAGCGTCATTAATCGCTGTCAGAGCAGTTTTGTAATCCCCGGCAGCTACACTTTGTCGCCCCGCTTTAAGCAGATTCTGGACTTGCTCGGAAACTGGGCCACTCGCCCCCGCCTGTCCCGGCACTACGGTAGTGACCGCCGCCGCAGTGGTTGTGGGAGCGGCAGTCGTTGTGGTAGATGGGGCAGCCGTGTTACTAGGAATAATCGTAGTCGCAGCACTAACCGCCGCCGTAGTAACAGCAGCAGAAGTGCCAGTCGCCATTGTAGTGACCTCGGCAGAAGTTACGGCAGGAGTAATCGTAGCATCGGCGGTGGTGGTCACAGCCTCAGTAGTAGTAACACTAGCCTGCTCACCATCTTTAGGCTTATTATTATTTTGTACTATGGTAAATATTAAAACCACTGCCAGAATTGCCAGAACCGCAAAAGCAATCACTCGAATTCGGCGGGCTGTTCCAGCAACCCGTTGTTGGGCTTTTGAAGCTCCCGGTTCGGTAACTACTATCACGGGCGGGGCTTTTTGCTTCCTGGTCTTTTTACCATTTGGCGTGTCGCGCAAGGCCGCCAGGGGGTCAAGGTCAGATTCGGGAGGTAAAAAATCCGGGGGCGGGGCTGGAATAGGTGGGCGGTTTAGGCGAATAGTAGGGTCGCCTTCAGCCATAGTGCGGGCCTGGGGCGTTACCGTTCGCAAATCCAGGTCGCGCAAGGCATCTTTGGCATGGCTGCTATTCGGGTTAATTTGCAGGGCGTTTTGCAGCGCGGCCCGTTTTTCCTCAACATTGCTGGAGGTAACCGAAATCCAAATCCAGGCAAATTCATTCTCAGGGTCGCGGCGGGCTAATTGTTGAAAAACCCGATAAGCCTCGTCGGCCTTGCCCTCTTTATATAGCCTGATACCCTCTTGCATTTTGCCGGACTCACTGTTAAGCGTCAATTGCTCCTACCCCTTTCAGGATTATAAACAAGTATTTCAGTTTAAAAATGAGCATGTTATGTAATGTAGATATTATAACACGTTCAGGCAAGAGGTCGCAATCAAGAGTTTTAGTGACTTTTCTTGGGCTATTCCGTCAATAGAGCCAGGTAGCATCTGATCAATAAAGTTATAACTATAGGAACGGTATGGATGGCGATGGGCTAAAATTTTGTAGCGAACTGGTGTCAGTTAACCCGGAAATTCCAGTGCTGCTCATCTCAAATGAGGTCTGTATGCTCTAGAAAGTGGAGATTTTGAAATATGCCACCGATTACCTGAATTTGCCGTTAGAACCTGCCAAACTTTTGGCGCGGGTCAAGGCTATTTTGCGGCGGGTGCGTCAGATTCCGGCTTATAGGGTACAAAATTACCTGCGGGTGGGTGAGATAGAGCTGGATATTTCCACCACGAAAGTTACGCTGAACAATAAGCAAATAATCTATCTCTCGCCCACCGAGATGAAAATTATGGGTTGCCTCATGGCTCAGGCTGGGCATACCGTTTCCCGCGACAGATTAGTAGAGCACGTCTGAAGTTTTGAATACGACGGGGAAAACAATTTGGTGATTGTCCATGTCAAGAATATCAGGCACAAACTAAGTCCGGGAAATTCTCGCGCAACCTGTATCAAAACCATCAAAGGGGTAGGTTATCATTTTCGTTAACCCCCTAAAGTAACGAGTAGTGAGTAACGAGTAAAAAGTTATTGGTTGTTGGACGGTTCGCGAACCGCCCGTACTGTTCTTCCCAATTTTAGATATTCGATTTTGGATTTTCAAACAACAACCGCTACATCACCTGGAACAATGGCGCGACCGCCCGGAAAACCATCTCGTCACCGTCTACATCCACCTGGATATTAGAACCCTCATCGAAATTGCCTTCCAACAAAGCCAGAGCCAACGGGTCTAAAATCATATGCTGGATAGCCCGTTTTAGCGGACGGGCCCCATAGGTGGGGTCGTAGCCTTCCTCAGTCAGAGCCTCCAGAGCCGCCGGGGTAAGTTCCAGGGTAATACGGCGGTCTTCCAGCCGTTTGCGTACCCGACCCAGTTGAATTTCTACAATTCTCTCCAACTGTTCCCGACCCAAAGCGTGGAAGATAATAATCTCGTCTACTCGGTTAAGGAATTCAGGGCGGAAGTGACCGCGCAAGGCCGACATAACCTGTTGCCGAATCTCTTTGTCGGTAGCACCACCCGCCCCAACCTCGGCTAGATACTGACTACCGATGTTCGAGGTCATAATCACCACCGTATTTTTGAAATCCACCGTGCGACCCTGGCTATCGGTCAAGCGTCCGTCATCCAACAGTTGCAGCAAGACGTTAAAGACATCGGGGTGAGCCTTTTCCACCTCGTCGAACAGCACTACCGCATAGGGTCGGCGACGTACCGCTTCGGTCAGTTGCCCGCCCTCGTCATAACCGACATAGCCGGGAGGCGCACCAATCAGGCGGCTGACGCTGTGTTTCTCCATATACTCGCTCATATCAATCCGGGTCAGGGCTTGTTCATCGTCAAACAGGAATTCGGCCAGAGCGCGGGCCAGTTCAGTTTTACCTACCCCGGTAGGGCCGAGGAAAATAAACGAACCGAGCGGGCGGTTTGGGTCTTGCAACCCGGTGCGGGAGCGGCGCACAGCATTGGCGATAGCATGGATAGCCGCTTCTTGCCCAACCACCCGTTGGGCCAGCCGTTCTTCCATCTTGATTAGCTTCTGGGCCTCACCCTCCTGCATCCGACTGACTGGCACGCCCGTCCACCGACTAACAATCTCGGCAATCAACTCACTGTCCACCTGCTCATTAACCATCCGCCCGCCTTCTTGGGTCTCGGTTTCCTCGGCGGCTTTAAGTTCGGCCTCAAGCTGGGTTAATTTGCCATATTGCAATTGTCCGGCCTTCTGGTAATCAGTCTCGCGCAGGGCTGCTTCGATGTCGTGCTGCACTTCTTCAATCTGCCCCTTGAGGTCGCGCACCCGGTTGATATACTGCTTTTCCACCTGCCAACGGGCGGTTAGCTGGTCGTTTTCTTCTTTCAAATTGACCAGTTCAAGTTCCAACTTCTGCAAACGTTCGCGGCTGGCGGCATCTTTCTCCATTTTCATGGCCTCGCGCTCGATTTCGAGTTGGCCTATCCGTCGCCGCACCTCGTCCAACTCCACTGGCACGCTATCAATCTCACTGCGGAGTTTGGCAGCGGCTTCATCAATCAGGTCAATCGCTTTGTCCGGCAAGAAGCGGTCTGAAATATAGCGATTGGAAAGTACCGCCGCCGCGACCAACGCCGAGTCGGTGTAATGCACCCCGTGATGAACTTCGTAGCGGGATTTCAAGCCACGCAAAATCGAGATAGTATCCTCCACGCTGGGTTCGCCGACTACCACGGGCTGGAAACGGCGTTCCAGGGCAGCATCTTTTTCAATGTGCTTGCGGTATTCGTCCAGGGTGGTCGCGCCAATCATATGCAACTCGCCCCGCGCCAGCATCGGTTTAAGCATCTGGCTGGCATCCATCGCACCTTCTGCCGCTCCCGCCCCTACGACGGTATGTAACTCATCAATAAACAGGACTATTTTACCTTCTGCCGCTTCCACTTCCTTCAACACCGCTTTGAGGCGTTCCTCGAATTCGCCCCGGAATTTTGCTCCGGCAACCATTGAAGCTAAATCCAGGGCAATAATTTTCTTGTTCTTCAAGCCTTCCGGCACATCACCCCGAATTATCCGCAGGGCCAGCCCTTCCACAATGGCGGTTTTACCCACGCCCGGTTCGCCAATCAGCACCGGATTATTTTTGGTGCGGCGACTGAGTACCTGAGTGGCCCGCCGAATTTCCTCGTCCCGCCCGATAACCGGGTCAAGTTTGCCTTTCTCGGCGAGTTCGGTCAGGTCACGCCCGTATTTTTCCAGAACCTGATATTTGCCTTCGGGGTTGGGGTCAGTTACCCGTTGCGAACCCCGGATTGAGGCCAAAACGTTCAATACGGCATTTTCATTAATACCTGATTCGCGTAATAGCTTCCCCGCCTCGCCCTTATCGTCCACTAGTTCCAGCATAAAGTGTTCAGTGCTGGTATATTCGTCTTTCATGTTGGCGGCGCGTTGTTCGGCCCGGTCTACCAGCTTCATCAGGTTATTGCCAAGTTTAATATCCACCGCCGAGCCGTAAACATGGGGGCGGGCGTTTAGAATGGAGTCCAGACGAGTTTTCAGGCGACCCGGTGTAATCCCAAGTTTTGCCACAATTTGCGGGATAACCCCATCCTCTTGTTCCAGCAGGGCCATCAATAGGTGGTCAGGTTCAACCAGGGGATGATTGCGGCGCACGGCCTCGTTTTTCGCATCCAATAGGGCTTCCTGGGTCTTCCCCGTCATTTTATTAATGTCCATTACATCGTTTCCTCTTTTGGTATATTTTCTATAATTAATACATACACAGGTTCATACCATAATAAATGCCATAAAAGCAAGAATTATCCTATGAGCCCGCTCACGTATTCGTGGGAAATTTATAATTCATATTGTTAGAGGTTAATTTGTGGGGTGTTAGAGAGGTGTTAGAAACGAGGTTCCCGGTCTGCGGCGTAGCTAAGACAGGCTAAAATATCTTCCTCTGTCAAATAGGGGAAATCTTGAAGAATTTCCTCATGGGTCATACGAGAAGCCAGATAGTCCAACACATCGTAAACGGTGATTCGCATGCCTCGGATAGTGGGTTTCCCGCTTCGTTTACCTGGTTCAATAGTGATAATTTTTCGGTAATCCATAAATTTAAGCTACTTTAGTTCGCACACATATAGACCTGTCACTAAACTAGAAGTTGACTATTAATCAGTTTCCACAATCCAATCTTCTCTTGATAAACCAATAGACTCGATAGCTTGTTCGCAGAAACGATAAACATCCTTTGCGTTCAGGTTGACATCAATATAGTAACCGTTGTTTAAAGTATAATTGCGTCTGAACCTTTCGGCTTCTAAACTTATAAATCGTGGGTAATCTTTTGCTAATTTTTCAAATAGTTCTGGTTCTAAATCAGCTATAGTATTTAAGGTTTTTTTATGAACATCACGCCAAGAATCAACTTTTACACGTTCACCTAAAATTTTCAAAATCTTTGGGTTTCTTCCCGTTGCCATGTCTGCATTGGCTAAAGCAGAAGGTTGTTGAATCTCTCCAAAATAAGGCCAAGCTTCTAAAGCTAAGTCAGCTAAAACTTTACCTCTTTCCTCAATCGCAGGCCTATTCCATTGGGTAAGCTTTTGAAAATAGCGATTTAGCTCTACATGACTTTGCGCTAAATTTTTTTGTTTTTCTAAAAATGAATTATTGGAGAGCTCAGAATTATAGGCTGTCAAAGTTAGATTACCTAAGACGTGTAAATAAAGTTCGTGGTCTGCTTGCCAATCTTCTCCCAAATGATGCTGCCATGCTTCAGAGAGTGTTTGTGGCATAACATGTTCTATAGTTAATGAAGTATAAGCGACTTGTTCTTTATGACCATATTTAGCCTCCAACGTTTCTAAAATTAATTTTGTTTTTACTGCGCTCTCCCCACCACCATAAAGTCTAGACTCAACAAGTCTTGACCTAAACTCAGCATCTTTTGGATAATCTCGTGTTTGTAGGTCAGAGCGAACACCAGAAACAAAGTCGGACGGGTTTTTTGTTTTAGACCAATCATACAAAAATGGAAATATTTTATTAAACTGATTTGTAGGTATATTACAAACAAAACGTCTAATAACGTAGTTTTCTAAAATTTGCAGAATTTGAACGAACTCATCAACTGAAAGTTGTCCGTTATTGTAATCGCTATAACAATTTAGCAAAAAAGGATAGGCAGTTGTTACTTCCAGACGGTTCAGGCGTTCAAGGGGATTCCGTAATTTAGCGTTCGTTTCCTTTTCTGGCGAAAGAAGCTTTGCATAATAACCAGCAAATACAGCTATCTCATCTAATGCGTTAATTGCATCCCTAGAGCCTAGACGATCTTTTAAAGTAAAATATACATCACCTTGCTTAACAAAAGAGCCACTTCGCATCATGTAGTGTCTAATACATTCAGTTAAGTTGTCACCTTGTAGGGCTTGTTGCATCGGTTGCCAATACTTAGCATAAATCTCTTCTTGCTTATCAATATGAATCTTCATGAAAAAATAATTTCTTATCAAGTCAGACTGGGTAAGCCGTTGTCCTTTCGCATTTAGGCTTTCAAATACTAAATGAGCATTATCATCTTTGTCTAAAACTATGCTTACAACTGATAATCGTCCTGTGATAACCTTACTTATTGGTACAATATTCTTTTGTGTCAATCTTTTCTCGAAAAAGCGATAGGCTTTAACAATTTGGCTTTCCTCCTCAAACTGATTTCTCTGAATTACAGCTTGAAAAGCTAATCGGTCAATTTGTGTAGGCAAAAGCTTAAAATGGTCAGTATCTTCTTTAAATGGGTTTACTAGCAGGGTTTGTTCTATCTCATTGCCTAGTTTGTCATCACCCTGATCTTTTGCTTTATCTCTTATCAAGGCTAATAAAATATAAATAGTGGTAAGTCTTTGCTGTCCATCAATTAATAAATATTTGGCAACACCTTCTGGGACAGAGGTAGTGGGCATTGTAACAATTGATCCTATGAAGTGACTTTTCAGTTATTCATTTTCACAAAGATCCCATAAGTCATTCCACAATACTTCCCACTCTTTTTTATCCCAACTATAAGAACGTTGAAACAATGGTACAACATACTGTTTAGTACCTTCTATAATTGGTTGGAATGTAGTTTCAGACAGCTGTAATGCGTTGAGATTCAGGATTAATTTTTGACTAAAATGAACTCAAAATCCTTGATCTCAACCTATTACCTGTTTTGTAGTTAAATGCCAATAATGTCCAAAACCGACGGTAATGCCCTGAATAAACAAAACTTCGGTGCAGTGAATGGCAAAAGGTTTCAATGAGATTTGTGGGTTTTGAGCCTAATTTTTGGTTTATTGAACTCAGAATCTCAACGCATTACAGCTGAGTTTCAGAAGCTTTCATCTTAATTGAACCTTACCTTGTTATATTTGAATTACTATGTTGCTGTAACAAATACTCTAAGCTTTATTATATCAATATAAGCAAATATTATCAAGCAAAAAAGAAGTACGGAAGCTTCCTCTTTTGAACTGAATTTGGTTTTTCCGTTTTACGTTGTACTTAGGCGCGTGTCCCATATAATCCCCACATTCCTTGCAATCAGGATCAGCCCTTCGTAAGTTCAGGGTGACAGGGGGAAAGATTACTGAGTCTAAAAAAAGAGTTTTTAAATTTGCCCTTTCAAACCCTTGACAATCTAATAATGTTAGATTACAGTCTAATTATTTTAGATAAACTGATAACATAATTAGAAAGACGAAAGGACAAACTGAAATGAGTACCCGATATCTAAAAGTTGAGAATGGAACCCTGAGCTATGACGACCAGGGAAGCGGGCAATTGGTAATTTGTGCTCCGAGTATTGGAGATGTGCGAGCTGAATATCGTTTCCTGACTCCCCGGTTAGTGGAAGCGGGCTATCGGGTGGTCACGATGGACTTGCGAGGGCTGGGCGAAAGCAGCGTAGGTTGGTCGGAATATACCGTAGGGGCAGTGGGTTCGGATATGTTGGCATTAATCAAGCATTTGCAAGCGGGACCTGCTCTGATAATCGGTGACTCGATGGCAGCAGGGGCGGCGGTATGCGCGGCAGCAGACGGGCCGGAACTGGTGAGCGGTCTGGTACTAATAGGCCCCTTCGTGCGAGTGATGATGCCAAAAGTTCTGTCGGTAGTAATGGCCCAGGTTGTGGCGGGGCAGCTATGGGGAGCGGCCTTCTGGACTAAATATTACAGCACGCTCTATCCTACCAATAAACCAGCCGATTTCGCCGAATATTTAGACCATCTCAAGAAGAATTTGAAGGAAAAAGGCCGCTTGAAAGCTTTGCGGGGAATGCTCTCTGATACAAAGGCGGCTTCTGAGGCGCGGCTGGCAAAAGTGAAAGTGCCAACCCACCTTGTAATGGGCAGCAAAGACCCCGATTTCAAGCAACCTGCCCAGGAAGTTCAGACCATCAAGGAGCGGTTGACCAGCACAAAGGCCACTATTCAAATGATTGAAGGGGCTGGACATTACCCCCACGCCGAGATGCCGGAACAAACCGCCGCGACTATTCTGGAATTTTTCAGCACTTTTAAAGGGAAGGTTTCACATGGCAGCTAGAGCAGGATTAGACCGAACAATTGTAGTGTGGGCGGCGGCAGAACTAGCCGACGCTCACGGGCTACACGAGGTAACACTGGCGACCCTGGCAGAAAAGCTGGGAGTGCGTACCCCCACCCTCTACCATTACGTGGATGGGCTTACAGGGTTGCGCCGGGAGATAGCCTTGCTGGCCTCTCAGGAGCTAACCCAACGGCTGGGCAAGTCGATTATGGGCAAGTCTAGTGATGAGGCCGTAACCGCAATGGCGGAGGCTTACCGGGCCTTTGTTAATGAACATCCGGGGTTGTATGCCGCAACAGTACGAGTGGCTAAACCTGATGATAAAGAGCTATTCGCTGCTCAAAAGGTGTTTCTAGAAGTGGCAATCCAAACCCTGGCGGGCTACAAGTTTAACCAAGATGATGCGATCCACGCCATCAGGATACTGCGTAGTCTGGTACACGGCTTCGCTACGCTGGAGAGCGAAGGGGGTTTTGGTATCCCGCTGGATTTGAACGAGACTTTCCGGCGGCTTGTAAGCAGCTTCCTAAAGGGGTTGGCAGACCAAAAATCGTAGGGGATGGTTACAAAGAACAAGATTCGTGGTAGGGGTGGGTTTGTAACCCACCCGGATAGTAGATAATCGTCGTTGGAGTTAGAAAGAGCAATAAGATGGCTAACAATCCGATTAACCTGGCGGTGCGCTTTTTGATACTTGAGGTTGGGGGGTTGTACGCTTTTGGCTTTTGGGGTTGGCGGACGGGCAACGGTTTTATTAGTGTTATTTTAAGCTTCGGCTTGCCGATTTTAGTCAGGGTTATCTGGGCGGTTTTTGGCACTAAGAACGATAGCAGTCGGGGAGCCCCCCTGATAAATACGCCGGGGAAAATCCGGCTGCTGCTGGAATATCTTATTTTTGCGCTGGCGACCTGGGCCTTTGCCGCCGCCGGAGCCCCTGACCTAGCATGGATATACGGCGTAGTGGCAGTGGTACAAAACCTGATTTCCTATGACCGTGCTTGGTGGCTAATTCAACACTAAAACCTGTTTTGTAGAAGGCAACTCCTGTAGGAGGATGCTCCATCAGCCGCTGGGTATCGCAGGACAGAGCCTGCTCCTACAAGAGGGTTTGAAACTAAAGAGCCTGGGTCACAATCTCCTGAGCCTCACTTAAAATCTCCCCAAGATGTTCCTGACTGATAAAACTTTCGGCGTAAATCTTGTAGACATTCTCCGTGCCAGAAGGACGGGCGGCAAACCAACCATTCTCCGTGACAACCTTCAGGCCGCCTATCTCCGCCCCGTTCCCCGGTGCGCTGGTCAGACGAGCGGTGATTTCCTCCCCTGCTAGAGTGGTGGCCTTCACATCATTGGGGGCTAGTTTCTTCAAGCGGGCTTTTTGCTCAGGGGTAGCAGGCGCATCCACCCGATTATAGAAGGGCGTGCCCAGGCGGGCGGTCATATCCTGATAATGTTGGCCGGGGTCGCGACCTGTTTTAGCGGTAATTTCCGCCGCCAGCAAGTCCATTATCAGGCCATCTTTATCAGTAGTCCAAGCCTTGCCGTTCTTACGCAAGAACGAAGCCCCGGCACTTTCCTCACCGCCAAAGCCAAAACTACCATCTAGCAAGCCCGCCACAAACCATTTGAAACCAACGGGCACTTCCGAGACCGTCCGCCCAATCTCCTTACCCACCCGGTCAATCATCGAGCTACTAACTAGAGTTTTGCCGATAGCACTATTGGCGGGCCAATCACGGCGATTCAGGAATAAATACCAGATAGCCACCGACAGAAAGTGGTTAGGGTTCATGAGGCCCGCGCTAGGGGTAACAATCCCGTGGCGGTCAGAGTCGGCATCGTTGCCAAAGGCAATATCATAGCTATCCTTCAGCCCAATCAGATTAGCCATCGCATAGGGCGAGGAGCAGTCCATCCGAATTTTGCCATCATGGTCAACCGACATAAACTTGAAAGTGGGGTCTACGGCCTTATTGACTACCGTAACATTCAAGCCGTAACGCTCGGCAATCGGCTCCCAATAGGCCACACTTGCCCCACCCAATGGATCAGCTCCCAGCTTTAATCCTGACGCTCGAATCAGGTCAAGGTCAACCACATTCGTCAAATCAGTAACATACGGGGTTATATAATCATACTGGTGGATAGTAGAAGCTTTCAGAGCCGCTTCATAAGAGATACGCTTGACCTCACGGTTTTTGCTGCGTAACAAATCGTTAGCCCGGTTCTGCACCCAACCCGTAATATCCACATCGGCGGGGCCACCGTTGGGCGGATTATACTTATAACCGCCATCCGCCGGAGGGTTGTGGGAAGGAGTAATAACAATACCGTCCGCCAGCCCACTTTTTCGCCCTTCATTATAAGTCAGGATGGCGTGGGAAATAACCGGGGTGGGGGTAAACCCATCCTGCTGGGCAATAAAGACCTCAACTCCATGCGCCGCCAACACCTCCAGGGTGGTTTTTTGGGCGGGCACGGACAGGGCGTGGGTATCCATCCCCAGGTACAATGGCCCTGTAATATTTTGACTCTGCCGATATTCTACAATCGCCTGAGTTGCCGCCAGAATATGGTCTTCGTTAAAAGCCCCATTCGCCGCCGAGCCCCGATGCCCGGAAGTGCCAAACTGCACCAGTTGTTGCGGGTCGGAGGTGTCGGGGTGCAGCGAGTAATATTGGTCTACAAGTTTATTTACATCAATTAAAATCTCGGCTGGAGCAGGTTTACCCGCCAGTGGGCTGAGTGCCATTGCTAATCCCTCCTCGTAGAATAGGCTTAGTGTTCAATTCGTCTCTGTTATCGTGATAACTAAATTTTACCCCGAAATTCAGGGGGCGGCAAGCAGTCGCCCTACGGGATTTATAGTAGAAAATCAGATAGTGTATCCCAATTAAGTTGATAATAATCAGGACTTTGATTTTGAGGGGGATTAGGTAGTAAAGACTTTAGTCTTTTCCTAAATACAAAGCGAAGAAGCGACTAAAGTCACTACTACCTTCAAAACCCTTCAAATTTATTCGCTTGAACCTAGCAACTCAATCGGGGTAGAATACGGAAAATCAAACCTGCGCTATTTTAAACCTTCAGAAAGGGATACGGAATCTTTTTGGGAGGCCGGGACCCGAAAAGTAAAAGCCGAGGCAAAACCTGCCAGAATAATAAGAGCCGCTGCGATAAAAAAGACCTGCCTGATTCCTATTAAATCGCCAAAAACCCCGGCAAAGCCCATCGAGAGCAGTTCTGCACTAGAGCCAATCACGGCGCGGGCCGAACCAACCCGCCCTCGTAAACTGTCATCCACCGCCGTCTGGTTCAGTGTGACAATAGAAACATTAATCGGGGTAAGTACCCACCCAATCGTAAACTGGAACAGAATTAGTTGCCAGGGCGCGTTTACAAAGCCAGTTAGGGCTACTGCTGCCCCAAATATTACTAGCCCCGCACTGATTAAAAAGGGTGGTTTAAACCGTTTCGTCAGTGACCCTATCACAAAACCACTCAGGATGGTTGCGGCAGTCCCAGCAAGCGAAATTGGCCCTAGCCAAGTCTCAGAGCTTTTCAAAACATTAACCAAAAACGGCACACTTAATACACTTACCGCCCCAATACCCAACAAAGCCACCCCCGCCGCGATTAATGTTCCACGCAAAATCCGATTCTGATAGTTAGCTTTTAGCCCTGTGCTAAGTTCCTGGAAAAAGTTGCTGGCTTTGCGACTTTCGGTTTTTGGCGAAAAATCTCTGCTAGTTAGCTTAATCCGAGTGACCAGAAATACCGAAACGAAAAAACTTAGCGAGTCCAGGGCAAAAAGCGGCCAGATTAGCCCGGTTGTGCCCGCCAATACCCCCGCCGCCGCCCCGCCCAGCGTAATAGAAATAATCATGCTTATCTGGGTCAGAGAATTTGCCGCAATTAGGCCATGCTCTGGCACAACGTTGGGGATAAGGGCGTTCTGGGCGGGCGAGAAAAACGTTCCGATGGAGGCTTGCAATAGGCCAATCAGATACAAAATCCAGATTTGGTCAGCCGACCCCACTACCATAAACCCCAGCACAAAGATACCCCGCACCAAATCCGAAACTATCATAATATGCTGGCGATTCAGGCGGTCAACATAGACCCCCGCCACCAGCCCAAAAACGATATTAGGTAGCAACAAAACGATGGTCATAGTGGCAAGGGCGGCGGTTGAACCCGTCAGGCGGTTAATTAGAATCAATAAGCCCAAATTGGTCAGGCTATCGCCAAACTCCGAGACAGCACGGGCCAACCACAGCTTGCGGAAACTTGAAATTTGCAAAACACCCCTGATAGTTAGTGCGGCAGGATTTTCGGTATCGCTAAAAGTGACCGGGTTACTCATCCTTTTGCTGCTCCTCGCTAATGGTCGCCCCCGCCACTGTCGGGAAAAAGACCAGAGTAAATTCAAAAGCCTGGGTTTCCTCCTGCGGCTCTATTTCGGCTTTTATCTCTTCTTCCATATCTTTTAATAGCTGGACAAAACGCTCTTGAAATAGTTGCGCTTTAGCATGGGGATAACGCAAAATACCGCGCATTGAAAGTAAGCGTTGCCAGCGAGGGGCGGTTGCTGAAAAATCCAGGAGGCCGACCTCAGCACTCTTTTTAATGTCGTTTTTGGTAGTATCCAGAACGGATTGAAGATAAATATCCAACCCGGCCTGACTTTTATCAGAAGTGGTTATTGTCAAAAGGTCGGGATTGGTGCGAAACTGGAAAGCGGTAATCTGGTAGAACTTTTCAGGAATAGCTGAAACCATCCGGGTGCTAGTGACGCGGATAAAGCCATGCTCCTCTAACATATTAATGTGGTAATAAAGTTTGTGAGGTGGGATATCCAGGCTTTTAGCCAGCTCTTTGACGGTGCGGGGCTCATCCAGCAAGCTTAAAAGTTGTAGTCGAAACGAGTCACTGACCACCCGTAGGCTATCCAGGTCATTGATGTAGATGTGAGGGGCGGGGCGTAATTCTTCGTCCATTAATTTCTTTCTTTTATTAAAATTATTTTTAATGTTAGAAAAAATTTTAACCACTTTTTTTCAGATAGTCAATAACCCCTCAAAAATTGACACCTTATCAGGCATAAACTATAATCATCTACCTAAAACCCGGTTTCGGGGTAAACCAAAAATTCACAAGCGGAAATAATTCAGGAGTAAGACTTTGCATCGGCGTAGGAATAATTTATTAGCATTGGCGGGCATTCTGTTTCTGGTTTTGTCCTCAACCTGGGTAGTCTTTGGCGGCAACCGCACCGAAACTATTCTGGGCGTGAAAATCCCATTGGAGACCAAACTAGGACTGGATTTGCAGGGTGGCTACGAAATTACTTTGCAAGCTCGTCAGAAGGGGGTAACTCTGGCCCAAATGCAAGGGGCGCGGGGTATTATTGAAAAGCGCGTGAGTGGTCTTGGCACTAACGAGCCTGTTATTCGGTTGGTCGGCGATAACCGTATCGGGGTAGAACTCCCCGGCGTTACTGACGAGGAACAAATTAAAAAGGCTATTGGTAGCACCGGACGGCTAGAGTTTATTGACTCCGGCAAAAACTCGCTCCAGAACGGGCAAACCGTTTCAACTACCTACTGCACCACTGGCTCGCTCTATTCGCCTGTGCCGGGTAACTGTGGCACTACCAAAAATCAGGACGTGCCGACCTTTATTCCGAAGGTGACGACGGCTACCACCACAGCGGCGGCTTCCCCGGCGGCGGGTACACCGACCGCCGCGACTACTGCTACTACGACGGCAACCGCTACGCCAGACCCGAATGCCAAAGTTTATCAGACGATTGTGACCGGGAACGACCTCGACCCTGCCAAGATTGACAAGGGTTTTAACTCTACCAGTGGCGCGGCGATTGTGCGCTTTGGTCTGAAACCCGGCCCAGCCGACACGATGTTCCAGTTTACCAGCACTCACATTCAGTCGAGTATGGCGATTGTGTTGGACGGGAAAGTTATCTCGAACGCCAATATTCAGGCCGCTATCCGTGACTCTGGTGAAATTACCAATGATACCAACTGGCTTACTGATGCTGGCAAAAAAGAAGTAGACACTATCGTAACCAACCTGAAATATGGGGCGTTGCCGATTGAACTGGACGTGTTGCAGAGCCGCCGTATCGGAGCAACTTTGGGCCAGGACTCGATTGACCGCAGCTATATCGCCGGGGCGGTTGGGCTTGGGATTGTCGCCCTCTTTATGTTGCTGTACTTCCGGCTACCCGGTCTGGTGGCTGACCTTGCGCTGGTAGCCTACGCCCTGATAACCTTCGCTATATTCAAAATAATGGGGGTTGTTCTAACCCTGGCTGGTATTGCCGGGTTCATTCTATCCATCGGTATCGCGGTAGACGCTAACGTGCTTATTTTCGCCCGTATGAAAGAAGAATTACGGCTGGGGCGGAGTATCGAACGAGCGGTAGAGGCCGGGTTCAAAAACGCCTGGTTGTCCATCCGTGACTCGAACGTGTCCGGGTTGATTACCTGCGTGATTCTCTACTGGTTTGGCGATTTCACGGGCACAAGCGTCATCAAGGGCTTTGCCGTTACCCTAGCTCTGGGTATTGTTATCAGCCTTTTCAGCGCGATTATCGTTACTCGTACCTTCCTGCGGACGATGTTTATCTTTACGGGTAATAGCACCCTAACCCGGCATACCTGGTGGTACGGCATCAACCGCAGTATCGAACAGGCGATGAAGCCCGCCGCTCCCCGGAAAGTTGCTACCAAAGTGGCAAAGGTCGAGGACGAGACAGAAACCGAAGCTGAGGAAGTGTTGGAGAAATCAGGCGCAAGTAGCAAAGATTCAGAATAAAAAGAATTTTCGTAGGGGCGTGGTCTCCGCGCCCTGGTCAAAGGAATCTTCGTAGGGGCGGTTCGTGAACCGCCATGCATCTGAATTCGTAGGCGCGCACCTGTTGGTCGCCCTGCCTGATGGAATTCTTGTAGGGGTAGACCACTGTGTCTACCCTTTTTTATTTACGAGGAATATCTGCTGTAGGGACACGATGCATCGCGTCCGGGATTAGTCCTGCAACACCCATCGGATGGCGGAGCATCCTCCTACAAATTCCCTTCGACTTTAGACCTTTGACTTTCGACGACCCTATTCCCCCGCCCGATAGGCTTCGTCCAGCAACTCCACGATATGCACCACCTCTACAGGTTCGCGCAATCTATTCTTGAGGCCGGAACGCTTGACCCCCAACTGCAACTGTAACTGACAGCCTGGATTAGCCGTCGCCACACAACCCGCCCCCGTTTTAGCCACATATTCCATCTTGTGGTCAAGGATTTGCATACTCAGGTCGTATTGGGTCACGTTATAAATCCCGGCACTCCCGCAACACTTGTCACTATCGCGCATCTCCACAAACTCCAGACCGGGGATCGCCTTAAGCAAGGTACGCGGCTGTACCCGAATTTTCTGCCCGTGAACCAAGTGACAGGCATCCTGATAGGTTATCTTTTTGTTGACTCTGCCAAAGTCGCGATTGAAGTCAATCCCGCCCAAAAATTCGGTAATATCCTTGACCTTATGCTCAAACTCTTTGGCGCGTTCGGCATATTCCGGGTCATTTTTGAGCAGTTCACCATACTCCTTGAGCATCGCCCCACAACCCGCCGCGTTGATAATAATCGCGTCAAACTTGCCATGCTCTTTCTCGGCCTGCTCAAAAACCTCAATGTTGCGACGGGCCATCTCTTTCCCATATTCCCGGTCACCGTTATGCACGTTCAAAGCTCCGCAGCAGTTCAGGCTCTCCGGCACTACCACCTCACAATAGTTACGGGTCAATACCCGCACGGTGGCCTCGTTAACCTTCGCAAAGGCCATACTCATCACACAACCGCTAAACAGCCCCACCCGATACTTTTGCTCGGTTTTAGCCGGAACTTTACCTCCGATGGGTGGCTCAAAAAGCGGCTGACTGATAGTGGGCAACATCGTTTCTTCCATTACCGCCAGCCGTTCCAGACCCAATTTCTTGAAAATCGGTAGACGCAAAATGCCCAGCTTGCGGGTGACACTCTGTAAGGGAGTGCGCTGGTAGAAGCGGGTAAAAAGAGCAAAGCGGCGTAAATTTTCTGGCTTGGGGAAAAGCTGGCGGAACACCACCCAGCGAATGAATTTTTCTACGCGGCTACGTTTTTCCTCGCCACGCTGTTTAACAATTTCCTCAAACGTTAGCTCAACCAGATGCCCATATTTTACCCCGCTAGGACAGGCCGTTTCGCAAGCCCGACACTGCAAACAGGTATCTAGATGTTCATATAACGCCTCACTTTGACCGTCAATATTGCCCTCGGCGAAACCCCGCATCAGGTAGAGGCGACCACGCGGCGACTCGGTTTCGCGGCCCGTCTCGCGATAGGTCGGGCAAAAGTTCAGGCACAAACCACAGTGGATACACCGGGTCATATCATCATAGCTGGGTGCTTCCCCCAACTTAAAACCAATCAGGCTGGTATTCTGCACCGCCTCACTCAATTTCACCCGATTTATTTCTATTTCTGACATTTTTATTTTCTTCCTAAGAATTATGGGTAGGGGTTGCTTGACCTACCGACAAGTTAATTTAATTTTCACCACAGAGACACAGAGGACACAGCGAAATCAAATTATAAAACTGTGTCTCTGTGCCCCTGTGGTAAATAATTTTAGCTCGAATAGCCCAATTCTAAAGAACTAGCACATAGGCTTAGGTCAATTTACATCTTCCCTACGAAGCGGCCTGGATTCAGGGTTTTGTTAGGGTCAAGTTTTTCCCGAATACCGCGCATGAGTTTAAGCTCGCCTTCAGTCAAGGCGTTGCCCCAGACATCATTCAAACGACGTTTGAGAGAGAGGGGCAATCGCTCGGCAGTCACCGACCCGCCGTTGGTCTCAACCTTCGCCGTGAAGTCGGTAATAGTCTTGAGGGCGGCCTCCTCGTCTTCGTATTGAGCGGTGAAATAGAGAATACCGTGTCCAGCGTGCGACAAAACCTCCACCTGTAAGCCGTTCTTCCCACCCAAAAGTTGCGCCTGTCGGATAAAATCGGGGACATGCGTGGGTAAAATCCCGGCCTTGAGACTAAAACTCTGACTGGCAAGCAGTTCCGGGCGATAGGCGAAATCCGTCACTTTCGTCCAGAGTTCTTTTTGTTTATCCCGCTCGGCGATACGCTCAATGCCCGCCCCGCCAAATGGTTTAACCAGATTACGACTATCGCGCAGTTGTCGCTCTACCGCCTGAGCTGTATTGCGGAATTCCACCAGCAAAGTAGATTTAGCGGGTAAACCGACTGCCGCCGCCCCCCGCTCGTCCAGCACCGTCTCGGAGATAGGGAATAAGCCGGCATCAATAATCTTCAGAGCGGCCTCGGTGGCTTGCAATGGATTGGAAAAAGTTATTAGCAGGGTCGAACTGGCTTTGGGCATGGGCAATAACTTGAAGTTCATATCCACAATTATGCCGAGCGTCCCCAACGACCCGATATATATTTTATTCATATCGAAGCCCGCGACGTTTTTAACCACCCTGCCGCCACTATGGGCCTGTGTGCCATCCGCCAACACAAAGCGCGTCCCAATCAGCCAATCGCGGGCGGGGCCATATTGCAAACGGGTGGGGCCACTGGTGTTAGCGGCAATCGCCCCGCCAATAGTGGCGCGTCCAGCCAAGACTGATTCTATTGGCAAAAACTGCTCGTTTTTCTCCAACTCAGCCTGAATATCCGCCAACCTTACGCCAGCCTGTACCCCAATCATCAAATCCGCCGGGCTATACTCCAGAATTTTGTTCAAGCCCAACGTACTGACTACTACATCCAGAGCCTGAATCGGATTCCCTAGCCCGGTTTTAGTGCCGCCGCCGCGTGGGGCAACTTTCTGTCCAGCCGCGTTAGCCTCCCGCAAAATCAGAGCCACTTCCTCGTTGGATTCGGGGTGAGCAATCCCTTTAGGGGTCAGGCCATCCACCGCCACCACTTCCAGTTGCTCCCCGCCAGCCTGGGCCAGCTTGTCAACGTCCGTTAAACTCATCGTTCTTTCCTCTTGTGCCTTGTTCCCCCTTCCTTGACAGGGAAGGGGCTAGTGGGTTAGGTTACTTCCTAAATCCAGGCTTCTTCCATGCCCGGTTTGGCCTTGAGAATCCGCATTCTGAGGCTGATTTCCCCACAGGAGTGCTTGGTGGGAAACACCTTCCAGGGATTGACCACATCACTCGGATTAAAGACCGATTTAACCTTACGCATCGTTTCCATATCATCTTCGCTGAAAATCCAACTCATATATTCCTGCTTCTCAGTACCGATGCCGTGTTCCCCACTAATCGTACCGCCCACCTCGACACACAGATGCAAAATCTTCTCGCCTGCCTCCAAAACCCGCTCCATAATTCCCGGCTCGCGGGCATCAAACAGAATATTAGGATGTAAGTTGCCGTCACCAGCGTGGAAAATATTGGCAATCGGCAAGTTATATTCGCGACCAATCTCGCCCACCCGCCGCATAACCTCCGGCAGCTTAGAACGTGGCACTACCCCATCATGCAGATAGAAATTCGGCGCGACCTGCCCCAAAGCTCCCGCCGCGCTCTTGCGCCCTTTCCATAGGTTCACGCGCTCTTCTTCGCTGGTGGCATACTTCACATCAAAAGCCCCGTTGCGACGACAAATGGCGATTATTTCTTCGGTTAGCTCGTCCAGCCCTTCGGACAATCCATCCACCTCAATCAGCAATACCGCCCCGGCTTCGGGGGGATAGCCCACATGCATAGCTTTTTCAACCATCTGTATCATAACCTGGTCGAGCATTTCCAGGGCGGCGGGCACAATCCCCGCCCCAATCACCTCGGCAACAGCGGCACTAGCGGCCTCGATAGTTTCAAAGAGAGCCAGAAAGGTTTGTACTGCCTCTGGTATTTTCATCAGCTTGACCGTCGCCTCGGTAACGATGCCCAAAGTACCTTCGCTGCCCACAATAAAGCCCGTCAGGTCATAGCCGGGACGGTCAGGGGTGGGGCTACCCGTCCGCACCACCTCACCTCCCGCCAGTACAATTTCAGTACCTAAAATATGGTTGGTAGTGGTGCCGTGCGCCAGACAGTGTGGCCCGCCGGAGTTCAGTGCCAGATTGCCGCCGATTGTGCTGGCTTTCTGGCTGGCGGGGTCAGGGGCAAAGAAGTAGCCCGTGCTGGCAATTTCGGCACTCAGGTCAAAATTGACCATCCCCGGTTGCACCAGAGCATAGCGATTTGGCACATCATGTTTTATCAGCTTTTTCAGGCGTGACATCGAAACTACCACGCCCCCCCGCACCGGGATACTGCCACCGCTCAAGCCTGTCCCCGCCCCACGCGGCACTACCGGGATTTGCTCTTTCTCGCAAAGGGCCATAAGCTGGGCAATCTGCGCGGTAGTGCGCGGAATTACCACCGCTTCCGGGCGAGCACTATCTATCGAGAAGTCATATTCATACAACAGCAAATCCACTGGGTCGTGCAAAACGCTATCGGCCTCAAAGATTTGGTTGAGGGCGGTAATGAGTTCCTTTTTTTCCATATTTTTCTTGCTCCTATTAGCTGGATATTTGGGCAGTTTCGCCAATTATAGCCTACCCCGCTATGGCAAGCAACCAAATTCCCAGAGTGGTGCGTTATAATAATCATTGGGCGTGGGTTAATTAGTTTTTACCACAGAGGTACAGAGGAGTTATCCCCTCTCCCTATGGGAGAGGGCTAGGGTGAGGGATGTCACAATTAAGGAGGAAATGCTGATGGAAACTCAAGCTACCCCATTACAAAACTCAGCCGAGGTTGAGATTCGGTCACTCTACAAACAGTTGATAGATAGCTGGAACCGACGAAACGCGGCGGACTTCGCAGTCCTATTCACCGAGGATAGCAATGTCATTGGCTTCGATGGTAGCCAGATGAACAGTGCGGCGGAGATTGGGGCAAGCCTCACTCAAATCTTTGCCGAACATGTGACCGCGCCTTATATTGCGAAAATTCGGGCGGTGCGCTTTCTAACTCCGGCGGTAGCCTTGCTTCGGGCAGTGGTGGGGATGCTTCCGCCCGGTCAGACCAAACTCAATCCCGCCGTCAACTCGATACAAACCCTAATCGCCATCAAACAGGACGCAAGCTGGAAAATTACCCTCTTTCAAAATACCCCCGCCCAATTTCACGGCAGACCGGAGCTAGTACAACAATTAACCGATGAGCTGCGACGGTTGCTATAAATGATATAATCTTCAAGGCTAAATAAAATCCAAAACTAATTATTAACGCTGATTACTGAAAACTAAAAAATGAACATACTGGCGATAGAAACAAGTTGTGATGAGACCAGTGCCGCGATAGTGCGGGACGGGCGGCAAGTGCTGGCAAACGTCATTGCCTCCCAAATAGAGATACATCAAAAATATGGCGGGGTCGTGCCGGAAGTAGCCTCGCGCCAGCACATTCTATATATCACCCCGGTACTAAAAGAAACTCTGGAAAAAGCTCAACTGGGCTGGGCCGAGATTGACGCGATTGCCGTCACTAACGGGCCGGGACTGGCAGGGGCTTTGCTGGTGGGGGTAAATGTCGGGAAGGCCATTGCCTTTGCCCGTCAGAAGCCGCTAATTGGCATAAATCACCTTGAGTCGCATATTTACGCCAACTGGCTAATCCCACCTCAGGCCGAGGCCCAGGCCGTGGAAAAGGGCGAAAAAACTGCCGCCCCCAAATTTCCCCTGATTTGTCTGATAGTTTCGGGCGGGCACACCGAGATTGTGCTAATCAAGGGACACGGCGACTACCAGCTTTTGGGCAAAACCCAGGACGATGCGGCGGGCGAGGCTTTTGATAAAGTTGCCCGTTTGTTAGGGCTGGGCTATCCCGGCGGGCCACTGGTGGAAAAGGCGGCGGAGAACGGCAACCCCAACCGCTTCCCCTTCACCCGAAGCTGGCTCAAGGGCACCTATGACTTTAGTTTTAGTGGGCTAAAAACGGCGGTTTTACGCAAGGTGGAGGAATATCAAGCCCCGCCCGCCAAGCCTGCCCCTTTCTCCGGCAATAACCCGCGCCCCAACCGCGACCCCTGGGAAAAAGCTCTGGCTAAAAATGCTAATGAAAAATTGCCAGTCGAGGATATTGCCGCCAGTTTCCAGCAAGCGGTGGTCGAAACTCTGGCAACCAAAACCGTAGCCGCCGCCGAAGCCTATGGCGCAAAAGCGATTCTGATTGCCGGGGGGGTAGCCGCTAATAAAGCTTTAAGGGCCGCTCTGAACGAACAGGCTGCCAAAAAAACGAAGGTAGTACCCGTTACCTTCCCCTTGCCACTCTTTTGCACCGACAACGCCGCGATGGTGGCCTCCGCCGCCTATTACAAAATGCAGAGTCAAAAAAGCCATACCACCAGTTGGGATTTGGATATTCACCCCAATTGGGAACTGGTCGGGAAATCAGGGGTTGGGGGTTAGGGGCTGGGGGTCGGGGGAATTCGTAGGGGTGTGGTCTCCGCGCCCTGTTCAGAAATGTTGGTTTTTACTAACAACTAACAACCAATAACTAACAACTTTAGTGCTGACAGCTGATGGCTGACAGCTTTTCCGACAACCAACAACTGACGACTGACAACCGCTAGAGGAGGTAGCCAGTGCAAGCAATAGATGAAGGATTAAAAGCTGGAAGCGAACCACGCAATATGACCGTTATTCGCACCCAGAGCCTGACCAAACGGTTTGGGTTACGGGTAGCGGTAAATAATGCCGGGTTTGAGGTAGAGCGGGGCGACGTGTTTGGACTACTAGGACCAAACGGGGCGGGCAAGACCACCATAATCAGGATGTTACTAGGTTTGGTAAAACCAACCTCTGGCACCGCCCAGGTTTTTGGCTATGATACAGTAGCGCAGAAAAGCGAGGTACTGGCGCGTGTTTCAGCAATTGTGGAAGCCCCCGCCCTTTATCCCGGTATGAACGGCTACGACAACCTCAAGGCAATGGCTATCGCGGTGGGCATTGAGAACCCGGGGCGCAAAATTGATGAAGTGCTAGGGCGAATGGGACTGGCGGGGCGGGCTAGAGACAAATTCTCTACCTACTCCCTCGGTATGAAACAACGGCTGTGTATCGCCTCGGCTCTGCTGACTGACCCTCAATTGCTTATCCTGGACGAACCAACCAACGGCCTTGACCCGGCGGGGATGGTCGAAATTCGCACATTAATCCGGGGGCTATCCGAGCAAGGGGTTACGGTTTTGCTTTCCAGCCATCTGCTCAATGAGGTGCAACAGGTCTGCAACCGAGTGGCGATTATCCAGATGGGCCAGATTATCCAGCAGGGGTTGGTAGAAGAACTATTGGCAGGCAAAACCTCAGTGCATGTCAAGGTGCGACCTGACGAGTGGGAAAAAGCCTGGTATATTTTGCAGGGAGCCGGGCTTGCGCCACGCTTACGGGCGGAGGGAGAGTACCTGATTATCGCGGGGCCAACCGAAGACGGGGCAGTTATCAATCATGCCCTGGCAACCAACGGCATTTTTGCCAGTGAAATTTCGCCCCGCAGCCAATCGTTGGAAGAATACTACCTGAGCCTGACCAATTATCAGATGCCCGCCCCTGGTTATTATTACCCGCAACCCCCAATGCTCCAACCCACCTATCCTGTGTATCCAGCTATTAACCAACCTGGAGGTAATCCTAATGGCAACTAACAGCCTCTATCAACCTAAACCCAGCCTGTTAACCTCCTATCGCCACGAGTTATTCAAGGGGACTAAGCACAAATTTTACGCCTTTGTGGTCTTCATCCCGCCCGTCTTAACCTTGCTGATAATCTTTTTGCAATTTTTGGTTAAAATTTTTGGTAAAGTGCCACCCGGTGTTCCTAACCGCTTAAACCCAACTGCCGTTCTTTACGGGTTGGGTGACAAAGGGACTTTCGCCGAGGCCAGTAGCACAATTCTGGTGGGGCTTGGTGGTTTCTACGGCTTGCTGTTGATTATCGCCGCGACCCTGACGGTGGCTAACGAATACCGCTGGAATACCATTAAGATGCTGGCAACCCGCCAACCAGTCCGGGCCAATCTGGTGCTGTCAAAGTGTTTGTTTGCCCTGACTCTGGCGGCGGCGATATGTCTTTCGTTTATCGTTAGCTGGTTTATCTACGGTCTCTTTCTAAAATATTTTTATAGCGAACCATTTGGCTTTGCCGATTATGACCTGTCGAATATCGGCAACGGATTGCGTTATATTACCATTGCCTATCTGCATAACTTTATTCTGGCTTTAATCGCAATCGCCATGACTTACCGCTTTAAAACGATTGTGGCGGGGCTAATTTTCTACGTGATTTATAACGCGGTAGATGGCACGCTCAACACTTTTGGTACGGCCTTCGCCAATACTGGTACTGCCGAGTTGCCCGACTGGATAAGGCCGCTAGCTGAAGTTTTACGCTTTATCCAGCCCTACTTGCTTTCGGGCAGTATTAACCGTATCCAGATGCAGGAAGAAGCCCTGTCGCTTAACTTCAATAATTTTAATTATCAGGTGGGCAAAAATACCCAAATTGTCGTCAGCAACCCGGTCTGGCTGGCCTGGTTGATGCTGGCAATTTATACCGCCCTGTTCACCCTGGCGGCAATCTGGGTGCTTAACAGCCGTGATATTACTGATTAAAGGCCAAATTGACAAAACCCCTAGCCTGAAATATAATTTCCAGGCTATAAGGGCAGTTAGCTCAGTTGGTAGAGCGCCACGCTTACACCGTGGATGTCACAGGTTCGAGTCCTGTACTGCCCATCTTTGGTTGTTAGTTGCTGGATATTGGTTGCGGGATTCAGGAATTGACTTTTGCCTTCTGAGCATTTCCCCACAAACCTTCTCAACCTCAAAATAGCAATTTCGCCTCAATTGATTACTTTCAACCAACAACCACTTGCCGATTTAATTTGCGATTGGCCGAAACCAGGCTTACAGTCGTATACTATGTAGTATTAATGGACTACTACCTTGCTGCCCGGCTTGCAAGGGGTTAGGGCCAAAGAGTTGCAACATGCGACGAACCGCTTTTGAAAGCATGGGTGTGTGTGAAACCTGATAACCGCGATGAGGAACGCCTTTTAATATCCAGAGTGCAATCAGGCGATTTTGCCGCGCTTGAGATGCTCTATGAGTCATATAACCGACAGGCCTTTGGTCTTGCCCTGCGAATCTTGAACAGCCCCGAAGCGGCTGAAGATGCGGTGCAGGATGTCTTTTTACGCTTTTGGAAAACCCCCAGCCATTTCGATCCGCAAAAGGGTCGGTTCATTACTTGGCTACTAGGGGTAGTACATAATCAGTGCATTGATCAGTTACGCCGCAAAAGTAATAATTCGGTTTCGCTAGATCGTGAAGAAAACCAGGAGCATTTTAGCTATCTGGCCGATGATGGCCCGCCAGTGGAAGAAGAGGTCTGGCTGATTATTCAGCGTGGCATCGTGCGGCAAGCTCTGGACAAGCTGCCCACCGAGCAACGCCGTTTAATAGAATTGGCCTATTTTAAGGGGTTGACCCGGCAGGAGATAGCCACCACTACCGGACAACCTTTGAGTACGGTAAAACACCGTATCCAGCAAGGACTGCTGAAATTAAAAGATATGATGCAAGCGATGGAAGTTGAGCCAGGCGTTTAGTTGAAAATATTAACAAAACATTGGCTTCTGCCAACCTGGATAACATAGTTATGGAACTCGATAAAATGCAGGAACTAATAGTCGGTTACTCGCTGGATATTCTGGACGAGGGTGAGCTTGCCGATGCTCAAAAATTGGTGGACTCTGACCCCGAAGCTCAGGCGATGCTCCTTGAGTTTCAAAAGGTTATGGGGCAGTTAGCCTTGAGCGTCACGCCAATGAGCCCGCCGAGTGGTAGCCTCGAACGCTTGCGCCAAAAAGCGGGTATTGCGGTTGTTCCTGCCCTTGCACCAGAGCCACTACCTCTACGGAAGCCCGAACCACTGCCTTTTCCCGTGCAAAAAGCCCGTAAGCCCAACCCTTACCGGAATTGGCTGGCCTATGCCGCCGCCCTGGTTTTGTTCATGACTTCGGCAATATTCGGCGGTCTCTGGCTGGATACCCGCAATAATCTTGACCAGACCGCACGCTCCAAACAGGATATTCTGGCGGTGCTGGCTTCCTCCGATATGAAAGTTACTTCGCTCAAACCTGCCAACTCGAATGTTGGCGGTACTTTGCGCCTCTACACCGACCCTGCTCAAGACCGGGCCTATGTGGTCTCCCAAAATCTGACCGCTCTGCCGGGTGATAAGGAATACGAAGCCTGGTTTGTGACTAATGATAATCAGGTTTTGAAAGCCGGGTTATTGGGGCAGGGTGGTAGCCGCGACCCCACCGTTCAGGCGTTAGACACTCGTGGCACTGTCGAGAACTTCAAGGCGATGGTTATTACCATTGAGAAAAAGGGTGGAGTCGAGAAAAGCGAGCAACAGCCCGTCCTGGTCGGCGAAATTACGAGCTAAACAGTTGTCGGTGGTCAGTTGTCGGTTGTCGGTTGAAAAGCCAAAATCTAAAATCGAATATCTAAAATCTGGGGGAATTCGTATTTTATTCACCCGGATAGACAGGATATGCAGGATGGTTTTTGCAGGGGTAGACCATCTAACTCGGACAAAGCCTTCCATCGTTTACATACGTTGCATTATACGATTAATTGCAAATTCGGCAGCCTGTTTCATTGTACCTTCGTCTTCCTCACCCGTGTGCGCTTTGTCATTAGTCCTAATACTTTCTAAAACTTCTATTACATCTTTGTTTCCATATTTTCCTAATCCAAGCACTGCATAATAACGCACGCTTACATATACATCATTGAGAGCATTAGTTAGTGGAATTAAAGCTTTAGAGCTATTAGATTTAAATAAAGCATAGGCTGCATTCTTGCGAACTAAATTATCTTTGTCGTTAAGGGCCTCGACAAATATTTCAAATAGTTCAGATTCCTGGAACTTTGACAATGCCAGGATAACCTCAGCTTTTAAGGAATCTGAATTATCCTTAAGGATGTTGATAAGATGAGTTAAAGCTCTCTTGTCTTTGATTTTACCTAGAGTATAAACTGCAATTTCCCGTACCCTAATATCATCTGTTGTATCTACAGCGATATTAATAAGTGAGTCAGCTATTAGCGGATTGCTAAATTCTGCCAGTGATGAAATTATAGCAGTCCGAAGCGGTGTTTTAATAGCAAGCATTCTTAAAAGTGGTTGTAATGCTCTTTCATCATCCTGAAAGCCTAAAGCTCTAACTGCATTGAAAACTACATTAGGGTTTGAGTCGTCCAAAAGCTCTATAAGAACTTCGACAGATTGAGTATGCTTCATAGCGCAAAAAGCAACGGCAGCACTCGCACGAATTCTAGGGTTTTCATCTTTAAGGTTGTTTACCAAAGACTCACCAATATCGTTTATTGAAATAGTATTATCTTTTGAACGAAGAATATAAACCACTGCTTTTGTTGCGGCTAACCTCACGTTTGAATTATTGTTAGTAAGAGCTTCAAGAATTGCAAGCTGACCAATATTTCCCATATTGGCTAAAATATAGCCTGAAAATTTACTAACATTACTATTTCCTGTACCCAATAGATTTAAAAGGGGCGTGATTATCCCTATATCTTGCAACTCTATTAATCCTTTAGCGGCTTCCCTTTGTTTTTCTTCATTTCCCCCCTTAATATTTTCAATTTGTTGCTCTATATACCAGTTATTTTGGGGTTGCATATATATCCCTCTCACCATTTTTGGAAACCCAAGCTATTTTCTGTAGCGTAATACCTTGAGTTACTAAAGTCTTTATTTCTGAAATCTACTAAAATATTTTCCCGGAATCCAAAACTTATAGCCGCTCATTTAGTTGTCCATATAGCTCAACGGTAGCCCGTCCCGCCGCTTCCCAGCTAAACCGCACCCCCACCAACCTCCGCCCGTTTTCGCCCAATTCCTGACGCTTTTCCAAGGACATTTCGATGACTTCCTTGAGCTTTTGGGCTAACTTTTGCGGGTTGGCGGGTGGGGCAAGGCGACCATTTTCAAACTCGCCGCTCTCGAAAACCTTGTCAGGGATACCGCCCGTTGCGCTGGCTACCACTGGCAACCCCGCCGCCAACGCCTCTAAAGTCACTAACGAACTGCCTTCATAAAGCGTTGGGTGCAGGAAAATAGTGGCATGTTGGTAATATTGGGACAGTTCCGCATCCGAGACCTTGCCCACGAAAATAACATTTTCAGCCAGCCCAAGTTTTTTAGTTTCGGCCTCAAGTTGGGGGCGCAAACTACCCTCGCCGATAATGAACCACCGCCAACCCTCCGGCAACTCCTTTTCCAGAATTTTCAGGGCTTGCAGACCATAACTAAACCCCTTGTTTTCCTC
>Ga0209724_1000661_pt1 | contig 32676 bp, 28 predicted proteins | sample grotaG_FD_184143 | JGI IMG/M metagenome (GOLD analysis project Ga0209724, IMG submission 184143) | Glacier valley bacterial and archeal communities from Borup Fiord, Nunavut, Canada, to study Microbial Dark Matter (Phase II) -... | ecosystem: Environmental > Aquatic > Freshwater > Ice > Glacier ... | reverse complement strand
AGATTCGGTTTCGTCTGCTAATCAGTTGTACAATACCGCTAAATACCAGGACGCGATCCGGAAATATCAGTATGTGCTCGGACAAGGATTCGAATCTTCTGAATTGTATTTCAACCTTGGGAATGCCTTCTATAAAATGGGAAATGCGACTTATGCGATTCTTAATTACGAGCGGGCAAAAAAACTGGCACCTAACGACGACGATGTTCGTTATAATCTTGAACTCGCACGGACACTGATTGTCGACAATGTAGTTTCGTTACCCGATGGCGGATTCCTGCGCTGGTCGAAGCAACTGGTCAGCTCTAAGTCAATTAATTTTTGGGGAATATTAAGTATTGCTACCTTTTTCACTTTCCTGTTCCTTTTCGGATTGTTCCTGCTGTCCAGGGCGTTTCAGGTCAAACGAATGGCCTTTTGGTTTTCGATTGCTGCAATTTCCATATCCGCAATTACATTTACTTTTGGAACATCGATGAAGTCGAAGCTGGTGAATCACAAGTCGGCTGTTATTACCGACCGAAGCGTGAAGGTGAAAGCCTCTCCCAGCGAAACCGGCACCGAGTTATTCATTGTTCATGAAGGCGTTACCGTACAGTTGACCGACAAGCTTGGTGATTGGGTGAATATTAGTCTGCCTGATGGGAATAAAGGGTGGGTGAAGGAAGAGTCGATGATTAGAATTTAATTGATTGTACTTAACCAGTATTTGCGTTTTAGCAGTTGGCATCTGGCTACTTGCAACTAGCTATTTTCTGCCGGGAGTTTGTATTTTGATGCAAATTTCTCTTTCATTTGAGTTTTTGCTAGCCGCCAGTTTCCAGTCGCCAGTTGCTTATATATAAACATATTCCACTTTTGCAATGAAATTCATCGATCTAACCCACACCATTCATCGTAATATCGCTGTTTTCCCCGGTGATGATCCTATTCAGCTTGATCAGATCCGAACCCTTGAAAACGACGGATTTAATAATTACCGCCTTTCAACTGGAATGCATGTAGGAACCCATATCGACGGGCCAAAGCACATGACTACGGATACCCGTTTGATGGCCGATCTTCCGCTTGAAATGTTTACAGGCAAGGGTGTGCTGATTGATGTGAGAGGAGAGGAGATGATCGAATTCAGAGAATCGTTCCGAACGATTATTCATCCTGAATGTATTGTGTTGTTTTATTCCGGATTAGATCTCCATTTTGGCGAACCCGATTACTTTACGGCCTATCCTGATATCACCGAAGAATTAGCTCGTTTCCTTGCAGATCAACACGTCAAAATCGTTGGTCTCGATTGGGTTTCACCCGATCATGAGCCATATCCGATTCACGATATCCTATTCAAAGGCAATGTTTTGATCCTCGAAAACCTAACCAATCTTGATCAGCTGTTACACGAAACAAACTTCGAGGTGTTTGCATTCCCATTAAAGATTGAAGCAGATAGCTCGATTGTAAGGGTGGTTGCGAGGGTGAAATAACATATCTTAAACCCTCAGGAAAGCTTACTCAATTGTTTGTTTTGCTTTTTTAATTTCATTTCTGCCAACTGACTTTTGATGTGTTCTTTTTCTTGTTCAAAAGTCATATCCATTATTTCAAGGCTTAATTTATCGCGTATTTCGCGCATTTTCTTTACGAAGCCTGTTTCAATTATTGTCGTTTTCATAATTAAAAATTTCTTTTGGTGTCCTTATTTCTGTCATTTGATACCCTTCCCTGAAATTTATTGAATTGTATCCTCTAATCCGCTCAAGGTTCACGATGTGTTTAAAATTCCAGCTAACTAATACATCCACCTTGTTGATCGTTGCTAAAGCAATGTGCTGGCAGTCTGCCCGGCTTGTCTTTCCGACTACTTTCTCTGCAATATATTTTTCAGAAAGATCTCTTGCCTCATCTGTTAACTCAACTCTTTCGATGCAGTCTGAAGGAATCGATTCAAAGAAATCCCAAACAAGATCCGGGGCTCTGTATAACTCTAATTCCAAAATCTCCGATACAATTATCTTAACCCTTTTTTCTATTATTTTCTTAAAAAAAGGTTTGGTTTCCTTTTCAAATTCTTCATCAAAATATCCACCAAAGACCGAGGTATCTATGTAGACCAGTTTTATCATGATTGCAAATTTACAAAATTTTTTATCATGATGAAGTTTCCGATGAAAGAGTGGTAGCGAGTGTGGAGTGAGGAATTAAAAAAAGCCCTGAGCGTCGGTTAACGGTCAGGGCTTATCCTCATTAATTCAATATCATATCCTTTAGATAATCGCTTTCATCGCGTCCATTGCTTCGCGCAATTCTTCGCCGATGACCTCAACTTCGTGATAACGGATTGCGGCGTTGACCTGGATCAATTCCCGGTTATCGACATGTGCATCGATGCCTTCATTGAAGTTTTTACCGATTACGTTCGTATCGATTTTTGACATGAAACCGGCCAGCAATGGTTTGCAGGCGTGATCGAACAAGTAACAGCCATACTCAGCGGTATCGGATATCACACGGTTCATTTCGAATAGCTTCTTGCGTGCAATTGTATTGGCAATCAGCGGTGTTTCGTGCAGCGATTCATAGTATGCTGACTCTGCCTTGATACCAGCCTGGGTCATTGTTTCGAAAGCAAGCTCAACGCCCGATTTGATGAATGCAACCATCAAGGTACCATTGTCGAAGTATTCTTGTTCGGTAATTTTCATGTCGCCGGCAGGTGTCTTTTCAAAAGCAGTTTCGCCTGTTTCGGCTCTCCATTTCAACAGATTTTTGTCGTTGTTGGCCCAGTCTTCCATCATTGTTTTCGAGAATTCACCCGACATGATGTTGTCCATATGTTTCCAGAACAAAGGTCGCATGATCTCTTTTAATTCTTCCGAAAGTTTGAAAGCTTTTATTTTTGCGGGATTCGATAAACGATCCATCATATTGGTGATACCGCCATGTTTCAATGCTTCGGTGATCACTTCAATACCATATTGTACCAATTTGGAAGCGTAACCTTTATCAATTCCTTTTTCGACCATTTTATTGAACGAAAGGATGGCTCCTGTTTGTAACAAGCCGCAAAGAATGGTCTGCTCACCCATCAGATCCGATTTTACTTCGGCAACAAAGGACGATTTAAGAACACCAGCTTTGTGACCGCCGGTCCCCACACAATAGGCTTTGGCGATTTCGAAACCATCACCATTCGGGTCATTTTCGGGATGAACTGCAATCAGGGTTGGAACCCCAAAACCACGCAGGTATTCGGCCCGCACTTCGGAACCCGGTGATTTGGGAGCCACCATAATTACGGTAATGTCTTTGCGGATCTGCATCCCTTCTTCCACAATGTTGAAACCATGAGAATAGGAGAGGGTTGCACCCTTTTTAATCAAAGGCATTACAGTTTTAATGACATCTGAATGTTGTTTATCGGGAGTCAGGTTGATAACAAGGTCGGCGGTAGGAATCATCTCTTCATAAGTTCCTACTTTAAAACCGTTTTCGGTGGCATTTTTATACGATGGTCGTTGTTCTTTGATTGCTTCTGCACGAAGGGTGTAAGAAACGTCAAGTCCTGAATCACGCAGGTTAAGTCCCTGGTTTAATCCCTGTGCACCGCAACCAATGATCACGATTTTTTTGTCTTCGATCTTATCTACGCCGTCAGCAAACTCAGAACGATCCATGAATTCGCAGGTTCCCAATTGTTCCAATTGTAAACGAAGCGGAAGCGTGTTGAAATAATTTCCCATTTGATTGATATTTATATGATTAATAATTGTAGTTGAACGTTTCAATATATGCTTCTGGCTATTTGCTACTGGCTTCTGGCTGATTTTTGCCAGTCGCTAGTTGCAAATTGGATTCGATTTGAAGAACTAATTTTCAGCAATACAAAGCAACTGAATATTAGGCAAAGAAAACTGTAGAAAACCATTTATTTTAGGCACTTTTCATGGATGTGTATTTCAATAAATCTTTAGAACCAAATGCATTTACTAAAAAACAGCGAGTTAAGTCCAAAGTTCATTTGGTATTTTTACAGGTTACATCAGCGCTTCACCGCGAAACTGAAGGGGTGTCAGGCCGGTTTCTCGCTTAAAGAATTTCGAAAAATACGACTGATCTTCGAAGTTTAACTGGTTTGCAATTTCAGAAATATTCAGGTTTGTATGAACCAGCAGGCGTTTTATTTCGAGCAACTGTTTGGCTTTGATGATTTGCAGGGAAGTTTTGCCTGTCAGTACTTTAACAGTCTGAGTCAGATGATTGGCTGTGACACCAATTATATTGGCATAATCGCTCAGCGAAAGATTTTTCTGATTGTTTTCTTCAATCAGGTGAAAAAAGCGTTTTACAAGGAATTGTCCTTTTCCTTTATTTAAAAGGTTTTCATTTACCGGATAACGCGCTGAACAAGTTGTCAGAATCAGATCGAGGATTGCACGCAGCATTTCAGGAATATGATCGCCCGACAGTTCAATTTCAGCAATACCTTGCCTGAACAATGTTTCCAGGAAGTAAACATCGCTTTCGTTATTAAGCAACAGCGGCGGATTATCCTGATGTATTGTGTAAAAGAAAGGGAATTCAATCAGACTATCCTGATTACTGCGGTTTCGCAGGTAAAAATCAGATGTGAAGATAAAAATATAGCCTTCAATGTCGTGCGAAAGTTCGAGTTTATGTGCCTGTCCGGGAGACATGAAAAACACACAGGGCGGCTTAATTTCGTATTTATTGTCATCGATCACATGGTTACCCGAGCCTTTCTGCAAGTACAGCACTTCGAAAAAATCGTGACGATGTGGATATTTCACACTGAAATGGCGTTTGGCATCGAATACCTCCACCTGAAATTGCTGGCTTTTCCGTTCGGGCGAACTGAAATTGTGCAGGCTATAAACGGGTAATTGTTCGGCTGATGGCTTCATAACGAAGAATGAATTTCGGGTTGCGTACGAAAGTACAAACTTAATCGGCTTTCGAAACACACATTATTGAAATTAACTATCTTTGCAACAAAAGTAAAAAGATGAAAGCTCAAGCATTGAAGTTCAATCATATTGTAGATACCTTATATGGTCTGCCTCTTGAGGAAAGATTAGAAATCATGACGCTGTTAGAGCATAATATTGCCGATACTCGGAGAAATGAAATAGCTAACAATTTCAAACAGTCGCAGGAGGAGTTAAAATCAGGGAAATTAAAATTCACATCGAAGATTGAGGAACTTAAAAATATGCTCTAATGGAAGTTTCATTCAGTGATTCATTCAAAAAAGTATTTCACAAAAGGATAAAATCAACTGAGATAGAGAACGAGTTCTGGATTCGACTGGAATTATTCACAAATGATCCATTTGAGGCAAAGTTGAAAACTCATAAATTATCTGGAAAGTTAGAGGAATTGTGGAGTTTTTCAATTGAATATGATCTTCGAGTGGTTTTCTTTTTTACAAAGGGCAAGCCGAAAAAGGCTGTTTTTGTGGATATTGGGACTCATGATGAAGTTTACTAACTTATTTTTAAACGTGAATAAGAATTTCCTGAAGCAAAAATTGAGAAAAATCAATTACCATGAATATACAAGCAGAGAAAGCAAATATCATAGAGCAATTTAAGCAGGTAAACGATGAAAAACTGATAAGTGCCATTAAAAGTCTGCTTGATTATGCTTCAAACAAAGAGAAGGAAAGCTATGATATTTCCGAAGATCACCAGAAATTAGTTATGGAGTGCTTTGAGGAGATAAGAAAAAATCCTGAGCGACTTTTGGATTGGGAGGAAGCAGAGAAAAGCCTGAGATAAAAATGAAAAATTACAGGATTAAGATTGATCCTTTTGCCCTTGCTGATATTCAAAAAATAACTGATTGGTATAACCAACAACAGGAAATGCTTGGAAAAAGATTTTAGGATATCACCATTAAACATATCAACAAACTTGCTAAAGACCCAAATTCTCTTGCTATTCGCTACAATGAAATACGTTGTATGCAGGTGAAGAAATTCCCATACATGGTACACTTCTATATTAACGAAAAACTGGGATTTGTAGAAGTATTGGCAGTCATTAGTACTCACAGGAATCCGAAGATTTGGGAAGAGAAAACTGGCAATCAGCTAATAGAGTGATAATTTCAGATTAAATTGAATTCTGAAAAATGTAGAGACAAGGCATGCCTTGTCTCTACGCATGTTTTGAATATCGATTATTTACTGAGATAATCAACAATCCAGTCACCAACGGCTGAAGTGCTCAGTGCTTTTGATTTATCCTCACACAGGTCTTCCGTAACAGCGCCTGCTACAATGGCGGCTTCGACTGCTTTGCGGATCAAGGCTCCCTCTTCCATCAACGAGAAAGCATATTCGAACATCATGGCGGAGGAAAGAATCGTTGCGCATGGATTGGCTATGTTTTTACCGGCAGCTTGCGGATAGGAACCGTGAATTGGCTCAAATACCGAAGTATGTGTTCCAATTGAAGCCGATGGCAAAAGTCCCATTGATCCTGTGATTACACTGGCCTCGTCTGTGAGGATATCGCCGAACATGTTTTCAGTGACCATCACATCAAACTTCTTGGGCCATTGAATGATCTGCATCGCGGCATTGTCGACAAACATATAGTCAACAACCACCTCGGGGAAATGTGGTTCCATTTCTTTGGCTACCTGGCGCCATAATCTTGATGTAGCCAGCACATTTGCTTTATCGACAACCGTGAGCCTTTTACTGCGCTTCATCGCAAACTGAAAAGCGAGTTCAAGGATGCGTTCAACTTCCAAACGGGTATAGACGGATGAATCGAAAGCTGTATTTCCATCCTCCGAACGACCCTGTGGTTGTCCGAAATAGATGCCACCTGTTAGTTCACGGATTGCCACAAAATCAACACCTTCAACACGATCTCTTTTTAAAGGTGATTTGTCGAGTAATGATTCAAAAATGGTTACAGGTCGAATATTGGCATACAAACCAAGCTTCTTACGCATGGCCAGCAAACCTTGTTCAGGACGTACTTTGGCAGTTGGATCGTTGTCGTAACGGGGGTGACCGATGGCGCCGAAAAGGACCGCATCGGAGTTCATACAAAGGTTGTGCGTTTCGTCGGGATAGGGGTTCCCAACCTCATCGATGGCAACTGCGCCAACCAACGCGGTTCTGGTAATCAATTCGTGACCGAATTTTTGACAAACTACTTTGGTGACGCGGAGCGCCTGTTCAATAATTTCAGGGCCGATTCCGTCTCCGGCCAATACTGCAATGTTAAGCTTCATTCTTTGATGTGAATTTATAAGATTTGTGAATTAACAGCTGTATAAATCTGTTTGATGTTTCATTTTGCGGCGCATGCAGAAGTGATGTTTATTTTGACTTTTCCAGATGCGCCTTGGTAATCTTTGCATTTATTACCCCGGGTTGTGTCGTTCCTCCTTACCCGGGGTTATTGATATTAAACCCTTTCAGGGTTTAGAACATCTGATTGTCGTTTTCGATGATGTTAAGCATTTTCATCGTTGCTTTGATGGCGGCAGTTGTCTGATCAGGATCGAGTCCACGGGTTTTAAATTCGCGTCCCATTTTCCAGGTGATCAGGGTTTCAACAAGGGCATCCGTTTTTCCACCGGGAGGAATTGTAACGATGTAATCGATCAGTAATGGAAATGACTTGTTCTGTTTATGATAGATTTTTCGGAGGGCATTCATAAATGCGTCGTACTGACCATCACCTGAAGAGGCTTCCTCAAAAAGTTCACCATCAACTTCAATTGCAACAGTAGCCATTGGCCTAAGTCCCAGCGCATGAGAGATTGCATAATTCCGCAACCTGATTTTCTCGATAACGGTTTCATTCTTTAGAACATCCGAAAGGATATAAGGAAGATCATCGGACGTAACCGATTCTTTTTTATCGGCAAGTTCGATTACCTTGTCGGTAACCCTTTTCAAATCTTCGGGATCGAGACGTATTCCAATATCCTCCAGGTTTTTAGCAATGTTCGCTTTCCCGGAAGTCTTACCCAATGCATATTTTCGTATTCTGCCAAACCGTTCAGGAAGTAAATCATTGAAATAGAGCTGATCTTTATTGTCTCCATCAGCATGAATTCCGCTGCATTGCGTAAAGACGTTTTCGCCAATAATTGGTTTATTACCCGCAACGCGAACGCCCGAGAAATTTTCGATAAGCCGGCTGGCCAAACTTAATTTTCGTTCATTCACCGAATTCGGAATCTTGAGCTGGTCGTTTAGTAAGGCGATTACGCTCGAAAGTGGCGCATTACCTGCACGTTCGCCCAAGCCGTTCACTGTCGTATGAACAGTCGTTATTCCTGCCCGGATAGCGGCATCGACATTGGCGATTGCAAGATCATAATCGTTATGGGCATGGAAATCGAACCGAAGATCGGGGAATTTGTGAATGATCGATGAACAAAAATCATAAGTTTCGGTCGGATTTAGAATTCCCAACGTATCGGGTAGCATCACACGTCCTAATTTTTCGGACTTGAGACCTTCGAGCATAAACTCTACATAGTCAGGAGAATGCCGCATGCCATTCGACCAGTCCTCAAGATAAATGTTTACCCTGATTCCCATCGACTCGGCCAGTTTCAGCGAACTTTTAATGTTGGCAAGGTGTTCCTCCGGTGTTTTCTTTAACTGCTGGGTAACATGCCGAAGCGATCCCTTTGCTAAAAGGTTCATTACTTTTCCGCCAACACGCGAAATCCATTCGAGCGATATTTTTCCATCCACAAAACCAAGAATCTCAACCCGTTCAAGATAACCTGCCTGTTTCGCCCAATCGAGCACTTTTTTGGCTCCCCTTAACTCTCCATCTGAAACGCGTGCTGAGGCCACTTCAATAAAATCGATCCGAAGTTCATCGAGAAGAATCTTTGCAATGTTCAGCTTTTCCAGTTCCGAAAAGGAGACGCCTGAGGTCTGTTCGCCATCTCTCAGGGTCGTATCCATTATATAAACCATATGCTCTTTATTTGTGTTCACGATTGAACCTGTATATAATTAAGCCTGTTCAAACGCGCTGATCTCCTTTTTTAGACTCAACAGGAAGTCAATATCGTCGTAGCCATTCAGAAGGCACTCTTTTTTATAAGGATTAATATCGAAATTAACACTTATTCCTGCTTTCAGAATAGTGATTGTTTGACGCTCAAGATCAACCTCAAATTTGGCAGACGGATCGAGTTCAACAATCTGGAAAATTTCGTCAAGGAAGGCTTCGGGAACCTGAACCGGCAACAAGCCATTGTTTAAAACATTGCTTTTAAATATATCGGCAAAGAAACTCGAAACGACAACCCTGAATCCCGCATCGTACACGGCCCATGCAGCATGTTCACGACTTGATCCGCTGCCAAAATTCTTTCCGGCAACTAATATCTGACCCGAATAGCGGGGATTGTTCAACACAAAATCAGGATTTGGCGTGCCATCCTTTTTGTAACGCCAGTCCCTGAATAGGTTATCTCCAAATCCTTTACGCTCCACGGCTTTGAGGAATCGCGCTGGGATAATCTGGTCGGTGTCCACATTCTCGATGGGAAGCGGAACGACTGCACTGACCAGTTTCTGGAATTTTTCTATTGACATTTCTTATTAATTACGAATTATGATTTATGATTCCTGATTTACGAATGATAGATGACGAATGACGAATTGTAATTGGCTAACGCCGGGATTCAATTCATAATTCGTAATTTATAATTGATTATATCTCTCTTGGGTCGGAAACAACACCTGAAATTGCAGCAGCTGCAGCCATTAACGGACTTGCAAGCATTGTGCGGGCACCGGGTCCCTGACGACCTTCGAAGTTGCGGTTTGAAGTTGAAACTGAATATTTCCCTGCCGGGATTTTGTCGTCATTCATTGCCAGACAGGCTGAACAACCCGGCTGACGCAATGCAAAACCGGCAGCTTCAAATATTTCGACCAATCCTTCTTCCCTGATTTGCTGCTCCACCTTTTTAGAACCGGGAACAATCCATGCAATAACTGAAGCGGCTTTCTTTTTCCCTTTTACAAAGTTGGCAAAGAGTCTGAAATCTTCAATTCGTCCATTTGTACAACTTCCGATAAAGACATAATCGACTTTTTTACCCTTGATTTTCTCTCCCGGTTTGAAGCCCATATATTCCAATGATTTATCAAAGGTAATGCGATCGGAACCAGTAAGATTTTCACCTGTCGGGATATTTCCGCTGACACCAATTCCCATTCCGGGATTGGTTCCATAGGTGATCATGGGTTCAATATCTGAAGCGTCATATTTGTATTCTGTATCAAAAACGGCGTTATCGTCAGATTTTAATTGTTTCCAAAGGGCAAGATTTTTGTTCCAATCTTCACCTTTCGGTGCAAATTCGCGACCTTTGATGTATTCGAAAGTAGCCTCATCAGGTGCAATCATTCCTCCACGTGCGCCGCATTCGATACTCATATTACAAAGTGTCATACGACCTTCCATTGAAAGGCTCCGAATTGCAGAACCTGCAAACTCGATAAAGTGGCCTGTACCACCCGAAGTCGATATTTTAGAAATCACATAAAGCGCAATATCTTTTGCGGTGACATCCTTTTGCAGTTTCCCTTCAACGCTTATGCGCATCTTTTTAGGTTTTGGCTGAAGGATGCACTGACTTGCAAAAACCATCTCAACCTCGCTGGTACCTATTCCGAAAGCTATGCTTCCGAATGCTCCGTGGGTAGAGGTGTGACTATCGCCACAAACAATGGTCATTCCGGGTTGTGTAATCCCCAACTCCGGCCCGATGATATGGACGATTCCATGATACTGATGATCGAGACCGTAAAGTTTAATGCCATTTTTGGCACAGTTATCTTTAAGTGCCTGTACTTGAATTCGCGAAAGTTCCTCTTTAATAGGAAGGTGCTGATCGATGGTGGGAACATTATGGTCGGGAGTTGCAATTGTATTTTGCGGACTGTATACTTTCATTCCCCGTTTTTCCAAACCTAAAAAAGCAACGGGACTTGTGACCTCATGAATAAAGTGTCGATCGATATACAAAACATCGGGGCCGTCTTTTACCTGTTTGACCACATGGGCATCCCAGATTTTATCAAAAAGTGTTTTTGGTTCCAAAATCATATTTTTTTTATTACTGAATTATTACAATTCAAAATTGGCAATTGTTCATTTAGCAGCAGCTATTTCTGCGTTTCCGATTTTATTGATTGCATCAATAAATGCTTCGACTGAAGCTGTAATGATATCGGTATTTGCGCCAAATCCATTGTAGATGTTATCATCGTACTCAACCTGCATGTGGACTTTTCCAATGTCGTCACTTCCTTTATTGATGGCCTGGATCAGAAACTCCTGTAACGTAACTTTCCGGTGAATAATGCATTTCACCGCTTTGATAGCTGCATCAACCGGCCCATTTCCAGACTCTGTGGCTGTGAATTTTTCACCGGCAATATCCAATCTGATTGTTGCCATCGGAACCATGTTCTTCCCGGTGACCACCTGTAGAAAGTCGAGTTTGATACGGTGATTACTTTTTACCTTTTCGCCAACAAGCATCAAAAGATCGTCTTCTTTAATATCTTTTTTCCTGTCTGCCAATAGTAAGAACTCTTCATAGATTTCGTCGAGTTTATCTTTTTCAAGTGTAATGCCAAGCAAATCAAGGCGATGTTTCAATGCTGCACGACCGCTTCTGGCGGTCAGAACAATAGAGGATTCGCTGATGCCAACTTCAACCGGATCGATGATTTCGTAGTTCTCCCGATTTTTCAAAACGCCATCCTGGTGAATGCCGCTCGAATGTGAGAACGCATTGCGACCAACGATCGCCTTGTTGGGTTGAACAGGCATATTCATCAAGCTGGAAATCAGGCGACTTGTCTTGTAAATGTTTTTCGAGTTGACATTCGTATAAAGATTCAATTCTTTGTGCGAACGCAGGATCATCACCACTTCTTCAAGTGCCGTATTTCCTGCACGTTCTCCAATTCCGTTAATCGTCACTTCAACCTGACGCGCTCCATTCATTACACCGGCAATTGAGTTGGCAGTCGCCATACCCAAATCGTTGTGACAATGTGTCGATATAATTGCTTTATGGATATTCGGAACGTTGTCGATCAGGAATTTGATTTTCTCGCCAAATTCGCTTGGCAAACAATATCCTGTTGTATCCGGAATATTTACTACAGTTGCACCCGCTTTGATGACTGCTTCGATGACCCTTGCCAGGTAGACATTGTCGGAACGACCCGCATCTTCGGCATAAAACTCAACATCCTCGACATATTTTTTGGCATATTTGACAGCTGCAACCGCTCTTGCAAGAATTTCATCGGGATTGGAATTGAGCTTGTACTGAATATGATAGGGCGAAGTGCCGATTCCTGTATGAATACGGCCATGTTTGGCATATTTCAGCGATTCGGCCGCTACATCAATGTCTTTTTCAACTGCACGTGTAAGTGCGCAGATGGTTGGCCAGGTTACCGCTTTCGAGATTTCGACAACTGACTTAAAGTCACCGGGACTTGAGATGGGAAAGCCAGCTTCGATCACATCAACCCCAAGTTGCTCAAGCACTTTTGCAACTTCAACTTTCTCGATTGTGTTCAGCTGGCAACCAGGAACCTGCTCGCCATCACGCAGGGTTGTATCGAAAATATATACGCGATTATCCATAACTATTGTGTTTATTAAAGTTTTCCGGGTGACTGTTTTATTTTTTTCGCTTCCAATTTTTCCAAAAGTGCGTCACGCTCATTTAAAAATTCAGACAATCGCTCGATTGGTGAACGCGTAATTGCTACTCTTCCAGAACGTATGAACTGTAAAACACCGAATGAGTTCAGACCTTCGAAAAGTTCCTGTGTCTCTTCTTTGTGACCGGTTTTTTCAATCACGGTATATTCGTGTGTGATTTCCAGAATGCGGGCATTGTGTTTTCTGATCAGTTTTTCGATTTGGTCGCTCTCCATCAAGGCCGTAGTTGGAACTTTATAGAGGGCAATTTCCTGGAAAATCATCTCCTCGTTGGTGTAGTAGAAGGCCTTCAATACCTCTATCTGCTTGTCAATCTGTTTGACAATATTCACCACTTTTTCTTTCTCTTCATTGACAACAATTGTAAATTTACTGATACCCTGCAGCGCCGATTCAGAGACGGTAAGACTTTCGATATTTACTTTGCGACGCGTGAAGATGATGGTGATCCGGTTCAGCAAACCAATGTGGTTTTCGCTGTAAGCTGTTATGATGTATTCTTGCTTCATCTTGTTGATTTTAATTTTCTTCAGATTTGAAAATTTATTTCAGTTCGTCTGCACTAAGAATGATTTGTGAAACCGATTTTCCTGCAGGAACCATTGGAAAGATATTATCCTCTTTTTCAATCATCACTTCAAGCAGATAAGGGCCATCGTGATCGATCATCTTCTTCATTTCGCTTTCAAGATTTTGCCGGTCGTGCACTGCGTTGCCAGGGATACCATAGGCATCAGCCACTTTGACGAAATCAGGACTTAAAATTTCGGTGAATGAGTAACGTTTTTCGAAGAAAAGTTCCTGCCACTGTCGTACCATTCCAAGGAAATGGTTATTCAAAATTACAATTTTAACAGCCAGTTTTTCCTGGGCAATAGTACCCAATTCCTGAATTGTCATTTGCATTCCACCGTCGCCTGTAAAGACCACCACTTCGCGATCGGGCGCACCAAATTTGGCACCCATTGCGGCGGGTAAACCATATCCCATCGTTCCCAATCCACCAGATGTTACCCAACTGCGTGAATCGACAAATTTCGAATAGCGGGCGGCTGCCATCTGGTTTTGGCCCACATCTGTTATTACAATGGCTTTATTTTCTGTGAGATCCGAAACCATCCGAACCACTTCCGCCATTGTAAGTCCGGGTTTCTTCGGAGCGAGGTCATTTTTTATAACCTTTTCTTTTTCAATTGCCTCAGCTGCATGAAATTCAGCGACCCATTCCGGATGCTGCATGTCATTTACCAATCGTAAAAGCAATCTCAGTGTATGCCTTGCGTCTCCAATCAATGCCACATCAGTTTTGACATTTTTATCAATTTCAGCGGGATCGATTTCAATGTGAATGATTTTGGCTTGCTTCGCATAGGTTGATATGCTACCTGTGACGCGGTCATCAAAACGCATTCCGACTGCAATTAAGACATCACATTCGTTGGTTTTGATATTAGGACCATAGTTGCCATGCATTCCGAGCATACCCATATTTAATGGATGATCAGTAGGTATGGCAGATAGCCCCAATAAAGTTCCGGCTGCCGGGATTCCTGTTTTCTCGATAAAGTGGATCAGTTCCTTTTCCCCATTCGACAACATAACGCCCTGTCCGTAAAGTAAAAACGGTTTTTTCGCATTGTTAATTAAATCAGCAGCTTTCTTTATCAGCAATTTGTCAGCAGGATATTCGGGAACGTATGAACGAATTTTGCTGCACTTTGCATATGAATATTTCAATTTTGAAAACTGAGCATCTTTTGTAATATCCAGAACTACAGGTCCCGGACGGCCACTTAATGCGATATAAAAGGCTCTTGAAATGGCCTCAGGAATTTCTTCGGCACAGGTAATCTGGTAATTCCACTTGGTGACGGGCATTGTGATACCGATTACATCCGATTCCTGAAATGCATCTGTCCCAAGTAAACCTGAAACAACCTGACCAGTAATGCATACGAGTGGCGTCGAATCGATGAGGGCATCAGCAATTCCGGTGATCAGATTTGTGGCACCTGGTCCGGAGGTAGCAATGCATACACCTACTTTACCGGAAACACGTGCATATCCCTGCGCTGCATGTACCGCACCTTGTTCATGACGTGTAAGTACATGTTTGAGAATATGACGGTAATCGTACAGTGCATCGTAAACTGGCATGATTGCACCGCCTGGATATCCAAAGATTGTGTCAACATCTTCGGCAATTAAAGATCGGATAACCGCTTCGGAACCCGTTATTTCGATCGGATCCTGATCGAGAATATTGTCGTTTGTTATAGATGTCATAACTGATTGATTTTTAATTATTCAATAATTCTTACTGCTCCCTTGTCTGCCGAAGCTACAAGTCTTGCATATGCTTTTAATGCTTTGCTGATTATTCGTGTTCTTTTTTCGGGTTGATAAGCCATCGTCCCGCGTGCCTCCTGGGCTTTTTTTCGTGTTTCCAATTCTTCGTCTGTGATAATCAGCTCGATCCGACGCCGTGGAATATCAATTTCAATACGGTCACCATCTTTTACAAGTGCAATTGCTCCTCCGGCGGCAGCTTCGGGAGATACGTGGCCAATTGAAAGGCCAGATGTTCCACCCGAAAAACGTCCGTCGGTCAGCAGGGCACAAACCTTATCAAGCTTAGATGCTTTAAGATAAGAAGTTGGGTATAACATTTCTTGCATTCCGGGGCCACCTTTCGGACCTTCATAACGGATAATCACCACCTCACCGGCAGCTACTTCGCGTTTCAAAATACCTTCACATGCATCATCCTGAGATTCAAAAACACGGGCAGTACCATTAAACTGGAAAACTGATGGATCGACACCAGCCGTTTTTACAATGCAACCGTCAATGGCAATATTTCCATAAAGAATTGCCAGACCACCTTCTTTGGTATAGGCATGTTCTATATCGCGGATACAACCTTTCTGTCGATCCGTATCTAATTCAGCATAGTATTTATCCTGAGATCCCAATGTCAGATTACGGCCAATATTTCCGGGAGCGGAAGTATAGAGTTTCCGGGTTTCTGCGTCAGATGAGGCTCTTTGAATATCCCATTTATTAATAGCAGCACCTAATGTTCCTTCGCTGACACGTGAAACGGAAGTATTTAGTAACCCGCCTTTTTCAAGTTCTCCCAAAATTCCCATGATGCCACCAGCGCGGTTAACGTCCTGAATGTGATAATGTGAATTAGGCGATACTTTGCAAATGCAGGGAACTTTTCGCGAAAGGGCATCGATATCCTGCATTGTAAAATCGACTTCTGCTTCATGGGCTACAGCCAATAAATGTAGAACAGTATTTGTCGATCCACCCATCGCAATATCGAGTGTCATGGCGTTCATAAATGCTTCACGAGAGGCAATACTTCGTGGCAAAACCTTTTCGTTCCCATTTTGGTAGTAATCCAGGGTGATTTCAACCAGCCGTTTAGCGGCTTTTTCAAACAGTTTTTTACGGTTTAAATGGGTCGCAACGATTGTTCCGTTTCCGGGAAGTGAAAGGCCCAAAGCCTCTGTTAAACAGTTCATCGAATTTGCGGTGAACATTCCGGAACAGGAACCGCAGGTAGGACAGGCTTTTTGCTCAACTTCGGAAAGTAATTTTTCGTCAACCGAAGGATCGGCGGCCATCACCATTGCATCAACCAGGTCATACTTTTTGTCTGCAACTACACCTGCTTCCATCGGACCACCTGAAACAAAGATGCAGGGAATATTCAGTCTCATGGCAGCCATCAGCATTCCTGGGGTAATCTTATCGCAATTCGAGATGCAGATCATGGCATCAGCCTTGTGCGCATTGATCATGTACTCAACGCTATCGGCTATCAGGTCGCGCGAAGGGAGCGAATATAACATTCCGTCGTGTCCCATTGCAATTCCATCGTCAATTGCGATTGTATTAAACTCTGCGGCAAAGCATCCCTCGTCTTCAATCAGTTTTTTCACCATTTGCCCAATCTCATGAAGGTGAGCATGCCCCGGAACAAATTGGGTAAAGGAGTTCACTACTGCAATTAAAGGTTTGCCAAACTGCTCTTCCTTCATGCCATTGGCTCTCCATAAGCTGCGTGCACCCGCCATCCGGCGACCCATTGTTGTTGTATTACTCCTTAATTCGTTTTTCATAAGGTTAAAATATTATTTAAAAAAAAGCCCTTCTCATTTCGAGAAAGGCTCTTATATGTTTTATCATACAATATATAACCCTCCTCACCCGTTATCGACGAGAATAAGAATGACTACGAGTAGGAGGCTATGTAAAATTAAATTCTTCATATATTTCTAAAATACAAATCTAACAAAATAACAATCGAACATTTATTTTTGTTCAGCCAAATTCATCTGGCTATTGCTTTTAATAAACTTCGGGGCAAAACTACAAATAAAACTTTCATCTCAAAACAAATTCGTAAGCAATTTACAATTATTTAATGCAATTCGATTTTTAAACGGTGTATTTACTTCTGTTTGGGAATCTTTGAAGATTTTGGCCTGAAGTTTGAAACAATGGCGTTCTAATTTATGTAATTGAAGGATGTAGACTTTCGAACACTATTTTGAAAGATTTCGAAAGTTCTATTTTGTTTGAGAACAATTGAATACAGAAAAGTCAAAGGATTGAAGCTTAAAAACCTATATGATCATATGGCAGATACTGAGTTGATTTTTTGTTATGTTTGTATTTAAAAATTCTGAGGTATGTTGACAAAAACGAGTGTTATTAAGACAATATCGACGTTTCCTGATAATTTTACGTTAGATGAATTGATTGAAAAGTTAATTTTCATGGACAAAGTTGAAAAAGGACTTGAACACTCTCTTGCCAACAATGTATTTTCGGAAGAAGTGGCCAAAGAAAGGCTTTCTAAATGGTTAAAATACTGAATTTAAAAGGAATGATTTAAGAGAACTAATCAATGGGAACTATAGAATTGTATATCGGGTAGTTGACATTTATAGAATCGATATTTTAACAGTCCACCAATCTGCAAGACAACTAAAACTACAAAGAATTTGCAGAAGAAAAAAATAGAGTAATTTAGTTTTTACAATCAATGATGAATTGCACTCTTTACTTTTTACAGCCGCTTCAAGGGTTTTCAACCACTTGAAGGGCAATGGTTTCCTAATTGGAATAAATTCCATTCAAAAAATCTTCAATAGAATGTCCAACCAGAGCCTGTGTTCCGTCGAAATTATTCGTGATAATTGCAAATATTACTTTTTTCCCTTTCTGATTCGTCAAAATCCCGGCCATGCTTCTGACTCTTGTCATTGAGCCGGTTTTAGCCCGCAGATTATTTTCAAGTTTTGACCCTTTAAAAGCCGATTGCAATGTTCCGCTTTGTCCCGCGACAGGGAGTGAAGCGAAAAAAACATCACGATTGGCGTTCAGATGCATATAACGAAGGATTTCGGCCAATGTGCGTGGGCAAATTCCATTCGAACGCGAGAGGCCGCTTCCGTCAGTCGGGTAATATCCATTCAGAAAAATGCCTTTTTCAATCCAAAATTCATGAATTGCTTCAATACTTTTATCCAATGAGGAAGATCCTTTTCGGGCACGTCCAATTTCGCGCAATAAATGTTCGGCAAACAAATTGATACTCTCCTTATTAAGCGGGACGATCAGATCACGAAGTAGCGGTGAACTTTTATCCGCAATAAGGGTAAAAGCTTCATTCATCGGCGAGCTGACAAATATAATTTTGCCTGAAATCTCTATTTTGTTATATTTCAATATCTTAATAAATTCATTTGCTGCAATTCGTGGAGGATCGGGCATGGTGGCTTTCACGACAAAATCGGAACGACCGCCCGGAATAGATCCTTCAACGAGTTGAGAAAAAGAACCCGGAGCACCGTAAATAAAAGCAAGGTCGCGGTTTACTTCCGATGAAACAACCTTGTTGGTGAGATTTAAACTGTCGATTTGCGGATCCGTTCTAGTGATTGTTACAGGTTTGCCCGAATCGGAAGGGGAGGAAAAATGGATTTTATAGTAGTTATCGGAATAGGTCAAGGCCGAAACGCCTGCACCATAGTAATTCCCGATATCTTCCCATAACCAGCCGCCTGGTATGGATGATCCGCTCGATTGAGACAAATCGATGATGAAATCGCCCTGAATACTTTTTACGCCAGCATTTGAAAGTGCTGTTGCCCAGGCTTCGAAGGTCCCTCTGTAATGTTCGGGAAAATAATCGGAGTAGAAAGCAGGGTCGCAACCACCTATGAGAACGAGATTCCCAGCCAATAAACCGGTCTCTGGGTTTACTTTGCCAGAAATGCCCAATTGCGTATGGAATGCAAAATCGGCTCCCAAAATTTCCAATGCCGCGGCTGTGGTAACAATTTTCATTACAGAAGCAGGAACCAGGCTTACCTGTGGAGTTTTGAATAAAATGTTGCCATTCACAGCATCTATAACATAGGCAGAATAACCGGCATTTTGAAGTGCTTCACTTTTAAGTCTCAATCCGGGTTGAGCAAAAATTGCAGGGAAGAGGATGCATCCCAATATCGAAAGTAATAAATGCTTCATTCCAATTCTATAGTATTTCTGCTCGCTTTTATTTGGTCTCATTATCTCCTTTTTCTCTATGTCTCATTTTCTCTTCATTTAAAAGCAATATCCCAAAGAGAAAAACGCTGTTAATTTATTGTTTATATTTGAACTACTCAGATTAAATTCAATCGGTCCGACCATGCTGTCGTAAGCGAAAGAGAAACCTCCACCTACTATAAAATTTCCTTCGATAAAAGGAGAGACGCTGTCGCCATACATACCAAAATTGGGATTTGCCGTCAAATAGAATTTCTGCCATAACCGCAAACGAAGGTCTAAACGGACCAACGCAACATTATCAGCTACTAATTCCATCCTCCTTAATCCTGCAAAAGGGATGTAAACGCCGAAATAATTAGTTCGTTGGTAACCGCCAACGTATGATTTATAATATATAGGAGCGGTGGTAGCAAGTGTAAACTGCGAGTAGAATGCCGGGAGAAGTGTCAGCCGATTGGAGATCCGTTTCGCTCCTTTGAAAGTGAGCCCAGTCACTACCAAGGGCGACTTCCCTGTGTACGTCCAGCCATTGTCAGTAACAAGTTTAAAAATTCCATCCATAGTCCAGCCCTTCGTGGGGAAATAAGGATGATCTAATTCATCCAGTTTAAACTTTGCAAAATAGTTATAGAAAAAAGCATTTTTTAAATCTGTATAGTCTTGTGCGCCAATGATAGTACCAAAACGAAAATGTTCGAGTGAGGCGCCAATTGAGATTCTGAAAGCATCGGAGATAACTGCCTGGGTGGCTACCTGAAAATTAATCAACTGAACATTTATTTCTGATGTCTTACGACCATTTTCGTATCCCCATATTCTGTCGGCGGTAAATGAACCTGCTCCTGTAAAACCGGGCTTCCAACCCCTGTCGAGCGAATACCTTGCTGAAAACATTGGAAATGACGACAACTTTGCATCAAGCGAGAGATTCGAACCACTGATCCGGTCGCTGTAAATTGTTGTATTGATAAGAGCAGAAGCTTTTAGATCAGTATCGTAATGTAAACCAATATTTAACCGTTGTGTTGAACTTTCTTTCACGGTAATGTAGATTGTTTTTTGTTCATCACCCGATATTCTGAAATCAACTCTTTCGTAATTTCCGGCAGCATAAATTCTTGAAACACTCTGTCGGATATGTGTTAAGGTAGCCTTTTTGTCTTTCCCAATTCCCATTTTGCCCAAAAAAGAAACGATATTCGTTTTTTCGGTTCCTTCAACTTCAATTTTATTTACAATAACCGTTGCGTTTTCATCAGGCAAATCCCGTGTCTTTTTTATTGCCGGGACTATGCCAAGTGAATCGCGCATTCTGATGAGCTGAGGCAATATTTTGCGGGCAGCCTCCTCTCCACGTTTCATCAACGCGATGGCCGATTCGGTATCAAAGCTTGAAGCTGAATATTCGGAGATATCGGGTTTTATTAAAATATCGACTTTCTTGCGGTTCTTTTCACTTCGTTCGATCGACATCAAGCTGGTTAGCTGTGAAATCACATCAGGTATAGATCTGATTTTTTCTTTCGACAATAAATCATCCTGAATATCAATGCCAATAATAATATTGGCACCCATTTCGCGACAACGATCGACCGGAAAATTATTTACAATTCCGCCATCCACAAGCATTCGGCCATCGATCTCGCAAGCTGCGATAGCTGCCGGAACTGCCATGCTCGCCCTGATAGCTCTTGGAAGGAATCCACTTTTTAGAACTACTTCTTCGCCCGTAGATATATCGGCTGCAATACACTCAAATGGAATAGGTAACTTCGAAAAATCACTTACATCATGGTATCCATAAGTGAGATAGGTGAAAAATTCCATTACATTCTGGCCGTTGAGCAAACCGATTGGGATACTGATTTTTCGTGTTTCAATTGGAAGTGAAATAAGATAACGTGATTGCTCTTCCTTGTTAATTGCCGAGGTGTATTCCCGTTTAAAGCTGTTGCTTAATAACTCCTCCCAATTCTGATTTTTGATTATGTTTTCAAGCATGGTCGCATCGTAGCCAACGGCATAAAGTCCACCTACAATACTGCCGACACTGGTTCCTGTAATAAAATCAACAGGTATCCCAGCCTCTTCAATTACCTTAAGTGCCCCAACATGTGCAAATCCCTTAGCACCACCGCCCGAAAGGACCAGTCCAATTTTGGGCCTTTTTGATGATTCTTCTGCGTGGCCAAAAAGTGAAAACGCCATTAAAAGTGCAATAATTATCTTTCGTTTCACAATTTTATCAATTTAATAAACCTCACTCAGATTTCACTGCCAAAATAATTAAAATCTCTGAATATTTGGCATTTGTGCAATTTAATAAACCCGGCATAAATTGTTCGCGAACGATTTTTTAAAAATCACGGTTCCTGTATAAGGGTATTTTAAGGACTGGCTGTCTCATGAGTATAAAGTCCACTTTTAAATATTACAGCCATGAAAACACAAACTATCCACTTCGTAAAAAGATCAACAATAGTAACAGCTATTATTTTGATTTTTATGGGATTTTCAAGAGCGGCACTTGCTTCTCCGGCTATCCCAAAGTCAAACCAGCCCGATACACTGACGTACGTCCAGTATAAGGGTTCGGTAACCGATCAGGAGACAAGATCACCCCTTGCTTTTGCTGCATTAACATTAAATGGAACCAATATTGCAACGGTCACAAATTCAGAGGGCGAATTTTCGCTTAAAGTTCCTAAAAATATGATCGATGGAAAGGTAACGGTTTCGTTCATCGGGTACAAAAACAAAAATTTAAGTCTTTCGGAATTTAAACCTGAAAAAACAAGGATTGAACTTGAATTGTTGGTTATTGCCTTGAATGAGGTTCGCGTTTTTCCAAAAGATCCCGAGTTGCTGATCCGTGCAGTGATGAATAAGAGGGCGGAGAACTATTTCAATGATCAAACCTTAATGTCAGCATTCTATCGCGAAACAATCAAGAAAAAAAGAACTTATGTGTCGCTCTCGGAGGCAGTTGTTGAAATACATAAACAACCTTACATGTCGTCGCGAAGTGATGCTGCTCAACTCTTCAAAGCCAGGAAGAGTACCGATTATACCAAACTGGATACCTTAACATTTAAACTTCAGGGAGGGCCATATACCACTTTGTATCTTGATATTATGAAAAATCCTGAAATGATTTTCACTGAAGATATGATCGGCAATTATGAATTCAGCCTTGAAAATATAACGAAGATTAACGACCGTCTGATTTATGTGCTATCGTTCAAACAACGTGCACACATTACAGAACCGCTCTATTTTGGAAAACTGTTTATTGATACTGAAAGTCTGGCTATTACAAGTGCCACATTTAACCTGAATGTCGAAAACAGAATGTTGGTCAGCGATATGTTTATCAAAAAGAAACCAGCCGGTGCCAAAGTTTATCCGACAATGGCCGCCTACCACATTGATTATCGCGATAAAGATGGCAAATGGTACTACAGCTATTCAAGAGGCCAGATTACTTTCAAGGTAGATTGGAATAAGCGGTTGTTCAATACCGTTTATGAATCAACCATCGAAATGGCAGTTACTGACTGGGAAAAGACAACTGATAAACCGGTGAAAATGGCCGATCGAATGAAAACCAGTGTTGTGATGACCGATGAGATTTCAGGATTTGCAGATCGTGAGTTTTGGGGAGAATACAATGTAATTGAACCGGAAAAGCCGATTGAAACGGCCATCAAAAAAATTCAAAAGAAACTTGAAAAGGCTAAAATGTAATATTGGTCCATTAACGAACTCGAATTTAAAGTTCTATGTTCGTTCCATATAATCAGCATGAAAAACCCTGGGAATTCTTCCGGGGTTTTTCATGCTGATTATTTCGCATCACAGCTAAATTTAACCTCTTTTTAACAGCCATTCCCGAGTTTGGCAATTTTATGATTTCCGGATTGTTTATATTTGTAGGGTTTAACGATTTCAAAACTATTTTTCGTATCAAACTGTTAGTATGACAGCAACATTAATTTTTATTACTATTTAATACCAAAAAACAATGTTAATTTACAAAGTAATCGGAAGAGAAATTCTCGATTCTCGCGGGAACCCAACCGTTGAGGTTGAAGTTACACTTGAAAGTGGAATCATAGGACGTGCCGCTGTGCCATCGGGTGCATCAACCGGCGAAAACGAAGCACTTGAACTTCGCGACGGTGATAAAAAACGCTACCTTGGTAAAGGTGTACTTAAAGCAGTTGAAAATATCAATAAAACGATTGCAGAAGAAGTAATTGGAATGAGTGCACTTAATCAGGTTGCATTGGATCGTAAACTGATCGAACTTGATGGCACAAAAACAAAATCAAATCTTGGTGCAAACGCCATTTTAGGTGTATCACTGGCCGTTGCTAAAGCGGCTGCAGCTTATCTTGATATGCCTCTTTATCGGTACATCGGTGGGACAAATGCCAAAACATTGCCTGTCCCGATGATGAACATCATCAATGGCGGATCACACTCTGATGCCCCGATTGCATTCCAGGAATTTATGATTCGCCCCATTGGAGCAACTTCGTTCCGCGAAGGACTTCGCATGGGAGCCGAAGTTTTCCATAGCCTTAAAAAAGTGCTTCATGATCGTAATCTCAGCACTGCTGTTGGCGACGAAGGTGGTTTTGCACCGGCACTTGCAGGAACCGAAGATGCTTTGAACAGCATTATCGATGCGATCAAAAAGGCTGGTTACAAACCGGGCCGTGCAGAAGATGGCGGTGATGTTTCAATCGGATTGGATTGCGCCGCTTCAGAATTCTACGAAAATGGTATCTACAACTATGCAAAATTCGAAGGCGCAAATGGTGCAAAAAGGACCCGCGAACAGCAGGTTGATTTTTTGGCCAACCTTGTTGCTAATTTTCCAATCGACTCTGTTGAGGACGGATTTGATCAGAACGACTGGGAAGGCTGGGTAATGCTTACCAAAAAAATTGGTGATAAATGCCAGTTAGTTGGTGATGATTTGTTTGTAACCAATGTTGAATACCTGAAAAAAGGGATCGAATTAGGTGCTGCCAACTCTATCCTGATTAAAGTAAATCAGATTGGTACACTAACCGAGACGCTTGATGCGATTGAAATGGCTCACCGTGCAGGTTATACAAGTGTGACTTCACACCGTTCAGGTGAAACAGAAGATACAACCATCGCCGATATTGCTGTTGCAACCAACAGTGGTCAGATCAAGACTGGTTCGTTGAGCCGCACTGATAGAATCGCAAAATACAACCAGTTGCTCCGCATCGAAGAGGAATTGGGCGAAAGTGCAGTTTATGGCGTTAAAAAAGTGAAAAAGGGATAATTACTTCTTGATATATATTAGAAAAGGTGCTCAATTGTGCACCTTTTCTAATTTCATAAGTGAATATATATTAGAAAATTACGTTTATTGATGGATTAGCAGCTGGCAATTGGCTACTGGCAAAAAGCAATGTACTGCGAACAACGAGTTGCCAGATGCAAGTGGCCAGCTGCTTAGTTATTTATATTGCCTTTTATCCAGCCAAATCTACCGGTTATCTACCTTCTCAGGATAAAGGTCGTGATTCATCATTCTAAATTCAGCCATCGCCACAAATCTGGTTTCAGGTTTTCCATAATTGCAATACGGATCGATGCTGATGCCGCCACGTGGTGTAAATTTCCCCCAAACCTCGATATACCTTGGTTCCATGAGTTTGACCAGATCTTTCATGATAATATTGACGCAATCCTCATGAAATCCACCATGGTTTCTGAAACTGAAAAGATAGAGCTTCAGACTTTTGCTTTCAACCATTTTCACATCAGGGATATAACTGATATAAATGGCTGCAAAATCGGGTTGACCCGTAATTGGGCACAACGAAGTGAACTCGGGACAATTAAACTTCACCCAATAGTCGTTTCCCGGATGACGATTTTCAAAGGTCTCCAATACTTCGGGCGAATAACTGAATTCATATCCCGTTGACTTTCCAAGACTTTTTAAATCATCCATTATTCTTCGATTTTAAGTATTTTACCAATCCTCTGTTTCTTAATTTGCATGACGGACATGTTCCGCAACCTTCGCCTGAAATCCCATGATAGCAGGTGATCGTCTGATCACGCACAATTTCAAAAACGCCCAATTCGTCAGCCATTTGCCAGATTTCAGATTTATCAAGCCACATCAATGGTGTATGCAAATGGTACCCGAAATCCATCGACAGGTTAAGCGTCTGATTGAGAGATAGAATAAATTCATTCCTGCAATCGGGATACCCGCTGTAATCGGCCTGACCGACACCCGTAATGATGTCGCTGATGCCATTCGCCTTTGCAAATACGGCAGCATAAGTGAGAAACAACATATTCCTTCCTTCAACCAAAGTGTTGGGTGGCCGGTGATCGGGCTGATTTGTTTCAACCTCCATCTTGCTATCTGTTAAAGAATTGTGCGACACTTCACTTAGTAGATTTATCTTAAAGATATTCAATCGGACATCTGCTTCAGCGGCAATACGTTTTGCAGCCTCAAGTTCTACAATATGTCGTTGACCATAGTCAAAAGCAATCGCAAAAACCTCGTCAAAATTCTTTTTAGCCCAGAAAAGACAGGTTGTCGAATCCTGGCCGCCTGAATAAACTACCAATGCTTTAGACATATACTTCAAATTTGATTGACAGAGAATGGATTGTATGAAACCGACTCATCAAACGTATCGACGCCTTCAACTTTTTTGACCCATTTGACCACTACAATTGTAAATGGAAGAATCACAATTTCATATGCGGTTTTAATACATGCCTGGGTGAAGATCATGCCTATCAATACATTAAACGGTAAGTTGCCTGCGAATGCAATGATGATGAAAATAAAGGAGTCAGCTGCCTCGCCAACTAAAGTGGAGAGAATGGCCCTGACTGAAAAATCTTTTCCTTTCATGAGGATTTTTACCTTGCTCATTACAAATGCATTCAGGAAAGATCCTGTAAGATAGGCCAATAAACTTGCAGCAATAATTCGGGGAGTACTTCCTAAAATTGTGGCGAAGGCTTCCTGGTTTTGCCAGAATGGGGCAGCAGGAACTACAAGCGCCAATGTAAAGAACAATACGGCCATGATATTCACTGCAAAACCTGACCAGATAATGAGGCGGGCTTTTTGATAACCCCATACTTCAACGATCACATCATTAATGATATACGCGATGGGGAAAATCAACACGCCTGCCGGTGCAGCCCAGGAACCAATCAAAATAATTTTGGTGGCTAAAATATTGGAAATCAATAAACAAATTGCAAACAGGATGCCTGCAAACATAAACAAAACGGAAACGGTCTTTTTCATTTTACTTGTTTTTTACGTGGTGTTCAAGCACACGGAGTTTAAACTCGATTTGAGCCGCAAAGGTAATAACAAATAGTGTAAATCAAATATCACTATTTGTAACATGCATGATCCTATTTTGATTTACCTTTGGTCTCTTGATAATGAATGAAATAATCAGACTACAATGAATCGCAACCTTACACAACTAATTGATATTTCAAGGCTTTACGGCAAAGATAAAACCTTTGTGATTGCCGGGGGCGGAAATACATCGTTTAAAGATGAAAGCCATATCTGGGTTAAAGCCAGCGGAGTTGCACTTGAAACAATCGATGAGAATGGCTTTGTCTGTCTTTCGCGCGCTAAACTAAAAATTGTCTCTTCAAAAACTTATAGTCACGATGCAACTGAACGTGAGGCTGAAGTAAAAGCCGATCTGGCGAATGCAATTGTCTCTGAAGGAGGCAATCGCCCTTCCGTCGAGACTTCGATGCATGAGATAATTGATTATCAATTTGTTGTTCATACACATCCTACTTTGGTAAATGCGCTTATGTGTTCAACCAAGGCCAAAAGTATTTGTTTAGAACTATTTGGGAATCAGTCGCTCTTCATTCCTTATACCGATCCGGGTTATATCCTCTTTAAAAAGGTGGAAGCTGAAATAGCCCGGTTTACTTCAAAGTTCGGGAAGGCACCTCAAATAATATTTCTCGAAAACCATGGTGTGTTTGTAGCTGCCAATTCAATTCCGGTGATCAATGAGATCTATTTATCAATCATTGAAAAGATTAACGGCAAGATCAGGGAGGTTCTTCCAAAGGATGATGTAAAACCTTTTGAATCACCAATCATTGACAATATTCAGCAATTGCACCCTGAATTCGGAACTTTTGCCGCAAAGGGAATTGAAAGCAGTTTGATACATCATTTCACAACAGACCGAAAAAGCTTTTTAAAAGCCGATACCGCATTTACCCCTGATGATATTGTCTACTGCAAGGCTCATTACCTGTTTATTCCTGCTTCCCAAGACGAGAAGGATCAGATTGAATCGGCAAGGGCAAAAATTGCCGGTTATGTTGATTCGTATGGTTATCTTCCGAAGGTTTTGGCGGTTGAAGGACAAGGAATAATCGCCGTTGAAGAAAATCTCAAATCAGTATTAAATGTTCTCGAAGTCTATTCAAATATTTTGAAAATCAGCTATCTGTCTGATAACTTTGGTGGCCCCAAGTTTATGACCAATGCTCAGATTGACTTTATTGATAACTGGGAGGTAGAAAATTATCGCCGTAAATTGGCGAAATCTTAAACATATTTTATGCATTTACTTGACATCAACCTTATGCATCCACGGAATCAGATTGTTCTGATTATTAGTCGGATCTATCACAATGGGATGACCACTACCACCGGTGGAAATGTTTCGATTATCGACGAGCAGGGCGATATTTGGGTTACTCCATCGGCAGTCGACAAAGGTACGCTTGGTCCGGATGACATCAACTGTATCAAGGCTGATGGAACTGTGCTCGGAAAACATAAACCCTCCTCAGAGTATCCGTTCCACCGTGCTATTTACAAGATGCGTCCTGATATCAAAGCCATTATCCATGCGCATCCGCCGGCATTGGTCTCCTTCAGTATTGCGCATGTCATTCCCGATACGAACGTAATTCCACAAGCGAAATATATTTGCGGGCCAATTGGTTACGCGGGATATGCACTTCCAGGCAGCGAAGAGTTGGGTGAGAAGATTGCTGCAGAATTTGCTAAAAACTACAATGCTGTCATCATGGAAAACCATGGAACTGTTGTTGGTGGTACCGATATGAAGGATGCCTATCAGCGTTTCGAGACCCTGGAGTTTTGTGCAAAGACGATCATCAATGCCAAAATAATTGGCAAAGTAAATACGTTAACAGACGATCAAATCGAAGCTTTCGAGGCACAGATTCCAAGACTTCTGCCTGAAATGACAGAAGAAGTGAAACACCCGTCGGACGAACGTGAACGCCGTGAAGAGATAATGCGGATTGTACGCCGGGCATGTGACCAGGGATTGATGATCAGTTCATATGGAACCGTATCGATCCGTTGGCGCGAAAATGATTTTTTGATCACGCCTACCAATGTTCTCAGGTGGAATATCACCCTGGATGACATTGTCCAGATCAAAGACGGCAAACGCGAGCCGGGGAAAATTCCAAGCCGTGCAACATGGTTACACCAGGAAATCTATCGGAGGAATCCACATGTGAACTCTATCATCCTCACGCAATCTCCCTATTTGATGGCTTTTAGTGTGACAGGCAGCAAGTTCGATGTTCGTACAATTCCCGAAAGCTGGATTTTCCTTCAGGATGTCTACAATGTTCCGTTTGGAAGTCATTTCCAGGGCGAGGAAACGATTCTGAATCTTATCTCCAAAGATACACCTGCGGTAATTATTGAGAATGACTCAATTCTGATCACTGGCGACAAGTTACTCCAGACGTTTGACCGACTGGAAGTTGCCGAATTCAGCGCTAAGTCACTCACAATGGGTGTCCCGATTGGCGAACTAAAACCAATTGGCGAAGAAGAGATCGAAGACCTCCGGAAGAAATTTCTGGGTTAATCATTGGTTGAAATCAATTCTAATAAAAGCATTACATTTATGGCTGCACAGTTTTGGTGCAGCCATTTTTATATAAATATGAATCCTGTTTGGTTAATGATTAAAAGTCTGATTAATACACTCTCAAAAGTTGGGTTGGGTTCCTTTTTCTTCCTGATGATCGGAGTTATATTTCTCGCATGGATCTATCCTCCGGTTGGAATTGAGGAAAGTCCGCTCCATCTTCCCACGATTGCAGGTTACGGCGTTTCGGTGATTTTCTTTTTCTACGGGGCAAAATTAAGTCCCGAAAGTCTTCTGAGTGGCTTGAGTAAATGGCGGCTTCATCTGACGGTGCAACTCTCTACATTTGTCCTTTTTCCTTTGGTAATTGTTGTTTTGCGACTGATTTTCAAAGACTACTTTTCAACCAATATCGGACTTGGTATCTTTTACCTTGCAGCCTTACCCTCCACAGTCTCCTCCTCTATTGTGATGGTATCAATTGCAAGGGGAAATATTGCGGCCGCTATCTTCAATGCGAGTATTTCGAGTATCCTGGGAATATTTATCACACCATTGTTAATGAGTACGGTACTCGGGAAATCACAAACAGGTTTTGACATTGGACATACGATTCTTCTGCTTTGTTTGCAGGTATTGCTGCCGGTTATTGTCGGATTGTTTCTTCATTCTAAATTGGGAGGATGGGTAGCGCGGTACAAGACAACGCTTGGTAAATTCGATCAGTTCATCATTCTCCTTATTGTCTATACCTCTTTCTGTGAATCTTTTTCAGGCAACATGTTCGATGGTTTCGCGATCTCCGAGATTGTGATTTTAGGTGCCATCATGCTTTCGCTCTTTTTGGCCGTTTTCGCTTTGATGAATCAGCTTTCGATATGGATGAAATTTAAACGGGAAGACCGGATCGCGGTCATCTTTTGCGGGTCAAAGAAATCATTGGTTCAGGGTGCTGTGATGGGAAAGGTTTTGTTTCCCGATCAGGCAGTGCTTGGGGTGGTTTTACTTCCTTTGATGCTTTACCACGCGCTTCAACTGATGGTCGGAAGTACAATTGCAAAGGCGATGGGGAAGACGGAAGACAGAACCCTTCGAGCGGTTGTAAACCCTCGAAGTGGTGATTTATAGACGCATTTGTAGCGGTCAATTAAAATGTTGTATATGTATACTCCTGGAAATTAAACTTCTATCAGTTGGCGGTTACCAGTACCCAGCTTCCATTCTCCTCAAAAACGTTGCTGGAATTTAAAAACTTTTCCAATCTTAGTTGAAAGAGCGATAATCTTGGTATTTTCGTCAAACAAATCAAATCAGCTAAAATCAATAATTTATGCACTTCACAAAATTGTTACCGGTTATCATTCTCTCGCTTGGGCTTTTCTCTTGTCAAACTGGACCTAAAAAAGGGAAAGTGATTAAAATTGACACGTCAAGCGTTGCGACATTTGGTTCTCAAACTGATATCACTGCAACTGGCGAAGGCTTTCTGCTTAAAAATCAATTGTCTGCGATTTCTACGAACTTTAAGGTACGGAACTTCGAGTTCACCGCTAAATTGAAAACCACCCCGGGAGCGGAGGGGATTCTGGCTTTTGCTGCTCCCGATGCAATCGGATCCGAAAAAGGATATGCTGTAAAGATTAACAACAGCGATTACCGGGTTGGAAGTCCGCAAAAAACGGGTAGCTTAACTAAAATCAGGAATAATTTTGTTCGGACAGCAACCGATAACGAATGGTTCAATGTAGCCGTTACTGTTAATGGAAGTAAAATAAAAGTAACTGTAAACAACAAAACTATAAGTGAATACAACGAACCTGCCAACGTTCAGCGTTCCGGAGACATCGTTGGGCGAGTGCTTTCATCCGGATTTCTAACGATCAGGAAGACTAATGGAGATGGTGAAATATTGGTTGCAGAGATGACGATACTCCCATTGGAGGATGCGACTAAAACTGAAAACATTGCAGTTGCAGAGCCCGACAGTATTATGAAAGTAGTTGACATGCTTAATCAACAAGAGTTCCCTTTGATCGATTTCCACGGACACCTCAAAGGCGGTCTTACGATGGACCAGGCTTGCCAACATGCAAGAGACAATGGTTACAATTATGGAATCGCAGCTAATTGCGGACTGAAATTTCCTGTAACCAGCGATTCAACATTGAATGCCTATCTCGATGGCATCAGCAGCGAACCCGTTTTCAAGGTGATGCAAGCCGAAGGCCGTGAATGGGTAACGCTGTTTACTCCAGCTGCTGTCGCACGGTTCGATTACATCTTTACGGATGCCATGACATGGACTGATAATAAAGGCCGTCGTTTGAGATTGTGGATTCCCGAAGAGACATTCGTTGAGGATGAACAGGCTTTTATGGATATGCTCGTTGGCAAAATTGAAGCGGTTATGGCGAATGAACCCGTTGATATCTATGTGAATCCGTCCTTTCTTCCGGCAAAGATTGCAGCCGATTACGACCGCCTGTGGACTCCTGAGCGGATGGATCGCGTTGTCAACGTTCTTAAAAATAATGATGTAGCATTGGAAATTAATGCCCGTTACAAAATACCAAGCATCACTTTTCTCAAACGTGCAAAGGCCGCAGGTGTAAAATTCACTTTCGGCACCAATAATACAACGAACACAGATCTTGGACGTCTTGAGTATTGTCTGAAAGCGATTAAGGAGTTGGGATTAACTGCTGACGACATCTTTCTTCCACGGTCTGCCAACGATAAAAAAGTGATGAAATCAGGATTACCTTCAAAAATTACAGGATAATCATATAAAATTTAGGATATGTTCGATAAACAAATTTATACAGAACGGAGAAACCGACTTCGCACGACGATGGGAAGCGGGATCATTCTGATTCCGGGGAATAGCGAATCCCCTTTGAACTATACCGATAACACCTACTATTTCAGGCAGGATAGTACTTTTTTGTACTTGTTCGGCCTCGATATGCCTGGTTTATTCGGCGTTCTGGATGCAAACACGGGAAACGATACCTTGTTTGGCAACGATAATTCGATCGACGATATCATCTGGTCGGGAGTAAAGCCTTCCCTGAAAGAGTTGGCAGCTTCGGTTGGCGTTGCAAATACCTCTCCTTTCAAAGATCTTTTCGCGAAGGTAGCCAAAGGATCTCAGACTCATTTCCTCCCTCCATATCGTGCAGATATTAAGCTGTTGCTTGAGGAATTATTGGAATTGCCAACTGTTTCCTTGACAAAGCACGCTTCAATTGATTTGATTCATGCGCTTGTTGCGATGCGGTCTGTTAAAGATGAATTTGAGATTGCAGAGATTGAGGTTGCGTGCGAAACAGGTTATAAAATGCATGTGGCTGCAATGAAGATGGCAAAGCCCG
>Ga0209724_1000660_pt1 | contig 32680 bp, 28 predicted proteins | sample grotaG_FD_184143 | JGI IMG/M metagenome (GOLD analysis project Ga0209724, IMG submission 184143) | Glacier valley bacterial and archeal communities from Borup Fiord, Nunavut, Canada, to study Microbial Dark Matter (Phase II) -... | ecosystem: Environmental > Aquatic > Freshwater > Ice > Glacier ... | reverse complement strand
GGAAGGTCTGCAAAAGTCTCGCCCAAGTGTGGTTACCGGGTGCCTAAAGGGTAGCGAGAATCTGAGCCATGAAGCAAGCCGATCTTGGACTGAACCTGACGACGAAGCGCACGCGCAAGCGCGAGTTTCTTGACGAGATGAACCGGGTCTTGCCCTGGTCGGCGCTGGTGGAAATGGTGGGCGCGCATGCGCCGGTGGGGGCCAAGGGACGCCCTCCGTTCGCTGTGGAGACCATGTTGCGCATTCACTTCATGCAGCAGTGGTTCACGCTGAGCGACCCTGGGATGGAAGAGGCGTTGCACGACGTGCCGCTGTTTCGGGAGTTCTCGTTGCTGGACAACTGGACGACCCGGCTGCCCGACGAGAGCACGATCCTTAGGTTTCGCCACCTGCTGGAGAAGCACAAGCTGGCACCGCAGATCCTGTTGGTCGTCAACGATCTGCTGCGCGCCCAGGGTTTGATGCTCAAGGCCGGCACAGTGGTGGACGCCACGTTGATTGCCGCGCCCAGTTCGACCAAGAACGCCAGCGGGGAACGTGACCCCGAGATGCATCAGAGCAAGAAGGGCAACCAGTGGCACTTCGGCATGAAGGCTCACATCGGCGTGGACGCAGAGTCGGGCCTGGTGCACACGGTGCGGGGCAACTCGGGCAACGTCAACGACGTGGTCGAGGCCAACGCCCTGCTGCACGGCGAGGAGACCGATGCGTTTGGTGACGCCGGCTATCAAGGCGCCGAGAAGCGGCCTGACGCCACGGGCGAGGTGGCCTGGCACATTGCGATGCGCCCGGGCCGGCGCCAGGCGTTGGACCTGAGCAGCCCGCTGGCGGCCATGATCGACAAGGTCGAGCAGATCAAGGCCAGCATTCGTGCCAAGGTCGAACATCCCTTCCGGGTGATCAAGCGCCAGTTCGGCCATGTGAAGGTTCGCTACCGTGGGCTGAAGAAGAACACGGCGCAACTCGACACCCTGTTCGCTTTGGCCAATCTGTGGATGGCCCGAAAAAAGCTCGACGTACTGGGTGGGCAAGTCCGCCTGAAAACGGAGAATGCAGCCTGAAAAGTTGGAAACCGGCTTCCAAAATCCCGCATCACCGAACCTTGCAATTGGAATTGATCCAAAACAGTCGGCTTCCCAGCAAAGCTGAGGCGTGCATGCTGGATGAGCATTTTTCAGACCTTCCCTAAGGCCTTGACTTTCAAAGCGAATTCGAAGACTAACTGCTGTTTTATACAGCATTAAATTCATGCGAAATCCGGCACCCATCGGGCAGAGTCTGCCAGCCACCCAACGCCGGCGCAACGGTGGGTCTTGGGCCACTGGATACCCTGGGGGGGGGAGGGTTACCGTTAAGCTGACTTTGGTGAGCTTCCGCTTCTGGCCAATGGACTAAACCGCTCGCGCGGTAGGCGCTTCGACGAGGGTGTTGGCAGTTCGTCGTGCCGCTGGTTCTGCGATGTTGGTGATCGAGGCAATCCGCCTCGTTCACTGACAGGAGCAGGATCATGGACGTTTCGACTCCCACCGTCTCGCCGTTGCGTCAACGCATGCTCGAGGACATGCGCATGCGCAAGTTCGAGCCCAAGACGCAGGCCGGATAACTGCGCGCCGTGCGCAAGCTGACCAAGTTCCTGGGTCGATCTCCCGACACCGCCAGCGCCTAGGACCTGCGCATCTTCCAGATGCACCGGGTCGACGAGGGAGCCTCGCCGATCACGTTGAACTCGACGATCTCGGGCCTGAAGTTCTTGTTCGACGTCACGCTCAGCCGTGCTGAGTTGATGGCCAAGATGCAACCCGTATCTGTGCCGCGCACGCTGCCCGTGGTGCTCAGTCGCGAGGAGGTCTCGCGCTTGATCGCCGCCACCTGGAACCTCAAGCACCAGACGGCCTTGGCCGTGGCCTACGGCACAGGGCTGCGCGCCAGCGAAGTCATCGGCTTGAAGGTCGGCGACATCGACAGCCAGCGCATGACGTTGCGCGTGGAGCAAGGCAAGGGCCGCAAGGACCGCCACGCCATGCTGCCACCGATCCTGCTGCAGCGGCTGCGCGTTTGGTGGCGCGTGGGCCATGCCCAGGGCAAGATCCTGCGCAACGGCTGGCTGTTCCCGGGGCTGGATCCCATGGACCCGCTGAGCACGCGCCAGCTCAACCGCGCCATCCACGCCGCCGCCGACGCGGCCAAGATCGACAAGCGCGTGTCGATGCACACGCTGCGTCATTCCTTCGCCACGCACCTTCTCGAACAGAAGGTCGACATCCGCGTGATCCAGGTCTTGCTCGGCCACGTCAAGTTGGAGACCACCAGCATTTACACGCACGTCGCCACCGACCTGTTGCGCGAGGTGATCAGCCCGCTGGAGAACCTGCCGCCCTCTTGAGGCCAGCCTCGTGGGGCAATCCGCGCTGGAGGTTGCCGACATCCTCCCACGGACCCGCCTGGCGCGCCGCACAGCGCGGCCACCTGAGCCTGAGTCAGCTCAAGGTGATGTCGGCCATCGAGCAGTGCCGCAGCGCGGCGCTGGGGGGCCATGTCTTGCGCTGCGGTGGCTGCGGCGCCGACAAGGTCTCCTACAACTCTTGCCGCAATCGGCACTGCCCGAAGTGCCAGAGCCATGCGGCCAAGCGCTGGCTCGAAGCCCGGCAGGCCGATCTGCTGCCGGTGGAGTATTACCACGTCGTCTTCACGCTGCCGGCGCCCATCGCCGACATCGCGTACCAGCACAAGGCCGTGGTCTATGGACTGCTGTTCGACTTGGCCGCCGAGGTGCTGCTGACCATCGCCGCCGACCCCAAGCACTTGGGCGCACGCATCGGCGCCACGCTGGTGCTGCACACCTGGGGCTCGGCGCTGACGCATCACCCGCACGTGCACGGCATCGTGCCCGGCGGCGGACTGGCACCCGACGGCAAGACCTGGGTGGCGTGCAGGCCGGGGTTCTTCTTGTCGGTGCGGGTGCTGTCGCGCTTGTTCCGGCGGCGCTTCCTGGAAGAGTTGCTGCGGGTGCATCAGGCCGGCAAGCTGCAATTCTTCGGCGAACACGCAGCGCTCGCCGATGCCAAGGCGTTCAAGGCCTGGCTGACGCCGCTGCGCCAGTGCGAGTAGGTCGTCTACGCCAAGCGCCCGTTCGCCGGGCCGCAGGCGGTGCTGGCCTACCTGTCGCGCTACACGCACTGGGTGGCCATCTTTAAAAGCCGCTTGATCGCCATGGACGAGCGCGGCGTCACCTTTAAATGGAAGGACTACCGCGTCAAGGACCGCGCCAAGGGTGGGACAAACGGCAAGACGCGGCACAAGACGATGACCCTGGAGGCCGGCGAGTTCATGCGCCGCTTCCTGCTGCACGTGCTGCCCGGTGGCTTCCACCGCATCCGCCACTATGGGCTACTGGCCAACGGCACCGCTCGATGCCGCAGCGGCGGGACGAGACGGCGACCCCTCTTGCGCGAAAGAGGGCCGGAATGCCAACAGCGCACAGCCCATCGTCGCTTGAACAAAGGCAATCGCCACGAGCATGGAAATCCGGAACATGAAAGGCGGCCGTCAGTCGAGATGGATGCCGGGACTAGAGTTCAGGTCCTCTCGAAGTTGAACCTCCGTTTGGGGACATCAGAACGCACGCCACTCAGGCGCCGCCCTCACTCGGCCGTGCCGCGCCGGCGCCACCTCATGCTCCCCATGCCAAGAAGACCTGCCAGCAGCAGCGCGCTTGTGGCGGGTTCAGGTACCGCCGACACGGTAATCCCGTTGCCGACGCTCGAATCGACAATGATCGAGTACCCCGGATTCAGGGCAAGCCAGGTCGGATCGATGAAGACGTGCGGGTCGATCATCGCACTGGCGGTGCTGCCCGTCACGACCGCGGGCCCGCGCAGTTGCCCCGTCGTGCCGCCCTGCGTGTTCGTGCTCATGGTGATCGTGCCGACCTGTCCGGTCAGCAGCGTGGCTCCCCACTCCCAGTCGGAGGTATAGGACAGGTAGTTCACCGGCTGGAACGCCTGGTAGCCCCACCCGAGGTTGACGCCGTTGGCGTTGGACACGAAGGCATCGGGCGAGGTGCCGAGTTGCTGGCCCACCGGTGCGAACGTGTTGGCAATGTTGTCGGCCACGATTCGGATGCGCGTGCCCACATGGCCGACGAGCCGGTTCGGGTTCCGGGTGCTGGTCAGCGTGCCGCTCGTGGCGCCCGCAAACAGCACCGGGACCGCCGCCGGCTGAGGGCCGACGACCGCGAAGTTGTAGCTGAGACTCGGTGTGAACTGTGTGTAGGCCGCGTCGAGTGAATTGACGGTGTCAAACCCGCTGGCCGCGGCGGTGATGGCGGGCAGCCCCGTCAACGTGGGAGACGTTCCCAGGGTGATCGTCATCGAGCCCTGGGTCGTGTTGCCACCGCCGGAACCCGTCAGTGGCGCGACGGTGTCGGTGCCCGCCGCGCTGATCGGAACATGCAGTCCGGTGGCCGGATTGCCCTGGTTGCCGACTGTGGCGTCGTAGGCTCCCGAGTTGACCGCAGTCCCAGTGATCACGGGGCCTGCGGCGGCAGGGGTACTGGCAACCGCCAGACTACCGAGAAGCGTGCTCATGACGAAGGTGGCGATTCGATCCATGTCATTCCCCCGAAGGATTTGCATCGGCCTGAAAGGCACGGCAGGCAGTTGCCGCGTGATCCCCCCCAGACCGCCGATGGATTCGGTTTATTCCCCCAGCCTGCCTTGTGCCAGCGCGGTGACGAAAACCGCGAGCTCATCGGCGTTGAGGTCCGATGCCGCGAGCCACTGCATGGCAGCGCCCTCGGCCTGTGCCACGTTGAAGCCGCGCACCGTGCTGCCAGCCGTGGCGGTGCCACCGCTCGCGGGACGCACGAAGACATCGATGATGTGCGTGCGGTGGCGGTACACCAGCACGGCCACGGCCCTGCCGTCGAGCCGGTCGATGCGCGCACCCATCAAAGCGTACCCGGCGCCCGCCGCGTCGACCACCGGGATCGCGTAGTCCAGACGGGCCGACAGCCACGGCTTGATCGTGTGGCGGTCCGGCGAAGCCACTTCGATCAGGTGATTGCCGAGCGTCGCGCGCGTGTGCAGCCCGACCAACCGCGTCGGCAGGTCTGCGCCGAAGGGCGCCTGCAACCCGGCGGTGCTCGTGACCCAGACCAACCCGGATGCCAGCACGCCGGCTGCCAAGCCGCCACCGAACCAGCGCCAGCGGCCTGCCTTTGCGGCCCGAACCGGGGATGCAGTGCTCAGGCTGGCGGCCAGGCGCACGCGAAAGGCAGCGCGGGCAGCGTGGTAGGGCAGTTCGCTTCGCAGGCGCCGCCGCGTCTCGGCTATCGCCTCGAGCCGGGCCCCGCACCCGGTGCAGCCCGCGGCATGCTTGCGCAGTGCATGCGAACGCAAAGGGTCGACCTCGCCGTCCACCTCGGCGGCCAGCAGTGCGCTGACTTCGTCGCAGTTCATGCGTCGCCTCCTGCACCCGTCGAGTCGAACCCGCGCAACGCGGCTGCACCTTGCAGGAGCCTGCGAGCGCGCGACAGCCGCGACATCACCGTGCCGACCGGTATGTCGGCAATGCGCGCGATCTCTTTGTACGACAGGTCTTCCAGCTCGCGCAGCACGATCACTTCCCGGAACGGCAACGGCAACGCCGCCACGGCTTCGGCCAGCGCGAGACGCTCGGTCTTGTGCATCAGGGCCTGCTCCGGGTTGTCGGCTTCGTCAGCGAGTGACTCGAAGGCCGACTCGTCGTCGCGCGCCAGCAGCGCCGGGCGGTTTCGAGCGAGCCAGTCGTAGAACGCGCGCCGAACGATCGTCAGGAACCACGCGCGACCGTCCTGCGCGTGCAGCGTGCCCATGTACTTCATCGCCCGCAGGCAGGCGTCCTGCACCACGTCCTCGGCGTCGCTCGCATCACGCGTGAGCCAGCGCGCCAGGTTGTGACCGGCGTCCAGATGGACCATGACGAGGCGTTCGAAGGCGGCGTGATCGGGCAACGGGTGCTTCCGGGGCTTCAATGACTCAGACCGACCCGCGGCCGATTTCATTCCCGAGGGAATGCACCGCGCCTTCCGGCGGTCTACTCAACGCGGGCAACCCGCCCGACAAGGAGAGTGTCCATGAGCCTGCCATTTCAAGCACGTCTGTTTCGCCTCGGAGTGAGCGCCATGCTTTGCGCGTTGGCCGGCGTGGCATTCGCTGGCCCTAAGGCCTACATCGGCAACTTCAAGGACAACACCGTCAGCGTGGTCGACACGAGCACCGCAGCGGTCATCGCGACGATCGCGGTCGCCGAAGGCCCGCACGGCATGTTGCTGAGCCCGGACGGTCGGACGCTGTACGTTGGCGGAGACGGGTCCTCGGCGCTGAGTGTGATCGACACCGCCACCGACCGCGTCGCGCGCACCCTCACGGTCGGCCGCACGCCGCACGGGCTGGCGCAGACGCCCGACGGCAAGCGTCTGCTCGTCGCCGTCTATGGCGAAGACCGGGTTGCCGTGATCGACACCGCCACGCAGCGGGAAGTTGGCAGCGTGCCGGTCGCCAAGCCCCACACCATCGCCATGCGCCCCGACGGCCAGCGCGCCTACGTGGCCTCGCAGGCGCCGGGGCAGTTCTCGCTGGCTGCGATCGACATGGCCACGCTGAAGGTGGCGCGCGAGGTGCCACTCGACAAGCCACCGCGGGACATTGAGTTCGCGTTCGATGGCCGGGCGCTGTATGTCACCGTGGCCGGCGAGAACGCCGTGCTGGTGCTGGATCCGCGCGCTGACGAGTTCACTGCACGCATCGCCACGGGCGCCTCGCCGCATGTCGCGATTCTCTTTCGCGGCGCGGCGGCGGGCATGGTGGTGGTGCAAGGGCCGGGCGAGTTGACCCTGTTCGACCCGGACACGCACCGAGTGCTGCGCTCCATTGCGGTCGGCCGGCAGCCGCACTGGGTTGCGGCCGCCGCTGGTAGCGGCATGCTCTTCGTCACCAATGAAGGATCGGACGATCTGTCGATCGTCGATGTCGCCAACGGCACGACGCGCACCGTAACTGTCGGCCGTGCGCCCCGCAAGGTGGTGGTGCAGCAGGCCGCAGCCGAACAGAGCGGGGCAAGTGTGTCGATTGCCAATTTCGCCTTCGCGCCGACCGAGGTGGTGATCGAGGCGGGGCAGTCCGTGGCGTGGATCAACGCCGATGGCGCGCCGCACGGCCTCGCTTTCCGCGACGGTGGTGCGGGCACCGACCTGCTGTTGCCGGGCGAGCGCTTCACGCGCCGTTTCGAGCGGGCCGGCAGCTACGAGTATGTCTGCTCGGTCCACCCCTACATGAGCGCCCGGGTCGTCGTGCGGTCGTTCGCGGGGTTCCCACCGTTGCGGGAGTAGGTGCGCCCACCACGCAGCCCGTCTCGTGAGCAACGACAAACTGCATTCGTTACGTCGAAGTCGGACGACCCTCAAGATAGGTCTTGACCTGTTCAAACCGTTCCCAGAATATTGGCTCACGGGCTTGACATGGCAAAGCGGGCTGCTGGGATCATCTTCTCGGTCTTTGGAAAAACAGGAGCCTGAAATGTCGCAACATCTTGGTTCGTTCGCCGTTCGCTTCGCTCTGATTGCGAGCGCCCTTGTTGCCAGCGGCGTCGCCTGTGCCCAGAGGGCCGCCCTGGTGCACGAACAGTACGGCCCCGGCCGCACGCCCTATTAGGCAAACATTCTCTTCAACCCTTCGGCGCAAATCTGCCCGAACCAGTTCTTTTGCCAGATTGCCTTTCCAGCGGTGCCCGCCGGCAAGCGTTTGGTTGTGACGCAGGCTTCGGCCACTTATTCGATGAACGCAGGGTCGACGCAAGCCATCGTCTCGCTCGGCCAAAACTTGGGCAACACGATGGATCTGCCGGCACCCATCAACGTCGGCACCGATCGCTATGTGGTGAGCAGCCCTGTCACCTATTACTTCGAATCGGGTGAGACGCCGTATATCTTCGTCACCGGGTTCTCCGTCATCACCAACAACACTGGCCACGCTTCGATCATTGGCTTCCTGGTGCCCTCGCTCTAGCGGGACTCGCTGAGAGACATCGCTGCGGGGTCGCGCCGCATTGGAGGTCGACGTCACCGGCGGCTTGAACCCAATCATCCAAACGTTTGATCGTCATCACGAAAGCACACACCATGAACGCAAAATGGACCGCGTTGATGTTCGGCTCGCTGCTGGCGGCTGCGGCCGCATCGGCCTCGGCTCAAACCTATGCGGGTCGCTTCGACGACCCTGGGAACGTCACGCTTGTTGGCAGTGGGCTGGGTGCGGCCTCGTTTACCGACGCGCTGGCTGTGGCCAACAACGTGGCTCTTTACGACCTTGTGGTCACGATCTCGGGCACGGTCTCGATCCGGAGTGAAGGGTTCGGCGAGGGCGGCGCAGACCCCTACTTCACGTTGTTCCAAGGCGCTGATCCGACGGCCACGTTTCTCGACTCGAACTACTTGCAAGCTTTCTCGACCGGCGGTGACTTCAGCTATTCCGCAGTGCTGGCTGCCGGTTTGTACAAGATCGCCCTGGGGGTCTTCGCGAACATGTCGTTTGCCGAGCATCTCGGCGCTGGCACGTTAGCCAATGTGTTTATCGCCCTCGGCGAGCCCGGATCGCTAGGCGATGGTCACTACCGCTTGGTCGTCACGACACCTGTGCCCGAGCCGTCCACCTGGATGCTGTTGGCAGGCGGGCTCGCACTGTCTAGCCTCGTCCACCGCCGGCGTCGTTGAAGGAACCCGGCCAACTCGGCCGGATTGCCCTGCGAGTGGCGGGAACGGATGCCGACCGCTTGGATGTCGAACTACAGACTCGGCAAGGCCTGCAGATAGCCGGCAATGTCCCGCATGTTCTGCTTCGTGAGGTCGTGCGCGACTGTTTTCATGATGCTGCCTTCCGGCCGCTGGTCGGTTCGCTGAAACACCAGGAGTTGCTTGATCAGGTAGTCCGCGTGCTGACCGGCCAAGCGCGGGAACATCGCGTTGCCCTTGCCCTCGGGGCCGTGACACGTCGAGCATGCCGGCACCCCCTTGTCCGCGACACCACTGGCAAAGATGGCCTTGCCGGCGTCGAGCCGGCTGCGATCACCTTCGATCGCTTGCACGACCGGTGACTGGCTCGCATAGTAGGCCGCGAGTCCCTTGATGTGCTCGTCGCTGAGGCTGCGGCTCAGGCCCCACATGTACTCGAAGCCAGCTGGGTCGCGCCGGTTGTGGCTCTTGAAGCCCTGAAGTTGGGCGGCGATGTACGGCTCGGTCTGCCCAGCTAGATTTGGAAAGTTGGGTGACGACGCGCTGCCCGTCATGCCGTGGCAATTCGAGCACACTTGTTGCGCCATGGTGGTGGCCGACACCGCCGGGTCCGTCATGTTGCGCGAGCGTTCCGTGTTGGCGCATCCGACCGACAACACGGCTGCGAAGGCGACGATGGCGAGCGTTGCAGGCTTCATGAGGCATCTCCTGGTGGGCGGCGGCGCGGTGCACGGGGGTTCAGTACGCCAGCCACGTGTAGAGGAACAGCGTGTTGTTGTCGCGAGCGTTGCGACCGAAGCCGTCGTAGTTCGTCGATGTGCCATTAAAGCGGCTGTAGGCCGTGTACTGCGCACCGATGCGCAGGTACTGGATCGGCATCCAGAACGCCTCCAGAGTCCAGCCGCGCGTGGCCGGGTTGCCGGACAGGTTGCTGGCGGCACCGTCGGTCTTCACGACTGTGCCGGTCGCATCGAAGCCTGCGGTCTGGTTGGCGGTGTTAGTGGTCCCGGTGAGGTTGAAGAACCCGAGGCCACCGCCATACTTGGCCTGGTACACATAGCTCAACTTGGCGCGCAACACATGGTTCGTGTCGGTGCCATTGGTGTTGGCCAAGGTGGCCGCGCCGGTCGCATCGAAGAACGCTGCTGGCTGGTCGCTCAGGGCCGCCGGGTAGCGGTGGTGATTGCGCGTGTAGACGAGTTGCGCCGTCACCGCATGGGGGTCGAGCAGGTACTGGTACTGGGTATCGATCGCAAGGTCGGTGAACCGGTGCGTGCTGGCCGGGTCCGACGTGTCCAGGGGGTCATCGTAGACATGCGCGACCATGCCCGAGGTTCCGACCATCAAGCTGTGCGGCCCCCATTCCCGATTGACGGCGAGCCGCCAGTAAGGGTTGATGCCGCGCAACTTGGTCGTGCTTGCGTCGTCAAGCCCGGCGCTCATGAATGAAGTCAGGCCGCGCGACGTTCCGTAGCCGCCGAACTCGAGGTAGATCATCTGGTTCCAGTAGGCGTAGGCCGTGAGCCCGGCGATGTTGCCGCCGGCGCCGAAGCTCGGATACGGCGCGTTGCCGTCGATGAATCGGCTGCTCGTGGGGCTGGGCACCGGCACGTACTGCATCCAGGCGGCCGCAGTGTTCCACGGGTCGGACACCGACGGGTTGTTGTTGACGCTGAGGCCCACGATCAGATCGCGTTTGCCATTGATGAAGCGATCGGCGTAACGGATATCGATGTTGTCGGCGTTCGTGTGGCCATGGAAGTTGCCGTCGGCATCCTGGGTAGCGTATGGGTCGTAGGTGACCTGCGCGAACGCGCCGAGGTTGTCCGTCACCTTGCCGCCGAGCAGGAGGCTGGCCGTGGCCAGGATGACCCGGCTGTTCTTCTGGAAGTCTGCGCCCGGGTCATCGCTCTTCGATGTGTTGGCCACCTTCGACACGCTCGCAACAGCCATCGCGGAGATTGGGAATGCCCGCTCGCCGATGGTGTAGCCGGTCATCTTGAACAAGCGGCCGTAGGGCGTGAGTTCGGGGAACTGTCCGCCGGCGTGGCAGGCAACGCAGTTCTGCCCGGTCTGACGATTGAACGCCGGGATTGCCTGAGCGCTTTGGGGCAGCCATGCCAGAACAAGCGTCGAGATCAGCAGCCACTTCTGCAGTGGCTTCGCAATACTCGCAAAGGCGTGGGGGAGTTCGTCCATCGAGGTATGCATCTGCCGCGCTCCGTTAACGACAACTGAAACCATTTGGCGCCTCCGCCAGGTGCGCGACATTGACGCGGATCAAGGGGGCGTCATGTCAGCAAGCACGCAACGACGCTGACGCCTCTAGACCGTCGGCGCATCAAGGTACAGGCAAAGCTTGCTCGAGCGTTGGCTCAGGCGTCTGTGCGCCAGGAGCGTGGGCGGCAGAAGGGAACTCCCTGACGACCCGAACACCGGCTGAACGTTGGAGGGATATGGCCATCAGCTACCGCCCCTACGAACCGCAGCAAGAGATGCTGCTGCCCGAATGCTGCAGGACTGGCTGCCCCGTGGGCACCTAGAAGTCTGGGCGGCAGACGCTTTGATGCGAGTTTGATAGAGGCAATGCAGACGACTTGGCGTCTTTTGCGCTATCGACGCACCCCAGGGCACTGGCAAAGGCCGTGGTGACCACGCAGCGAAGCCTGCGAGGTGTCTACAAGGGCTGTTGCAGGCCTTCAACTCGCCTGCATCGTCGCCATCCGCCGCAGATTCAACGCCATGCAGACGAGTTTCCACTCGGCTTGTACCCGGTGCAGACCACGCATGCTGAACTTGCGGAATCCCAAGACGTTCTTGATCCAGCCGTTGGGCGGTTCGGCCAGCCATTTGCGGCGGCGGTAGGCCTCGCGTGCCTCTTGCGTCTTCATCTTCGCCACCATCGCCGCTGTCAGAGGCAGCGAGGCTTCGTTGATCGGACGTTGGCTCTTGCCTTCGCGTCCGATGGCCACGACCAAGTCCGTGCGGCCAGCAAGCACCTCGAACACCTCCTCGCTGCGGTAACCCGCGTCGGCCAAGGTCTGTTCGGGATAGGCGCCGAGCGCGCTCTTGACTGCCTCCAGCATCGTGGGCAGTTCGCGCACGTCCGAGGCGTTGTTGATCAACTCGGCCGCCACAATGATGTGGGCCTTGTCATCGATGGCCGTCCGCCCGTTGTAGGCCGGGTCGAACCCGCCGCCAGCGCGCTGCATGATGCGGCTGTCGGGATCGGTGAAGTGGTCTTGATCCTTGTCCTGCGGCACGCCGAAGGGCCGCTTGTAGCGCCCTCCCGGTTTGGGCTTGCCGTCCTGGCCCAGCGGCTTCTGGTCATCGTCGTCGTTGCGCCCGCGTTCGAAGTTGGCTTCGCGTTGGCGCTGCTCCAGCCGAGTACGCGCGGCGGCGATCGCGTCGAGCCGGTCTTGCCGGCGCGCGATATCGGCCGGGATGTCCAGTTCGGGTTCGTCCTTCTCGGCCTCGTCGGCCGCCCGCGCCTTGTTGAGCAGGGCCTCGATCTGGGCCTTCAGCTCGGCTTCGGCCTTGAGCATGTGGCCGTAGCTCATGGCCTTGTGGCGGCCTCGCGTTGGCCTTGACCTTGGTGCCGTCCACCGCGATGGTGCCGAGCTTGACCAGGCCCATCTCGCGCGCCAGGCGCACGACCTGCACGAACAGGTCCGAGAGTTCCAACAGGTGAAATGCGCGAAAGTCGCGGATCGTGCGGTGGACGGGGAAGTTGCGTGCGGCCAGCATCCGGAATGCCACGTCCTCGTGCAGCTTGCGCGCGATCCTGCGTGGACTGAATACACCCGCGGCGTAGCCGTAGACCAGCACCTTGACCATCATGACGGGGTGGAACGGCTGGTTGCGCGGGCCGGCCTTGTCGTAGCGCGCGTGGAAGGCGCCGAGGTCGAGTCCGTCAACTGCGGCGCTGATGAAGTGCGGCAGGTGCCCTTTGGGCAGCCACTCCTGCAACGACTCGGGCAGCAGCAGCATCTGCTGCGGTTCATAAGGGAGGTAGTTCGCGGCCACGCCGTATCAACGCACCTCCCGTGCCAGTAGCAGTCAGGGACTTCCCTCTGCCGCCCAGACTCCTAGCCCCTTGCGGTAGTTGCGCAGTGACCGGAAGAGCGCCCCGGCGTCCCCCGCGCCGTGCCCTGAGGCCTCCAGATAGTCGACGATCAACCCGCTGGCCGCCGGGTGAGCGGCACATAGCGGGTCTTGCTGCCTTTGCCGAAGATCTCCAAGTGCGCCACGCCGAGCCGCTCGTGTTTGAAGTCTTTGACCTTCAACCGGCACAGCTCGTCGCGGCGCAGCGCGTGATGGAGCAGGGTGGCCAGCCTGGCGCGATCGCGCTTGCCCTTGAGTGATACGCTGTCGAGTGCATCGAGTAGCTCGCGCGCCTGGTGGTCGCCGAGCGCTGGGGTCTTGCCTTCGTAGCTTTCTACCGCCGGGCGCTTCACGCCCTTGACGGGGTTGTGCGTGACGGCGTTCTTCTCGCACAGGTATTCGAACAGCGAAGAGAGGGCGGCCAGGCGGTGGCGGATGGTCATGCCGCTGAGCACCCGGCGCACCAGGTCGTCGCGCCAGGCGATGACGTGGGCCCGGCTCACGGTGCGGAACTCTGCTGGCGTGATGATGCCGGTGAACTGCATGAAGTCCTGCGGGGCGTTTTCGTAGGCGCGCCGGGTGCTCTTGTTGCCGAGGTTGGCGAACCATTCGATTTCGGGCGCGGTTTGCAACTCGCCGGGGCAGGTCTATATCGGTTGCTCGTACCGTCAGGCCAATGCCACGACCGGCGCGGCCACTGCCACGCTGCAGCTGAGTACGCCGCCCAGCGTGACGAGCGGCGCCGACTCGATCCCGTTCTCGCGGATCAGCTGGACCAGCACCGCCAACGCCAACTCCACGGCCGACATTCCGGCGGGCACTTTCAACGGCGGCACGGTTCTGCTGGCGAACATCCCGCGCAACATCTTTCTCGAGAACTGCTTCAGTTATTCGCATGCAAACGCAGCCGTTGTTCCCGCCGGTACTTACATCGGGCGCGCGACGTTCACTCTCGCTGTGCCTTGATGATGAGCGCGCGGTGACGTATTGCAGGCGGCTGGGGCGTCGTCACTGGCCGGATTCAACGATGGCCGCAAAGGTTGAGAAAACTAGCGCTACGCTCGTGCCACCCCACGGGCTATCGGCGAGACTGACCGTGGCATGGTGCAGCGTTGCGATGTCCCGGACGATGGCCAGGCCGAGGCCGCTGCCCTCACCAGCGGCTGACCGGCCCCGGACGAAGCGCTCGAACACCGATTCGCGTTCGTCGTCGTCTATGCCCGGCCCGGAATCCGACACGCGGACGACCACCGGGTCCGCGAGCACCTCGATCACAACGCTGCCGCCCGCGGGCGTGTAACGGATGGCGTTGTCGATCAGGTTGCTCAATGCCTCGGCGATCAGGTCCGGAATCATCTTCGCGAGCACTGGGCGTGAAGCGGCGAGCAGTTCGAGATCAACGCCCTTAGCAAGTGCCTGGTCCGCATGCGCTGCACCAACATCCTGTGCCAACGTGACCAGGTCATGTTTGCGGAATTCCAGGTCGCCTATGGCTTCTGGATCAAGCCGTCCGAGCGCCAACAACTGCTGAACCAGTCGCGCGGTGCGCCGGGTGGAATGACTCAACTCGCCGATGACCACGCGCGCCTCTTCGATATCGGGTGCCGTCGCAGCGCGGGCCAGGCCGAGCTGCAAGCCGGCGAGCGGTGTGCGTAACTGGTGTGCGGCGGTAGCTGCAAATTGGCGCTCTCGGGCCAGCATCTGTCGGATGCGGGCGAGCAGGTCGTTCAACGCCGTCGTGAAGGGAAGCAACTCGCGCGGCACGTCCTCATCCCCGATCGGCTCCAGCGACGCGTGCGATCGTTCGTTCCAGCGTGAGGCGATCGTCTCAAGAGGGCGCACCGTGCGGCGCACGGCAAGCACGATGGCCAAAGCCGCAGCAAGAACGAGTGCGACCAACAGCCAAACCACCACAGCCAGTTCCTGCGCCGACCGCTCCCTCTTGACTTGGGTCTCCGCGACCATCACGGTGACAGGCTCTGCACCCACCTCATCCAGATCGATACGCGCAATCCGTACCAGTTGTTTGTCGAACTGAGCCTCGTAGGCTAAGCCTCGAAGGTAAGTGACCTCACCCGCACCACTCCTCGGAATGCCTTTGCGGCCAGCCAGAAGCCGCCCGCCTTGGGTCACGCTGAAATAGGTGCGATCGTTGTCATCGAACAAAAGGATCGTCTGCGCGATCGGCGGCAAGTCAAGCGTCGCCTGCCCCTGCTCAAATCTCACCAACGAGGCGACTGAGCGCGCGGCGTCGAGCAGCCAGCGGTCGAAGACGCGATCCGTCAAGCGCTGCGCGGTGTAAGCTCCAAGTGTCGCCGTTGCCGCGACAATGACCAGCAGCGGCAACATGAGCCGCAAGAGCAGGTCGCGCTTGAGCCACTGGACGCGTCGGACTCCAGGCATCAAGGATGCTCCGGAAGGGCACTCAACTCCAGCGCATAGCCGAAACCGCGCAACGTGCGAATCGTGGCCCCCGAGCCCGTCAGCTTGCGGCGCAGACGCGAGACATAGACCTCTGCCGCACTGTCGCCGACCTCGAGGTTGCGCTCGGCCAGCGCGTCGATCAATGCCCGCTTCGGCAGCAGTCGCGGTGCGCGCCCGATCAGCAGGCCCAGCACTTCGAACTCCCGCGGCATCAGCTCCAGCGCCACGTCGTCGACGTAAGCGCGGCCCTCGTCACCCAGCCAGCGTATACGGCCGTAATGCAGCAACTCGCCACGGGTCATTTGACCACGCCGCTGCAGGGCTTCGACTCGGGCATCCAATTCGTCGGGATCGAACGGTTTAACCAGATAGTCGTCGGCACCGCCGTTGAGCCCCAAGATTCTGTCCGCAACACGATCGCGCGCTGTCAGCACGATCACGGGCGTTGCCCGGTTGCGCCGATGAAGACGCGCCAGCCACTCCATTCCGTCCCCGTCAGGCAACCCGAGGTCCAGGACGATCACATCAAAGAGGTGGCCTGTTGCCCCACGCGCCCAGACTCGGTCCGCCGTCGCCAAGCTACTGCAAGGCTCGACGGTCCATCCACGCGCGCGCCAACGGAGCAACAACTCGCGCGCGATCACTGCATCGTCTTCTATCAACATCAGGCGCATGGACCGCACTGTATAGCGCTGCGGCAATCCAAAACTTCGCTCAGCGCCCCGGGGCGGGATGCACGACAACCCCGCGCGGCTGACGGCCATTGATAGCTGTTTGAAAGCTTGGGTATCTAGGATCAGAAATTGCGCAAAGTACCCAAAGTTCTCTTGCGCCTCTGACGCAGCCTCTTCCGATCGCACGCGACTCGGCACTCGCCACATGCGCCTCTTCTACCTTTTCATGTCGCTGCTGGTCGGCTCCGCTGCTCACGGCGAGACGTGCGCGCCACTCAATGCGGATGCTGCTTCGGCACTGACGCTGACAGCGGCCTTGCAGCGCACGCGCGACTGCCACCCTGACGTTCGCGCAGCGGCCGGCGCATTGGCCGCGGCCGCTGCTGACTTGATCACGTCGACCCAGGGCCCCAACCCGCAACTCACGCTCGGCGCGGGATCGGTGGGCAGAGATCTTGGTCGTGGGTCGCCTTGGGACAAGACCTTCGATCACCAGCTTCGCGTGGATCAAATGATCGAGCGCGGTGGCAAACCTGCCTTGCGCCGCGCCGCAGCCGAGGCGCTGCACGAAGCCTCCCGGGCTGACCTGGCCGACGCGCTACGGCGCGCACGGCTCTCCGTGGCCCAGGGATACTTCGAACTGGCCGCAGCGCTGGCCCGTCGTGATGAAACCGCTGCTGCCCTCGACCTCGCCAAAGACGCGCAGCGTGCGCAGAACCTTCGGGTCAAGGCGGGCGACGCCGCACCGATCGATGCGACGCGGCTGGCCCTGGACGCGGTCCGCGTCCAGGCCGATCTGCGCCAAGCCGAGGCCGACGTACATGCGGCGCGCGTGCAGCTGGCGACGATGTTGGGCGCAGACGTCTCGGTCGACGCGCTCAGGCCTGTCGACCCTTGGGCGCCGGCCACTGCGCTGCCGCTACTGAGCTCACCCGCGGAGCCTTCTTCCACCGATCGTCGCCCTGATGTGCTCGCCGCACAGATGCGCCTAAACGCTGCCGAGCAGTCGCGGGAGCTTGCTCTAGCGCAGCGAGTGCGCGACGTGAGCGTCGGGTTGCAACTGGATCGGTGGCCGGTGAGCGCCTCTAACTCCTCAGGCACTGGCAATACCGTCTCGCTGTCCCTGTCCGTGCCACTGTTCGTTCGCCACGCACTGGAAGGGGAGATCGCGCGCGCCGAAGCCGATCTGGCGAATGCCCGCGAGGCGCTGCGTCGAGTGCAGCTGGCCGCGCAGAGCGACCTTGCCCAAGCGCGCTCGCGATGGGTTGCGGCGGCAGCCCGTCGGCGCCTGGCAACCGACGAACTGGCGCCCGCTGCCGAACGTGTCGCGGCTGGCGCCGAACTGGCGTATCGCCGCGGCGCCACTTCGCTGCTCGATGTGCTCGACGCGCGCCGCAGTCTGCGCGCCGCTCACATTGAGCGCATCAACGCCGAGGTCGATGGCGCCAAGGCCACGGCAGAGCTTGAGGCAGCGACCTCCTCGCTCGCGTCGTTTGCCACTCCCTGACTCTTCAGACACGGCCCCAACCATGACACTCGATCTGTTGCTCTCCGGTCGTTCCGTACGCGGGCTGTTAATGCGCGTCACGGGCGCAGCTTTGTTGACTGCACTGTGTTCCTGCTCCCGTCCCGAATCCCTCAAACCGGACGCCGTGCCTGAGGTTAAGGGCGCCGTGGTCTCGTTCCCGGAACAAAAGGCTCCAGCAGACCTGCGCCTCGCAGCCGTTGGCCGCGAGTCCGACCGGGCGCTCAATGTGCCGGGGCGCATGGGCTGGGATGAGGACCACACAGCGCGAATATATGCGCCGTACGCGGGTCGCATCGAACGCGTGCGAGTTACGCTCGGTCAGGCCGTGAGGCGCGGCCAGGCGCTCGCCGACGTGAGCGCGAGCGACATCGGTCAGGCCCAAGCCGATCTGCACAAGGCCCAGGCCGACGAAGGGGTGGCACGTGCTTCGGCCGAGCGTGCGCGTGAGCTGGCAGCAGCCGGCGTGATTGCCCGCAAGGACTTGCAGCAGGCGGAGGCCGACTTGGCCCGAAACGCCGCCGAGATCGGACGCGCGCGGGCGCGTCTCACGCAATACGGCGTTTCCTCGAACGCCGTGACCCAAGGCTTGACGCTGACATCGCCGCTGGACGGAATCGTTGTCGAGCGCAACGTGAATACCAAGGCAGAAGTGCGCAGCGACGTACAAGGTCAGCCACTCTTCACCATCAGCGACCCCGCCACACTGTGGGCCAATCTCGATGTCGACGAAACCGAGCTTGCCGCCCTCCGGCCCGGTCAGACGGTGGAATTGCGTGCGGCTGCATGGCCGGAGCTTTCGTTCCCTGCGACGATCACGTCGATCAGCGAGTCGGTCGACGCCAATTCGCGCGCGGTCAAGGTTCGCGCCAAGGTGCCGAACGCCGAACACCGATTGAAGGCGGAGATGTTCGTCACCGCGAGCGTAAGCCGCCCATCGACGTTGCCGACCGTGCCGGCGGATGCGGTCCTGCTCAAGGGCGAGAAACTCTACGTGTTCGTGCAAAGCGGACCGGGTCAGTTCGAGCGCCGTGAGATCAAGGCCCGCAGCGGCGGCCCGCAAGCTTGGCTTGTGACAAACGGGCTCGCAGCGGGAGACAAGGTCGTGGTGGGAGGTGCGCTGTATCTCGACCAATTGTTGGACGCCGCCCGATGATCAGCCGCCTCGTCGAGTTTGCGCTTCGCCAATCGTTGTTTGTCTGGCTGGGTCTCGCGATCTTCGTCGGCGGGGGCGCCATCGCATTCCAGAACTTGCCCGTCGAGGCTTTTCCAGATGTATCCGACACGCAGGTCAATGTGATCGCGCTCTACCCTGGTCGAGCTGCCGAAGAAGTCGAAAAACAGGTCACCATTCCGATCGAGATCGCGCTCACTGGCATCCCGAACACGGTTCGGTTGTTCACGCATACACAGTACGGCCTGTGCTTCGTGATGGTCACTTTCGACGACAAGCCAAGTGATACCCAGGCACGTCAGCAGGTGCTCGAACGGTTGCGGTCGGTCGACCTGCCCACGGGTGTCAGCCCCGACGTGCCGCCGCCTTCTACTGCGATCGGCGAAATCCTGCGCTTTCGGCTGCGTGGTGATGGCTACACATCGCGTGAGCTGCGCGAATTGCAGGACTGGGTCGTCGAGAAGGGATTGCGGCAGGCCGGCGGCGTGGCCGACGTGGTCACGATGGGCGGCGCCGTCAAGCAGTACGAGGTCAACCCGAGCCTCGAACGCCTGCGCGATCACAAGGTCACGCTGAGCGCGTTGTTCACTGCGCTGCAGCGAGCCAACGGCAATGCCGGCGGCGGTGCGATCACACAGGGGCGCCAGCAGTTTCTCGTGCGGTCGCTCGGCAGCTTTCGCACGTCGGCCGACATCGAACGCGTGGTCATCGCCGAGAACAACGGCACGCCGGTCCTGGTTCGTGACGTGGCCGAAGTGCGGGTCGGCTCGTTTCCGCCGCAGGGGCTGGTCGGGCAGGACGATGCCGACGACATCGTGAACGGCATCGTGGTGATGCGCAAAGGCGAAAACCCGTCAAAGGTATTGACCGCGCTGCACGCGAAGATCATCGAGCTCAACGCTCGTGGCCTGCCTCCCGGCGTACGGATCGTGCCGTACTACGATCGCTCCGAACTGATCGGCAAGACGCTGCGCACAGTCTTCTCGAACCTCACCGAGGGCGCCATGCTCGTGATGTTCGTGCTGTTCCTGTTTCTGCAAAACCTGCGTGCAGCGGCGATCGTTGCGGCAGTGATTCCGCTGTCGCTGCTGGCTACGTTCCTTGGTCTGACCTTCGTCGGCATCCCTGCAAACCTCCTGTCGCTGGGGGCGATGGATTTCGGGATCATCGTCGACGGCGCGGTCATCGTTGTCGAGAACATTTTTCGCCGCCTCGGCGAACTCGACGAACACCAGATGAAAGACAAGTCGACCCGCCTGCGGGCGGTGTTGCAGGCCACCGTCGAGGTCGGACGCCCGACGCTGTTCTCGATGATCATCATCATCGCGGCACACCTGCCAATCTTCACGCTCCAACGCCACGAAGGGCGCATTTTCTCGCCGATGGCTTGGAGCGTGACATCGGCCCTGATCGGCTCGTTGGTGCTGGCACTGTCACTGGTCCCGCTGCTGTGCATGCTGCTTCTGAACAAGAACCTGCCGCATGAGGACAACCGCCTGGTGCGCGCTTGCAAAAGGCTCTATGCGCCGGCCCTGGCCTGGGTGATAGAGCGGCCGCGCCGAGTGCTCGCGGGCGCGCTACTCTGCCTTATTGCCGCCGGTTTGTTGGCCACGACACTGGGGTCGGAATTTCTGCCCGAGCTGGACGAGGGCTCGATCTGGGTCAACGCGAGTCTGCCGCCGTCAGTCTCGCCAGCTGAGGCACAACTGATTGCCAAACGCGTGCGCCAGCAGCTGCACACCGTACCCGAGGTGGCGACGGTGGTGAGCAAGGTGGGGCGACCCGACGACGGCACGGATCCGAAGATCCTCAATTCGTTTGAGGCCTTCGTCGAACTCAAGCCCGAAGCGCAATGGCGAGCCGGCATGAGCAAAGATCAATTGATCGCGCAGATGGACAAGGCACTCGATGTGCTACCTGGGCTGGAAACCTCCTTCTCGCAGCCGATTCGCGACAACGTCCTGGAAAGCATCTCGCAGGTCGACGGTCAGATCGTCGTCAAGATCAAGGGCGATGACCTGAGCGAAATCGGCCGGCTCGCGACGCGCGTCGTGGAGATGGCGCGCGGGACGCGTGGCGTGGTGCGCGCCTTCATCGACCGCGAAGGTCAGCTGCCGCAGGTCAGGGTCGACATCGACCGGGATGCGGCTGCGCGCTACGGCATCAACGTGGGCGACATCCAGGACGTGATCGAGACAGCGCTGGCGGGCAAGGCCACCTCTGAGTTGTGGGAAGGCGAGCGCCACTTCTCAGTGACCGTGCGCCTCGCGCCTCAGTTCAGAAACCTTGAAGCCCTGAAGCAGTTGCTGGTCAGTGCACCTTCGGGCGCACAGATTCCGTTGGTCCAGTTGGCCCACATCACTATGGCCAGCGGCGCGTTGAACATCGCGCGAGAAAACGGCACCCGGGTCGCGTCGGTGGGTATCTTCATCCGCGGCCGCGATATGGGCTCGGTGGTCGCCGACCTCCAGGCCGCGACCGCGAAGGAACTCAAGCTCCCCACCGGCTACGAGATCATTTGGTCGGGCGAGTTCGAGAACCAACAGCGCGCGATGAAGCGCCTCTCGTGGGTCGTGCCACTGTCGATCTTCGTGATCTTCCTGTTGCTGTTCGATGCCTTCAAGTCATTTCGCAGTGCCCTGCTGATCATCGCGAACATTCCGTTCGCGCTGATCGGCGGGATCGTTGCCTTGTCGCTGACAGGCATCCCGCTGTCGGTGTCGGCGGCGATCGGGTTCATCGCGCTATTTGGTCAAGCCGTGCTGAACGGCGTTGTGATCGTGACGCACTACAACGAGTTGCGCAGCGAGGGCATGGAGCTGGTCGAAGCTGTGCGCCAGGGCAGCCTGACGCGCCTGCGAACGGTCTTGATGACAGCGATGCTCGCCATGCTGGGCTTGCTGCCGATGGCTCTGTCGCACGCGATCGGCGCGGAGACTCAGAGGCCGCTGGCCGTCGTCGTGATCGGGGGATTAGTTTCTGCAACGGTGCTGACGCTGCTGGTGCTCCCGACCCTCTACATTTGGTTCGCACGCCGCGAAGGAGTGACGCATGAACACGCATGAAACGGGCTGGCGCAATGTCGCTGCGCTGGTCGCGTCGGCGACCGCCGCCGGTTGTTCTGTTTTCCATGAACACACTGAGTCCCAGTGGCGCACACTGACCGTGATCCACGTCCAACCGCGAGCAGAGCTGAGCGCCTACGTGGAAGCACGCTGCGTCGGCCCCGTCAGCGTGGTTTCGAGCGATGCGGTGGTCGTCGTCAAGTATCGGGTGGGCCGCGCGCGTCGCTTTCAGGCCTTTCCGATTCCCAGTGGGCGTTCGCTGCACGAGGGTGACACGGTTGTCGTGCATCCCGGCCAATGCCTGCTGAAGGACACCACGAGTGCATCATGAAGCGCCTGGCGTTGAGCGTTCTGGCGCTCTCGACTGTTTCGCCTCTCATGGCGCATGCCGAAGCGAATGAAGAGCACCCGTTCAAGGTGACGGTCGGAGAGTATCGCTACAGCGGCGGCGGCGATGGGCACGACCTGAACCTGCGATGGCGGCACAGCGACACCGATGTCTGGATTGGCGCGTACCGCGACCCGGTGTTCGGAATTCAGACCCGCGCTGGCGTCGATACCAGCTTGCCGCTGCGAGGGAGTGCGACCTTGCAGCCGTCCTTGCAGGTCGCATCGGGTGGGTTTGTCGGAGGCAGCCTGAACTTCCAGATCGGTGACCCATGGTTCGCATTGGCCGGGTGGGGCCGTACGAACCTGAGGCCCTACTTCAATTTGAACTTCGATCCCAACGACGCGATCACGGCTGCGATCGGTTGGCATGGGGAGAACGGTCGTACGGTGTCTCTGACGCTGGTAGCCGACGACCGCCTGCACACCGGACAAAGGGATTGGCACCTGTCTGGACGATGGCCGCTGTCCGAGGATTTGCGCGTCACGCTGGACCTGCTGCGCAAGACCGGCGATGGTGACAGCGGGTACGTGCGCGGGTGGGGGTGGAGTGCCACACTGGATTTTCCCACTTGGTTCTTGCGTTTGGCCCGCGACCCCAAGCAGAATTTCTCGGCGCAGGATGCCACTCGGCTTGCGCTGGGCGTTCGCTTCTGATCGGCATCATTGGCGGCGCACGGAGCGGCGGCGCAATGTGTCCGCGTCGATGGGGCGCGCGAAGACAGCGCCTCGGATCCGCAGCGATTCGACATTGCCGATGTTGTTGATGCACGTGATCCGGGCGACGTCGGGGTGCCAAAGGGTCGGTTCCGTACGGCCGGCATGATCCCGGCCAAAATTGACGCCCGTCGCGTGCCATGCGTGCGCGACTTCATCGCTGCAGGCAACGACGAATGTGCAAGCAACAACGGAACGAAGCTTCGCTACGAAACACTGGCCTAAAGTCGTTCGTCAAGAATCTTGTGAGGCGTTCATGTGACCGCACTCAGCTGGTAGACACGCCTTGGATCCGAATAGTCCGCATCAGGTCTGGCGCCGCCATTCTCGGCGCTGCGCTTTGCTGTCTCCACCCCGGTCGGCCTGCGCTCGCGCAGGAAGGCACCGGTTCGGCGGAGGCGGGCATGACTCCCGCGCCAGACATCAACGCGCTCGAGAGGTGGAGTGCGCATGGCCAGTTCACCCTGGTCGCACAATCCCACAGACGATTCAATTCGCCCTATGCCGGTGACAACAGCCTGTCCGCGGGCAGCTCGGCGAAGGAAACTGCGGATCTGACTGCCTTTGTCGGCGCAAGACTGTGGCCGGGAGGTGAGTTCTACCTCAACCCCGAGATCGATCAGGGCTTCGGTCTCAGTAACACGGTGGGAGTTGCCGGATTTCCCAGCGGCGAGGCCTATAAGGTGGGGCGATCGCAGCCGTACTTCCGGCTCAACCGGGCCTTCATTCGGCAGGTCCTCGATCTGGGCGGCGAACGAGAGCGCGTCGACTCCGGTGCCAATGCATTGGGTGGATCCAGAACCAGGGACAACATCACGATCACTGTCGGCAAGTTCTCAGTCGTCGATGTATTCGACAACAACGCGTATGCCCACGATCCCCGCGCCGACTTCCTGAACTGGTCAGTCATCGACGCCGGTGCGTTCGATTACGCTGCCGACGCATGGGGTTACACCTACGGCGCCTCCGTGGAGTGGACACGGAACGCATGGACCCTGCGCACCGGCGCATTCGCGCTGTCGAAAGTCCCGAATAGCGAGGTTCTGGACAGCAGCTTTCGGCAGTATTCACTGGTCGCGGAACTCGAAGAGCGGCACGAGTTGTTCGGGCACGCGGGCAAGGTGAAGCTGCTGGCCTTTGTGAACCGCGGTCGCATGGCGCGATACGACGACGCGGTACGCGGGGGAAAGACCAGCGGGCTCGCCCCGGACGCCGCACCCGTGAGACGCTTCGCGTTGCGCCCAGGTGTCGCATTGAACTTGGAGCAGGAGATCGCGGCCGCTGTCGGGGTGTTCTCTCGTGTGAGCATCAACGACGGCACCAAGGAGGCCTTCGAGTTCACGGAAATCAACCGTTCCGTTTCCGCGGGCGCTTCGATCAAGGGCGGCCTCTGGCAGAGAGCGGACGACACGGCGGGAGTCGCTGTCGCCGTCAATGCAATATCCGCCGCTGCGCGGCGCTACTTCGCGGCCGGCGGCATCGGCATCCTGATCGGCGACGGCCAACTTCCCCGCTACGGACCGGAGCTGATCTTCGAGAGTTGGTACGCCGCCAAGCTCAACAGCGCGGTCAGCTTGGCGCTCAACTTTCAGAGGATCGTGCACCCCGCCTACAACCGCGATCGCGGGCCGGTGTCGATCTTCGCGTTTCGCCTGCACACGGAATTCTGAGGCGACGCCGAAACGTATTGGCAACCCGAATGGAGCCTCGGCCCGTTGGCGCCGAATGGCCCGACCGTGGCTCATGTCGATCTCGCGCGTGCTGACCGTGTGCCCGGCGTTGTCGATCAGCCGTTCGGTATCGACTGGCGAGCGCCGGGTCGCCTTGACCCTGGATGTCTGCTCCGGCGCTTTCGACGAGAAGTTGATAGATTTTCTGATTCGCAACGGGTTCGGGTCAACGTCTTCGCAACCAAGCGCCGGCTCGCCCCAATCGCCGGGGCGTCTTGGTCCTGAAGAATCACCTCGATCTCTTCGACATCGGAGACCATGGCGAGAATCGTCGCCGTGAAGCTGTGCGCGGCGGCGGCGCATGTAGTTGCGGGACGAACGAATCACCATGATCGCCGCAAGCACGACGTAGGGACCTACTCCGACGTTCCAGTCAACGAGATCATGCAGGCATTGGCCGATTGGAAGGAAATCCGACGAGACGACCGGCTTCCACCTCATCGGAGCCAAGGGCGGCCGCATCTTGAAGGTGGATGACCTGGTGGACGACAGCGATGTGGCCAAGCGCTCCCGCGTACTGGGCGACCTCTTGACCGACCCCTGACGCCGATCGGCCGGCAGACCAAGAGGGCCAGCCCCTGAGGCCGTTGTTACGATTACCGCGCGAGCTACCGCGTCCACGATCTGAATCAAATCCTGCGGCCGGGCCCTTCCCCATTGCAGGTGCGTGTTTGTCGGCGCAGTGCAGAGATCCTGCAACCACAGGGCATCGCCGGCACAAGCAGGCTCGTGGTCGGGCCGCTGCGCCGCTGCGAGCTGCTGAACAAAGCAGCCGAAATCCCAGGCGTGACGAACGCCTGCCAGCGTTCGTCACGCCACCCGCTGCAACTTTATCCGTTGGCCAAACCCAATGGCGTCAAGGCGCCGGTTATGCTTGAAGAGATGCTGGCCTTGGGCTATGGCGGGGAGCAGCACGATGCTTGGTTGATTCGCATCAATGACGGTGACCAGTTTGTCAGTGGCTTTGTTGGCGCTAACCCCAACTCCAAGATCCCGGCCTTCGTGGATCACGGCGGTGCAACGCCGGTGCGAGTGTTCGAGTCCGGCCGGCCGACTTTGGTCGGGAACTCTTGCAAGACGAGCACTTGACGATGCTCCAGTCACGGCCCCTTTGATCCATGGTTCGGCGCTCGGGCACAAGACGTTCAAGCTCACCGAGGCGACACCACCGTTCCTTCGTTCAATCCACCAGCGCCTGCGACACCAGGTCCTTCATCGCCCGCCGGTAGTACGCGCGCGCCGGGCTCGGCGCCTGTGTCATGTAGACGGCACAGATCTGCTCCTTCGGTTCGGCCCAGAAGAAAGTGCCGGCGTAACCGGCCCACATGAATTCGCCGGCCGTGCCGTGCACCCCGGCGATGCCGTCGCCTTGGCGCACAAGGAAACCAAGACCAAAGGTATAGCCCTGCGAGCCGAGCAATAGCATGCCCGGGTTGACCGTGGTGTTGATCGCCGTCCCGAGGTGATCGGCGGTCATCAGCCCAACGGTGGAGCGCGACAGGATGCGCACCCCGTCGAGCTGCCCGCCATTGAGCATGGCCTGGCAGTAACGCAGGTAGTCACCGGCGGTGCTGACACCGCCAGCGCCCCCGGAATCGTTCCCCGGCGGCTTGCTCATGTCGACCAGCTTGTTGTCGACGCCGGTTGCCGGGTCCTTTGCGAAGGGCTCTGCCAGGCGGGCGGACTTGTTAGCCGGCACGAAGAAGCCGCTGTCGACCATCTTCAGCGGGCTGAACAGCCGCTCCTGCAACACGTTGCCCAAGCGCTTGCCAGTCACTGCCTCGACCACGCGACCCTGGACGTCGACGGACAGGCTGTACTCCCAGTACGTTCCCGGCTGCTGCGCCAACGGTGCCTTGCCGAGCGCTTCGGCCATCTCGGCACCGGGCAGCTCGCGGGCATCGTAGTCCAGCGTCGGCTTGTAAACCCCAGCCTTGATGTAGGCTTCGCGGACCAGGGTGTTGCGCGTGAGCTCGCCATAGGCAATGCCCGAGGTGTGGCGCAGCAAGTCCTGGATCGTTGGTTCGCGGTTGGCCGGCACCAGCTTGAAGCCGACGGTGTTGAACACCGGGTCGAGCGTGCCGACACTGACCATCGGGTTCTTGAACGACGGCAGGAATTTGGAGACCGGGTCGGTCAGCTGCACCTTGCCGTCTTCGACGAGCATCATCAGCGCCGTCGATACCAGCGGCTTGGTCATTGAATAGATGCGGAAGATCGAATCTGGCTTCATCGCCGCGCCGGCCGCGTCGTTGAGGCCTCCGAAGGCCTGCGAATAGACGAGCTTGCCCTTACGCGCCACCATGACGACGGCGCCGGGCAGCTTCTTGTCGGCGACCTCCTGCGTGAGCATCGCTGTGATCTTGCCGAGTCGCTCGGTCGACATGCCGACCGACTCCGGGCTGGCCGTTGGCAACGGTTGGGCCCACGCCGCCAGGACCGTCAGCGCCACTGCGCTACCGACCATCATCGGCCTACGGCCGAAACACTTCGGTATCTTCATTCGAATTTCTCCTGTTGACTGGGTGGAATGCGGCCGACGAGGATGGCACGGAGAACGGCGAGTTGAGCAGCGGGGGTTCCCGGATGAGGTCCTCACCGCCAATAACATCGACGGTTACAGCAGGTTTTCTCTGCAGCCCGTTTTTCTTTGTCTGGAGCTGAGGAACCTGTGGGGAACACTTGAACAGAGTTCGCGTGACGCTCTGTTTGATGGCGGGACATCTCAACGCCACAAGCTGAGACAGCGCGTCATGCGTTCACAACAGGCAGCTCGTCCCAAACGGGTGCTGAATCGGGGTGAATTGCGTTCCTGCTTCGTTACCCAACTGCGAACATCGGCATCGTGGCTCGCGAGCGTCGCGCTCCCGACCCGAACCGAATCACGACCGAAGCGCCGGTTCAAGACATCCATCGCGTCCATGAGGGCGGTTCGTTCCTTCGTCGGTAGTGCGAGTTCTTCATCTCCCAAGAAGAGACCGAGTTCACCATGGCGTCGTGATGCCGGTTGGAGGTTCACGAGGATCACGCCGGCCTTGGCGTAGTTGAAGCCGGCATCGCAACCGACAGCCACGCTGACTGGACAACGTACCGCGTGCCTTGGTCAACTTCGACGCGCGCGGCCTCATCAAGCCGGTGGCACAGGCCGGCTCCTGCCGCCTGCTCGGTGTGCAAGCGGTGACAGCAGAAGCCGGCGAGATCATCCAGACCTTCACCAAGCACGTGAAGCAACTGTCGTGTTGCGCGGGCTGAGGCGCTGAGGTATTCCGTTTCCTTAGCGGTCCCGCCTGGTGGACCTTTGACAACTTGCGTCTTCAGGGTCAACTTTGCAGACGTGAACGACGTCCGCGACGTCCTCGACGTAGGCGACGATGGACCGCGTGAGCAAAGCTGACGCTCCGAGCAGCCTAGACGAGGGACGGTTATGCGTGGCCCGCAGCGTCGGATCCTGCGCCCTGCGCCGGCCTGAGGAATATCCGGATCGCACCGTGGCTTGGGACGATGAACGGCCCGGCGTCGTGCTCAGGCCACTCCAGGCGACTAAAGCAGTGTCGCTCCAAGATGGCCGACCTTCACGTAGATCAGTGCCCCTTCGCCGCCGGTATATGGCGTGTGGCGGCTGAACCGCGGGCTGCGCAACCAGCTGCCGGCCGGATACTCGCCATGCTCGTCGCGGAACAAGCCTTCCAGCACCAGGATCTCCTCGCCGCCGGGGTGGGCGTGTGCGTTGAAGCGCGTGTGCGGTGCCCAGCGCACAAGTGCGGTCGAGATGCCGTCGTGCTCATGCAGCGGCATCACCGCCAGGCCGGGAACGAGGCCCGGACGCCAACCGCCGCGCCGCGTATCGACCTCCACTGGTTCGGTGTCGTCGGGACCAAACTGCCAGAGCTTAACGAACAACGTACAGCCATCGCGCGAGAACGGCGCGTGCGCCGTGCCCGGCGGGTTGCGCACATAGCTGCCTGCGACGTGGTCACCCCGTTCGTCAGAGAAGATGCCGTCAAGCACCAGGTACTCCTCGCCGCCACCGTGCACATGGCGCGCGAAGCTCGAACCCGCGTCGTAGCGGACGATGCTGGTGGCGCGTGCGACTTCTCCGCCGACGCGGTCGAGCCGGTGGCGGTGTACGCCCGGTTCGGGCGAAGGCTGCCAGCTCGCGGCGTCGGGCGGCGGCACGACGACGCGGCGGTCGATATCGGCGTTCAGGTGCATGGGGGTGAAGGGCGGAGGATTAATTCTGTACATTGGAGGAGCAAGTATCACCTCCAAATCGCGGCGAGGTCGATGGCAACACTCCCTCCAATTGCAAGCGCCGCCTCGGGTGTTACTCCATCAGCAGAATCGTCCCGCCCGAGTTCGACAGTTACGCACGCAACTCCTTGATTTCATTGGCATGAGATTTAAAACGTGCCCCTACAAGAGGCTGAGCTGCTGCGTTTGAGAAGGCGATGGCACCTTCAGTGCCTTGAGTACCTCGTTGTGTTCCGCGGTCATGGACGACACACCCGACATAGGCGCGGCCCCGTTAATCGACACGCGGTGATGCTGGATGCGCTTCAGAGATTGCAACGCTCGCTCCGGCGTGAGGCCGGTCTTGCCCTCGCGCAGTCGCATGCGCATCACGCGGTGCAGGATCAACGCCATGAAGCAGATTGACGCATGCGCTCGAATGCGCTCCGGCAGGCGGTGATAGACCGGACCGATTTCCAGTTCGGACTTCAAGACCTTGAAGCCGCGTTCGATGTCGGCCAATGACTTGTAGCGCTCGATGATCTTGTCGGGCTCCATACCCTGTACGTTGGTCACGACCAAGAGCTTGCCGTCCATCAACTCCGCCAGGCGCACGGCACTGTCATCAATGGCGTAGCTGAACAACTCGGCCTTGAGATCGACCTTGATGAGGTTGGCAAAGTGAGCCTCACAGACGGCACGGTAGAACCGCGCCTTGGCGCCACTGTCCGATAGCTTGCGGCCCTTCTTCTTGGCGCCCTGATCTTGTTCGTCGAGCTTGCCAACCCAGCCCTTGGCCAGTCCCTCCAGCTCGGTCATCTTAGCCTTGCGCTTTTGCCGCTGTTCGAGCGCGGTGACCGGGTCGTGTGCGACCGCCAGTCGCAAGCCGTTCCAGTCGATCTCACCCGTGATCTCGGTGGTGGCCTGCGCGCACTTGACTTGGAATTCAGCCAGCAAATCGGCGAACTCTGCGTACCGCCGACCGGGCACCGCGATGATGAATTCCAGGGCTTGCCCTTTCCCGCCCTTGGAGTTCAGGTGAATGGCTTGCAGCTCGTCAAGATTGTCCAAGCTGAGCAGACCTCGATCGGCAACGAGGATCAATCGGCGTAGGTTGGGCAAGCGCTCCATCACCTTCTTGACGATCGGCAGCAAGGTCTTGGTTTCTGCCGTGTTGCCGTCGAAGACTTCGTGATGGATCGGCAAGCCCTCACTGGTTTGCACCACGCCCAGCATGAACTGGCGGGCAATGAGGCCCTCCTTGGACATGCCGAACTTGCGGACGTCGCCCTCCACCGTGGCAAGTCCCTCGGCGCGAATCGTGGTCATGTCGTAGAACGCCATCGACAAGTCCTGGTCGACCAATGGGCGCAGCAATGACGCCAACACACCGTCGACCGCATCCTGGTTGTCCATCAGCGCGTCCATGCTTCGCAGCAGCTGCTGGTGGGTCAGTTCCTTGACTTTGATGTCCGGCAGCGCCACTGTCTGCAGCCAGCGCAACACGCCCAGCTTGGAGTCGGGGTCGCATAGCCGGTTGAGCACCATGATGCGAATCAGCGCCTCGACGTCGATCACGCGGCGTGTGCGCCGAAAGACACGGCGCAATTGCGAGAACCCGAGTTCCTTCCACAACTCCGTCAGCGTCCACACATTGCCCAACGCGCGAGCCGACTCGAACGACAAAGCGGAGGCGGCAATTGCAGGCGAAGGGCCGGTAGCAGTTTCGGCGATACCCGCAGGCTCTCGGCCGACCACCTTGCGCAAGCCGTCGATCACCGAGTCGAGCTCACCGGAGAGCTGATCCAAGCGCCCGAGCGTAGCAACGGTGCGCTTCTTGACCCGCCCATCATCGTCACGATAGGACTCGACAAGCTGAACGTAGCGGCGGGGGCCAGAGGTGGTGATCTTGACGAACATGCCGCCACGATATCACAAGGCTTCCCTCGGACATCTTAGACTTCATGACGCCATTACGTGCCACCACAGGAAAACGCGGATTTCGCACCCAAGTCGTTGTTTCTGAAGGAGATGCGGCGAATTCAGACGCTCAAACTGTCGAACTCGGGGTCCCGTGCCCTCCCGAGAACCTGCGAAGACCTTTCCAGGAAGACCTTGAGCTCGACAAGCTTGACTGGACGCGTCTCCCCACTTCAATGACTTCATCGCATAGGTTCAATCCCTAGCGTCTCAGCCCGTTGTGCGCGTTAACCTAACTTTTCCGCACCGTTGAAAGGCTATCCGATGACGTACCGAAAGTTCGTTGTTGCCGCCGTGGTCTCTGGCGTCACTGGCCTGCAATCCGTCGCTGCCGCGCCTCCCGCGGTGGAGATGACATGGATGTCGGTGGCCAACTGGTACTTCAAGATCGGCGACAAGCGCATCGTGATGGACGGATACATCACGCGCGTTCCCGAGAATCTGTTCATCGCCTCGCCAGTGTTCCCTAAAGACATGTACACCTACACCAAGGCAGCATACGGGGTCGACCTGCCGGCAATCACGAGGGTACGCGACGCGATGCTTGATGGAGCTAAGCTTGACCTGCTGCTCGCTGGCCATGCCCACTGGGACCACAGTTGGGACACACCGACCTGGTCGCGCCTGACGGGTGCGCCTTTGATCGGCAGCCAGTCGGCCTGCCTGCAGGCGGACACTCAAGGAGTGACAGGCAATCAATGCCGGGTCGTCGGTGGGGGTGAAAAGATCGCGCTCGGCGATGGCATCACGATGCGCGTGGTGCGCTGGAACCACAGCGGCGACGCGACCAACCCTGTTCAGCACTTCGCCCGCGAGCTTTACCGTCCGCCCGTGCCTGACGCCAGCACCGGCGGCTTGCGCGCCGGCGTGGGCGAGGACTACCCGAACGGTGGCGGCAATCGTGCCTTCTTGTTCACTGTCGACTCGGCCGAAGGACAGCTCTCATTTTTTGTGAATAACTCGGCCAGTGCTTTTGATCTTGATAAGGAGGTGGTCGTCGACGGCGTGAGCCACGGCTCGCCGCTCGGCAACCTGGCCGCAGCGATGAAGGACGCCGGGCTGACGCAGGTTGACGCATGGATCGGTACCGGCGGCGCGCCTGTCGCGCAGCTGGTGGTGCCGGTATTGCATCCGAAGACCTACTTGCCAAATCACTGGGACGGCCTGTTCAACCCGCTCTGGTCCGGACTGCCCTACCCCTACAAAGACGACGCGCTGCGCGATTATCTTGAGTCTCAGAAAATCGGGCTGATGGCCGAGACGCAGTATTTCGACAAGTTCATCCTGACGGGCAGCGGTGTCGTTCGCGACGCCAATGTAGCGGTGAAGGGCCGACTCGGATTCAACGAAACGCAGCGCTTCAGCCGCTCGATGCTCGACGCGGTGGAGCAGGTCGCCTCGACCAGCCTGGGCGACGATTGCGGGGAAGGGTTCATGGAGCCCAGCCCTTGGTCGAAGATGTTCGCCGCGCTGCCACACCGCCGCTGACTGATACCGGCTGTGGTGTCGCTGCGGCGTCACCCCCAGCCGAAATTGGTGGACACCATCCTCACGCTCCTATCGCCGCACTTACCAATGCATTCAGTATTGGCCTCGATTGAGGTCACGAGACCGATGATTTGGAGGCCCGAATCATCGAAACCGCGGTCCCAAGTCCTCTAACGTGCGCCTACCCCGCTGAGCGGTTCGCATCTGGGTCCGCACTGCAAGCGCATCACGCGCTCAGTGCAACACGGCTGTCTTCAGAGAAGCAGTCTGTTTCTCGTTCATGCACTTTGACCTTGCCCTCGTTCGACGTAGTCCATAACCACTCGGTTACGCGGCTTTCTTTGACTGGCCCGCGTGCCAGTTTGCTTCGAACCTCATTGGGCTGATGTAGCCCAGCGTGGAGTGAAGTCTGCGA
>Ga0209724_1000659_pt1 | contig 32698 bp, 31 predicted proteins | sample grotaG_FD_184143 | JGI IMG/M metagenome (GOLD analysis project Ga0209724, IMG submission 184143) | Glacier valley bacterial and archeal communities from Borup Fiord, Nunavut, Canada, to study Microbial Dark Matter (Phase II) -... | ecosystem: Environmental > Aquatic > Freshwater > Ice > Glacier ... | reverse complement strand
GTCCTGGCCCTTGCGTGCATCGCGATCAATTGTCACGGCCGTGATCTTTTCGGCGACGGGCTTGGTCGCGTAGATGAAGTCGATCCGCAGACCTTGGTTCTTGAAGAACGAGACGCCGCGGTAATCCCACCACGAGTAGATCTTACCGGCGGGATTGTGCGTGCGGAACGTGTCGACGAGACCGAACGCGAGGACATCGTTCAAGGCGGCGCGCTCGTCGGGGCTACAATGAATCTTGCCGGCCCACTGCTCGGGTGACCACACATCCAGATCATCGCTCGTCACGTTGAAGTCGCCGCACAGCACCAGGGGTGTCTCGGCCGTCGCGGTCTGGTCGAGGTAACGCCGCAGCCGTCGGTACCACGCGAGCTTGTAGACATACTTCTCGGCGCCGAGCGCCTGGCCGTTCGGCACGTAGACATCGATCACGCGAATGCCGCCGATCGTCGCGGCGATCACGCGCGCTTCGGGGGGCTGGTCACTGCCGCTGGGCTCGTCGCCGAAGCCGCGGGTGACATCAGTCATCGGCAGCTTCGATGCGATCGCGACGCCGTTGTAGCTCTTCTGGCCGAACAGTACGACGTCGTAGCCGGCGCTCTTCAACACCGCGGTGGGGAAGCCGGCGTCCTCGGTCTTGGTCTCTTGCAAGCAGACCACATCGGGATCCGCTTTCGCGAGCCACGCGATGAGCCTGGGCTCGCGTGCACGAACCGAGTTGATGTTCCACGTGGCGAGCTTCACCGCCCGAACCTACATCTCACACCCGGGAGGGCACCCTGCAACTTGCAGCAATTCGAGGCGTCTCTTCCTGTCAGATCGCCTCGAGCGCGCGCTCGACGCCTTACGACGTGGGGAGCAGCGCGAGCGCGGTCTTCGGATCGAGATACGTCGCGAGCTTCTCCTGGATGTAGTCCTTGGCGCGGTTGCGCCACAGGAACCCCGGATCCTCGCCCTTGAAGCGAGCATGACCCGAGCCCATCGAGAGCTCGCCCTCGATCTTCACGACGAGGTACTTGCCGTTGAACTTGGCGCGGTTCGGATCCACCCACGTCACTTTGATCCCGTGACGGTTCGTGAGGTAGCTGGCGAGGAGCTGGAGACGCGCTTGCGCATCCTGGTCCGAGAGCGAATACGGATAATCGATCTCCATCGAACGACTCTGGATTCTTACCACATCACGGAGAGCCGGAGCCCTCGGTGGCAACTTGATCGAGCGCTTTGCGCTGCTCGTCGGTGAGTTGGGTTTCGCAGGCCTGAAACGCGGCGTGATCCACTGCGTTGGCCATGCATGTGCGGACCGGATCGGCCCATTTGTGCGCGGTGCAGGTCAGCGTGAGCGCATCGCGCATCGCCGGTAGCTGATCACTCACGGCGCGGTGCGTCGGCTCGTCGACCGTCGCTTTTGCGAGATCTTCGGCCGCGAGCCTGAAGAACTGACCCGCAACCACGCCACACGACGGGATCGCGGATTTGCCCCCACACGCGGCGGTCGCGAGCACGACCAGCCCGGCAATCACGATGAAGCGGCACATCTCGACGTTTTCGTCTTGCCGGCGGCAGGAGTCAACCTGAGACGTGTTTTAGTCAGCGCGTGACCAGATCGCTCCCGCTCGTCGCGCTCGCGCTTGCGGTCGCGGTGCTCGCGACCGAGGCGCGCGTGGTGGTTGGCGGCAAGACCTGGGACGACGCGACCTACCAGACCGAGACCGTGCCACCGCGACTCGCAGCCGGCCGTAGTGCTCGCCGCGGCGTGGTGCCTGCGTGGTGGGAGGGGGCGGGTCTCGGCGTGCCGCTCGCAGCCGAGCCGAGCCACGGTGCGGCATCCCCCCTGATGTGGATCGCGGCGACCCCGCGCTCGCTCGATCTCGTGATGGTGCTCCACGCGTTGTGGCTCGCGCTCGGCGTCGCGGTGTGGGCGCGCCATAGGGGAGGTAGCGACCTCGGCGCTCTGACGATGGGCGTCTTGATCGCGACGACCGGGCTCGTCACCTCCGCCGCGTTGCGTGGCGCACTGCCTGCACTCGCGCATCTCCCGTGGATCGGCTGGTGTGCCTCCCGCCTGGCCGTCGCCGAGAATCGCCGTGAAGCCGCGCGCGATGCGACGTTTCTTGGCGCGCTGATCGCGCTCGTCGGTGTCGCCGGACAATTAGCGGTACTGATCGATGCGATGGCGATCGCGCTCGTGCTCGGGCTCGCGCGGCGCACGTGGCGCTACACCGCACTCGCGATCCTCGGCGGGCTCGCGATCGCGTGTGCGCAGTGGGTTCCGACGTTCGCGCTGCACACCGCGGGTGCGCAGCTGACCGGCCTGTCGCCGGTACGCTTGATCGAGCTGGTCGTGCCGGGCAGCTTTGGATCCCGCGACCCGGCGTACGCGGTGCCGGCGCTCGCGAGCGGCGGATGGCCGAGCCTGTTCTGCGGTGCGGCATTGCTCGGCTTCGTGTTCGTCCCGAAGGACAAGACACCTCGCGGTATCGCGCTCGCGATCGGATTGTTCGCGGCTGCGATGATCGTCGGGCGCGGTGGTTGGCCGGCATGGATCGGTGCACCGGAAGTTCATCTCGCAACGCTCGTGATCGTGCTCTCCATCCGGGGTGCGGCGGGCGTCGATAGCCTCGTCGCCGGCGAGAAGCGCGCGCTCGTCGCGCTCGCGATCGCGGCCGGTACGGCGGCGATCATGACGTGGGTGATGGTCGGGTTGCGCGATACCAGCACGGGCGCGGGCCGCGAGGTGCTCGATCGCGTGATCTGGCGCGCCGTCACCGACGGTGGCATCGGCGTCGCCCTCGTCCTCGGCGCGATCGCTCTCGCGAGGCTCGCGCCGAGGTTGCGCTTCCTCGCGCTCGCGCTCGCAGTCGCGCCGAGTGTCGGTGCCATGCGCTCGACCGCTCCCGTGATCGATTCGATCGAGCCGCCGAAGTGGGCCTCGGTGATCGAGGGCCCGCAACCGCGCCGGCTCTATCGCAACGCGACCCTCGAGAAGGCGGGCGAACCGAGCGCCGAAGAAGCGATCGCGACGCTCGCCGGTGATGCGGCCGCACGCTGGGAGATTTCTTCGGTCCGCACCGACGATCCAGGGCGATCGTTTCGTGACGACGATGCGTGGAAAGCCTCTTCGCACGGGGGCGGCGAATTGCTCGAGCGGTTCGGCATCCAGTTCGCCGTGTTGCCCGCAAGCGTCACGACCGCGCAGACCCTGCAGGAGCTCGATCGCCGCGCGCTGTGGTCGCTCGCGCGCTATCCCGCGGCGCCGCCGGCAAGTGTGATGACCGATTGGCTGTGGATCGCGGATCCGGCGGCGGCCCTCGCGCGGATGTTTCCTGCTGCCGGTGGTCGAGGCATCGCCGCGGGAAGCGTCATCTTGCAGGGCGCCGGCGACCCGCCGGCCGAACAGATGGGCCACGCCTCGACGTGCGATATCGTGAGCTGGGAGCCGGGCGCGATCGATCTCGCGTGCAACGCTCCCGCCCAAGGTTATGCGGTCGTCTCGTCCTCGGCCGCACGGGGCTGGACCGTCGAGGTCGACGGCGAGCAGAAGCCGTGGGTCACGGCCGACGTGTTGCGGCGTGCCGTCGCGATTCCCCAGGGCAAGCACGCGGTGCGCTGGCGCTACGTGATGCCCGGCAAGCGCGCCGCGCAGGTGCTCGCCTTCCTCGGCCTCACGATCCTCGCGGGCCTTGGCCTGCTGGCGAGGAAGCGATGATGTTTCCCGAGCTCGCGACCGACCGCTTGATCTTGCGCGTGCATGTCGCTTCGGACTTCGATGCGCTCGCTGCGCAGTGGGCGGACCCCGCGGTCGTGTATCACATCGGCGAGGTCCAGACGCGCGAGCAAGCGTGGGCCCGCTTGCTCCGCTTCGTCGGCCACTGGCACGTGCTGGGCTACGGCACGTTCGCCGCGATCGATCGCAAGACCCTTCACTACGTCGGCTCGCGATGCACGTTCCGTTCCGATCCGATCCGTTGCGCTGATCTGATCGGCATCGACGCTAACGCTGCTTTCGCAGGCTCAATCGCCGGCGGCGGTGCAGATCCGATCGAGCGTCTCGCGCGATGATTTGATTTCACCCGCAGCGATCGCCCACACGGTCTCGACCGCGCGATCATTGTGCGGCGTCGCGATGCCGTGGAGCTTGCCGCGGCTCGAGACTTCACCGTTGAGAAAATCGATCGCCGGCGTGCGACCACGTTCGATCGCCGCGAGCATCGAGCTGCGCATCCGGCGATAGCGCAGCCCGACCGCGAGCAACAGCGCGTGCTTCGCGGTCAGCCCGGCTGACATCGTCGCTTTGCGATCGGCATCGCTCAACGCGATCCATGCAAGGTCGAGCGTGCCCGAGACCTTCTCGAGCGCGACTTTCTCGGCCAAGGCGATCGCGACGGCTTCACTCATGAGCTCGAGTGCGAACCTGCGATAGCGGCGCACGCGCACGAGCGGACCGAGGTTCTCGCCCGCGATCGTGCCGAGCGTCGAGACCGCGCAGTTGAGCGCGAGCTTGCTCCAGCGCGCGCCGCGCAGATTGTTCGTGATCGTGACCGGACCGATCGATTCGAGCAGATCGGCAACGCGAGCGAGATCCGGATCGTTCGCCTTCGCATCGAGCCGGCCGATTTGGAAGCCGCCTGCGGCGGTGCGCTCGTAGCGGCCGGGCTCCTTCATCGAGGCGCCCCACGCGACGATCGCGCCGATCACCCGCTCGCCACCGACCACACTGGCGACCCGCTCCTCGCAGAGGCCATTCTGGAGCACGATCACCTGACCGTCGTTCGCGAGGTGGGGCAGGGCAGTGCGCGCCGCCTCTTCGACCTGCGGCGGTTGAGTCGCGAGGATGACGAGGTCGTATGAGCCCTCGGGTGCTGCTGAGACCGAGCCCCGAATGACGCGCTCTTCGCCATCGTCGGTGACGCGGTACCCGGACTGCTCGACTGCGGCGCGGATCGCGGGGTTCGTCGAGACCGCCGTGACGGCGCCTCCGATTTCGGTCAGCGTCGCCGCGCAGATGCCGCCGAGCGAGCCGGCGCCCATCACGAGGATTCGCGGCTGGGGATTCATACAATCTGAGGTTTAACAGAACTTTGGAAGTACGCGTAAGGGGGCTAGAATTAGGGTTCCCAATGCAGATCACTTTCTGGGGGGTCCGGGGCAGTTACCCGGTGCCCGGTGCAGCCACCGTTCGATACGGCGGCCAGACGTCGTGCGTCGAGGTCCGGTCCGCATCTGGCGAAGCGCTGATCGTCGACGCCGGCACCGGCATGCGCGCGCTCGGCAACAAGCTCGCCGGTGAAGCGCAGGGCCGGCCGGGGCACTATCACGTGCTGCTCTCACACGTGCACTGGGACCACATCCAGGGCCTGCCATTCTTCTCGCCCGCGTACATCCCGGGCACGCAGATTTCGGTCTACGCGCTGCTCACGGCCGCCGACGAGCTCAACCAGGTGATCGGCGGCATCACGCGCGCCGAGTTCTTCCCACAGCCGCTCGCATCGGTGCCCGCGAACTTCGATTTTCATCAAGTCGAGCCGGGCATCGAGTTCACGATCGGCGCGTTCACGGTCTCGCCGATCGCCCTCAACCATCCTTTCGGGTCGGTCGGTTATCGCATCGACGGCGACGACGCATCGTGGGCCTACGTCTCGGATACCGCGCCGTTCGACCAGGTGCTCCACAAGCAGCACTTCCTGAGCGGGCCCGAGCCTCTCAGCGACACCGATCAGACCTCGCTCGTTGCGATGCGCGCGGCGCTCGTCGAGCGGCTGCGTGGTTGCGACACCGTCGTCTACGACACGCACTTTCTGCCCGAGGAATACGCGAAGTTCCCGCACTACGGTCATTCGACGCCGGATCAAGCGCTCGACATCTGCGTCGAAGCGAACGTGCGGCGGCTCGTGCTCTATCACCACGCGCCTTCGCACACCGACGATCAGATGGATTCGATCGCCGCGAGCTATCTCGCGAAAGGCGCGTCGCGTGGCGTCGAGGTGTTGACCTCGTTCGAGGGGATGTCGATTCCGATCGGATCGGCGCCTTCGTTCGACGAGCCGACTCGACCGGGTACCGGCGTGCACGATGTTCCGCAGGTGCCGAAGTGAAGCTGCGGTTCTGGGGCGTGCGCGGCTCGTTCGCGATGAGCGGCCGCGACTACCTGCGCTACGGCGGGAACACGACCTCGATCGAGCTCGTGAGTGCGGCGGGCGATCGTTTGCTCGTCGATCTCGGTACCGGCGCGACCGAGCTCGCGAAGCACCTGATGGCGAGCGAGTTTGGCAAGGGCGCCGGCAAGCTACCGATCCTGCTCTCTCACACGCACCTCGATCACATCCAGGGCTTGCCGTTCTTCACGCCGTTCTTCATCAAGGGCAACGAGATCCGGATCATGGGCGCAGATCCCACGTCGGGCATCTCGCTCGAAGCGACGCTGCAGAACCAGCTCGCGCCGCACTACTCGCCGCTCAACGGCCTCGAGAACCTCGCCGCCGGTGTCTCGATCGAGAGCTTCGCGCCGGGCGCGACGTTCCAGTTGCCAGGGTTCTCGATCACGACCGCAGCGATCCCGCACGGCTCGATGATGACCACCGCCTTCCGGATCACGGCCGACGGCAAGGTCGTCACATTCCTCTCCGACGTGGAGTATCCGTCACCCGACGAGCCGCTGCCCCAAGCGCTCGCGCTCGCGCAGGATGCCGACCTCTTGATCCACGATGCGATGCACTCGGATCTCGAGTACGACCTGCGTAAAGGCTGGGGCCACTCGCCCGCGCGCGCCGGTGTGGTCGTCGCCGAGAAGGCGCGCGCGAGGAAGCTCGCACTGTTCCACCACAGCCCCGATGCAACCGACGAGATGATCGACGAGGTCGTCCAGCGGACCTCGGCGCAGACCGCCGTGCCCGTGTTCGCGGCCGCCGAAGGCGCGTACCTAGACGTCTGAGGGAAACAGCGCGCGCTCGATGAACAGCGCGAGGGCGCGTTGCGAGCGCTCGCGATCGATCGAGACCGGTACCAGGTGCACCGCGAGGCCGTACGCGCACTGAGTGGCACTGCCGTACAGCACGTACGCGAACGCTTCGGGATCCGGCACACTCGAGCGCGGCGTGATCGCGGTGACGAGCTCGCCGAGCCGCTTCACGCTCAATTGATCGAAGGCCCGACGCAGCTCCGCGACATCCGGGAAGCGGAGCGACATCTCCATGAAGCTGCGCGTGAGCTCGGGTTGCTCGAGCACGTGATCGAAGAAGATCCGCACGGTCTCGGCGATCGTCTGCTGGCGAGTCTTGGCGACGAACAGCGCGGGCGTGAGTCGCTCGAGGATCTTCCCATACGCAGTCGAGAGGTTGCGCCGCATCAACTCGAGGTAGACCTCGTGCTTGTCATCGAAGTAGCGATAGAACGTGCCGACCGAGACGCCGGCGCGATTCGCGATCTCCGGCGTGCCGACCGCGTTGTACCCGCCGCGCGCAAACAGCTCGGTCGCGGCCTCGACCAGCGCCTCGTAGCTGCGCCGCGATCGCTCCTGTCGAAATTCCGGGCCTTCGACAGCGCGCAGGATCGTCTCGGGCGATCGGGTAGGCGGTCTCGCTGCGGCGCGTCGAACCATCCGCTTTATTTTACGCTTGACCGCGGCAACCGCGTGAGTGAAACTTGAAACAAGTTTCACTTTTGTAATTCCGGAGGCCTCCTTGGTGAATACAGCAGAAAAACTCGTCGGCCCATCGATCGAGATCCTCGAGACAGTGCTCGATACGACGTACACGTGGGGCTATCAGGACACGCGCCAGAAGTTGCGCGACCTCTATGACAAGGCCGTCCGGGGGCAGTGGATCTCCGACGACATCCTGCCCTGGGACACCGATGTCGACCTCGAGCGACCGAATGCGCCCGAGCAGATGATGCCGCTGTTCGGCTCGGACATTTACAACAAGATGAACGCGAAGGAGAAGCAGAAGCTGAACGTGCAGACGTTCTCGTGGACGCTCTCGCAGTTCCTCCATGGCGAGCAGGGCGCGTTGCTCGCGACCGCTCAGCTCGTAGATTCGGTTCAGGATCTCGATTCTAAGCTCTACGCCGCCTCGCAGGTCGTCGACGAGGCGCGCCACGTCGATGTCTACAATCGATATCTCCACAAGAAGATCGGGTTCTCGTACCCGGTCAATCGCCACCTGAAGTCGCTGCTCGATCTCGTTCTCAAAGATTCGCGCTGGGACATGAAGTTCCTCGGCATGCAGATCATGGTCGAGGGGCTCGCGCTTGCCGCGTTTGGCCTGATCCGCAACACCACCCAGGAGCCGCTGCTCAAGGAGCTCACCGCCTACGTGATGGGCGATGAAGCGCGCCACGTCGCGTTCGGCGTGCTCTCGCTGCGCGACTACTACAAAGAACAGAACGAAGCGGTGAAGCGCGAGCGCGAAGACTTCGTCTACGAAGCCGCGGTGTTGATGCGCGATCGGTTCCTCCTCCAGGAGGTGTGGGAGCACGAGGGCATGCCCGTCAAGGAGTGCATGGACATCACGTTTCAGAGCCAGGGCCAGCAGATGTTCCGGCAGATGCTGTTCGCGAAGATCGTCCCCGCGCTCAAGAAGATGGACCTGCTCTCGGATCGCCAGCGCGAGCGCTTTGCCAAGCTCGGGATCCTCCAGTTCGAGAACTGGGCCGACCCGCTCACCGACATCGAGGCGAGCCCGGCGGGCGCGACCTCCGCACGCATGTGAGCTAGTGCTATAGATCGAGCATGTTGCGCACTGCTCTGTTGGTTCTCCTCGTGTTTTCGTTCTCCTCCTGCAAGAAGGACGACGCCGCCGCCGAGGCCAAGCCGGCCGCCGTGACTGCGGGCCCCACTGCCGGAACGGTCGGCGCGGATGGTGTCCGCAAGGTGCCGGTGACCGCCGATACCTCGGGCTACAAGCCAGAGCGGATCGTGGGCAAGCCGGGCGAGAAGCTGCTGCTCGTCTTTACACGCACGGCAGACTCGACGTGCATCGCGCAGCTCGTGACGCCCGACAAGAAAACGATCGACCTGCCGATGAACACGCCGGTCGAGGTCGCGGTCACTGTACCGGCGACGGGCGAGGTTGGCTTCGCGTGCGGCATGGACATGTTTCATGGCGTCGTCGTTGCCGACGGCGCGAAGAGCTGACGTCCCTCCGAAGATCGTCGTCACATGCTGCGGTCGTGGAGCTCGTCTGATCCGGCACCTCCTCGGTGGGGCCAGACGACGAATCTCACTTCATGCGCATGGTCACGACAAAGCAGGCGCTGAGCGTGGTTCCGGCCTGGACGTAGGGCGCGTACTTCCAGGTCTTCAACGTGGCAGCCAGCTCGCTCGCGATCTTCGCGTCGATCTTGCCGACGAAATCGACGGAGGTGACGTTGCCTTGCGTGTCGATGCAGAGCTTTGCCGCGGCGACCGGTGGAAGGCTTTGACCGGTGAAGCGCGTGATGTTCGGCGCCTCGCCCGAGCGCTTCATCACTGCGTTCGGTGCGACGGTCACGGGCCCAACAGGCCTGACAGGCCCGCCAGGCCCGCCAGGCCCGCCAGGCCCGCCAGGCACGACCGCTATCACTGGCGACGGTGGTCCCGGTGGTCCCGGTGGTCCCGGTGGTGCCGATGGGACCGGTGGTGCGGATGGGACCGGTGGTGCCGACGGTGCCGATGGTGCCGATGGGGGCTGTGGTGTGGGACCGGGCGTGGGCGGTTGGATCACCGGGCTCGGCGCGGGTGGTGGTGTCTCGATGACGACCGGTGCGCTCGCATCGATCGCTAACGCATTCGGGGCGCTCGGCGCCGGCACGTCGGTGATGAACGACTCGGTCGCCGATTTTTTCGGATCGGCCGACGCGGAGGGCGCGGCCGGCAAGAACGACGGGTTGAACTCGTAATCGCTCGCTGCTTCGGCATTGATGGTCTGGCGCCAGATCTCGACGCCACCGCGCTTGACGACGATCACGTGCGAGCCCGGCGTCACCGCGAGCTTGATCGGCGTGTGCTGCGGGAGCGACGTGCCATCGAGCTCGGCATCGAGACCCGACGGCGTGGTCTGCACGGAGAGCGTGGCATCGCCCGTCGCGCCGGTTGTGCCGAGCGGACGGAGCTCGATGTGGAGCGAGTGCTTGTCGCCGGGCGAGAGCTCGAGCGAGGTCAGGTACGCGGTGTAGCTGCTGCGCCGGATCTCGACTTGATGCGTGCCGGCAGCGAGCTCGGTCTTCCACGGCACCCCGGTGTGCGAGACACCATCGATGCGAATCTCGGCATCTTTCGGCATGACGTCGAAGCTCACCATCGCGGGACCGGTCGCGACCTGAGCCGCGGATGAAGACGCTGCGGACGACTGCGAGTGCATGCTGGTCGTGATGTAGACCGCGACGGCGGCGCCGCCACCGGCGAGGAGGAGCAGGCCGAGCACGAGCGGCCATCGCGGCGGCGGCTTGTTGCGCTCGACCATCGAGGCACCGATCACGAGCTTCTGCGTATTCGGTGAGACTCGCGCGGTAGGAGCGCGCTGCGGAGCGGCGGGCTGCACGCCCGGGCGGGTGTGTGGCACGCGTTGCGGTACGCGCGCCACCGACCCAGAGCCGAGCGCTGGTTCGATATCGTCGAGCGGAATCGCGACGCGCTGGCTCTTCGAGAACCGCACGACCGGCTCCGGCGGCATCGCACGTGGGCTCGCGATCTCGGGAAGCCGGACACCGGCGAACGTCTGCGCATCGTCGTCGCCGGGGCTGCCGAAAAGCTCGTTCATCGACAACCCGCTATCGCGAGCGGGCGCACCGGGGACGGGATTCGTCGACGGACGCGACAACCCGAGGTCGGGCTCGATATCGGGCGTCGGAGCGTGCGCGCGTACGTCCGTCTGCGAGGTTGTCGGCGAGGTGCGCTGGCGCGAGATCTGGTTTTGAATCGATCCGTGGCTCGGACGATGCGCCGGAATATCGTCCGCACTGTCGCCGCCCGTGATGGTGCTGACCGCGAGGTGCTTGCCGGAAACATCGGGCACGTCGTCGAGCACGATCGGGCCGCTGTGCTCTCCGAGCTCGCCGTCACCATTGCCCCAGACCATCTCGACGGCTTCGTCGTCGTCGCGATCGCGCACTGGCCGCGGGGTCGGTGCGCGGACAGCGACGGGCGCCGAGACAGGCTCGGCGAGCGCGAACCCCCACGCGATCCACGTCGCGATATCGCGATGGCTGGTCTGCAGCGCGTACTGCGAGCGCACGCGCATGAGCTCGTCGCGCATCTCGAGCGCGCTCCCGAACCGATCATCCGGATCACGCGCGAGCGCCTTGAACACGATCGCATCGAGCTCGGCAGGGCAGGCCTGGTTGAACGTCGAGGGCGGCATCATGTCGCCGCGCTGGACCTTCATCAGGGTCTGGTACTCGTTCTTGCTCGCGAACAGCGGTCGCGCCGTGAGCAGCTCGTGCAGGATCACGCCGCATGCCCAGACATCCGAGCGCGCATCAAGATCGCGGCTACCGGAGATGGCTTCGGGCGCCATGTACGCGAGCTTGCCTTTCACGCGACCGGTCTGCGTGCGCAGCTGCGACGACTGCGCCTTCGCGATGCCAAAGTCGATGACCTTGAGATGACCGGAGCCTGTGACGAGCAAGTTCGACGGCGAGATGTCGCGATGCACGAGGCCGAGCGGCTGGCCTTCTTCATCGAGCTTGGTGTGCGCGTAATCGAGCGCTTCGCACAGCTGGAGCGCGAGACCGGTCGTGACGTGGATCGGTGCGGGGCCGGTGACCTTGCGCGCGTGACGCAGGATGCGCCGGACATCGTGACCCTCGATGTACTCCATCGAGATGAAGTACTCGGTGCCCACACGACCGAGCTCGTAGATCTGGACGATGTTGACGTGCGCGAGCAGCGACGCGAGCTTCGCTTCACGCACGAACGACTTGATGAAGCTCGCATCCCCCGCGAGGTGCGGCAGCAATCGCTTGAGCGCGACGACGCGTTCGAAGCCCTCGACACCACGTTCGAGCGCGCGGTGAACGGTTGCCATCCCGCCCACGCCCAATCGCTCGTACACGAGGTACGGGCCGAAATCTTCTTCCACCGCGCTGTCCGCAGCCATGGCTTCCGCCCGCGAAAGCCTCGCACGGAACCGCGTGCGACAGGTTCAGACTTTCTTCGTTTCTTCGGGCGTTTTCACATCGAGCGTGAGGGCATGGATCGGCCCCTTCATCTCCTCGGCAAGGGCCGCCATGACCATGCGATGGCGGGCCACCAGCGAATGGCCGACAAACCCCGCCGAGACGATCGACGCTTTCCAGTGATCTTCGGTGCCCGTGAGGTCAGACAGCTCGACCTCGGCGTCCGGGAGTGCCACCCGGATCTTCGCGATGATCGCCTCGGGCTTCACGCCTTGGACTCCAGGCCTAGCTCCCTGGAAACCATGATGAACGCCTCGAGCGCGATGTCGATATCGGATTCGGAGTGAGCGGCCGAGATCTGAACCCGGATCCGCGCGGCGCCCTTGGGCACGACCGGGTAGGAGAACCCGATCACGTAGATCCCGTGATTTAGCAGGCGCGTTGCCATCTCGGCGGCGAGCTTGGCATCGCCGAGCATCACCGGGGTGATCGGGTGCGTGCCGGGGCGAATCGCGAGCCCGGCCTTTGTCATGCCCGCGCGGAAGCGCGTGGTGTTCGCTTCGAGCTTGTCACGCAGCGCCGTCGATTCGGTCAGTAACGCGATCGCGGCGAGCGAGCCACCCACGATCGGCGGCGCGAGCGTGTTCGAAAACAGGTACGGTCGCGAGCGATTGCGGAGGAGATCGATGATCTCTTTTTTTCCCGAGGTGAAACCACCCGAAGCGCCGCCGAGCGCCTTGCCGAGCGTCGACGTGAACACGTCGACGCGATCGAGACAGCCGCGGAGCTCCGCGGAACCCCGGCCGGTCTTGCCGACGAAGCCGGTCGCGTGACTATCGTCGACCATCACCATCGCGCCGTATGTTTCAGCGAGATTGCAGATCTGATCGACGCGCGCGATGTCGCCGTCCATCGAGAACACGCCGTCCGTCGCGATCATCCGCAGGCGCTTGCCCTGCGTCGCCTTGAGCTTCGCTTCGAGGTCATCGAGGTTGTCATGCTCGTAGCGCAAGCGTTCGGCTTTGCAGAGCCGGATGCCATCGATGATCGACGCGTGGTTCAGCGTATCGCTGATGATCGCGTCCTCTTCACCGAGCACGGTCTCGAACAAGCCACCGTTCGCATCGAAGCACGAGCCATACAGGATCGTATCCTCGGTGCCGAGGAACGCGGACACCGCGGCCTCGAGCTCCTTGTGCTTGTCCTGCGTGCCGCAGATGAAGCGCACCGACGACAGCCCGTAGCCGCGATCCTCGAGCGCCTGGCGCGCGGCCGCGATCACGCGCGGGTGCGACGAGAGGCCGAGGTAGTTGTTCGCGCAGAAGTTGATGACTTCTTTACCGTTGGTGATCACGTGCGCGGCTTGCGGCGAGGTGATCAGCCGCTCGTGCTTCCACAGGCCCGCTTGTTCGATCTCGGCGAGCGAAGCGGCGAAGACGGATTTCGCGTTCGTGTACATGGTTAGTGCGATAGCACGGCGCCGAGATCGAGCATCCGGCGAACGCGCGGAACCAGATCATCGGTCATGGCATCGAGGGTGTAGGTCGGCTTCCAGCCCCAATCGCGGCGCGCGGCCGCGTCGTCGATCGCCTTGGGCCAGCTATCGAGGATGCCCTGGCGCACCGGATCCGGGGCGTAGGTGAACTGCGCATCCGGAATCGCGCGCCGGACCGAGGTCGCGATCTGGTCGGCACGCGGCGAGAATGCCGCGATATTGTAGATCGTGCGCGACAGCTTCTCGCGATCGGCGAACGCGAGCTCGAGCAATGCGCGCACGCCATCCGGCATGTACATCAGCGGGATGCGGGTATCGGCGCGCGCGAACGCTTCGTACGAACCTTTGCGCACGGCGTCGACGTACATGAACAGCGCGTAGTCCGACGAGCCGCCGCCGGGCATCGCTGCGGAGATCAAGCCGGGGAAGCGCACGCCGCGGCAATCGATGTCGTAGCGCTTGCGGTAGTAGCTGCACAGCAGCTCGCCGGAGACCTTCGTCGCACCGTACATCGTGCCGGGATGGAGGGCGACGTCGTCGGGGCACGGGTCGGGTAGCGGGCCGCTCGGCGGCGGACCGAACACCGCGATGCTCGACGTGAACATCAGGCGCTTCACCTTCGCGCGGCGCGCAGCCTCGAGCACGTTCCACGTGCCGGTCTGGTTGACGTCGTACGCGAGGCGCGGATTCGCTTCGCCGCTCGCCGAGAGGATCGCGGCGAGGTGATAGACGAGCTCGGGGCGCTCGTCGGTAAACATGTGTTGGACCGCGGCTGCATCGGTGACATCGAGGCGCTGCCAATCGCCACCTGCATGGGCATGGCTCGGCGGGCGCGGCGCGAGGTCGGTCGAGACGACGTGATGACCTGCTGCGACGAGTGCGCCGATCAGATCGTGTCCGATCTGGCCACCAGCGCCGGTGATGAGGATCTTCATGCGGCGCGGACTATAGTCAGATCGCGATGCCGCGTGTCGCGAACCGCGGTCGATAGTCCCGGTCGATCGTACGCGCCAGGATCTCGGCGTAGTCGCGAGGCGAAGCGAGCCCCCACGCGCGCTCGACGTCGCTGATCGCGCCGGTATCCGCGCTGATCACCGCGTTGAGCTCGCCGTAGCTCACAAAAAGCTCGCGCCGCATCGCCGGCCACTGCTCGGTGACCCAGCCGACAATCGCATCGGCGATCGGGGACGTGTACAGCCAATCGAGCGTGTCCCAGCCGAAATCGCGATGGCGCACTTCATCGCGCAGGATCCGATCGAGGGCATCGCGTGCGATCGGTTCGGTGCACGGCTCGCGCAGGTGCTTGAACAGCGGCACCGCGATGGTCTCGCCGAGGCAGAACACCCGGACGATCGCGGAGAGCAGATCGAATTCGAGCACGTCGTGCTCGCGCGCCAAACCGAGCTGTTCGCGATCGAGTGCGGGAGGTTCGGTCCCACCCGCGGCGACGTAGACCTCGTGCGAGAGCCTCGAATGAGCGAGCTCGTCGACGACGATCGAGAGCCCGGCCTCGATCAGATCGGGCGGGGCGCCGGCCTGGAGCAGCCAGAGCGTGATCTGCTGCGTGACCGCGGCGGAGGTGTACTCGGCCGCGATCCGCGCGCGCCACTCGTGGCGCACGCGCGCCAGTGCTGCCGGAACAGGCCGGCTTACCTTCATTTCGGACAGGGAACGACGTGTGGTGGCGGCGCCGGTTTGCACTTGGCATTGCGCGGGCACGGCGGTGGCGGATCCGCCTCGACCTGACAGACCTCGGCGGTCGGCTGCACGACCTTGACGGGGTACTTCTCGCCGTCGATGCACGCATACGCATGCGGCGGCGGCGGATTGCACATCGCGTTCGGCGGACACCCACCGGTGTTCATCACCATCGCGCGGCAGCCCTGCGACGTCTTCGTCACCATCCACGCCCGGCCCGTGCCGGGGAGCCCGGGCGGGGGCGGGTTCGTGTAGGTCGCGACCGGCGCCGAGTCCTGCGTGGGCGGCGGCGGCTCGGGCTGCGACTGCGGGCGCGGCGGGTTCGCGATGATCGTCGGCGCCTGGGTTGGCGGTTGCACCGGGCGCGGATCGGTCTCGGTCGGCTGGCCCGGATCGGATTGCACGACCGGCTGCGATGGCGGCGTCGCCGATTGGATAAAACACGCGGGCGCTGCGGCAAGCGTGACGACGAACGGGGTCAGGAACGAGCGACGCGGCCGCACAGACATTGGAACACCGTAACACCATCTTTGCCAATCTGGCATGGGAGCGGGTCGCGATCGCGACCGCGATGCCGCTCGCGTGTGCGATCGCCCACGGCGAACCGCTGGACGCCGACAACCTCCGGAACAAGAACGAGGGCGGCGACCCGACCGCGGTCATTGAACCAGACCAAGCTCGCCGAGGATTGTGCCGCGCACGTCATCGTCGGGCGTGGGCGCGATGACTATCTGCGGCTCGGCATCTCGTACGACACGCGCGACTACGAGCCCGATCTGAATCGGGGAGTGTTCATCGACGCCGAGGTCGATCTGCGCACGGCCGCGCTCGGCTACAGTCCAATTCCCGAGGATGCCAACCTCGTTCCGTACGCCAGTGGAGGCCGTCGTACGGCGGCGCGCTGCGGGTCGCGTGGAACGAGGCCACGCTCGCGACGATCGACTACGGGATCAGCCCGAAGACACCGGCCTCTACATCAACTTCGATCATATCTTCTGAAGCCACATCTTCTGAACGGCACATCTTCCGAGGCCCACATCGTTTGGTGCTAATATCTGGGGAGTGACTGCTCGCGAGGACAAAGCTCGTCTCGCTACGCTGGTCGCGAAGTGCAGAGGCAAGCTCGGAGAGGTCGCATCAGCGCGCAAGTCGGGCGACTTACTCGCCTCGACGCTGGGCGGCGAGCTCGCCCTCGAGTGGCGAATGATCGTGCTGCGTTCCGCGATCGCTGCTCCGCCGGATGGCGATGCGGTCCGCGAGCTGTATGGCGAGCTCGTCGATCGCTATCGCGACGACCCGGCTGCGCTCGCGACCATCAAGCCGATCGGCGCCGAGATCCGCAAGCTCGAAGCGGCTGGCGAACTGCCGAGTACGATGGTCGCGCGCAGCAAGCGCCGGCCGACCAAACACTAGCTTCGGCACGCAGGCACGCAGGCACGCAGGCACGTAGGCACGTGAGAGCGCCCCAAGGCGCGCTCTCCGATCGGAGTCGTGCTATCCATCGGCCGTTATGAGTCTGGTCGTTCTCGACGACGTCACGCTGTTCTTCGGTGACCGAGTCATCCTCGACCAGATCAGCATGCGGCTGGGCCACGGTGACCGCATCGGCCTCATCGGGCCGAACGGCTCCGGCAAGACGACGCTCCTCAAGGTCATCGCGGGCGAGCAAGAGATCGATGACGGCAAGGTCACGCGCGCGAACGGCGTGCGTGTCGGCTGGCTACCGCAGGACATCTCGATCAAGGGCGGTCGCACGCTGATCGACATGATCCTCTCGAGCGTGCCGGGCAAGAAAGAGCTCGACGCCCAGCTCGCGGCGACCGAGGCCGCGCTGTCGAGCGAAGGCATCAGCGACGACTTGATGATCGAGCTCGCGGAGAAGCTCGGCGGCTTGCACGAGCGCATCGATCACTTCGATCGATTTTTCGGCGAGCACGAAGCACTCGCGATCCTCGCGGGTCTCGGCTTCGCGGTCGGCGACGAGCTTCGCGATATCGGCGAGTTCTCCGGCGGCTGGAAGATGCGCGCCGTGCTCGCCGGTCTGTTGTTCCAGCGGCCTGACGTGCTGCTCCTCGACGAGCCGACGAACCACCTCGACATGCCTTCGGTCGCGTGGTTCGGCGACTTCCTCAAGCAGTGGAACGGCTGCTTCGTGCTCATCAGCCACGATCGCGACTTCTTGAACGATCAGATCACCCGCGTGATGTCGATCGAGCTCGAGGGCATGCGCAGCTATCCAGGCAACTACGAGCGCTACCTCACGCAACGTGCCGAGGAAGAGACGATCCTTGTCGGTCGCGCGAAGAACCTCGAACGCGAGCGCGAGCGCCTGACCAGCTTCATCAATCGGTTCCGCGCACAGGCGAACAAGGCCAAGGCCGTGCAGTCGCGCGTGAAGATGCTCGAGAAGATGGAGACCGTCGAGACCTACGGCAAGCGCGGCACGCTGCGCTTCGAATTCCCGTCGGTGTCGCGGGTCGGCGGCGAGCCGATCAAGGTCGATGGCCTCACGAAGGCATACGGCGAGCACAACGTGTTTGCCAAGCCGGTCGATCTCACGGTCCGCCGCGGCGAGAAGATCGGCATCATCGGAGTCAACGGCGCGGGCAAGACCACACTGTTGCGGATGATGGCGGGCGAAATCCCGTACGACAAAGGCCATATCAAGATCGGCGGCGGCGTCGAGGTCGGCTACTACGCACAGCACCACGCCGAGACGCTCGACATGAATTCGACGATCTACGAGATCGTGCAGCGCGCCTCGCCCGAGTCCTCGCCCGCCAAGATCCGCGGCATGTGCGGCGCCTTCATGTTCTCCGGCGATGATGTCGATAAGAAGGCGCGCGTACTCTCCGGTGGTGAACGCGCGCGGGTCGCGCTGGCCAAGCTCTGCATCGCGCCCGGCACGTTGATGCTGATGGACGAGCCGACGAACCACCTGGACTTAGCCTCGTCCGAAGCGCTGACCGAATCACTCAAGAGCTACGAGGGCACGCTCGTGTTCGTCAGCCACAACCGGTCCCTGATTCGCAATCTCGCGACCCGGATCTGGAATGTCGAGGGCGGCAAGGTCGAGACCTATGCCGGCACGCTCGACGAGTACATGTACTCGATGAGCCAGCGCCGCATGCTCGCCGGTGGCGACGAGGTAGCAGCGTTGAAGACCAAGGTCGCCGCACCGACCAAGCACGCGGCCAAAAACACGCCGACGGCACCGACGGCACCAGCGGCACCAGCGGCACCAGCGGCACGCGAGGATGACAAGCTGCGCAAGCGCCGTGAGGCCGACGAGCGCCAGAAGCGTGGCAAATCGGTCGGGCCGCTCGAGAAATCGGTCGCCCAGATCGAGGAACGGATCGCTGCCTCGGAGGCCGAGCAGAAGCTGCGCTCCAACGAGCTCGCCGATCCCACGGTCTACGACGACGCACCTCGCCGTAACAAACTACTCTCGGACTTCCAGGCGGGCCAGGACAGGCTCGACGAGCTGAACGCTCGCTGGGAAGCGGCGGCCGCGGAGCTCGAAGCGGCGCGCGCACAACTCGCCTGAAGATCTGCGATACTGGTGGGCAGTGGAGTCCAGCTCGCAGCTGATCGACGGCAAGTACCAGCTCGTAGAAATCGCGGGCGAGGGCGGCATGGCCACCGTCTACAAGGCCGTGCAAAAGGGAGCCGCGGGTTTCCAGCGCACTGTCGCGATCAAGCACATCAAGCCCGAGTATCGCGCGCTCAAGAACTACATCGACATGTTCATCGAGGAAGCGCGTGTCGGCTCCGAGCTCGCTCATCCGAACATCGTCCAGGTCCACGACTTCGTCAGCCAGAACCAGTCCTACTACCTGGTGATGGAGTGGGTCGAAGGCATCGATCTCGGTGCGTTCATCCGGATCAACAAGGAAGCCGGCACCCCGATCTCGTGGCCGTTCGCGGTCGCGATGGGGATCGGCACACTGCGCGGTCTCGGCGCCGCGCACACTCGCATCGGCCCCGACGGCGCACCGGCCCCGGTCATCCATCGCGATGTCTCGCCGCACAACGTGCTGCTCGGCGTCAACGGTGTCGTCAAGCTCTCCGATTTCGGCCTCGCGAAGGCGCGCGATCGGATCGCGAGCCTCACCGCACCTGGCACGGTCAAAGGCAAGCTCAGCTACCTCGCGCCCGAGGTCACGTTTGGCCGCTCGAACAACGCGCAATCGGATCTGTTCGGGGTCGGCAACGTGATCTGGGAGAGCCTCGCGGGCGAGCGCTTGTTCGACGGCAAGACTGATGTCGAGATCTTCAAGAAGATCCGCGCGTGCAAGATTCCGCCGATCGCCGAGCTCCGCCCCGACGTGCCGCCCGCACTCTCGGCCGTGCTCGATCTCGCGCTCGCGGCGGACCCTGCGAACCGATACACGACCGCGGCCGAGTTCGCGAACGCGCTCTCGCAGATAATGAAGCAGGCCGTTGACGTCGATCCGGTCAGCGCTCTCGGCACGGCGGTGCGCGAAGCTCGCATGCGCGAGCGGCCGAGCGAGAGCAACGCGTCGACTCAAGCCGCGCTCCCGATGGGCAGCAACGCGAAGACGATTCCTGCGGTTCGCACGAAGCGCGAGTCGGTCGATGTCGAGTTCAGCACCGCGGACATCGACACGATGGACGCGATCGAGCTCACCCCGAAGCAGAAGTAGAAAAAAGTAATCAGCTCGCGGGTTCAACCGCTTTGACCTGAACGATCGACCGATTGTCGAGGCGGATCGCGGTCAGGGCCTTGCCCCAGACGCAGCCCGAATCGAGCCCGATGTGCTGCGGTCCGACATCGAGCCCGAGCGCGGCCCAGTGGCCGAACACCGCGACCGACGTGTTCCACTTCGCAGGCATCGCGAACCACGGCGTGGTGCCAGACGGCGCGCCCTTCGGTCCGCCATCGTAGTCGCTAACGATCGTACCGGTCGCGGTGTGCAGCATGCGCGCGCGCACGAAATACGACAGCGCCGCCCGCCATCGCGCTTCGCCGGTCAGGGCGGGATCCCAGTTCGGCGCTTTGCCGCCCGAGGTCTTCGCGAGGAACGCTCTCCAGTCGGGCCCGGAGAGCTCGTGCTCGAGCTCCGCGGCGAGCGAGCGCGCCATCTCGATCGTCCAGCTCGGATGGAGCCCCGCGTGGGTCATGATGTAGTTGTCGGCGGTGAAGACAACCGGTCGCGTGCGCAACCAATCGATCAGCACGTCGCGATCGGGCGCGTGTAACACGTCGTCGAGGGTGTCGCGCTTCTTCTCGCCGGCCGCACCGGCCACGCGTGCGAGCAGGTGCAGATCGTGGTTGCCGAGGATCGTCTGGACGGCGCTACCTTGCTCGATCGCCCAGCGCAAGACCTCGAGCGAGCGCGGGCCACGATTCACGAGGTCGCCGGTCAGCCAAAGCGTGTCGCGCGACGGCGAGTAAGCGATCGCCGCGAGCAAATGATCGAGGCTCGCCTTGCAGCCCTGAATGTCGCCGATCGCATAGCGCGTCACCCGAGCGTTATACCTCGACCCGGGTCGTGACGAAGCCGCAGCGAGCATTGCCGATCCGCACCTCGAGCACGCCGGTGCCGCGCACGAGGTAGCTCGCCCACCCGGTGCTGGTGCTTCCGCGCGTGCCGGGGTACGAGGGCAGGTTCGCGCCGGTGTGCAAGCCGTGGCCCCAGCCATCGAGATGGCCGAGCTGCTGATAGGCGTGTCCGCTCTCGACGAGCTCGAGCGTGCCAGCGCCTGCGTGGGCGGTCGCGTAGAGCGGCTCGTTGAAATCGAGCGGCTTTGCCGAAGGCACGCCGTAGCTGCCGAGATAACCGGCATTGATCACCTTGAGCTCGACGCGCGTGACGCCGCCGGGCAGCGCGTGACGCTCGACCTTGTCGATCGCGAGGCGCGGCGCGAGTGCGGCGACCCGGAAGAACACCTGGACCTGGCGATCGATCACGGTCGCGAGCTCGTGGAGCGGCGGGTTCCAGATCCCGACCCGCGGATCGATGCCGCCGATCTCGACCTTGCCGAGCTGCGGATGATCGAAGGGTAGCCACGGCGGAAAGCAGCGGCCGTTGTTCTCGTCCTTGTCCCACCACGCGAGGCGCACGATGTCGTCGCGCGAGACCTCTTCGTAGAACTGGACGAACTTCTTGGGGCGGGGCATGCCGAGGCGTTGGAACAGATCCCAGAGCTCGATCACGTACGCGAACGCACCCCGCTGGTTGTAGGCGTAGTCGGATAGATCACCGCGCAGCGGCTTGTCGGGCTCGTAGAGAAATTCGTCATGACCGTTCACGGTCGGATAGCCGGTGTGCTCGGTCATCCACGCCTCGAGCTGCCGGTACAGCGCGAGGTCCTCCTGGTTCATCTTTGTATCGGGCGTGTGTCCCGGCGGTCGGATCAGCACGCCGCCGAACGTGTGGTAGTTGCACCAGGCGAAGATCTCCGGATGCGCGGTCGCGAACTCGACGATGCCGCGCGCTTCCGGCTCGCTCGCCGCGTACGCCCCGGCGCCTGCTTGTTCGTGATGCGGTGCCCACGACCACGGGAAGTTGCGATTGAGATCGATCGGGTTGTCGCCGAGAAAGTAGGGGTTCGGGATGCGCTTGCCATCGAAGTGCTCGATCGAGCCTTCGGGATAGACCTTGTAGAAGGGGCCTCGATCCTCGAGGGTGCGCTCGACGAGGAGGCCCGGAAAGCCCGGCGCATCGACGAGCTCGCCGGTCGGATCGATCACGCGCATCGCGAGCGAGAGGCCGTCGCCATCGACATCGCCGGGGATCCAGCGCGGCGTGCCGCGAGCCACGCGCGTGTCGCGCGGCACCGAACGGATGGTGCGGCCGGTCTTCAACACCGCCTCGGCACCATCGGGCGAGATCCGCGGCACGATGTAGAACAGGATCTCGCGCGCACGCTCGACGATCGTGGGCGGCAGATCGACGGAGCCCGGCTCGAGATGCACGCGCAGCGCATCTTCCGCGATCGCGAGCGCGACGCTCGAGCCTGCGAGCTCGCCCGCGTGCATGTTGCCATCGGCCCACGCCGCCGGTCGCACGCGGTCCGGATCGGTGCCGACGGTGAGCAACCACACGTCGCGGCCCTCCGGGGTCTGCGCGAGCGACTGCATCCGCGCGAGGTGCGGATACGCGTCACACCACGCGCGCAGCTGACGCGTCAGCTGGTCGTGATCGAGATAGCCGTCGCGAAAACCGAGAGCGAGATCACCGAGCGAAGCCATGCGGATAAAAACCTACACCGGCTCGCAAACAATCGGGGTACCGCGTGTCTGATCTCCGACCCATACTGGAAGTATCTCCATGCTGACCTTCGACACGATTCCGCAAGCACGCGTGGTTCGCAAAGGCGGTCACGAGCTCCCGCAGCCGCCCGCGCCACCGCACCACGAGCCGAGCCCGCTACGCGACCACGCGCACGCGATGCTCGCGGTCGCGGTGGGGATGTGGCCGCTCACCGGCGTCGTGTTGCTCGCGCTTGGCCTGCTCTGGATGGCGGGCTTCAACAGCGCCCCGTAAGGCCCCGAAATCACGCGCTACACCCTCGGGCTCGTCACCATTGGTGGCGGGCAGAAGCCCGCGGTACGCGTTCGCGTCGATCCGCAGGCGCTCGCGGGTACCGGGCTCACGCTCGAGGATCTTCGCACCGCCGTCGGTAACCTCGACGGGCCACGGCTCGACTGGGCGCTCTCGACCGACGACCAGCTGATCTCGGCCGAGAAGTTTCGCCCGCTGATCATCGCCGCGAAGCCGGATGGTGGCGTGGTGCGCCTCGGCGAAGTTGCCGAAGTGATCGACGGTGTCGAAAACGAGCAGCTCGCCGGCTGGGACGGCACCAAGCGCGCGATCATCATCAACGTCCAGCGCCAGCCCGGCGCGAACATCATCGAGGTCGTCGATCAGATCCGTGCGCTCCTGCCGCAGCTCGAAGCGGCGATGCCGCAGGGAATCAACGTCAGCATCCTCGCGGATCGTACCGAGACCGTCAGCGCCTCGGTCCACAACGTCCAGTTCACGTTGATCCTCACGATCGGCCTGGTCATCGCGGTGATCTACTTCTTTCTCGGTAGTCTGCGCGCCACGTTGATCCCCGGCGTCGCCGTGCCGCTCGCGCTGATCGGCACATTCGGTGTGATGAAGCTGCTCGATTTCTCGCTCGATAACCTTTCGCTGATGGCGCTCACGATCTCGACGGGCTTCGTCGTCGACGATGCGATCGTGATGATCGAGAACATCTCGCGCCACATCGAAGAAGGCGAGAAGCCATTTCGCGCCGCGCTCGTCGGCGCGCGCGAGATCGGCTTCACCATCATGTCGCTGACGATCTCGCTCGTCGCGGTGTTGATTCCGCTGTTGTTCATGAACGGCCTTGTCGGTCGGCTGTTCCGCGAGTTCGCGATCACCCTGTCGATCGCGATCGGCATCTCGGCGTTGCTGTCGCTCACGCTGACCGCGATGATGGCCACGTGGATCTAGAAGCCACACGAGGAGGCCAAGCCCGTGTGGATCGTGCGGAAGTTCGATCAGGGCTTCACGGGTCTCACGTACTTCTACGACCGCACGCTCCACGTCGTACTACGCCACCAGCGGATCACGTTGCTCGTCACGCTCGGCACGGTCGCCGTCGCCGTGTTGCTCGCGATGCACGTGCCGAAGGGCTTCTTCCCGATCGAAGATACCGGCACGATCAATGCGGTTACCGAGGCGGCGCCGGATGTCTCGTTCCAGCGCATGACCCAGCTCCAGGAAGAGGTCGTCAAGGTCATCCTGCACGACCCCGACGTCGCGACCGTGTCGTCGTCGGTCGGCGCGGACGGAACGAATCCGAAATTCGACGTTCGTCCGAGCCTCGCCGCGATCGAACACGAGGGCCAGTTCGCATCGCTTACACTGTCGTACGACACCGCGAAAGGCGTCTCGCTCGGCGAAGCCGTCAAGGCGATCGATCAGGCGATCGCGGAGATCAACGCGCCCCCCGCGATGCGCGGGCGGTTCGTCGGTGCGGCGCAGGTATTCCGCGAGTCGCTCGCCTCGGAACCCGTGCTCATCCTCGCGGCCCTGATCACGGTCTACATCGTGCTCGGGGTGCTCTACGAGAGCTACATCCATCCGATCACGATCCTCTCGACGCTGCCGTCCGCTGGCATCGGCGCGATCCTCGCGCTCGAGATCACGGGAGAGCCGTTCGATGTCATCGCGCTGATCGGCATCGTGCTGCTGATCGGCATCGTCAAGAAAAACGCGATCATGATGATCGACTTCGCGCTCGTCGCAGAGCGCGAGCACAAGATGCCGCCGCTCGAGGCGATCCACAAGGCGTGCCTCCTGCGGTTCCGCCCGATCATGATGACGACCATGGCGGCGCTCGTCGGTGGCCTGCCGCTCGCGATCGGCGGCGGCATCGGCTCGGAGCTGCGCCGCCCGCTCGGGATCACGATCGTCGGAGGGCTCCTGCTCTCGCAGGTCCTGACGCTATACACGACACCAGTCATCTATCTCGGCATGGATCGCGTCGCCCGCGCCTTACGCCGGTTCCGCGGCAAGCCCGAGCACGAGCCACCCGAGGTGAGTGGCGGCGACCCGGGAGCCAGTGACGACATTCCGCACGACGCAGCGACGGAGTCGAAGTGAATCTCTCGGCCCCGTTCATCATGATCACCCTCGCGGCGCTGCTCGGTGCGATGCCGCTCGCCCTTGGCCATGGCACCGGCGCCCAGCTGCGCCAGCCGCTCGGCATCGCGATCGTCGGCGGGCTCGTCGTGTCGCAGCTGCTGACGCTGTTCACGACGCCGGTCACGTACCTCGCGCTCCATCGCTTCACGCGCAAGAAGCACCCGGACGGGCCCGAGGGCGACGTCGGCTCAGTCGCCGTCGAGCGGCATGGCGCGGAGCGTCTTGGGCAGCTCCAGTAGGCTGTCCGTCGGCGAACCCACCAGCATCGCGGGACTCATGTTCGTGAGGCCCCATGGCTCGACCGTGCCAGCGGTCACCGCGAAGGCGCCGCCATCGATCCGGCCGACGACGCCGAACCCCGATTGCATCGGCACGCGTGCGGTCTCGATCACGAGGTCGGGCAGGTGGCTGACATCGATCTCGACGAGCCCCTGCTCGCAGGTCAGCACCAGGCGGTAGTGCAGCACGCGGCGCTCGACGAGGATGATGTTTCCCATCTCGGACTTGAACACCTCCTGCCAGCCGGCGGCGAGCGTGCCTTCCTGGCGCAAGGTCTTCCACTCGAGGTGGAACAGCCGCGTGTCGTCGATCTTGCGCGCGAGGATGCCGGTCGTGCAGATCGTGCAGTCGAGGAAGCCGAGCGCGTGGAGGTCGATCACGGGCGACAGATAATCAATGCACCAGTACGAGCCCGGGATGTGCGGCGTGCAGCCGAGGAACACGTTCTTCGAGGAGTAGCCCTTGAGCCACTCGCTGATCGAGACCGCGACCTCGGGTGCTGAACCTGTATCGCCAAGCCGGCGATCGCCATTCCACAGCACGCTATCGCCGGGCAGACGATGCACGGCATCGAAGTGGAACCAGCGACCTTCGAGCGGCGAGATCAGCGAGAGCTTGTCGCCGACGCGAATGTTCGCGACCGCATCGAGATCCTGAGGCACCACGATCGAGGTCTCGCCGCGCGGATCGAGCGCGACGAACAACAGGCCGCGCGGCGTCAGCCCTTGCTTGCGCAGCTCCTTGAGCCCGAGGATCACCGCCGCCGGGTCGCGGTAGTGATAGACCTTCGTGGCAAACACGCGACGACTCTACAGCAGAGTGCCCGCGAGGATGAGCTTCGCGATCGAGAAGTAGATGAAAATCCCGCTCACGTCGACGAGGGTAGCGACGAGCGGAGCCGAGGCACTCGCCGGGTCCGCACCGAACTTGCGCAGCGCGAACGGCAGCATCGCACCCATCAGGGTTCCCCACATCACACAGCCAACGACCGCGCACGCGACGGTGATACCGACCAGCGCGTAGTGCGCGCCACCCGCGATATCGTTGTACGCGCCGAAGTGTCCCCACAGGAGGACCCGGATCGTCGCGATGCCGCCGAGGATCGCCCCGAGGACCAAGCCGATCAGCAGCTCGCGTCGGAACACGAGCCACGCATCGGCGGTCCGAACTTCACCGAGCGCCATCGCGCGGATCACGAGCGTCGAGGCCTGCGAGCCAGAATTGCCACCGCTCGAGATGATGAGGGGAATGAACATCGACAGGATCGGGATGAGCGAATCCTGAAAGTGGCCGAGCGCCGTCGCCGTGAACATCTCGCCGATCATCAGGATCGCGAGCCAGCGGGCGCGCTTGCGGATCATGTCGCGCCGGTTCGACTGCAAGTACGGCATGTCGAGCGCTTCGAGACCGCCGAACTTCTGGGCGTCTTCGGTCGCTTCTTCCTGAACGACGTCGACGATGTCGTCGACGGTGACGATGCCCTTCATCTTGCCGTCGGAGTCGACGACGGGGATGACGTTGAGATCGTGCTCCGCGAAGATCCGCGAGACCGATTCCTGATCCATCTCGTCGGTGACGCGGATGATATTGGTCTCCATGATGTCCGAGACGCGGAGCTTGGGCTCGGCGGCGAACAGATCGCGGAACGACACCACGCCGAGCAGGCGCTGCGCCGGATCGAGGACGTAGGCGACGTAGATGGTCTCGAGCTTCGCGCGCGCCTGACGCCGCAGATACAACAGGGCCTCGTCGGCCGACATCTCGGGGCGCAGCCGGGCGTAGCGCGTCGACATCAAGCCGCCGGCTTCGTCCTCGGCGTACGCGAGCAGGGCGAGCACTTCCTTGCGCGTCGGATCGTCGAGCAGCGCGAGCAGGGTCTGGCGATTACCTTCGCCGCCCTGCTGGATCACGTCGGCGACATCATCCGGCTCGAGCAGGCGCATCCACTGGCGGCGCTGGCCGGGCCGGAAGTGGAGCAGCAGGTCGGCCTGGTCGCGGGGCGGCAGCGCGATGAAGTAGTCCTCGGCGTCCTCGCGCGCGAGCACGCGGAGCCCGTCACCGCGCTCGTCGAGATCGAGCAGTGGCCACGCGTCGCGGAGCTCGTCGACGCCGAGCTGATCGTCGTCGGGGGCGTCCTTGCCTTCGGTCGCGACGGGAATGGGCCCGGTCGGCGGGACATCGATGAGGTCGTGGACCTGCGAGTCGTCGCCGCGGCTCTCCGCGATCGAGCGGATGCCCTCCATGACCTCGCGAGCCTGTTCGGGCTTGAGCGCCGAGGTCTCGGCGTGGTGCCCGTCGTCGTGATGACCCTCGCCATCGTGACGCACCTCGGGCACGACCTCCGAACCGGATGGTGGCGTCTCCGACGACATCGAATTTCACCCTGCCCGTTACGATTGGACCTGGCAAGGGCGGCTAGCCCGAGAGTTAGGCCGAGAGTTGATCCACGAGCAGCGGAAGCGCGGTCGCCGCGGAATCCCGGATCACACCGCCGCTGTGTGCGGCGACTTCTGAGAACGGGTTGTCCTCGATGTTCACGTCGACGATCGTCGCGCCGTTGCGTGCGGCGAGCATCACGACTTGCCACGGTAGGTTGGTCTGCGCCGACGATCCCGCGACGACAACGAGGCACGCCGCGGCGGCCAGATCGCGGACGGTATCGAGCCGATAGCGAGGCTCGTCATACGCTTCGTCGAACCACAGTACGTGCGGCCGCGCCATCTCGCCGCAGCGCGGACAGACCAGCAGCGCACGGGCTGCATCGCCGACCGGGTCGCCCTTCGCGAGCGCCGGGACACCCGGTGGGACGGGCCACAGATTCGCCACGCACTCGGCCGAGCAACGCATCAGATCGATGTCGCCATGAATCGCGTAGGTCCGCTGCGGCGGGCTGCCGGCGCGGCGATGCAACCCGTCGACGTTCTGCGTGACCAGCGCGAACCGATCGTTCTGGCTCTTGAACGCATCGTCCCAGCGCGCGATCGCGTAGTGCGCATCGTTCGGCGAGGCTTCGCGACAGATGCCGCGGCGAAAGAGATACCAGGCCCACACGTCCCAGGGCATCTTGGTGAACGCCGCGTGGGTCGCGAGCTCTTGCGGTTGGTACTCGCGCGCGCCGACCGTCCAGTAGCCTTCTTTGCCGCGAAAGGTCGGGATGTCGCTCTCGGCGGAGACGCCGGCACCGGTCAGAACGATCACGGTGCCCTGCTTCGCGAGAGCACTCCGGCACGCAGCGACGACGGCTTCCATCCGTGCAGCTTACGCGACCCAGGCCGTGAAGACGTGCTCCTGGGCCATCAGGACCTTGGCCCCCGCGGGTGCATCACGAGTCAAGCCGAAGCGCGTCGTCCCGAAGCGTTGGCCGAGCGCTTTGGCGACATGGCCGAACGTGTACCGCGCATTGATCTCGCACAGCGGGTGCAGCCTGCGGTTGCCGGCATCGTCGTAGACGAACGCATCGACGCCGAACCGGCCCCGGTAGCCAGCCTGTTGTAGTGCATGGGCAACGCGCTCGGCGGTGACGATCATCTGGTCGTGCTCGCCGACGGTGAGCTGGTCGTGTACGAGCTCGATGCCGCGAAACGCGCCGCGGAGATCCGTCACGATGGCGTGCGGCGGATCGACGCGAACCTCGTCGCCGATCACGCCGCAGACCGCGACATCGCAGATCCGGTGCATGTACGGCTCGAAGCAGAGCGTCAGCCCCTGCGCGAACATCCGCTCCAGCCAGACCCGCGTGTCCGAGTTAAACTTTCTACCCTTGGTGAACGCGCGGTGACGGCCGGCGCTGCTCCACGGCGCCTTGACGACCCAGGTCTCGTCGCGGCCGCTCGCGGCGCCACCGGCCGCGAGGTGGTTTTCGACCTCGCCTACCGAAGCTACCTCGCGTGCACCGGGGAGCGCACACCCGAGCTCGTGCGAGAGCCGGAGTGCGAACCGCCGATCGTTGTGCGCGCGTGCGGCCGGTTGCGCCCACGCGAGATCGACCCGATCGGGCGGCGTGCCGACCGCGAGGATCGGGGCCTCCCAGTGCGGTGAGGGCTCGATCGGGCGGAGCTCCTTTGCCCACAGCGGATCGACGCAGGTCCAGATCGTGACCGGCGCTTCGGCGGGCGCGAGCGCGCACAACAGGCCCGACATCTTCGCGATCGGCAGCTGGAGCTTGCGCGGCATCGGCGTGCCGAGCCAGCGCTCTTCTTGATCGAGGTTCGCGACGATGTGAAACACGGCTAGCGCGGCTGGCCGCTCGGACGCGTCGCCGAGATCGCCTCGAGCCGATCGATGAACGCCTCGTCGATCCCCGCGCGACGGCGGGCGTCGCGATCGAGCCGCGCGCCGCGTGCGCGATGCGGACCGAGCGGGGGCTTGACGTGCGCGTTGTACGCGTCCCACGGATCGGCATCGCCGGTGAACCGGCGCAACCAGATCCAGCCGAAGTGCACGTGCTTGATCTCGTCGGCGTGGACGATGTCGAGCGCGTCGGCGGTCGCGAGGTCGCCACACGCGCGCGCGGCGGCCGCGTAGTCGCCGCAGAAATCGAGGTTCGCGTGCTCGAACGTGAGGCCCATCGCGCAGGCGAACTCCAGCGGACCCTCGAGATGATCGAGCTTGTTCCAGAAGTGTCCGGTGACCGGATGATCGCCGAACCTGGGCCCGAGCGCCGCCATCCGGTCGAGGTAGAGCTGCATGTGACGCTGCTCGTCGGCGAGGATCGCGACGAGGCCGCGACGAAATTGCACCGGCGCATCGGGGTAGGCGAGCAGGGCCCACGCGAACAGCTCGATCGCCTGGAGCTCGTGGTTCGCGAGCGCGTGAAGGATCCGCGCACGCTGCGACGGGTCACTCATGCCCGCGAGCGGCGGCACGCGCGCGGCGCGACCCGGCACGATCTGGAGCTCGGCCGGCCGACCAGGAGCGGCGATCCGCACCGCGGGTTCGCGATCCGCGAGGTCGATCACGTCGGGCGGCGCGACCTGTTTGGCCGCGAGCGAATCACCCGTGACGATCGCGAGCGCGTAGTCCCTGATGTTCATGACCGCTTGCGGCGCCACACGAGCGCTCCGACGAGCAGGCCGAGCAGTAGCGCGCCCTTGCCATTGCTGCCGACCGAACAGCAGCCGCCGCCCGCGACCGGATAACACTCGCCGCTCGCGCCACTCGCGAGGCACGAGAAGTTATCGGGACAGCTGTTCGCGGTGCCCGGATCGCAGGTCGCGCCGCAGTGCTTGAAGGTCTCGCCGCCATCGACACAGGTCAGCGAGATGCAGTCGCTATCTTTCGAGCACTGCACGCCAAGACCGCCGGGCGCATCCGGGCCGGCGAGGCAACCACCCATCACGCACACGTCGGTGCCGCTGCATCCCGCCGCAGCCGTGCACGGCGGACCTTGATCGACGGTGATCGCGACGGTCGTCGACATCTGGGTCGTATCGATCGCGTGGACCTCGATCATGTGGCTGCCGCTCGCGAGCTCGGGTGCGATGAACTGCCATGGCTCCTTCGTGACAGAGCTCATCATCGCGCCGTCGACCCAGAGCTCGAGATGATCGATCGCGGCATCGTCGGTGGGCTTGGTGAGGATCGGGAACTTCGGCGTGACCTTCTTGCCGTCGGTCGGCGAGCTGATCACGAGCGTGGGCGGCGTCGGCGCACCGACCCCGAATGCGTCGTAGATCTTCTTGTAGGAATTCTGCGTGCCCGTCGTGCTGCACTGACACGCCATCGCGGTGTTCGTGCCGCACGGCGCTTCTTGCCACTGGAACCGCTTGGGCAGGTCGCCCTGCGCGTACGTCATCGGGTCCTTCTGCAAGAACTCGTGCTCGAGACCGAACGTGTGCGCGGTCTCCTGCGAGACCGTCCAGCACAGCGAGTCCGGATCGGCGCCGTAGACATCGAACGTGTAGCTGATGCCGTTCGGCACTTCGCTACAGTTGAACGGGGCGACACCACCGGCGTTCGCGATGTCGTCGCGCAGATCCGTCGGCTTGCCGCCGATGATCTCCTCGAAGTGCGGCACGTTGCCCGGGTCGACATCCGTGACCGTGATGTCGAACGCGGCGTACGTGTCCTTCACGCACTGGACCATCGCCTGCCAGACCTGCTCGGACTGGTTGAACGCACCGATCGTGCGATCGCCTTGCGCGATCTGGGACGTGTCGGGCGTCGTCCGCGAATCATCGGCGGAGCCCGCATGGATCGGGCAGCCCGCATCCTGGCAGCGATGGAGATAGATGATGTTCGACGACAGCGCTGCGGCCGGCCCCTGGCGCGGCGGAATCTTGATCACCGTCCGCTCGGGGACGGCGTACGCCGTCGCGCTGAGCGCCAGCACCACTGCGAGTGCGTAGCGCATCAGCGCTTGCGACGTCGCGTGAAGAGAAGCGCCGCGAACACGAGGCCACTCGCGATCGATCCGCCCGCGCCGGTGTTGCAACCGCCGCCGCCGCCATCGCTGTAGCCCGGCCAGCAGTAGCCGGCGTCCGAGCCATCCGCGATCGGCAAGCAGCCAAAGCCGCTGGGGCACTGACCCGCGGTGCACTTGGTCGTGCAGTACATGTTGGTGCCGTCGCTCGCGCAGTTGCTGTCGCCGCACATCTCGTTACCGGTGCACGTGGTGCCGAGGCCGCCGGTCGCGTTCGGGCCGGGCACGCAGCGCCCGCCGATGCAGACCTCCTTCGCCTCCGCGCTGCACATCGAATCGTCGGTGCACGGCGGTCCGATCGTGACCGTGATCGAGGTCTTGCCCGGCGTGCCGTGCGCGTCGTAGCCGGTGACCTCGACGGTATGCGAGCCCGGCTGCAGCGTGGTCGGCGCGTTGAACGCGTACGGCGCGGACATCACGACCGGATCGACGAGCGTCCCATCGACGCGGAGTTCGGCCTTGGTGATCGCGGCATCGGCCGTGATCGTCGTGTTGATCGCGAAGCCGGCCTGGACGCTCGCACCTTGCTGTGGCTTCGTGATCTGCACGGTCGGAATCTTCACCGTGCCGGCGCCGAACAGCGAGGTCAGGATCGCGGCGGAGTTCTGCGTTGCCGCAGCGGTGTTGAAGCCCTGGCAACACGCATGCACGTTGCTGTCCGTACCGGTGCAGTTGAAATTGGACGGGCTCCTACCGCTCACGCAATCGCTGCCGCACTGATCGGCCGTCGTCTGAAAGTACTTGCGACCCGCGTAGGTGAAGTAGGTCATCGGATCGAGCTTGTTGTGGGAGTGATCCATGCCGAACGAATGCGCGATCTCCTGCGCGGCAGTCGAGCAAATGTCCTCGATGCAAGTGGCGCCACAGGTCGGAGATCCGTTCGACCAAACCGTCGCAAAATCGAAGACGACTGCGTTCGGAAGATAGGTGCTGCCGCAGCCGTTCGTCGAGACCCCACCGTAGCCGGCGCTGAACCCGAGATCCGTCGGGCTGCCCGCGATCATGATCTCGAAGTGAGCTGCGGAGCCCGGGTCGACGTCCGTGATCTTG
>Ga0209724_1000658_pt1 | contig 32710 bp, 42 predicted proteins | sample grotaG_FD_184143 | JGI IMG/M metagenome (GOLD analysis project Ga0209724, IMG submission 184143) | Glacier valley bacterial and archeal communities from Borup Fiord, Nunavut, Canada, to study Microbial Dark Matter (Phase II) -... | ecosystem: Environmental > Aquatic > Freshwater > Ice > Glacier ... | reverse complement strand
ACTACATCAAGAATATGATTACCGGAGCCGCTCAGATGGACGGAGCGATCCTGGTGGTCTCCGCCCCCGATGGCCCGATGCCCCAGACCCGCGAACACATCCTGCTCGCTCGTCAGGTGCAAGTCCCCTCGATGGTGGTCTTCCTCAACAAAGTAGACGTGATGGACGACGAAGAGTTGCTGGAACTGGTCGAGCTGGAAGTCCGCGAACTCTTGTCCAAGTACGAGTTCCCCGGCGATGACATCCCGGTAATTCGGGGCAGTGCCTTGAAAGCTCTGGAAAGTGAGTCGAAGGAGACCACCGCCCCTGAGTATAAATGTATTCTGGACTTGATGGCCGCGGTAGACAGCTACATCCCCACCCCTGAGCGGGCGGTAGACAAGCCCTTCCTGATGCCAGTGGAAGACGTATTCGCTATCAAGGGACGCGGTACAGTGGTGACAGGTCGGATTGAGCGCGGAGTTATCAAGGTACAGGAAGAAATCGAGATAATCGGGATGGCCGATGCCAGTCGCAAGAGCATAGTAACCGGGGTAGAAATGTTCCAGAAGACCTTGGATTTTGGACAGGCCGGGGACAACGTAGGTTGTCTGTTACGTGGAGTGGAGCGGGACGATGTGAAGCGTGGGCAGGTCTTAGCCAAGCCGGGCAGCATCAAACCCCACACCAGTGTGAAGGCCGAGGTATACGTGTTGAGTAAAGAAGAAGGTGGACGACACACCCCCTTCTTCAATGGGTATCGGCCTCAGTTCTACATCCGAACGACGGACGTAACCGGGAGCATCGGGCTACCGGAAGGGATGGAGATGGTAATGCCAGGGGACAACGTGCAGATGACGGTGGAGCTAATCACCCCAGTCGCCATCGAAATCGGTTTACGGTTTGCCATCCGGGAAGGTGGACGGACGGTTGGCGCGGGTAGTGTCACCAGCATCACCGCCTAATTGGTTCTAAATGTAGGGGTGGGTTTACAGCCCACCCGGTCGGGTTACAAACCCGACCCTACAAGCTCTGGGTCGCCTGATAGGTCGCCCCAACGTGGAGGTATGTAATTAAATGGCCGAGCAGAAAATCCGCATTCGCCTGAAGGCTTATGACCACAAAATCCTTGACCAATCGGCGCAACAAATTGTTGATGCGGCTGAAAGGACAGGGGCAGTGGTGGCCGGGCCTGTGCCGCTGCCGACGAGAATTGAGAAGTACACCGTGACCCGCTCTCCCTTCATTGATAAGGACTCGCAAGAGCATTTCGAGATGCGGACACACAAGCGTCTGATTGATGTAATTAAACCGAGCCAGAAGACGATAAACGCTTTGATGCGGCTAAACTTGCCGGCTGGCGTGGAAATTGAAATCAAACTTTAAAACTGGTTCAGTAGAGGAATTTTTACATGGTTGAAGCGATACTGGGCAAAAAGGTCGGCATGACCCAAATTTTTGACGAGAAGGGCCGGATTGTGCCTGTGACCGTCATTCAAGCCGGGCCTTGCAAAGTTACTCAGGTTCGCACCCAGGAAAAAGACGGATATGAAGCCGTACAGCTTGGGTTCGAGGAGAGCAGCCGCTTGAAGAAGCCGCAGAAGGGTCATCAGAAGTCACTGCTTCGTTCTGAAGAGAACGGTAAGTACACTAAAGAATTTGGCCTGAAGCACTTGCGCGAAGTTAACGCTACCAAAGCTATCACCGAATTTAATGTCGGGGATGTGATTGGGCCGGATATCTTCACGGCGGGCGAAAAAGTGGATGTGATGGGAACTAGCAAGGGCAAGGGCTTTGCCGGAGTAATGAAACGTCACAACTTTAGAGGCGGGCCGAAAACACATGGTCAGAGTGACCGAAGACGCGCCCCCGGTAGTATCGGGGCTGGCACCACGCCAGGGCGGGTGGTCAAAGGGATGCGGATGGCTGGTCATATGGGCCAAGAACGGGTAACTACTCTTAACCTGACGGTTGTGCGGGTGGATGCCGAGAAGAATCTGGTGTTAATCAAAGGGGCAATACCCGGCGCAGTAGGTGGTCTGGTAATGATTCGCAAAGCGATTAAAACCGGGAAGTAGGGGAGAACGAGAGTGCAGGCAACAGTCTATAACATCAGTGGCGCGGAAGTGCAAACCGTCGAGCTGGACGACTACATTTTCGGCATTGCGCCGAATATGGCGGTTATGCACCAGGCTCTGGTGCGTCAGCACGCTAACGCTCGCCAGGGTACCGCCAGTACCAAGACCCGCTCCGAAGTAAGAGGCGGTGGCAGAAAGCCATACCGTCAAAAAGGCACTGGTAATGCCCGTCAGGGTAGCCGTCGCGCTCCCCATTATCGGGGTGGTGCGGTAATCTTTGGGCCCAAGCCCCGTAGCTACGAGAAGGACATGCCCCGCAAAATGCGGCGGTTGGCGGTTCGCTCGGCCCTATCGGTGAAGGTTCAGGAAGAAGCTCTGATATTTATTGATACCTGGCAGGGGATTGAACCCCGCACCAAAGCGATGATTACGGCTTTGGAAGCTTTGAAAGTCAATGGCGAGAAGGTGCTGGTACTTATTCCTGAAAAGGATGACCTGGTGGCACGGGCCGCCGGGAACTTACCCAACGTCAAAACTTTGCTGGCGAGTTACCTGAACTTGGCTGACATGTTCAAGTATCAAAAGGTGATTGTTCCGCTAAGTGCTTTGGAAGTGCTTAATCGCATTCTAAGCCAGAGCGCGGCCACAGCCACCGCCGAAGAAGAATAGGAGCGGAGCGCAAACCATGAATATGTATGATATTATCAAACGCCCGCTTATCACCGAACGCACCAATGATATGAGTGCCGAAGGGATTTATACCTTCGAGGTGGAACGCGGGGCTAACAAAGTCCAGATTAAGGAAGCCGTCGAAAAGATTTTCAACGTGGGCGTAATCAGCGTGAATACTTTACGAATTCACAGCAAACAACGCCGCCGAGGTCGAATCGAAGGCTATACGTCAGTTAGCAAGAAGGCGGTAGTGCGGCTCAAGCCGGGCGACGCAATCGAAATCTTTGAGGTAGCGTAAGATGCCTGTAAAAAAGTTTAAGCCAACATCGCCCGGTAGCCGGGGGAGAGCCATCAGTGACTATTCCGACATTACCAAGTCAACGCCGGAAAAGAAGCTGACAGTTATCCTTAAAAGCAAGGCCGGGCGTAATAATCAGGGTAAAATCAGTGTGCGCCATCAGGGGGGCGGCCACAAACGCCGCTATCGCATCATTGATTTCAAGCGCAACAAATTTGATATACCCGGTAAAGTAGCGGCTATTGAGTACGACCCTAATCGCTCCTGCCGGATTGCCCTAATCCAGTATACCGATGGCGAGAAGCGTTATATCCTGGCTCCTTTGAGTCTGAAGGTTGGGGACAACGTTAAGAGTGGCCCTACCGCCGAAATTCGAGTTGGTAACGCTTTGCCGCTCAAAAACATTCCGGTTGGTACTTCGGTTCACAATATCGAGCTTTACGCTGGTCATGGTGGACAGATTGCCCGCTCTGCCGGAACGGTCGTGCAGTTAATGGCAAAAGAGGGTGAATACGCCACCTTGCGAATGCCCAGCGGTGAATTCCGACTGGTGCGGGTGGAATGTATGGCAACTATTGGTCAGGTTGGTAATCTTGACCACGAAAACGAACGTTGGGCAAAAGCTGGTAAGAGTCGCTGGAAGGGTATTCGGCCTTCGGTGCGCGGTTCAGTAATGAACCCCAATGACCACCCGCACGGTGGTGGTGAGGGTCGCGCTCCTATTGGTTTGAAGCATCCCAAGACCCCCTGGGGCAAGCCAGCTATGGGTTATCGAACACGTAACAACAAGCGAACTGACCGCTTTATCATACGGCGGCGAGCCAAATAAAGGATGAAAGATGTCGAGGTCAACTAAAAAGGGGCCGTATATCGAAGAACGGCTACTGACGAAAATCGAGACACTAAATACCCTGGGTCAAAAAAAGATTTTCAAAACCTGGTCGCGGGATAGCACTATCTTCCCGCAGATGGTTGGGCATACCCTGGCGGTGTACGATGGTCGTCGCCATGTGCCGGTCTATATGACCGAAAATATGGTAGGCCACAAGTTGGGCGAGTTTGCCCCTACCCGCACCTTCCGAGGTCACGCCGGGGACGAGAAAAAGTCGAAAGGGCGATAGGTAAGCGAGATGGAAGTAAGCGCAACTCTTAAAAATATCAAGCACTCGCCCCGCAAGGTGCGCCTAGTGGTAAACGTGGTGCGCGGAATGCAGGTGGACGAGGCTCTGGCGATCCTGAAATATATGCCACAGCACTCCGCTCGCGATGTATTTGCGGTAATCAAGAGTGCCAGAGCTAACGCCGAGAATAATCTGTTGATGACCCCTGAAGATTTGTATATCAAGTCTATCGCGGCAGATGAAGGCCCCCGGATGAAACGGATTGCCGCTAGGGCGCGGGGTCGGGCTGACCGGATTGTTAAACGGTTAAGCCATGTTACGGTGACGCTGGAAGACCGAGAAAACCGAGAGGAGAAAGAGTAATTGGGACGCAAAGTACACCCAATCGGCTTCAGGCTGGGAATAGTTAAAGATTGGCAAAGCCGCTGGTTTGCCGAGAAAGAATATACCAACCTGTTGCACGAAGATTTCAAGCTGCGGAAAATGGTGGCTGCTCGCCTCCAGAACGCGGCCTTGAGCAAAATCGAAATTCAACGCAGCTCCTCTAACCTGGAAATCACCCTGCATACCGCTAAACCGGGCATTGTTATCGGTAAAAGTGGGCAGGCGGTAGACCAGCTTAAAAAGGAGATTGAGGAAGAGACTGGCAAGAAGGTAAAACTCAATATTGAGGAAATTCGCCAGCCCGAACTCGATGCCTACCTCGTGGCTGAAAGCATTGCCGAGCAGATTCAGAAGCGCGTTAATTACAAACGGGCCATGAAACAGGCGGTAACACGAGCGATGCGTTTAGGGGCGAAGGGTGTAAAAATTAAATGCGGTGGTCGCCTTGCCGGGGCAGAAATGGCCCGTAACGCGATGGAAAAAGATGGCCGGATTCCGCTTCAAACTATCCGGGCTGATATTGATTACGGCTTGGTACACGCTTTGACCACCTACGGACGCATTGGCGTTAAGGTGTGGATTTATAAAGGCGATGTGCTGCCGGGCCAAATGAAGAAAATCGGCGTGCCGCCAGTGCTATCCGCCGATGATGTAGCTTAGGAGACATTGACCCATGTTGATGCCAAAAAGAACCAAATACCGCAAGCAACATCGCGGAAATATGCGCGGCAAGGCCACCAGGGGCAATTTTATTGCTTTCGGGGAATATGGCATTGTTGCAATGGAACCGGGCTGGGTTGACAGCCGCCAAATCGAGGCTGCCCGGCGGGCCATTACCCGCTACGTGCGGCGCGGTGGTCAAATCTGGATACGAATATTTCCTGACAAATCGGTAACTGCCAAACCTGCTGAAACCCGGATGGGTAGCGGTAAAGGAGCCCCTGACCATTGGGTGGCGGTAGTAAAGCCGGGTCGGATAATGTTTGAAATCGGTGGAATCAAACGCGATGTAGCCGAAGAAGCGATGCGTCTAGCTGGTCACAAGCTGTCAATTCGTACCAAGTTCGTAGACCGCCATACTGCCCCCAGACCGGGAGCGACTGAGGCGGAGATGGATGCGCCGTTTGAAATCTCTGACGCAGCTCAACATCGGATGGACTTAATTGCCCAGCACGACACTGAGGCGGTAGCAGAGGAAGCGGCGGAAGCGTCTGCCGAGAGCGAAGCTACTGAAGCTGCTGCAAGCGAAACCGAGGAGTAGTAAGCAATGCGAAATAATGAACTCAGGGCGATGACCGATGCGCAAATGGCTGAGCAGATTTTGAGCCTGAAACAGGAGCTTTTTAATCTGCGCTTCCAGGTTGCCGCTTACAAAAACCCTGTGCCTAGTCGCTTTAAGCAGGCTAAAAAGGAAATCGCCCGGATTAATACGATCCTGCGCGAACGTGAACTTGAGAGGTTAGCGGCCAAGCAGGGCTAGGGCCAATATGTTAGTTTTGAGGATTAGATAACGATGACTGAAAAACTGGAACAAACCGAAGCCCCTGCCGCTGAACCTAAAAAGATTACCAATGTCAAAGTTGGTAAAGTGGTCAGCGACAAGATGGATAAAACCATTGTGGTTGAGGTTGAGTATTTGAAGAAACATCGGCTCTATAAAAAGCCGATTCGCCAGCACAGCCGTTTCAAGGCGCACGATGAAGACAATACTGCAAAGATTGGCGACGTGGTGCGAATTGAGGAGTGTCGGCCTTATAGCCGTGAGAAACATTTCCGGCTGGTTGAAATTGTCAAAAAAGGAGTTGTACTGTGATTCAGTCAACAACTAGACTAAAGGTTGCCGATAACACGGGCGCAAAAATAATAATGTGTATCCGGGTTATGGGCGGTGGTAGCCGCCGTTATGCCGGCGTAGGCGATATCATCGTTTGCGCGGTTAAGTCGGCTACTCCTGGTGGACAGGTTAAAAAAGGGCAGGTTGTACGGGCGGTAGTAGTACGCACCAGCAAGGAATATGGACGGCCTGACGGTAGCTATATTCGCTTTGATGATAATGCGGCAGTTTTGATTACTGCTAACAACAACCCGCAAGGGACTCGTATCTTTGGCCCGGTTGCCCGTGAACTGCGCGAAAAACAGTTTATGCGAATTGTTTCACTTGCGCCAGAGGTTCTGTAGGAGCGAGTTTTTACTCCCACAGTGGATGAAACGGAGTTATTAAGATGAATGTACGCAAGGGTGATACGGTCGTAGTCATCACCGGGAAATACAAAGGAAAAAAGGGCGAAGTTAAAAACGTCCTTATCGCCGACAACAAAGTGGTAGTTGAAGGGGTAAACGTTCAGAAACGCCATATCAAGGCTCGTACTCAGGTACGTCAGACCGGGATTGTGGAAGTGGAAGCACCCATTCACGTCAGCAATGTGATGCTGGTTGATCCGACTAATGGTGAACCTACCAGAGTTGGTCATCGCATCGAAAACGGCGAGAAGGTACGCTATAGCAAAGTTTCCGGCGCAACCATTCCCGATAATACCGGGTTCCGCCCGTATTCCGGCGAATAAGCAGCGAGTAGAAAGCAACGAGTAAGAATTTACTCGTTACTCGTTACTCGTTACTCGTTACTGAAAGAGATAGTTCCGCCCAAAGACCGCTGCCCTTCACTGCCCATTGGGATAAGGTGGCAGGTCTACGGGAGTCATAATAGACCACCCGAATAGGTTTGGCGCGGAAAGGAGAAAAATTAAGTGGCTGAAAAGCAAAAAAGTGGTGGGGGTAAAGCCCCTCAGCCGCCCGCGAAAACTGGCAAAGCTCCGGCAACCACCAGTACTAGGGGCACAGTTGCACCTAAAGGTCAGTTAGCTGAAAAGAAGGCTGGCCCAGCTCCCAAAGTAGAGGTTCGTCTCAAGAATAAATACCGAGATGAAGTAATACCGGGCCTGATGAAAGAGTTTAACTACACCAATGCAATGCAAGTTCCCAAAGTGGAAAAAGTGGTGGTTAACCTCGGTTTGGGTGAGGCGATTGCCAATGCTAAAGCTCTGGATGCTGCCGTTGGGGATTTGACCGCGATTGTGGGTCAGCGTCCCGTAATCAACCGGGCCAAGAAAAGCATTGCGGCCTTCAAGTTGCGAACTGGTATGCCGATTGGGGTTAGCGTAACCTTGCGCGGCAATAAAATGTACGAATTTCTTGACCGCTTGATGAACGTATCGCTTCCTCGGGTGCGTGACTTCACGGGTGTACCTACCAAAGCCTTCGACGGTCACGGTAACTACACGCTCGGTCTCAAGGAACAGATTATTTTCCCAGAAATTGATTACGATAGAGTGGACAAAGTTCGGGGTATGGAAGTAACGATTGTTACCTCTGCTAAAACCGACGAACAGGGCCAAAAATTATTGCGGCTACTCGGCATGCCGTTCCGCAAATAAAAAGCAGAAGGAAGAATAATGGCTAAAGAGTCGATGCTTGTAAAGGCTGCCCGCAAGCCGAAATTCAAGGTTCAAGGTTATAATCGCTGCAAGCTTTGTGGTCGTCCCCGCGCCTATATGCGTAAATTTGGGATGTGCCGCATCTGTTTCCGCGAGAACGCTTTGCAGGGCAAAATCCCCGGCATTACCAAATCTAGCTGGTAGTATCGAGCTATTGGACAGGTTTTTAAGGAGAGTTTTTAGATGAACGTTACCGATCCGATTGCGGATATGCTGACCAGAGTGCGGAATGCTTCGGCGGCTCGTCACCTGGAAGTGGTCATGCCGTGCAGTAACTTGAAAGTGGCAATTGCCCAGATTCTCAAGGACGAAGGCTACATTATTGATTATGCGACTGAGGCTCCGACCTCGATGAAGGTGCTGAAAATCCAGCTTAAATATGTTGGGAGTGCCAGCGGCGGTGCCAAGAAGGCCGTTATCTCTGGTATTAAGCGCATAAGCAAGCCAGGGCTGCGGATTTATGCCAAGAAGGGCGAAATCCCCAAAGTGCTAAACGGCCTGGGCATTGCGATTATGAGTACCCCCCAGGGTGTAATGACCGGGCGGCAAGCCTGGCGGGCGGGTGTCGGCGGCGAAGTGCTGGCCTACGTCTGGTAGGAATTAGTGCCAGAAGATTTTACAGGAGGACAAAAACGTGTCGCGTATTGGACGTAAACCGATCACGCTGCCGAAAGGTGTAGAAGTCAAGATTGAAACCGGGAATCTGATAACGGTTAAGGGGGCTAAAGGCTCTTTGACCCGTCAACTCAGCCCTAGTATTCTTTTCGAGAAGACCGAGACAGGCTTTCAGGTTAACCGCCCGGACGATAGCAATCAAAGTCGCGCTCTGCACGGTTTAAACCGTACTTTGTTCGACAATATGATTACGGGGGTCAGCCAGGGTTATCGGCGTGACCTGGAAATCGCCGGGGTTGGTTATCGCGCGCTGAAAGACGGCAATGACCTGGTGGTTTTGCTGGGTTTCAGCCACGCTATCAAGTTGCAGCCGCCCGAAGGTATCACTTTTGGGGTGGAAGGTACTACCAAAGTTTTTGTATCAGGGATTGATAAAGAGCTGGTAGGCGCACAAGCCGCCCGCATTCGGGCCTTGCGCCCACCCGAACCGTATAAGGGCAAGGGTATTAAGTACGCCGGAGAAATTATCCGCCGCAAGGCTGGTAAGGCTGGCAAAGCTGGTAAGAAGTAGGGTAGGGTTTGTAACCTTACCGGGTGGGTTTAAAATCCACCCCTACTGTTCATCCGAACTTTTACAGGAGTTAATTAAGAGACATGCGACGAATTAGACGAGATTTGAGTCCGCGACAGCGGCGGCAGATTCGGGTACGTAGCAAGATAGATGGTACGTCCGAAAGACCGCGCCTCAACGTCTTCCGCAGTGCCAACCATATTTATGCCCAGGTAATTGATGATATCGTGGGTCATACCCTGGTTGCCGCCAGTACGGTGGATAAAGAGGCCAAACCTGAGTTTAAAAGCGGGTTGACTAAAATTGATGAGGCCAAGCTAGTCGGCAAAATTCTAGCCGAACGAGCTAAAGAAAAAGGTATCAGCAAGGTCGTTTTTGACCGGGCAGGCTATTTATATCACGGGCGGATCAAGGCGCTGGCCGATGCGGCGCGTGAAGCCGGTCTGGACTTTTAAGGAGCGCGGATTTAGATGGCAAGAATTGATGCAAGCAAATTAAATCTTGAGGAGCGTGTAGTCCAAATTAACCGCGTCGCTAAGGTGGTTAAGGGTGGTCGCCGCTTCAGTTTTAGCTCGATGGTAGTGGTTGGCGATGGTCAGGGCCACGTTGGGGCGGGTATTGGCAAGGCGGGCGAAGTTCCCGACAGCATCCGCAAGGGTGGCGACGATGCCAAGAAGAATATTATAAGAGTGCCCCTTGAAGGAACCAGTATTCCTCACGAGATTACCGTTAGCTTTGGGGCCAGCAAGGTAATGCTGCGACCTGCCTCCCCCGGTACTGGCGTAATCGCTGGTGGTGGGGTTCGGGCGGTAATTGAAGCGGCTGGTATTAAAGATATTCTGACCAAATCGCTCGGCAATAACAACCCGATTAACACCGTGCGGGCGACCCTTCTGGCTCTTTCACAATTGAAGGTACGTGGCGAAGAAGAAATCAAGCGTAGCAAACCTTTTGCCAGTTTTGGTCTAGGCCCAAGCGATGAGAAAATTGTCGCCCCAGCCCAAAAGTTCACCATTTTCGTGCCGCAGCAAGGTAGTGGCCCGGAACGTAACCAACGCCGTGACCGTCCCCGTGATGGTGGTGGTCGAGGTCGCCCCGGTGACCGCCCAGGTGGTAATACTGGTGGTGGCGGTGCTGGTGGAGCTGGACAGAATCGTGGTGGTTTTGGTGGCGGTGCTGGTGGTGGAGCTGGACAGAATCGTGGTGGTTTTGGCGGCGGTGCTGGCGGTGGACAGAATCGCGGTGGCTATAGTGGTGGTGCTGGCGGTGGACAGAATCGTGGCCCTCGGAATGACAATCAGGGCCAACGTCCCGTAAGTAGTCCAGTGGTAATCCCGCCTCGTGGGGCGACACCAACTTCGGCACCGGAAGCTCCCAAGAGCGAGACTCCGACGGAATAATCGGTTGAAAATTTGTAGGGGCGGGTTTATAACCCACCTCTACAATAAGATGTAAGGTAAAGCTAAAATGGCTGAAGATAAAGAAATAAAAAGTACGGAAGCGGCGGCAAAAACCGTGACCGTTACTCTGATAAAAAGTCCGATTCGTTCGCGGGGGAAGGCGAAGGATACTATTGCTTCGCTTGGTTTGCGCCGGATACGCCAGTCGTATACCCTGCCCGACAACCCGGCAGTGCGGGGCATGATTAACGCCGTGCGCGATTGGGTTAAAGTCGAAGAATAGTTATAACGAGGAGTGTAATTCCAATGCAACAACACGACTTGCAGCCCGCCCCCGGCAGCACCTCCACCCGTAAGCGGGTAGGGCGTGGTCATGGTTCGGGTTCGGTCAAGACCAGTGGGCGCGGCCAAAAAGGCCAGAAAGCCCGTACTGGACATCACGCGATGCCAATCTGGTTTGAAGGTGCGCCTTCCAAGGTTAACAGTTTCAAACGCACAGGTTACAAACGTGGTACTGGCTTCAGTAACCCAAACCAGGTTAAGTATGAAGTGGTGAACCTTTCGCAATTGGCTGATTGGAGTCTGGGTGAAGTTACCCCTGAAACTCTGAGGGAGCGCGGTTTTGTTAATTCCGCTGACCAACCTGTAAAGGTGTTGGGAGATGGCGAGCTAACTGCCGCTCTGGTAATTAAGGTGCATCGCATCAGTGCCACCGCCAAGCAGAAAATCACTGCGGCGGGCGGTAGTTTCGAGGAGCTTAAACCAGCTAAGGTTAAGGCGGCGGCTGAAGAAGAAACGACAACGGCGGAATAGTTAGTTGCTGGTTTCTGGTTCTTGGTTGTTGGTTATTATTAAGACGGATATGAACCCATCAAACTGTTTGTAGCGTCATATAACCAGCAACTATCAACCAACAACTAACAACTACAAGGGGAGTTCACCAATGTGGAAAGCGGTTCAAAAGGCGTTCACAATCCCAGACCTGCGGCGTAAAATCTTTTTTACGCTGGGTATGCTGGTAGCATTCAGGTTTATCGCCCACGTGCCATTGCCGGGTATTTCAGACGAAATCAAGAATCGGCTGGGCGGGTTAATTTCGGGGGTAGGTGCGCCGGATGGAAGCAGTCAGGGTATTGGTAGTGTATTAGGGTTTCTGAATATCTTTTCGGGCGGCAGTTTGAGCAACTTCTCGATTGCGGCGGCGGGGGTGTACCCTTACATTACCTCTACTATTATCATGCAGCTTCTTACGCCAATTATTCCGGCTCTGGAGCGGCTTTCTAAAGAAGGCGAACGCGGACGGCAAACGATTAATCGCTGGCAGCACATTATCACAGTGCCGATTGCGGCGGTTACGGGCTATGGTCAGATTGTGCTACTCAAGAGCCAGAATGTTATCACTGGGACTGATGCTCGGAAACTTTCGCTCTTTGGCACAGGTTCGGACCTCGGTTTAACCCTAACGGTAATCCTTTCGATGACGGCTGGCACGATGTTGCTGGTCTGGCTGGGCGAGTTGATAACTGAATTCGGGATTGGGCAAGGCGTATCAGTCATTATCTTTGGCGGTATTGTCTCTAACCTGCCCGCAACCCTGACCCGCACCGGGCAAACCAGTGTAGGCCAGAATCCGATTTCGATCGGGATTGTTATTCTGATAGCTTTGATTGCGATTGTGGGTATCATTCTAGTGCAGGAAGGTCAGCGCAAAATTCCGGTCAAGTTTCCGCGCCAGACGCAAGGCAACAAGGTTTATGGCGGACAAAGCACTTTTATCCCGTTGAAGGTTAACTCTGCCGGGATGATTCCGCTTATTTTCGCCAGTAGTATCATTATTTTCCCAACGACGGTGGCGGGCTTCTTTGTACGGCCCAATGCCCCTGATGATTGGGTTAGCGTTGCCGCCAACTGGGTGGTGATCAACTTTGGCCCTAGCAGTATTTTGTACCAGTTAGTTTATTTCGGGATGGTGGTAGGTTTTACTTACTTCTATACTCTAGTGCTCTTTAACCAACAGAATATTACCGAAAACTTGCGCGATAGAGGGGGCTTTATCCCTGGCTTTAGGCCCGGACGACCAACCAACGACTATTTGATGAAGGTTTTGAACCGCATCACTTTGTTAGGGGCGTTGTTCCTGGGAACAGTAGCAGTTCTACCCTTCCTTTTGGGGGTTCTGGTACAGTCACAGGTAAGCACCTTCTTGAGTAGCACTTCTCTCCTGATTGTGGTTGGTGTCGCTGTTGACACTATGAAACAACTGGAGGCCCAACTGACCATGCGTGAATATCAGGGTATCCTGCGCTAAAACCAAGCCTAACCCCCGGACACGATACATCGTGTCACTACAAAGGCAAAGGGGGAAGCTTAGGTGGCCGATATAAACTGAGACTATCGGATTCATCAACAATCCTGATAGTTCCAAAGTCGGTCGGGCTTGTCGCTGGTTCTACAATTGTGATATAATTAGTTGGATTGTGAAAAAGTTGATAATCTTTCAACTTTGAAATCAACAATCCAGGTTCACAGTTGCCAGTATTCAAGCTTTGGCAATGGCAAAACCTTGTTGCAAAATGGTTGGTAGTTGTGGGCTAAACCGTTGTACAAACTTGCGATGATGGAAGTTAAGGGAGGAAGCTGACCTATGTATGTAATCCTTTTAGGTGCGCCGGGAGCTGGGAAGGGAACTCAGGCCAAAATATTGTCGGAACGGTTGGCGATTGCCCATGTTTCGAGTGGCGACCTGCTACGTGACAATATCAAGCGTGGAACTCAGTTAGGGCTAGAGGCCAAAGGTTACATGGATAGGGGCGAGTTGGTGCCAGATGATACGGTTATTCAGATGATTGTGGCCCACCTTGCCACTCCAGCCTGTGCTAATGGCGCAATGCTAGACGGTTTCCCCCGCACTATCCCACAGGCGGAAGCTTTGGGGGTGGCCTTGCAAGAGGGTTTCCACAAGGGACTGACAGCGGTTTTGTACATTAAGGTGGGAACCGAGGAGTTGCTTAATCGTCTGAGCGGTCGCTGGATTTGCCGAATATGCCAGACCCCTTATCACTCACTTTATAATCCGCCTAAAGTGCCGGGAGTGTGTGACCTGGAGGGGGGCGAGCTTTATCAACGCGAGGATGACACCCGCTCTACTGCCGAACGCCGTTTGCAGGTTTATTTTAATCAGACGATGCCCTTGATTGATTATTACATCGAGCGCGGGTTGCTAATAGAGATAAATGGACAGCAAGAGGTCGAGACCGTCGCCGGGGAGTTGATTAGTGCCCTGAACCGAGTACAAAATACGGGGGGATTAACTGAGTCGCTGGTGGCGTAGCGGCTCGTAGCAAGCATCCGGCATCCAGATAGATAATCCTAAAGGAATTGGCGGCTCCTCCGGCTGTTATGGCAGGTGGCCCGCCATTTATTGGCTAAATTTGACCGTATTAAGATTGCATGATTAGTTACAAAAGCGATAGCGAAATCCAGATGATGCGGCAGGCCGGACGAGTGGTGGCTCTGACCCTCGAGGAGCTAGGTAAGCAGATTAGGCCGGGGATAACCGCCCTGGAGTTGGATAAAATCGCCGAAGAATTTATTCGCTCAAAGGATTGTACTCCAACTTTCAAGGGGCAATACGGTTTTCCGGGAAATATCTGTATCTCTTTTAACGAGGAGATAGTACACGGAATACCGGGCCGCCGGGTACTTAAAGAGGGCGATATAATAAAGTTGGACGTAGGGGCGACCTACAAAGGGTGGATTGGCGATGGGGCGGCGACCTTCGCGGTGGGTGAAATCCCGGCGAAAGTGCAACAGCTAATTGATGTTACACGGGCGGCGACTCTAACGGGGATTGACCAGATGCGGTTGGGTAATCACCTCTACGACGTTTCGGAAGCCATTCATAACTACGTTGAGAAATTTGGCTTTGCGATTGTTACCAAGTATGTCGGACACGGGGTGGGGCGGCTTTTACACGAAGACCCCCAGTTACCTAACTTCCGACAAAAGACCAGAGGACTACCCTTGCGTAAGGGGATGTGTCTGGCGGTTGAACCGATGGTTAATATGGGGACAGCCGAGACTAGAGTTAAGCCGGACAGATGGACGGTGGTTACAGCAGATGGCGCACTTTCGGCACATTTTGAACATACCGCTACTATTACCGACGGTACGCCCGAAATCCTGACCCAGTTATAACGGGTAGGTCAAAAGAGGTATGTGTGAGTAAAAAGAAAGACGTAATTGAGGTTGAGGGTAAAGTAATAGAGTCATTACCTAACGCGATGTTTCAGGTAGAACTGGATAAAGGGCATCGGGTTCTGGCAACTATTAGCGGTAAGATTCGGTTGAATTTTATCCGAATTTTGCCGGGTGATAAGGTCCTGGTAGAGTTATCTCCCTATGACCTGAGCCGGGGGCGCATCACTTACCGCTACCGCTAGTGTATGGGGAAATCCTGACCTAGTTATAATAAGCAGGTCAAAAGAAGGAACGTGTGGGTAAAAAGAAAGACGTAATTGAGGTTGAGGGTAAAGTAGTAGAGTCATTACCTAACGCGATGTTCCGGGTAGAACTGGATAAAGGGCATAAGGTATTGGCGACTATTAGCGGTAAAATCCGGCTGAATTTTATCCGAATTTTGCCGGGTGATAAGGTTTTGGTGGAGCTATCTCCCTATGACCTGAGCCGAGGGCGCATTACCTTTCGCTATAGATAGGCCGAGGGTTGGGGTAGGATTGTCAGGAAAAAAGTTTCCCCCTGATATAATAAGCAATAAACATGAAATCTAATGTTATTTGCCAAAACCAGATTGGTTGTGGTATAATCACAAGTTGTCTGTAATCGAAACAGTTGAGAGGATTTCTTGAAATGAAAGTACGAGCATCAGTTAAACCGCGCTGTGAAAAATGCAAAATTATCAAGCGCAAGGGTGTGGTAATGTGTATCTGCGTTACCCCCAAGCACAAGCAGCGTCAAGGTTAAAAAGGTATTAGGTTTTAGGTATTAGGCTTTAGGTTCTTAAAAACAGGTCTTGGGAATATTTAACCCGACACCTTTTGAAAATTCTTCAAAACCGAAAGCTGATATTTGTCACCTAACGATTAGTTTGTAATTGTGTGGTTCATTAGGAGGACAGATCGCATGGCGAGAATTGCCGGGGTTGATTTACCCCGCGATAAAAGGGTGGAAATTGGCCTGACCTATATCTATGGGATTGGTCTAACCACCAGTAAGAAAATCCTGGGGACTGTCAACATCAGCCCCGATACCCGCGTCCGCGCGTTGAGCGAAGAAGAAGTTCAACGGTTGCGCGAGATTATTGACCGCGAATATCGGGTAGAAGGCGACCTCCGCCGTGAGGTGAACCTCAATATCAAGCGGTTGGTAGAAATTGGTTGTTACCGGGGCAAACGTCACCGGGCCGGATTACCAGTTCGTGGGCAGCGTACCCGCACCAATTCCCGCACCCGCCGAGGTGGGACGCGCCGGACTGTTGCTGGTAAGAAGAAGGCAACGAAGTAATATTCGGGCGCGAAATCAAGTTGTAATTATCCGGGGAGTTCCCCGATAGAATAATCAGATGAGGAGCAAGAATGGCTGAGAAGGGTAGCGGAAAAAAGCGCGTTGCTAAGGTTAAACGACGGGAACGCAAGAATATTCCCAAGGGCCAAGCGCACATCCAATCAACCTTCAATAACACAATCATTACCCTGACTGACCCAAAAGGCAATGTATTGTCGTGGGGCAGTGCTGGGGCTAGTGATTTCAAGGGTTCGCGCAAGAGTACCCCCTATGCTGCTCAGGTGGCGGCGGAAGGGGCGGCTCGTCGAGCGATTGAGCATGGGCTGCGCCAGATTGAAGTTTTTGTAAAGGGGCCGGGTTCCGGGCGAGAAGCCGCTATCCGTTCGTTGCAAGCCAGTGGTTTGTCGGTGGTTTCGATTACTGACGTAACCCCAATCCCGCACAACGGTTGCCGTCCGCCCAAGCGTCGCCGCGTCTAGTCTAAAAATTGGTTGGGGGTTATAGGATTGTAGGGTGAGCGATTGCTCACGCTTTTAACTGCCATCAGGAGGAATAATGGCAAGATACACTGGCCCAGTCTGTCGGCTTTGTCGCCGCGAGGGCGTGAAATTATTACTAAAAGGGGAACGCTGCTTAACACCGAAATGTGCGGTGGAGCGACGGCCTCAAGCACCTGGTCAACATGGTGCCAAGCGACAGCGCAAACTGAGCGACTACGGTACGCAGTTGCGCGAGAAACAGAAGGCTCGCCGGATTTACGGGGTTCTGGAGAAACAGTTCCGCAAGCATTACGAGGAGGCCCGTCGTCAGGATGGGGCTACTGGTGACCGCTTGATGCAAATTCTGGAACTGCGTCTGGATAACCTGGTCTATCGGCTCGGTTTTGCTGACTCGCGTTCCCAGGCCCGTCAGCTAGTGCGTCACGGCCATTTCTCGGTAAATGGGCGCAAAACTGACATCCCTTCGTTCTTATCTAAAGTTGGGGATGTAGTGATGGTGCTTGAGGGCAGCCGCAGCAAGGAATATTTCAAGGTTATTAACGAAACCATTGGGCGGTATGATGCTCCCGCCTGGGTAAACCTTGACCCGAAAGGACTGAGCGGGCGGGTTATCCGAATACCTGAACGCAGCGAAATTGATACTTCGCTGGAAACTCAGCTAATCGTAGAATATTACAGCCGCTAGTAGCAGTAGTCAGCGGTCAGTAGTCAGTTGTAAAGTCTAAAGTCGAGAGTTGAAGGTCTAAAGTCGAAGGTCGTAAATCTAAAACTGAAATACTTTTGACCTTAGACCTGTAACTTTAGACTAATCACTGACAACCAAAAAGAGGAGGCTATCAGCCTTGTTCGATGTAGCATTGAAGGTCGAGATTGTGGCTACTGCGGAGAACTATGGCCGGTTCAAAATTGAGCCGCTGGAGCCGGGTTATGGAATTACATTAGGTAATTCGCTTCGCCGCATTTTATTATCGTCGTTGCCAGGGGCGGCTATTACCTCGATAAAAATTGATGGGGTAACGCACGAATTTACTTCCTTACCTAATGTCAAGGAAGATGTTACCGAAATTATCCTGAATGTTAAGCGGCTTCGCCTCCGCAGCTTCAGTGAGCGTCCGGTACGTCTGAACCTGAGTGTGCGGGGTGAGCGGGTGGCGTTGGCAAGTGACATTGACGTGCCGAGCCAGTCAGTTGAGATTATCAACCTTGACCAGCCGATTGCCACTTTGGACAGCGATAGCGCAACCTTTGATATGGAATTGACCGTAGAGCGAGGGGTTGGCTATAACTCAGCCGAAAACCGCGACAATATGCCGATTGGGGTTATCCCGGTGGATGCGATTTATACGCCTATCCCGAAGGTTAACTACGTGGTTGAGCATACCCGTGTCGGTCAGGTGACAGACTATGACCGCTTGATTATGGAGATTTGGTCGGATGGTTCGATTGACCCCGGCGAGGCTCTGAGTCAGGCCGCTACTATTCTGCGCCAACACAGCGAGATTATCGCCAACTTCAACCGGGCTATTGAGCCGGAGCGCGATGGGGTGTTAGGGGCTAGTTCCTCAATACCGCCGCAGTTGTTTGATACCCCGATTGAAGACCTTAATCTGTCGGTGCGAACTTATAACTGCTTGAAGCGCAGCAATATCACTAAAGTCGGTCAGATTTTGGCGATGGACGAGAAGGATTTGCTCAGCGTCCGCAACTTCGGCCGCAAATCCTACGATGAATTGCGCGAGCAGCTCATCCGTCATGGCTTTATGACCTCTGCCGTGCCGATTGGGCCTTTTGCTGGCACAGGTGGTTTTGCCGGACTGGATGAGGATGGTGGTGGCATCGCGCTGGTCGAAGAAGATGGCGATGTTGATTTCAGTACCAATGGTACTAACGAAGATTAAGTAAACAGGGGCAGGCTCAAAATCCTGTCCTCGACTGGACGGGTAAGAATCGTCCCAACAAGAGGTTAAAGTAATGAGACACGCAGTAGCAGGCCGAGGGTTTGACCGTACCAGTGGCGAACGCCGGGCGTTGTTCCGTAATCTGATGGTATCCCTGATTGCCCACGAGCGCATTCGCACTACCGAAGCCAAAGCCAAAGAAATCCAGGCTTTGATTGAACATGTGGTGCACGTTTCCCGCGAGGATAATGTCCATAATCGGCGATTGGTTACGAGCCGTCTGGCTAACTCCGCGGCAGTGCAAAAGCTGTTTACGGTTATCGGGCCGCGTTATACCGACCGTTCGGGTGGTTATACCCGTATCCTGAAGCTGGGCAAACGCCTGGGTGATGGGGCGGATATGGCTCTTATCGAGTTCCTGCCCTAACTTTTTCTGAGGGTGAGGCCGTGCGAAATATTAACCTCGTCCTCGAATATGATGGCACTGATTTTGTCGGTAGTCAGCTTCAGATAAAAGGGCGCACGGTGCAGGGTGAACTTGAAACTGCCGTAGCCCGCCTGACGGGATTACCAACCGAGCAACGGGCTAAAGTAGCACTGGCAGGGCGCACCGATACGGGAGTGCATGCCGCCGGGCAAGTCGCGAACTTTAAGACCGAAAGCAGCCATTCGCTGGACACCTTTCGCAAGGGGCTAAACGCAATTTTGCCCTTTGATGTAGCAATTCTGGCGGTGGATGAAGTTGACGAAGAATGGCACGCCCGCTTTAGTGCCAAAGAGCGCGAATATTGCTACACGATTTTCAATCGAGGTAGCCGCTCGGCCCTAAATCGTCGGTTTGCTCATTGGGTAGGCGATACGCTTGACCTGGGGCAGATGCAAGAAGCGGCAAAGGTTTTGGTAGGGCAGCATGATTTCGCCAGTTTTGCCGGAGCAGGGTGGGGGGTACAATCCCCTGATGATGAGGTCAAACCGGGTACTATCCGTGAAATGTTTCGGGTAGAGTGCTGCCGGATTGACCAGGAAAAGATTGAAATCTGGTTGGCGGCCAACGCTTTCCTGCCGCATATGGTTCGTAACATCGTTGGTACGTTGTTGCAGGTAGGAACAGGCAAAATCAGCCTGAGCGATTTTGAAGCTATTCTAGCGGCGGCAGACCGTCGCAAGGCCGGGCCAACTGCACCAGCCTGCGGGTTGTGTCTCGTATCAGTAAAGTATTAAATTAACAGGAGTCAGATTGTAATGACCAAGACTTATTCGCCCAAACTGTCCGAAATTAAACGGGAGTGGCATATTGTGGATGCCAAAGGGCAGACATTGGGCCGGATTGCGACTGAGGTTGCTAACCTGCTACGGGGCAAACACAAAGCGATGTACGCACCCCACATTGATACTGGTGACTTTGTAATTATTATCAATGCCGCTGAGATTGTGGTAACGGGTAACAAGGCTGCCGATAAAATTTATTACTGGCACACCATGCATCCGCAGGGTTTTCGCCAGGAGCCTTTCAATGACCGTTTGCGCCGCCACCCAACCTGGCCGCTCTTTGAAGCGATTGAAGGGATGCTGCCCCACACCCGGCTAGGGCGGGCGATGGTTAAAAAGTTGAAAGTTTATCCCGGTGCAGAGCATCCGCACGGAGCCCAGAACCCGACTGAGTATAAGCTGGAATATGTTAGAGAACTCGCGAAGGCGGAATAAGGAGAAAAATGGCAGCGAATAAGAACTATTTCTATGGGACTGGTCGGCGTAAAACTGCGGTAGCACGGGTGCGGCTTCTACCCGGCACGGGCCAATTCACCGTCAATAACAAAACTATTGTGGAGTATTTTGGTGGTCGCCCGCTTCATGAACTGGTGGTTATGATGCCCCTGCGTCTCACTAACCTTACCGGACGCTACAACGTTTCGGTTAAGGTGGTCGGTGGTGGCACTACCGGGCAAGCCGGAGCGGTTCGGCATGGTATCGCTCGCGCTTTGTTACAGGCGGACGAGGCTCTGCGCCCCCTGCTGAAAAAGAACGGCTTACTTTCTCGCGACTCCCGTATGAAGGAGCGCAAGAAACCCGGTCTCAAACGCGCCCGCAAAGCTCCTCAGTATACCAAACGGTAATAACTGGATTTGTTTCTGGAAGGACGGCCTACGGGTCGTCCTTTTTTTATTTCCCCTTAATATATATTTTTATACAATTAATAAGGTTGTGACTTTTTCAATAACCCTTCGTCTAAGTTGAGGTATTACACAAATAAAGCTGAAAGTAGGCTTGACTGTGGATAGCATCAGTAGTGGAAACATCCGCTTTGAAGTTAAACGGAAATAACAATTTGATTAACCTGAGCGGATTAATAACAACTTTTGTAGTCTATATCTAGGCTACAAGCATAGTGAGAAGGGTAAAGGAAACAACGACAATGGATATTGGACGTTCACTTGAAACTGCTTTTAGCAGTCTATTTAACGCAGTACCGACTATCTTGGGTGCTTTGATTGTGCTACTGATTTTCTGGATTATCTCCGGCATTCTGGGCAAGCTCGTTACTACTATTCTTCAGAAGCTACGAATAGATAGTGTACCAGCGCGTATTGGGGCTGAGAAATATCTCCAACAAGCTGGTATGAACCTGACAGTTTCTAGCACTATCGGCACTTTCGTCAAATGGTTCATTCGGATTATGGGTCTTACGGCCTTTTGTAGCACCCTGGGTTTAGTAGCGGTTAGTGCTTTTCTTAATCAGGTGCTGGCCTACTTACCAAACATATTGGTAGCTGTGATAATTCTTCTGATTGGTAGCTTGATTGCTCAGTTTGCAGGTAAACTGGCGGCTGGGGCTGCCCGTACCGCCAAATTTTCTGCCGCTACCCTCATCGGAAGTTTGGTACAATATGCCATTTTGTTCTTTATTGGCCTCATTGTACTTGAGCAATTAGGCATTGGTTCAGGGATTGTCTTTGGGCTTTGGGCCGCTGTAAGTGGGGCAATTACTTTAGCTCTGGCGATTGCGGTTGGTTTTGGTGGGCGTGATGTAACAAATCACTATCTTATGAGTAAGGCTCTTGGGCAAGACCTTAAACCTGGGATGACAATTGGTTTGGCTAATGGAATGAGCGGACAGGTAGTTACGGTTGGCACCCTCTATACCACCCTCAACACTAACGATGGTCAAGTCAAGCTGCCGAACCAGCAACTCGCTAGTACAGCCATCAAGGTAGTGGGGGAAAGCCCAGTCAGTGTTACCCCGCAGATAAGCCGAGGTTAATTTTTAGGATATAAGCCGAAAATTACCTTATAACGAATTATAGGCTGAAGTGTCTGGATTACCAGCACCTCAGCCTTTTTTATCAAAGGACGACCTGTTGGTCGCCCCTTGAGAACTCGTTACTTTACTGCTTTGGCACACCTGCCGCCATATAGCTCTTTTTCCAGTCTTCAAGCGGCGGGGCTTTGCCATCGTTGAGCTGCTTTTGCCAGGCTTCGTCGGTCAGGCGACCATCAGGTTTCACCTTAAATTCATACTGGCTGTAAACGGCCCCTTGTGTCAGAATAACCTTGCCATTTACCGGGACTGCCACATAAATCAGGTTGACTCGGCCCGTGCCTTCCTCCAGAACATCTTGAAGGCCCGTGGCTACGTCCGCCACCACTGCCGAGTCCTGTTTGTCCAAAAACTTGCGCCCGCCCTCGTCGGCATCGGCAGCGTCCAGGGTGTATTGTTCGATTTTAGCTCCCCAGAAAGCAATAAAAATCTTATCATCGTCACTTAACTTCTGCCCGGTCAGTTCCTTTTCCGAAAGCTGTTTCAGGGTTTGGGCATCGGTTTCCAGCCGTTTGAGAATGTCCGAATATTGTTTATCAATCAGATTGCGCTGTTCTAATCCAGTCCGAGTCATCTGCACCAGGGCCGCCATTCGGGCGTAAAATACTGGTTCCGGCTCGACAAAACCCGTTGGCAATTCTTCCGGGCCACCACCGCGCTCGGCATACACCTGTTTGGCATACAAAATAGTATCGTGTTTTAGCTCTGTCCAGCTTCCCAGCCCGGTGACAAGCTGTTTGCGTTGCCAGGATTCATTCTGCATATACGCCGGATAGCCATCGCCGCGTTTCTCGGTGAAAGGCCGCAGGTTGTTAATCCAGGCCCAATAGAGATTCTGCGTCCAGGTATCATTATTAATATTAGCCATCTGCGATTTCATTTTATCCAGTTGGATAGCATAATTGGCATATTGAGATTCGCCCTGTTGGGTCAAAATCTTTTGAGCCTGGTCACTACCCAACGCCGCAAAAACATCCAGACCTTTGGGCAGGTCGCGGGGCTTATCACTAGTTCCGACGTTGCGCCAGATTAAATTCTGGAAAATATAACTATCAATGGTGAAACGCTGGCCCATCAAACGCATACCCTTAATCTGGCTTTCCTGACTCTCGGTAATCAAGGTATACATTGAATTGAGTTTCGGCGGCGGTAGCGTATCAGCCGCTTTCTTGAAGGCTGCTAATTTGGTTTTGTCCACAAAAGATTGGGGATTATTAAAACTAGCCTCACCCCAGATAGCCTTCGCCAGACCCGCGTAATCCAGATAGGTCAGGTCGTCCGAATTTCCCACAAAAAAGGTGGTCGGTTCGTAAATCAGCAACCACAAATCGCTGGCCTTACGATTATCGGCAGAGCCAGTTAATATCGCCTGAGACAATAACAAAGCGGTTTGGGTTTCGCTGTCTACTTTTAGCCGGAAATTCATCCGTCCATTCCAAATCATTGACCGAAAATAGTTTTTAAGTTCCTCGGTTTTGGTGTAATGCCCACGCGGAATGTACTGGCTGTAATCCTCCTTGTAGTCACTGCCCATAATTGGGCTGAGGGCAAAACCTTTCGCGTCATTAATCAGCTTCATCTCAGCATCTACCAGCGCGGCTACTGGGCTGGGAATAGTGAAGGTCGTTTTGGGGTCGGCTAACTTGCGCGCAACGGCGGTAAAGGCTACGGCGCGGATGGCCGCTTCTTCCAGGTCAGTGCCCTTTACGGCGTTATATTGTTTAAGAGTGGACTCAAACAGAGCCTTATTCAAGGAAATCAGGTCTTTAGTAAGGAAAGTTTTCTCGGTTTCGCGCAACATTTTGTCAAAAAGCAAATGATAAACGTGGGTCACGCTATCAGTGCTGATATAGGTAGGAATCTGGTCATAGCGGAAACTTTCGTAAGCCTGGAAAAATTGCTTGAATTGGGCTGGTTCTACCACAAAGTTATTTTGGGCCAGAAGTTTAATTTCATCCGCGCTGAGCTTGAAATCAGCCTTGTTGGTAACGTTCGCCAGGTCAGTTGAAACGGTATATTTCGGGAAGGCAGGTTTAATAGTGCTGGAAGCCTCTTTGTAAGCGGCAAAGGTTGGATTAAACCTATCAAGGGCAATAACCGTTGTAGGTGCAGCGGTAGTGGTTGCTAGTGTAGTGGTTGGTACGGCGGTAGGAGCGACGGTTGTGGCAGTTGGTGCGCCAGGGGTGGGGCTATTAACCAGTCCTGGTACGATAGCCCCGGTATTAGGCACAATCGGGGTTTGATTGGAGGCGATGGTTGGGTCGCCACAGGCCACCAGCAACAAATTCATTGCTAGAGCCACAAAGCCCACCATTGCGATTAAGTTTTTGTGTTTCGTTCCATTTTGCATTGATTGAATACTCCTCTAAAAAGTTGTCGGTTGTCGGTTGTCGAAAAGCTGTAAGCTATCAGCCATCAGCAAATTTTTTATTCGTTATTTCTTAACATCCTGTTTATCCTGTTCATCTTTGTGAATATATTCTTAACGGGCAGGGAGACCCTGCCCCTACAAATTTCCCCAACCCCTATCTCCCGGCCCCTAACCCCTATAGAAGGCGTAGGGCTGACCAGGGGCGTAGGTGAGGCTGGAGAATTTGCCTTCTGGCCCGCGATAGAGTAACTCATAGCCCCAACCCAGCCACCGCCATACCGTGACGTGACGGGCAGGGGTGTGGCGGGCATCGTTATAAACTCCTTCCAGCACTATCAGTTCGTTGCGCCCGTCCTGGTCAAAGTCGGCTAGGGCAAATTCGCGGATTGGGTCAACCAGAGCCGACCCCGCCCACACCGGGCGAATAGCGTTCCGTCGCCAGCCGTAGACAAAAGGATGGCTGCGATACTGCCCGGCATCGTCCCAGCCGTCGTTCTTCCACATGGTAAACATAATTTCAGGGCGACCATCCTCGTCAGCATCGCCAAAGGTAAATTGTTCCACCGTCCAACTTGGTTTGCTCTCCCAGACCACCTGCCACTGCCCATTTGTCGGGTTGGGTCGCCAGATACGCAAGTGGCCTTCGCTAAGCTCAATCCGTTGGTCAGTCTGGGGTAGGCTGGCAAGGTCGGTGGTAGCCTTTCCAGTATTGTAACCGCCCAGGTCAACATTTAAATCCTTGACCTGAATAGTCCGGCTGGTAGGCAGATTAATCGTACCGTCGCTTGTAGTAACCCGCACAAAGGCCAAGGCCGCGCCGCTCTGCCAATCCGTCCCATTCCAGAAAGTGGCCTGCGCCTTAAAAGCCTCGCCCGTCGCCAGTTGAGCTAATTTTGCTAAACCCACCTCCCGTTCTTCCGGCTTTAGGGGACGGGGTCGGTCATTCTCGATTTTTAGCGGCACTGCCAGAGCCGAGGCTACCCCCCGTTTGTCTAGTTTCAGGTAAAGGGCCACACTGTCGCGACTTTCGGGTGGGTAACGGCTATCGAAAATAAAATTCCCCAGGCTATAGGCCACCACCGTCCGCCCAATTACCTCAAACTCGCCCAGCACATGCGGGTGCGCCCCTAAAATCAGGTCGGCCCCCGCCTCTGCCGCCAGTTTAGCAAAATCATGCTGGCTGCTAGTGGCTACGGCCTGATATTCCTCGCCCCAATGCAACGCCACAATTACCACATCGGCCTGTGGTCGAGCTTCCCGTATGGCTGCCAGAATCTTATCCTGGTCGAACAGGGCGATAGGGGAGGTTTCGCCCGTTTTCAAGCCGGAAGGTTCAACTCTGGTGGCGGCGATAAAGGCCAGCTTTAGGCCGTTTTTCTCAATATAACGCGGGGCGTAGGGGTTAGTTCCCGCCCCGATATAGGTTATGCCTGCCCTGTCCAAACTTTGCAAAGTATCATTCAAGCCCGCTAAACCATAATCCAGAGCGTGATTATTCGCCACTGTCAATATGTTAAAGCCGTTACTTCGCAGATTATTACCCATAGTGGGTTGGGCCGGGAAAAGATAGCCATCCGACTGCTGACTACTCAGACTTTCGGACGCAACTAACGGCGACTCCAGGTTGCCAAACATTATATCCGCGCCCTTGCCCAAATCTTTTATCAAGCCAAAGGGGTAGTCGTTGCCCTCTGGTGAAGCGGCGGAGGATTTGGCGACATCCCGCCCCAGCATAATATCCCCCACCGCCATCAGGGTTACTTCGGAGTCGGGTTTTGGCCCACCCGCTTCGGCTAAAACCGGAGTGCTTTTTAGCCCCAGCCATAACCCAAGCCCTAATAGCGATATCAGGAATAAGGCTGCCAGTCCAATTATTGCTTTTTTTAGTTCTGTTTGTTTCATCAATTCAACTTTGTAGGGGTTACCTGGTAGGTCGCCCTGTTTCAACCTGGGAGGGTTGCAAACCCTCCCCTACATTTATAAGATAATTGTTTTCCAGTAACATAATTCGCGAGAGCCGGTTTAGTTACGTCTATTATCCACTAAAACCAACAACTGACAACCGAATATGCTAAAATCAGTTAGCAGCGTTTAACAGCAAAAGGAAAGGGGCAAGGCGGTGGCGGAGAAAATTGCGGTAATTGGCTCAGGGTTGATGGGAGCGGGAATTGCCCAGACCTGCGCCCAGGCTGGTTATACGGTGGCAATACAGGATATTAATGGGCAACAGGTGGAAGCTGCCCTTGCCCAAATAGTAAAGTTTATTCGGCGAGGGGCTGAGAAAGGCCAATATTCCAACGAGGAAGCCGAGACCATAATCGGGCGACTTTCGGCGACCAGCTCGCTTCAGGAGGCTGCCCAGGAAGCCGATTGGGTGATTGAGGCTATCTATGAGAGTATGCCCGCCAAAAAAGAGCTTTTCGGCAAGCTGTCGAAAATTTGCCCGCCCCAGACTATCTTCGCCAGCAACACCAGTGGCATTTCGATTAGCGAGATGGGGGCAATTTCTGGTCGTCCCGAACGCTTTGTAGGTCTGCATTTTTTTAACCCCGTGCCATTAATGAAGCTGGTGGAGGTGGTGCGGGGTGCAGCTACCGAGGAAACGATTGTTGCGGCGGCGGTGGAACTCGGCAAAAAGCTGGGCAAAACCCCGGTGGTCTGTGACGACTCTACTAACTTTATTGTTAACCGGATTAACCGCCCGGTTTCGTTTGAGGCTCAACTTCTGGTTAGCGAGGGAGTTACACCCCAGGCGGTGGACAAAGCGATGGTGCTGGGGGCCAGTTTCCGGATGGGGCCATTGGCGACGGGTGACTATAGCGGCCTGAATATCGGGTTAGCGGTCAGCGAAAACATTTACAAGGAATTTGGCGACCCCAAATATCGGCCTATTCCCTTAGTACGAAAAATGGTGCGAGCCGGACACACCGGGCGCAAACCCGGCATTGGTTTTTACCTCTATCCCAACGGCACTAGCGAGCCTCAACCACGCTGGCCCGATATTATTCTGCCGGAAGTTGCCGCGCCCGAACGAGTAGCTATAGTTGGCGATAATGAGGAGGCCAACCGTCTGCGGGGGAAACTCGCTCAAGCAAAGTTTCAGATAGTCGAGCCGGGAGAGGCCCAGCTAGTATTTGTGCCGGAAGTTTATGGCACGGAATACAAAAGTTATTTTGCCGAGATTGCCCACCAGTCTCAGCCTGATGCGGTATTAGTGGCCCTGAAACCTTTGGCCTCGGTGACGGAGTTGGGGGCGGTGGGAGATCGTCCCGAAAAAACTATTGGGGCGTTTTGTCCGTTGGTGTGGGTACATAGCAAGTTTTTCGAGCTACAACTTGGTCTGGAAACCTCGTTGGAAACGGCGGGGCTGCTGCAAGCCTTGCTCAAGCAGATGAGTTATCATACGGTGGTTACACCCGAAGTCCCGGCAGGAATTGTGCTACGGATAATTAGTTGCATGATTAACGAAGCGGCTTTTTGTTTGCAGGAGAAACTTGCTACTGCCGAGGATATTGATGTAGCCATGCGGCTGGGGATGAATTATGCTCACGGCCCGCTCGAATATGCTGACCGTATGGGGATTGATAATGTTCTGGCGATTCTGGAATATTTACAGGCTGAAACGGGCGACCCACGCTATCGTCCCGCTCCGATTTTACGCAAACTTGTACGCGCTCAACATCTGGGTTTCGACTCCGGGCAGGGTTTCCACAAATACGATTAATGTAGGGTGGGGTTTACCTGTCCCTCCTGTACTCAGGGGGATAACCCTACCGGGCGGGTTTGTAACCCACCCCTACGCAAAACCAGCGGGAGATTTGGTTGTTAGACGAAAAGCAGGTCGAGAAAACAATTAGCGAAGAAGGGTTAACGGAGGTGGTTAATAAAACCACTCTACCCTGGCAACAGGTGGTGTTGGCCTTGTTATTGGCCTGGTTGCTGTTTGTGGCCTTGACTCCCCAGATTGTCCACTGGCTTAATCCGGTTACGGGTGACGAGCCTTTTTACCTGATGACCGCCACCAGCATAATCAACGACCACGACCTGGACGAAACCAACAACTACGACCAGCATGACTACTGGAAATTCTCGCCAAGCTGCAAAGAGATTATGCAACCGGGCTGGGCCAGCTCAAATTACGAACCGGGTATTCCCGCTCCCGGTATCCAGCCCTGCGAACCACCTTTTGACCAACTTGCAATAGATTTACCACCTCACTTCTCTAAAGGGATTATTCAGCCTGGTAACTACACTAAACACGGAATTGGCCTTTCGTTCCTGATAGTTCCAGCCTTTGCGTTGGGTGGACGGGTAGCAGTAGTAATTTTTATGGGTGGGCTGGCGGCTTTGCTGGGGGTAAACATTTTATTGCTGGCCTGGGAAACCACCGGGCGCATTAGGGTGGCCTGGTTAGTCTGGGGCACACTGGTTTTTACGGCCCCCCTGATTACTTACGCCTTCCTGATTTTCCCGGCAATACCCGCTGCCCTGTGTATAATCTATCCCTTTCGGCGCATCCGACTGGCGACGCAGGGCGGGCGTAACAACAGTTTACAGGCGTTAGCGACAGGGGCTTGCATCGGTTTTCTACCCTGGCTTCACTCACTCTATCTTTCAGTATCCGGGCCGCTTTTCGCCTACTGGCTTCTGGGCGGGCGCAATGCTATTCCGGCAATATGGGGCTGGCTACGGCAACCCCGTCGTTTCCCCCCTTTGCACCTGTTACCTCCGGGCTGGCGCGGGGTGGATATACTTTTGTTTTTCGCCCCATTGCTCATCTTTGGTGGGTTATTTTTATCCTACTACCAGCACTTTTACGGCACATATTTGCCCAACGAGCAAGACCACGCGGGTTTTGTAGGTTGGAACGAGATTGGAGTGGGGGCGTTGGGCCTCTTTTTCGACCAGAAGTGGGGCTTGTTGGTCTATGCTCCAGTTTATCTATTTGGATTAAGTGGACTGGCCTTGCTTTTCTCGCGGGTGACAGACGATAAACAGACCCGCCAAAGGCGTAGCGACTTTTTCTGGCTGATGGCAATAATAATCCCCTACTTTGGTTTTATCGCCCGCTACGCCCAATGGTGGGGCGAGTGGTGTCCACCGGCCCGCTATCTGGCCCCGATTCTACCCCTGCTGGCTCTACCTATGGCTTTACTGCTGGAACGGCTGAAAGGTTGGTTTGGTCGCTTGCTGTACGGTTTCCTGGCTCTTTGGAGCTTTGCTATCTCCTTCACCTGGATGCTCGACCCCAAATTACTCTACCATTGGCAGGATGACCAGCCTGCCAAAATTCTGACCTTTCTCAAGGACAAGGCGGACTGGCTGCACTCGGTCAATTTGGCGGGCTACATCCCCTCGTTTGTGACGAATTTAGCCCCCAACAAGGGCGGCGATTATCTGCTGATTTATATAATCTGGCCTGCCGCTTTCCTGACGGCGGGGATTGCCCTGGTCTGGTTGAGTTGGCGTAACTCCAAAAACCCCTAAAACTTTGCAATTTTCTTACAAGTCTGCCGATATTTTCTTAATAAGTCAGGGTTAAAATGGAACTGAAGTCAATACTTTATTTAACAATGCTCAAACTAATTAGGTGAAAATAGTTTTATGTCAAAGAAACGCGGTTTATCAATATTAATTATATTCATGTCAAGTCTGGTTCTGGCTATGGTCATAACTATTCTTAGCAGCAGCGATAATACAGCCCAGGCGGCCCCGCCTTTGCCGCCCAGGCCCAGACCAACCCCCGTGCCCTCGGCGGGCTTATATTTTAGCGATTTGGATAAGGTCTACGACCCCAACCCGGTAGTTCCCGGCAAAACCCTGACTTATAGCCTCCGTCTTCAGGCGCAGGGGCCGCTTGATGGAGCCTCCGAGATTAACTTTGATTTGCAGTTACTCGGCAACCAGCAGTATGTAAGCCTGGACGCGGGCAATACGGGTTGGACTTATATAGGGCAAGCTAACGGGCTGGTAACAATAAATGTGGGTAGGGTAAAACAGGGCTACGATGCCACCGCCAAAATTATAACCACTGCTCCCAGCGACATCAGCCGCGCAATTCTTTCGCAGTCAATTTATTTGCGGTGGGTGGACAGCTATAGCGCGAAGCAGGTTGAGTATGAGATCAAGGCGGCAGTGGTTTCCCAAAGCAATAATACGCCTTTGCCACCCGCGCCCGTCGTGAGCACCCCCACCACCAGCTTGCCAATTAGCGGCCCGTTTGCGCCCCAAGCTGCCCCTGTTAATACTAGCAACTTTACGCAGGGGGATGTCTGGTATTTTTCCGCTACCCGGCACTATCTTGGTTTTGGCTTCCTGGCCTATTGGAAAGAGCATGGCAGCGTGACTAACCTGGGTTGGCCGGTCAGCGAGGAGTTTCTGGAAAACGGGCAAACTGTTCAGTTTTTTGAGCGGGGCGTGCTGGAATATCACCCTGAAAATCATGACCCCTTCCGGGTACTTTTACGGGCATTGGGCAGTGAGGCTGGCGAAGCTGACCCGATGGTGATCGCAGACACTGCTCCCGATGATGGGGCCCAATATTACGCCGATACGGGTCACTGGATTTCTGGCAAATTTATCAAAACCTGGCAAAAGAACGGGGGCTTAATGCAGTTCGGTTTCCCTATCGGCGAAGCAACGCTGGAAACCACTTCAAATGGCGGCTCGGAGTTGGTGCAGTGGTTCGAGCGGGCCCGTTTTGAGCTTGACCTGACAAAGCCAAACCAACTGGTGACATTCGGGCTGGTTGGCCGTGAGTCCGCCGTTTTTAAAGGATATTTACCCTACTAACAATCTCTCTTAGCTGGTTAAAGGTCAAAAGTCAAAGGTTAAAGGTCAAAATCTGACAATCTTGGCTTTCGACCTTTAACCTTATTTTTTCAATACACCTATAACTACAGAGCTGGGTCGGTAATAACAACCAAGTTATTACTAGCATAATTAGACAGATAAGCCCGCTTGGTCTTAGTATTAATACCAATACCCCCTGGGTCATTCCCAATTGTTGTAAACCTAAGCAGCCGTCCTGTTCTAAGGTCTAATTCACTAAAGGTATTACCCCCAGATTGAGTAACGTACATTTTCCCGATAGGAGGCACTACTTTGATTCCATTTGGATTACCACCTAGAGGGAAAGTATTAACCACTGTGTTGGTTACTCCATCAATTACCGAGATCGAGTTCCCGTTATAATTGGTGACGTAAATTTTATTGGCAGTCGTATCTACAGCGGCAGTAGAAGGATAATCCCCAACTGGAATAGTGGCGAGAACTGCCCCATTTGCAATCACCGATGCGGTGTTACTCGCTTGATTAACCACATAAGCCCGATGAGTAACTGGGTTAACCGTAACTCCCTGCGGCCAAGTCCCTGTTGGCAATGTAGCTATAATGGTGTTATTGGTAAGGTCAATTATACCAACCGCTCCCGCAAAATAAAGGCTAACATAGGCTCGTTTGGCAGTCGGGTCTACACTAATCTGGCTTGGATTACCAACTACCGGGAAATCGAAAATAACTGTGTTGGAAGTGCCATCTATCACCGAAATAGTGCTACTCCAGAAGTTATAGACCTGAGTATAAAGAACTAAAGATTTTGAAGGGTTTTTAGCTTCAAAATCAAATCAAGAAATTTAGATGTTAACGTGCAGATCTATAGTAACATAAATTCGGTTCGTAGTGGAATTTACCGCAACCCCTTGCGGTCTGGTTCCTAACGGAATAGTGGCGATAATACTGTTTGTTAGCCCATCAACTACCTTTACATTATTATCATTAGCAATCGTAACAAAGACCCTGTTGGTAAGTTCGTTCACGTCAACCGAGAATGGCGCATTACCAATCGGCACAGTGGCAATAATGCTGGCGGCAGCTTGGGTTTGGCTAAAGCTGGTTAGAAAGATAGTAACCAGGAGAAACATAGCGAAATAGCGGGAATTTTTCCTGAAGGTCTTCTCCATAAAATATCATCCTCTCTTTTTATAACGGTTCATGTAAATTGCCATTCTGAGCGTAGTGGAAAAATCTACTTATAGTAACAAGACCCTTCGCCAACTCAGGGTGACAACGGTGGGTAAGTGTTACGAGCATTATAGACCTGAGTATAAAGAACTAAAGATTTTGAAGGGTTTTTAGCCTCAAAATCAAATCAAGAAATTTAGATGTTAACGTGCAGATCTATAAACTAACAGCCGCACCAATTCTCACATAAAACAATACAATTGTCAAAAAAATTTTATCAAAATAGTATCAGCTATCACCGTTTATCTTTGCTAAACCTCGGCTTAAAGCTAATAGTAACTGGCAACAGGTTTAGGTTAATAGGGCAACCGCCAAATCATTGCTATTTACGAATGTGTTAAAATAACAACGCTGAGGTTTTAGCGAAATATTAATCTGCTTAACCAACAATAGAATAGGTTGGAATTTGAAAACAAATCTAAACCAAAATCGGTTGTTAAATTTTAGTAGTCAGATTGTGCGCTCTAA
>Ga0209724_1000656_pt1 | contig 32763 bp, 29 predicted proteins | sample grotaG_FD_184143 | JGI IMG/M metagenome (GOLD analysis project Ga0209724, IMG submission 184143) | Glacier valley bacterial and archeal communities from Borup Fiord, Nunavut, Canada, to study Microbial Dark Matter (Phase II) -... | ecosystem: Environmental > Aquatic > Freshwater > Ice > Glacier ... | reverse complement strand
TGCCTGTGATGCCAGGTTTAGATTGATAAATAAAGGACTGCACATCTGGCGGGTACAAGTCAAAACCTTTTTTGATCAAGGGACGGGGACCTACAAAACTCATCTCGCCGATTAAAACATTGAAAAGCTGAGGTAATTCATTCAATTTTGTTATCCTGAGTATTTTGCCAATTCTCGTCACTCTGGGGTCATTTCTTATTGTTATTATTCCTCCTGGCAAATTTTCAGAATTTTTTTGCATTGAAGAAAATTTCAAAATACCAAACACTCCATTTTTGAGACCTATTCTTTTTTGAAAGTAGAAAATATCGCCGCCATTAAAAAAAAGTAGTACAATTATAATTACAGCTAGGATTGGAGCAAGTATTACAATTAATAAAATAGCCAGAAATAAATCAAACAATCTTTTGAAAAACAGATACATGAAATTTGAATTTGGAATATTATGAGAATTCATGATTCACTTAACAATACTGTTTGCTTTTATAAAACTGTTCTCAGGAATTGTGATATATTCTTTGCACACTGCTCCGCTTCCATAAAATACATTGTCACCAATTTGAACGCCCCCATTCACAATAGCTCCAGTTGAAATATGACAGTGATTGCCAATAACTACATCATGTTCAATTAACGCTTTTGTATTAATAATACAATTCATTCCCACTTTAGCTCCAGCATTAACAACTGCAAAGTGCATGATCGTTGTTCCAGATTCAATATTTGCATGTTTGGATACATATGCCAATGGCGAAATTATGACCGGCAAATTTGCGCCAAGTTTTATAAGCTCATTAAATAATCGGATTCTGGATTCCGGGGTTTTAATTTGACCTACTGTGATATGAAAATTATTGTACTTCTTAACCAGCATTGGTAAATCACTATCCTGTCCAATAATTTCATAGTTAAAAACTTTTTCGCCTAACTTTTCAGGTATATCAACTATACCAGCAATCTCATATACGGCTTGCTGTTCAATTACATCAATAACTGATTTGCAATGTCCACCACCACCAATTAATATTATAGGTTCTTTTTTCATAAATGAATACTGCTGGTAATTTTTAGTAATGTATTAAAATTCTCAAGTAAGCATGAGGAATGGAGAAAAAATATGGTGGATGGATATACCGGATTAACAACAATTACCTCTTCAATCAATTTTTATTTAATTATATCAATTGTAAAATAGTTCATTAGATAATTAAACCCAATAAACCTAACTGAATTTTCATATTCTGATCCATTGAGTAAAATTCATTTTTTTGTCAAGTTATCTAGATCATTTGCCTTGGATATAATTCCGCATTCTGCATTAGGAATGGGAGTTCTATATTGTGAGTCAATTATTATAATTGGCTCACTTACTATCACATAATCATAAAGTTATTAAGTCTTGAATCATATTCATATAAATCCGAATATGGCATTCTAACCCAAATTACGTCTGCGCATTTTTAATAACTTAATATTCGATTTTTGGAAAGTATAGATAAAATATTGATATTCTCTATTTGATGCTTTTGTATATATTTTACTAATTTGAGTTTGTCGATTCCATTCCCGATTATTATAAATCTAATCTTTTCAATTTTACTTTTTCATATGATTTTTAGCAAATTTTATTGTCATAATTATTTATTGGACCTGCAAAAAAAATGGTAAGGTATTCTGGATCAAAAGCAATACTCATCTCCTTACAAGAATTAGATGAAGGGAGATATTCTTTGTTAAAAGAATTCGGAATCCAAATTATTTTATTGGGATTCGTATATTGAAAGATATACTCTTTATTGTTTTCGAGTATTGACATATATATGACAAAATACGACATTGTGTTATTTATGTAAGCTAACGATAAACAATTGACTATGCGAAATTTAATGATCATATATTTATGTCGCAATAAGATTGCTTATGTATTGCTTATAATGAAATTCTAGTTAATTATTGCTCTTGGTCAGTAAAAATTAATGACAGATAATCCGAAGCAAGCTTTTTATAGTTTCTGTTTAAAATAATCCATTCTTTTCCACGGATACCAATTTCTGTTAGCTCAGCCTCAGACATTTCATGATATCGAAGTATTTCATTTTTTAATGCTACAACATCATTTGCCGGTACAAAAGATCCACATTTGGCTTCATTAATCATTGAATGATAACCAGTATAAGAAGCAACTATAGGCTTGCCTGCAAACATATAATCAATAACCTTATTCAATGATTGTCCATATCGCCATACTTCAGAATTATGGACAGAGAAGAACAGCAGGTTGCATTTTGATAAAACAGATTGTACCATCTGCTTTTGTACTTTTGGTGCAAATGTTAAATTTGGCAAAATTGAATAAAGACTTTCATAGTGCTGTTTTAAATCGCCATCACCAATCATCAAAAAGTGGATATCTTCTATGTCAACCATTATATGTGCGCATTCGAAAAACGTATCTAATGCATTAGTTATCCCAATTGTTCCAGCATGTGCAACAATGAATTTATTTTTGGGAAAATACTGTGCAATATAATCATCTGGTATATCTAACTGGTTTTCAATTGACGTAGCATTGTACCCCATTGGAATACAAGCTACTTCTTTAGAATAACCAAGAACATTCTTTACATGTTCTTCCAAATTTGGCATGGTTCCAATAATTAAGTCAGACCTTTGGTAACCCAATTTTTCGATATATCCTAATAACCGTATAAAAGGATTATTACGGCTAAATCCTCCTTCTTCAACAATTGTAAGTGGCCAAATATCCCTTATTTCAAAAACCAGTTTGCTTTTAAATCTTTTTCTTAATCGTAATCCATTCAAGATTGTTAAAAGTGATAAGCTTGAAACAATTATTGCATCCGGTTTTGGAAGATTAGATTTTGGTAAGAAAAACAATTTAAACTCAAAATCTATCCAACTTATAATTCTTCGAATCGATTTTGCCACCCTATATTTTAATGTACGAATCCAGATTATAAGTATTCCGTTAGATACCTCCTGTTGATATGTCTTATTTAAGGCCGGAACATTTACCAGTTGATTCGAATCAGATGTAATAATAATAGATTTACATCCAAGCGATACCATTTCTTCCATTAAATGATATCCCCTTCCACCTACACCCGACTTAGAGGGTGGCGCCACATATTTTGATATATACCAAATACACTTGTTCATTTATATTTTATCGTAAAGTTTTGGAATTTTAGTAATAATCTTTATTGCTTCTTCAAAATTAATACCCACAGCATCAAGATACCATTTAATGTTTTGGTATCGTGGCTGGTTTTCATCTTCAATCAGTTTCATTGCCTGAGCCCTTGTTATTTGTCCTTCACGTATTTGATTGCTTCTAAATGTGTCGTGCTCAGAAAAACCAGCAACAGTATAATAGATATAGTTATAAAATGCTGCCGTTCCATCCCCAATTCGCCAGGTTGTTGTTGTATCTGGAGCTTTTTCCCAATCATAAAGTTCAAGTGTTTGATTAACTTTTTCTTCATCCCAGCGCCAAAAGTCAAAAATATGGAAATAATCATTCTTTTTGGTAAAACTTCTATAATATTCTCCGGAAAGTGTGTCCCAAAGTGATCTGTTGAAATAACCAGGACTGTCTATCATGGCTTTAAGACGCAGATACTGATAGCGCATCTGTTTTAAAGCGCCGTGGCTATATACTCTTTTTTCTTCAAAGTCAGGAGGAACGCCAAGGAAACCAGATTTAAAATGGGTTACTTCCAATGGGTTAATGCCCCATAGATTTAAATTAATGCCAGTTTGTTCTTTAATGGTTTCAACATGTCTGAAAAAGTGTTTATCACCTGCAGTTAAAATGCTTATCATTCCAAGGTTTGGAGCCTTAAGCCAAGCCCGAAGATTAAGCTCAATGTATTTTCTTTTTTTTGTAATATCATCTGCAACAATAATATTTTCCACACCAAGTTCTGCACACATTCGACTTATATTTCTTCTTCCCAAATCCGTGACCATTCCCCAGTCATAGGTATATGTCACTGGTTTCATTTCAAGTTCTTTTACTATTAGATGTAAACCATAACAACTGTCACGACCTCCCGAAAATGGTACAATACAATCATTTCCTGTTTTCCGACGATAAGATTCAACCAATTTGAATAACTCTTCTTTAGGTCGGGGAACGTTCCTTAGTTTATAATTTTTACAATAATTACAAACTCCTTCTGAGTCGAATTTAATATAAGGCATAGTCTCCGGCAAAACACATTTTGTGCATCTTTTAAGTACTGGTTTAGGATATTCAAGCAACTTTTCTTCGGATGATATTAAGGGCAAGCTGGCTATTAATTTGGTTTTTCTATTTTTTTTATCAATGACATCTATTGGTTCATTCGATAATTTAATATCTATAACAACAGCATCCCTAACTTGTTTGATTTCCTGACAGCCAATTTGGGTTAAAGGATAATTTTCTGATGCAAAATAAAGGCTATTGTTTTTATTTCCGAGATATAAACTGCCATTATTTGAAAAAAGAATAAGTTTTCCTTTATTTGGAATTGCTATTGCACATGCAACGACACCTTTACATAGTTCCAGAATTTTTTTATCAAGATTTTCTAAATTCTCACCTTTATCAATATAATGACTTGCAATTGCTGCTATTACCTCAGTATCGATTTGCAGCTTTCTTTCTTTGTTAATCTTTGGCCATATTTCATCATCATTAACTATAATTCCATTGTGAAGTACACAAATACCGTCCCTAACGACTGGTTGATTGTCAGATAATCCATTTGTAATAAGCCTACTATGCCCCATAACAGTATGGCTAGCAAAGGGCTTAACCTCTTTGACTAATTTTGTTATTTGATAATCTGCCCGATGTACCATGTATTTATTATCAAGATCAAAAATGAGTCCACTAGAATCTTTTCCTCTTTGCTGAGAATGCTTTACTAAAGTCCCAAAATCCTTTTTATTAATAGTTTCGTTAGATACAATTCCAAAAATTCCGCACATATATTTGTATTTAGTATAAGTTTAAAATAAATTATCACTGTAATTAAGCAGTTTATATTTAATAAATATTCATTGCTATACTTTTTCATTGCCTAATTTTAATTTGCCATTCTACCCATTTTGCCAGCATCTTTAAGCACTCTTAGCTAAGTTGCCAACAACTTTTTTATAACAGTTTCTTTAATTGTTTTTTAGTATTGGAAATTTGATTGAAATATCAAAAAGCAAAATAAAATGGTTTATTTGATTACATAAAAGGTGAAAACATTCAGATTAGTCAGAGATTATCTTATTATAAATATTAACCATTTGTTCAACATTCTTGTTCCAATCAAATAAATTTAAGACTCTTTCCCTTCCTTTTCGTCCCATTTTTTCTCTTAATGAATCATTATTTATAAATTTTTGAATTGCTTTTGCTGTTGCTTCAATATCTCTTATAGGTACAATAAAACCAGTTTCATTATCTTTAACAACTTCGGTAAAACCCTCAGCATTAGAAACAATAACTGGACATTCGCAAGCCATAGATTCTATTGCAACAACTCCAAAACTTTCTGAAATAGACAGAAATACAGCGACTGAAAAATTATTGTAATATTTGGGAAGAAGATGATTTTCAACTTTTCCAAGAAAATCTACAAATTGTTGGATTCCCAATTCATATGTAAGCCGTTGTAGATTTTCTCTTTCTGGTCCATCGCCAATTATTTGCAATTTTAGTTTTGTTTTCGGGTTATTCTTGATGACAATATGAAATGATTTAATTAGTGTATCAATTCCATAAATGGATGCAAGTTGCTTTATAGTTCCAACAATAAATTCTTCTTTATTTTCTTTTGAATCATTCTTTTTAAATAATTCAGGTTCTATACCAAACGGTGTTATTTCAATTTTTTTAGAGGTGTATTTGGCGGTTTCATGTGCCATAATGTGGCTAGTCGAAAGTATATAATCAGCTTTTGCTAGATTAAATTTTAATATCCCTTTATGTAAAAACGAAATTCTAGGGAAAATATAAATGTCGCTACCCCAAACTGATAAGACAAACGGATGAAAACCGCAAAGAGCACCTAACAATCCATAACTTGTAGCAAAATGAGCATGGATAAGATCTGGCTTAAATTCTTTTATTGATTTTAATAATCTAGGTAAATATTTTAGCAACGTAATTTTGGATATTTCTCCCTCTTTTGATGTATTGTTTTTATATTCACCATCAATAATTGTAATTCTCGAATAATCATTATAGTCCAATTCATTAGTTTTTTCAAGGGAGAACAAACATATTTCAATATCTCTTTTGGCTAATGAAATAACCCATCTTTTAGTATGAATAGAATTAGCATTTGAAAGGAAAAGAATCCTCATTTTATTTTAATTTTTTTATAACTATTCAGTTTTGTTCATAAACTTTGACGGTCTTTCTTCTAGCATTACGGCAAATCTATATCTGGATATTTCTCAGTTAGGTAATGCTTACTATTTATGTGTATTATAATTTTATTAAAGAGTTTTTACCTCTTTTTAATAATTTAGAGTTTATTCATACAGATAGCGAGATTTACATTAAAACTGATAGTTTCAAATGGGTTACCTTCTATTTTTGATTGTGTTGTCAAATATCTTCGAACCGCGTTCCGAAAGAAAACTTCCTGAAACTTTCTGCTTATCCTTTATATTTCATATTGTCTATTCCGAACCGTTTTTGTCATACGGCATTTCAGGATGGAACAGAAAGTTGAATACCTTATTATGACGTTTTTTAATCTTCTTTGGAAGGGAAATATTTTTTATACTTTTTGCAGCATTGTATGATTTTTATACCCGAGCAGGAAATGAGACGGTAGAGAGTTCTGTTGTCCCTGTATTATGATGTCTTAAGTCTTCGTAAATCTTCTATAGGCACTTGAACTATCAATTTTTAACCATAATAAAAAGAGTATAGACAAGATCGACCAGTTGTTCCTTGTTCGTTATCGCAATTCATCCACCAAGACAATAACACTTACGTTTTATACGAAGATCGTTCTAGATATTCAATTTATAATATTTAAAACCAATTTTTTACTAATTATGAAGTGCTTTAATATCAATAAAATATCGATATTTATATGATTTCGTCGGTTTTATCCTGCTACAATTATCCTCACGAAAAATAACTGGTAATTAGCAGCAGTTTGAACTATAATTAACGAGTTCGAGATAAAATTATCATGAAGCGAAATTATGTCAAACAAAATTTCTGAGTAGGCATTAATTATATTCTTGTTTGATTATTACTTGCCCTTATAAATTCATTTGAATCAACTCCATTATTTTTACCGATGTATATATTAATACATTTAATTAATGAAATAGAATTTATAGGATTAATATTATTCTTAAGAAAAAGTATCGGCAAATAGATGTATGCCAAGATCCTTGTAACGTGCCACCTCAAAGGTGTATAATAATTACGAGTATTAATTAATCTATTTATATAATATAAATAGATTGAATTTGTTAGGTTATGACTTTTTCTTATAGATGAGCCTACTTTATGATAGATTATTGAATTGTAAACGCAAACCATTTTAAATTTATTTTTCTGCATCCGAAGTGAAAATTCATAATCTTCCTCTCCGAAGAAGAAATCTTCAGAAAGTATTCCTGTTAGGTTTATTTTAAATATTAATGCACAACCAGTTACAAATGTAATGGATGAATGACCTTTAAGAGGTACTTTAGATATTTTATTATTAGCGTAAAAGTATTTCCGGCTTCCAAAAAAAGTTAGTTTACCCCCGCAATTCCAAATTTTGTCATTAGGTTCAAAATACCTAATTTGTGGCGTTGCTGCCATTATATCTGTATTGTTGCATAGAAAATTCATCAATATTGATATTGAATCTTTCTCAATTAAGGTGTCATTATTTAGAAGCATTGCAAATGATGACTTTGTCTTAATGTATTCAAGCGCAACATTATTACCTTTAGCAAAGCCCAAATTCTCATTATTCTCAATAAAAACTAACCTTTCGCATGAAATTTCGTTTGTCAAAAGCTTTTCACCCTCATCATTTCCTCCATTTCGCGCTATTTCTTTAGCATAAAAAACTACCTTTAAAAAATTATCCAAACACCAGGATTTTAATATTAATAGTGATTCTGATTCGGAGCCGTTATCTACAAGAACTATTGTATAATTATTATAAGTGTTATTCTTAATAGTTTTTAAACAGGCAATGGTATCTTCTGATCCATTCCAATTTAAAACAATTATATACAGGTTTTCTAAATTTTCACTCATATTTACAAGACGGTTTTGTCTAATTAATTATTCAGCTAAAATATTATTGCTAAATTCTATTGTCATCAATTTGCGGGTAATTTTATGTCGTCAGATTACGATAAAGTTTTAGGTGTTAGATAATATAGATTAATTATAGCAACTGGCAAAAAAATTATATATAGTGAATCAATTTTTAGAAGATAGGGGTTTGTTGCATTGCCAATTAAGAAAGCAACCATTCCCATTAATGAAGAAATCGCATAAGTACTAAAAACAGTGTTTTCTTTATAGATTTTGATTAATTTTTTAATTATATAAAAGATTCCCAAACCATATAACATGCACCCAAAAACTCCCCAGGAATAAATAAATTGCATATATTGTACTTCATAACTCCATGGCTGAGTGTCGCTTCTGATATATTTTGAATAGGAAGCGCCATTTCCAAAACCAAATATTGGACTTTCCTTCCAACCGTTAAATAGATGATGAATGGTTTCAAGTCTTACATTTGTTATAACTTGTCCCCCTGAAGTGATTTGTTGTGCTTGGAAAGTGAATAAAAAGTATTCAATACTTGATTGAATATTTAATCCAGATATTTTAATTATTATGAAGCCTAAACCTGATATTACAAAAACAGAATAGAGTATTACAGATCTCCATCTTATGGTTTTAAGAGCAATGGGCTTATTTAATATGCTTAATACAACAACAATGATTAATGGAAATGTTAGAGCAACAATCATTAAAATTCTTCTTCCTGCAAAAACCATAATGACAGTCATTGCAATAAATAATATCCACATCAATTTTGATTTTTGACCTGGATTAGTAATTATGTAGCTGAATAAATATGGCTGCAAAAACAACAAACCGGGGAAACTAGAAAAACTAGCCGAAAACCTTCCATATAATTCAATAGCGTCTGTATTAATACTATCTTCCGAAGTTTCAGTTTGCAAATTAAAATATATCCAATCAGGCCAAATGCCATACGCATTTAAAATACTAGCAAGGAAGTATAGACATAAAAACGACATTGAGAAGACTAAAGTTTTGTGGATATATTTAATGGACGTATAGTCAACTAATCCACAAATCAAAATCATATATAAAATAACATATAGAACAGTTTCTTTTGTGATTGGTATGGCTCCTAAATTTTGTCTAAAGTAACCATAGATTCCATATGTTAGGCCTAATAGAATGTAGAAAACAAATAATTGTGATATTAAGGGATATAATCTTCTTTTTTTGTTAATCAACAAATCAATTAGTATTCCCCAAAATATAACAAATATTAAAACAGCCTTGTGGATTTGATATGCCGAAGGAGTTACAATCATCATGGAGAAAAGGATAAAACCAAAAGAATACATAAATTTCCTTTGTATACTTAATTTCTTTTCTTCAATAATTAAATAAGTTTCCATAAATAGAAATTAATAAATTCTATTGGTCAAGATCTAATTTTAAGGGAGAAATGATTTTTTGCTTGATTTGAAGTTAGAATATTTTCCCTCTATGTATTGTTATTATTACCCTTTCTTCGATATAAGAAAGGGAGAATGGAAATGCTTTTGACAGATCTAAAGTCGAGACAATTCAAATCAAGAAATGTATTGTTTTTTTATGAAATACGTCTTTCATTTTTATAATGAAGTATAAGTAATACATTATATATTTTAGATAAAAAAATGATAAAAGTAAAGGATATTTCTTGTAATGATGTAGTATTTTTGAGTTTGCATTTCCCACATCAAACTGATACTGGTGGTTTAGTACTTTAATTTTGACAAGGTAATAACAGATATATTTTAGTAAAACTCTTTTCTTTTCAATATCAAATGTTTTCTTCCTAAGTTCACCCTCTAAGTATTGTTCATTAAGAATAAAAAAATAGTTATCTAAAAAAACAGTTAAGAAATCGTAACCATTTTTGCGAGCTGGTGTTACTCCGTTAAAAAGTATTTTATTATCGATAACAACTGAATTTTTCAATTTTATCAACCTAAACATTACGTCAACTTGAACTAGACTAAGATGGGAGTAGCGATTGAAATTTTTAAGATTTGAAAAATCTTCTTTCCAGATTCCAAATGCTCCTATCCAAGTTACGAAATAAGATACTTGAGAAACAAAAGAATCTAAATTTGTACAATATTTATAATATTGGATTTCCGCAATAAATCCATTTGTGAAAAACAGAATTGGTTTTTTTGTTGAATTGTAATTTATTTGGGCAATTAGATAATCAAGAGATCCCTCTTGGTGAGGTAGTGTATCATTATTTAGTTTTAGGAAAATGCCAATCCCATATGATAAAACTTTTTCATAATTAGCATCTTTAATGTTCTCTGCGTTTTTATAGTAGCGAATCTTATCATCAAAAACAGCTGTGAATTTTTGCGCAACTTCCCTGGTATTGTCTCCCGAACAATTATCGGAGATCACGATTTCAACATCATTAGTTTCCTGAAATCTTTTTTGTGTTACAATTGAATTAATGGTATCTTCTAAATATGTCGCCCTATTGTAAGTCGGTATGCAAATCGAAAGTATTGGATTATTCATTATGCCATTTTCGTTTATTTGTTAGAAATATAAAATATGTCCAAATAAAACCGATTAGGGTTAAAATCAGATATCCGGTAGTCATTCCCATTACGCCAAAATATTGACCCAAAAAGATAGTCGACAAAGAACACAGTATTCCTATAGTGATACTTACTATCATCATTGGCTCTCTTTTATGACACCTAAGATAAGTTGCTAAAGAGGCAATGATATGATTTAATAAGATTGATAACATCATCATCAACATCGAGAAATAAGGTAAAAATCTATCTCCAAAGTTCTTCCCACCAATTTCAATATTGAAATATCGTATTGTAAATATGACCAAAAACATTCCAATAAGGAAGGTGGCATTTATCCACGACGATTGTAATAGTGTTCGATTAAATAAGGTATCTAATTGGTGGTATTTTTTCTGTGCAATAAAACCTGAAAATGTTGGCACTTTGGTTATAACCCAACTTAACGTAAATCCCAAAATGGCGTTAAGCGCAGTGAGCGTCATGCCCATCTGCCCTGCGACTATAGCCCCTTCGGTAGCAAACAATACAGGGTTGAATAGTTGAAAAATAAAATACCCACTCACCCAACTTAGGGCAATCTTCCACTGAAATGGGAATATCTCATTCCGATAACTCACTTTCTCGGTAATCTTTATACTATAGATGTTGCAAAGTAGAGATGAAAATTTTCTAAAAATAAAATAAGTTAAAACGCATACACCGATCAAAGTACCAACACCTCCCACATAGAGCTTAAAACCTAAAAATAAACCAGTCCAAATGACAAACATGGTTATTAATTGTTGCCCTAAGCGAATTTGTGCCACCTCCTTGACCTTGCCGAGTCCCTCAATATAAGCAATAAAAGGGGATAACATAAAGAATAAAGTTGTACCAATTGAAAGTAAGAACCATGGTAATAACCAATCAACAGGCGCTTCGGCTCTGTAGAAGTGGCTAAAAAAAACATAACCAGTTGCGCTCAATATTACAAGTAATCCAGTAGCCAAAATACCGTACCACTTGACACAAAAATGCAGTAGAGAAGCCATTCTTGAGAGAAATTTATCCTCACCCTCATACTTGTCTCCATTAAGATAAAGGTGCGATGCTTCGTGTGCTACATATTGTGTAATAATACCGTTTAGCCCAAGTTCAAAAAAAACTTGAATTGCAAGGATACTAGCAAAGGTGAAATAAAACCCTTGCTCAATACCAGTCAAGTAATGCGCAACGAAAAGTACTGATACAACGCTTCCAAGCCCCTGTGCTATTCGTGCAGAACTTGTGAAAAAAATTGCTTCGTCAATTCCTATTTTTTTGGCGATTTTTCGAAGGACCTGCACTATTTGTACCTTTTTGATAAATTCATATTTAATAACTAAATTTGGGACTACTTTGATTCCGGTTACATCGTCGTTGTGGGGCTTCTATACATCATTTTTGGAAACACATTGGTATGAATATCCAATTTTTTATAAATACCCTTCAAAAATATCATTTATGAAAATAATTTAAGTAATGCTTTAGTTTCCATTGCAATGCATTCTCTGGATGAATACTTCGGTTTGAATTTGAAAGGTTCAGAATTGTTATTTTTGGAATAGTAGTTCAACTTTTCTCCTGTTAAAGATCGTCCGCCATAATCTTCTAATATCTCGAACTTTAATCCATGATTTAGTTTAAAAAAATTCAATATTTCCATTTTGCTTATTGGCTTTTTACTTTTCACATCCAAAGCTTCATTAATGTTCTTCGCTTTGAAACATGCTTTTACCAGATTTGATAGATCTATTGGGTGCATGTAGTCACGAATAATGTTAGTTGAACTCGTTTTAAGTGTCCTCTTCTCCTTAATACTGGATATGATATCAGCCATTAAGTAGTTCTTTGTTAAATCAATAAACCTGCTATAATATCCAAAAATTCTCAAATCAATGATATTGTAATGATTCAATGAACGGTGTTTCGCTTCGGAATTAAGTTTTGCTATTCTGTAATAGTCCTCAGTAAGAATATTGTTAACATCTATGAATGATTTGGTAATGTTTGAGGCCGGTTGATCGAAGGATGTGCCATAGACTGCTCCGGAACTAAAATTAATGTAAGTAGTTGCGCTATTTTTTCTAATATAATCGAGTACTATATTATCGAATTTTTCCGTCAATTCAAATACATTTTCGTCAAATGCATTGGAAACTGAGGTATATGTAATTCCGATACAATTAATTATTACATCAAGGTGATCATCATTAAGCTCTGAGAATGACTTTAGAATTGGATTTGCATAGCCAATTGACTTTGCAAAGCTTTTAATTTTTTCTAAATTTCTAGCATAACAATGAAGCTCGATCGATTCGTCATCCTTGAAAGAGAACATTAATCCTTTGGCTATATGACTTGCCGCGCCAATAATTGCGATTTTGGTTTTAATCATTTTTCAGTCTTTTACAAAAACTGTTTGGGTTGTATTATAGCAATGCTTGTTTATTGTAACAATTTGAACCATGCAATTGATCTTCGGATGGTATCCTCAAAGTTGTAATTTATTTTTAAACCGAGATCTTTTTCGCAGAAAGCGATATCAGGTACATAGTGCGATAAATCGTGATTGTTAAACTTGATATCAATAGCGACATTTGTTTGAGCAACATGAATAATTTTCTCTGCAATATCTTTGAGACTTATTCCCAAAGGACTACCAACATTATATGCTGAATTATTTTTCCCGCTAATCAAAATTTTTAAAATCCAGACTACAAAATCTGCCGGATACATATATGATCTTATGGGATCCCCGCTTCCAATTATCCGGATGGTTTTATTGTTCAAAGCGTCATTAATAAAATTATTAATCGCCCAGGGTTTTGATAACAACTGGTATGGACCGATAAAAGAAAATGGTCTTGCTATGACGATGGGTAGCTTGTATTGACTAGAATAAGCACAACATGTTGCTTCTGCCATCCTTTTCGCCTCGGGATAAACAGCTGTTATTTTGTTACAATCAAAGGATCCAAAATCAGATTCTGAAATTAATTCTTTATTTGGTAAACTCTTACCATAAACTTGCCCTGAACTAAGATATAGGAATTTCTTTAAATCTGGCAATTTAAATGCGCAATCAATTAAATTATCTGTCCCTTTTGTTATAGTTGCGATCGTTTCAATGGGATTGGAAACGTGGTTTCTGTTATCAGGAGAAGCTGCTGCATGTATGATATAGGAGATATCCTCAGGGAGTTCATTAATGTTTCGAATATCTTTGGAGATGAACTGAATGTCGCTCCGTGTTCCAAGGTGTTTCTTTTCATCTTTGAAAGAATCGGTATTTCTCGCAAGAATTACCAATGAAATATTAAACTGGTGATTATCATTTAAATAGGCAATAAATTCAGCAACCCAAGAACCTAGAAATCCAGTGCCTCCTGCTATCAGTATTTTTTGATTTTTAAGTTCACCTAACATTTCTATTGACCATGAGGCCGCATCCGCACAATCCTTTTTAAGAAAATCTATTTGTTTCTTATCCATTTTCAATGCTTTAAGTTGTTGATTTTATTATTTTTCAGCTCGATGGCAACCTCAACAATTAAATCTTCCTGTCCTGCGACGACTTTTCTTTTACCTAATTCTATAAAGATGTCCCTTGGGTCTAGATTGTTTTCAATTGCAATTCTTGCAACATGTTTTGAAAATCCGGAAAAAACCCCAGACAAGCCGCTGATGATACTTAGATTATTGATTGTCGGTAATTCTTTTATAATTTTTTCCTGCGCAATTTCGGCAGCATCAAGGATTTTATAGAGTGAAATACCAGTTTCGTATCCCAATTTTTGCAAAACTGCTACTAAGACTTCTAATTGAGCATTTCCTGCCCCGGCACCAAATCCCCGAATTGCACCATCAATTATTTGTGCGCCCGATTCAATAGCTGTGAGTGAATTCGCAATCGCTATGCCTAAATTATTATGAGCATGAAAACCCACAGGTATGTTAAGGTTGGGAACAAGAAAGCTGATTTTTTCATGTACATCTTTTGGGAGGTAGGCACCAGCAGAATCATAAAGTACGACTCCTTCAGCTCCATATGTTTGCATTTTTAGCGCTTCCTCTAACAACGTTTCTTTGGATGCCATATGCGTCATCATAAGCGCACCAATTGCCTCTTTGCCTCTTTCTCGTGCATAGGAAATGTGTCTTTCAGTAATATCTGCCTCTGTGCAATGACATGCTACACGAACCAGATCAACGCCCCATTCAAATGCATTTCTGAGATCTTTATTTATGGTAGCAAAACCAGGCATCACGTGTATGGCCAGTTTGGTAGATGTTAAGTTTTCTTTCGCTGTAGTTATCATTTCCTGATCTGTCAACTTACTTAATCCGACCTGAATAGATGAAGCTCCTAATCCATTGCCATGTCCCACTTCCATGGTTGCGATTCCGGCATTATTGGCTGCAGTGCAATATGCGATTATTTGTTCTTTAGTAAGTTGATGCGATATGGCATGAGATCCATCTCTCAATGAAACGTCATGTATATGAATTGTATTCATAAACGTAAATAATTAATTTATTTTTGTTTTAGAAAATTCTTCTGCTATTGCTATAGCTGCACAATTAATGATATCGAGGTTTCCTGCGTAACTTGGCAAATAATCTCCCACCCCTTTTATTTTAACCGTCATTATCAGCCTACCTCCTTCATAAGTAGGTGGAACAAGCAAACGATATCCAGGAACATATTTTTGAATATTTCCAACCATTTTATTTATTTCAAGATTGATGCGAACCATGTCCGGATTCTTAATGATCGCCTGAATGGTAGTTTGCATATCAATACAAGGAATGGCCGGATTTAATATCAGCATCACTTTTGATTTTTGACATTTTGAAAAATACTTAATCCCAGCCTCGGTTGTCTCAACATATTCATCAAGATTTGCCCTGGTTCCTGGTCCGGCGCTTTTTGAGGATATAGCCGAAACAACTTCAATGTATTCGATATTCGGATGAACTTGTCCTAATGTATAGGCAAGCGGAATTGAAGCTTGTCCTCCACAAGTTATAGTGTTAATATTGTCATCTTTTAAAGCTTCTGATAAATTGACAGAAGGAACACATAATATTCCTACTTTTGCGGGTGTTAAATCAATTGCAATTTTCCCTAATTCTTTTAGGACTTTAGCATGCATTACATGTTGTTGGGCAGTTGTTGCATCAAACACTAATTCATATAATTCGGGATTATTTTTGAGAAAATCAATACTTTGATCGGAAACCTTCACTCCTAAGTTAATCGCTTTTGACATTCCTTTTGAAAGTAGATTTCTACCCACAAAAGCAGTACATTGGAGATAGTCGGACCTCATAATTTTAATCAGTAAATCAGTTCCGATATTTCCAGTTCCAAGTATGGCAACTTTTAATTTTTTTCTCATTTGCGAGCTTAAATGTATGTATTAAATGTATATACTTAAGTTTTTCAAAGCATCATCTGATAATGGTGGTGACATCGCATCAAGATTATTTGATTTAAAATCTCCATTTAAAAGTCGTTCAGATGTAACCGACGGTAGCATGTTAACTTTTTCAGGTATAATTATTTCAGCAAATACTGGCCCACTAATGTTTAATAAATTTTCGATAAAAATCGGAAGATTGCTATATTTATCTTCTTTCTGATAAGAAATTGAATAAGCGTCAGCAAGTTTTTCCCAATTTGGAAATTTTACACCTGTATTCTCACTTGATGCTGCAATATGACCATTTAAAAAAGAGGCTTGAGTATTTCTAATAGATGCATAGCCCTTATTGTTTAAAACAATAATTTTACAGTTTAGTTTGTAGGTCGAAATTGTTTGAAGTTCTTGCACATTTAATTGCATCGATCCATCTCCGGTTAAGCAAATAATATTTTTATCTGGTTCGGCAAAACAAGCACCAATTGCAGCTGGAAGAGCATAACCCATAGCACCTAATGCACCTGACACAATTACACGTTGACTTTCTTTCGGTTTGAAAGCCTGCCCTACAATATAGTACAAGGATCCAGCATCCGTAATCAAAACGTCATCTTTTTTCAATTGCGTACTTAGGACGTCTATTAAATGATAGGTGTTAATTTCATCATCCTTTCTTTGATGAGGTTCTTTAATTACCGAAAAATTGTTCTTCCAAGACTGTAGTTGCAGTATCCATAACTTATCTAAAGATAGACTTTTAGAGTTTAATTTCCCAAAATAATCTAAAAATGTTTTAGTATCACAAAAAATTGAAAGGTCACTAACTTTTTCATTCTTTTTAATAACGTTTATATCTAAATCAATTACAACTTTCTTCGCCAGTGGAGCGAATTGTTCGAGTTCATAACCTGTGGTGGAAATATGAAGACTGCTTCCAATTGTAATTATTAAATCTGCATTTTGAATAGCAAAATTGCCTGCACGGTCTCCACGCAATCCAACTTTGCCAATATATAGCTCGTCATCATATGATAATAGGTCGTTGGCAAGTTGAGTAGTAACAACCGGAATATTTAATTTATGAACCAAATGCCGGAATCGGGTAACCTGACCTGAAACTCTTATGCCATGACCACCAAGTATTAAGGGCTTTTTAGCCCCCTTTAATAGGTCTTTTAGTTTTTCAAATTCGTCACTAATATTATAAATTTTTGCTTGAGGAATACTAAAATGAGCTAATGTTTGTTCATTAACCAACGAACCTTGAATATCAAGTGGAATATCTAATAAAACAGGCCCAGGGCGACCCTCGGTAGCAATATAGAAGGCCTTTTCTAGTTGGTAAAGAATTTCCTCTGCTTTTCCAATAAATGCAGTATATTTTGTAATGGGTTTTACAATTTCAGTAATATTCACTTCAAAACTTCCGAGCATTCTTAGATAACTCTGTCCAGTTCCTTTTGTGGTTAATGAGACTTTACTTTGACCTGTAATAACAAAAACAGGAACGGAATCTAACCAGGCACCTGTTATCCCTGTGATTGTATTTGTGGCACCAGGTCCACTTGTTGCGTAGCAAACGCCAATGTCATTTTTGATTCTTGCATATGCTTCTGCTGCAATAGTACTTGCTTGCTCGTGCTGGTTGCATACATATTTTATTTTTTCGGATTTACTCAATGAATCAATAAGATGCATCATCATTCCTCCGGAAAGTAAGAATACATGCTTGACGCCTTTCCTTTCGAAAAAATTACAAATAACCGATGCTACACTAATCATTTCATTCATGGTTCCGGTGTTATTTGCATATTCTTAATTGTATCATTAAAAATATGTTGAATTTTAAACGAATCAATACCGTGTAGAAATATACTTACACCTTTTGATTTATAAACATCATATTGTGATTTATTATTAATCATCACGCTGACTGACTTGGATGCAGAATTACATTTTTGTATAATAATATCTATAACTGATAGTAATTTGGAGTTATCCATTTGACCGACACATCCAAGTTGCGCTGATAAATCATAAGAGCCAATATAAATAATGTCTATACCTTTTAAGGTAAGTATCCTGTCCAATTCCTTTACCGCATCTAAGGTTTCAATTATTGTCAGACACTTTGGACGATTTCTAGTATGATGTTTTGGATTTCCATAACCAAATGCTCTTACAAATGGATTATATCCCCGAATTCCTTTAGGCCCATATTCCATAAGTTTAGTTGCTATTTCAAAATCATCAAAAGAGCATAATTGTGGAAAGATTATTCCATTTGCGCCTAAATCAAGACAACGTTGTACTTCAACTTTATTAAGGCCACTTACCCTAACAATGGACTCACAGTTTGTTAGTTCACACGCTCTAATATCATTTTCTAATGTGCCAAAATCATAGCTTCCATGCTCGCAATCTAAAATTTGGAAATCAAAACCACTATTACCTATTATTTCAGTAATAGAGCTTGAAGGTATAATTCTCCAAATACCATGAAGTTCTTTATGATTAAAATCCATACTATCTTTTTTTATGATTTTTTACGAATTCATTAGATGCGAAGGCGAATTTATTCCCAATCGTCAGTCAGTATTTGTTCAGTAGATACACCGCTGATAATCAATTTTTGTTTAAATGATTTGATCATCACAGGTGGTCCGGAGATAAAGTAGGTTGATTCAATACCGTTATCAATGAAGATTTGGTTAATATCGATTACTCCATCCACATCCTGGTAAAAAAGAGTTATACAGGTTTTCACAGTGGAATCGAAGAGCTGCACAGATTTAAGTTCATGCTCATAGATGTTGTAATCTTTCGAACGAAAGCCGAGGTAGATATGCGGGTGAATATATTCATTAAAAGATTCGTGCGTAAAGAGCGAAAGGAAAGGAGTGATACCTGTCCCGCCGGCAATAAATACAGTGTCGGCTTTGTTGTGCGGTTGTGAAAACAGATCACCGTAGGGGAGTTTGAGCCATACTTCTGAGCCGACCTTTAGCTGTTGCTCCATCTGGTGCGTAAACTGTCCTTTTACGGCATAAGTAATTTTAAGCGTTTCGTCATTGGGATTACTTTGCATCGAAAAACAACGTGAGTCGGGCCATTGGGTGGAACCGTCGTAATCTTCATCGAGGGCAATATGCAGGAATTGGCCCGGAAGGTATTTATATTTCCCTATTATAGGAGAAAATTCTACGGTATAAATTCCGGTGAAGGGGTTAAGGACTGATATAACAATCGATTTGTATTTTTTTGCGAGCATCTTTTTTTTTTTGTACACGGGGTTACACAGAGGAATCACAGGGCTACACAGATGAAAAAAGTCAAACTGTGATACTTTACGGATTCAGAGTGTTACACTGTGAATAACACTGTGCTACATTGTGTAACTTTTTAAAAAATCATCGAGTGCACCTTCCACATAGTCAAACATCTCTTTCGTTAGTCCGGGATAGGTGCCAAGAAAGAAAGTGTTATTCATGATATAATCAGTATTGTTTAAATGGTCTGCAATGCGCCAGTTTTTATCGATAAAGCCTGGTTGTTTCGTGATATTTCCTGCAAACAGGTTACGGGTTTCGATCAATTTTGCATTGAGATGAGCTGTCAATTCATCACGTTTAAATGGAGAGTTTTCCTTGAGTGTAACTATAAATGCAAACCATGCAGGATCAGTGTCTTCAGTAGCTTCTGGAAGGATAAAATAGTCAGGGTACTTCGAGAAAATTCGTGTCCATTCGTGAAAATTAGCCTTTCTTCTTTCGCAAAAATAAGGTAATTTATCAATCTGTGCAGCACCAATAGCCGCCTGAATATCGGTCATCTTTAGATTATAGCCGATTTCAGAGTAGACATATTTATGATCAAAACCAAAAGGGAGATTCCCAAAGAGTTGAGAGAAGCGTTTACCGCAGGTGTTGTTTTCTCCACCCGCGCAATAACAGTCACGTCCCCAGTCACGGAAGGCACGAACCAGTTGAGCTAATTGAGGATCATTTGTGCAAATTGCTCCACCTTCACCGGTTGTTATGTGGTGAGCCGGATAAAAGGAGATTGTTGAAAGATGGGCAAATGAGCCGGTCTTTTTTCCTTTGTATTCACTTCCAAAAGCATCGCAGTTGTCTTCGATCACCCACAAATCGTGTTCTTTGGCCAACTGCATTACAGCATCAATATTGAATGGATTTCCAAGCGTATGCGCAATAAAGATACAACGTGTTTTCGGGGTAATCGCCTTACGCATCATCTCTATATCAATGTTGTAGGTAGGGATTTCTATATCTACAAATACTGGGATCAGTCCATACTGGATAATTGGGGTAACTGTTGCGGGGAAACCCGCTGCTACAGAAATGACCTCATCACCCGGTTTTAATCTCTTATCTCCGAGTTTCTCTGAGGTCAAGGCTGAAAATGCCAGAAGATTTGCCGAAGAACCTGAGTTGGTGAGCAAAACATGTTCGACTCCAAGGAATTCGGCAATCTTTTCAGAGAATTCTTCAGAGAAACGTCCTTCCGTTAGCCAGAAGTCAAGGGATGCTTCAACTGCATTGATGATCTCTTTTTCATCAAATACTCTTCCGGCGTAATTAACCCGCGATTTACCAGGGATAAATTCTGTTGGGGCAAACCTGGAATGATGGTATTCAATTGTTTTGGCAATTATTTCTTTACGGAGTTGTTTATGGTCATTCATATCTTTTAATTTCACGAATTTGGACAAATTATCACGAATTACTCTGTGATATACTTTGTTTTTTACTCTATGGTACTCTGTATAACTTTTATAAATGCGAATTCCTCAAATTAAATCTAATTTACTTGAAATAATTTTCGATTTGGGTTTGACTTACTTTACGGATATTATCACCAGCAATGAAGGATTTGTTCCATTCAACTATGGATTTGAGTGTGGTTTCAATATCCCACCTGGGAATCCATCCGAGTTCTGCTTTTGATTTTGAACAATCCAGTTTCAGGTAATTGGCTTCATGAGGTTGTGGTGCGGTGTCAACGCAATAAGACGCGCTTTCGCCCCAATAATCACAAATTGTTTTTGTAATCCATTCTACATTCCTGGCATCTTTATCATCGGGTCCAAAATTCCAGCCTTCAGCATATTTAGTCCCTTCCGTAAATAGTTTTTCAGCGAGTATAAGGTAACCTGTTAATGGTTCCAGTACATGTTGCCACGGCCGTATTGCAAAAGGACTGCGGATTTTCACCTCATCACCGTTTGAAATCGCACGGATAAAGTCCGGAATCAAACGGTCATCTGCCCAGTCACCTCCACCGATCACATTTCCAGCCCGGGCAGAAGCCAATGCTACTCCATGTTCGGCATATTTGGCTGGGTTTAAATAAGAATTTCTATATGAAGATGTTACCAGTTCGGAGCAGCCTTTGCTGTTGGAATACGGATCGTAACCACCCATTGGTTCATTTTCGCGGTATCCCCAGTGCCATTCACGGTTTTCGTAACACTTATCGGTTGTTACATTGACAATCGACTTAACACTTCTAGTGTGGCGGCATGCCTCAAGAAGGTGAACTGTTCCCATCACGTTGATGGAATAGGTATCAACAGGATTCTTGTATGACTCCATTACCAAAGGCTGGGCTGCCATATGAATGACGATTTCAGGCTGAACCTGTTGCATCACCTTTAACAGTTTGTCGTAATCACGAATGTCTCCGATAAAGGAAGTCATTTGGTCACCGATCTTTGCTTCATTAAATAGGGAAGGCGTAGTAGGCGGATCAAGGGCATAACCATAAACATCTGCTCCCAATTTATCGAGCAGAAGACATAGCCATGAACCTTTAAAGCCTGTATGGCCAGTGATCAGAACCTTTCTTCCTTTGTATATATTTTTAAAGAGATTTATCATATTTATGGTACTGGCGAATTAAGACAAATTATCACGAATTGCACGAAACGAATTTCAGCGAAGCTAATTAGAACGAATTATTACGAAAAATTGAATTTGTGACACAGAGCTACGCAGGATCTGTTTTAGAGTTCAAACGTGTAGGTATTCTGGCAAAAAATAATGTATTGCAAAATAGAAGGATTGAATTAAACAGCGATCAGTAATTCGTGTAATTGATTCAAATTCTGGCTATTCGTATTTCTCTACCATTTGACCCATGGTGCTTTCCCCTTCTCGATCATTTCTTCCAATTGGAATTTGTCACGTTGTGTGTCCATGGGTTTCCAGAAACCTTCATGTTTGTAAGTAAAAAGTTGCCCATCCCGCGCCAGACCTTCGAGTGGTTCACGTTCAAATATTATTTTTTCTCCATCGGGTATATAGTCAAACACCTCGGGTTGGCAAACAAAAAATCCCGCATTTATCCATGCCCCGTCGCCTTTGGGTTTTTCCTGGAAAGCTAATACTTTCTTTTCTTCATTCACAACCAATGAACCATAGCGTCCTTCAGGTTGAACAGACGTCATTGTGATCGCTTTTCCATGTGATTGGTGATATTTTACCAACTCCGCAATATTGATATCTCCAACACCATCTCCATAAGTCAACATAAAAGGTTCGTTTCCTACATATTCTCTCACTTTTTTGATGCGGCCACCGGTCATAGTATCCAAACCTGTGTCAATAAGTGTTACTTTCCAAGGCTCCGCATGGTTTTTGAGATAGGTGATAGAATTGTTACATAGGTCAACTGTCAGGTCAGAGCGGTGACGGTAATAGTTGGCAAAAAATTCTTTGATCATATAGCCTTTGTACCCACATAGAATAATAAACTCATTAAATCCATAATGGGAATAGATTTTCAAAATATGCCAAAGAATAGGTCGTCCGCCAATCTCCACCATCGGTTTTGGTTTCAGCGAAGTTTCCTCGGATAAGCGGGAGCCTAAACCACCGGCAAGAATTAAAACTTTCATATGATTGGATATTTCATTAGTTAACAGTTAGTAATGCTCTTTCACTTATAAAGTGTTTGTTCATTATTAAGATTGAATGGTCATATTTGTTTGACGATATAGATGAATTACATTATTCTTTCATGCTTACCTATCTCCTATAGGTGGGGGCATTAAACTTATAATTTTGTTATTCTTATCGTTTTTAATCAAGCAGAAACTTTATCGATAATTTTTTGTATGTCTGTTAAAAGCATATGGATTATTCCTACCTTTAATAACTAAAGGTATTCTCCTGTGTTTTTCGAATAAGCACCGGTTTTCTTCGTCAGTGCCAATCTTTCTTTATTTCGTCAATAGCAATTCGAATCAGATAATAAATGTTTATAAAGTAAATATTTTAACTATTGCTTAGTTATAATGCTCGTACCTTATACCAGATTTCAAGGATTAATTATGCAAGATTAGATCTAATAAAACCATTTTATCATATCATAAAGGCTTTCTTCATAAGTTATTAATTTGATATTCAATACAAAATAAAATTGCAATAATTGGGAAGTTAAGAACTAGAGTTTATAAATTTTTGGAGATGGCACTTTCGTGGCATTCCTTAGATCCACGATTAGCTTTGAATTTTCAATGATAAAATCGATATCAAAAACTGCATGGTTGGTTGTAATCACTACACAGTCTGCCTCATTAAGAATCTCCTTGGATAAATCTAGTGATTTATAATTAATATCTTCAATTTTGATATTTTTAATAAATGGATCGTGGTAATTCACAAGTCCACCTTTTTTTGCAACTTCATCAATTATCTTTAATGCTGGGGACTCCCGTTCATCATCAATATTTGGTTTGTAAGCTACGCCCAAAAATAAAATTTTGCTACCGTTTATGGCTTTCTTATGACGGTTAAGGGCAGTTGCAATTTTTATAGACATTCTGTGGGGCATCATCATATCAATATGTCCGGCAGTGTGAATCATTGAAAGATCGAAATTGAATTTTTTTGCGATGTGTTCAAGATAGAATGGATCGAGTGGGATACAATGACCACCTATACCCGGACCTGGATAGAACGCTTGAAATCCATATGGTTTTGTTTTTGCAGCCTCAATCACTTCCCAAATATCGATATCCATTTTACCGCATAACAGTGCTAATTCGTTAATTAGACTAATGTTAATCAATCTATAAGTATTCTCCAAAATTTTTACCATCTCGGCTACTTTTGGGGAACTTACAGCATAAATAGTGTCAATAGCATAACTGTAAATAGCTTTCCCAATTTCCAAGCCTTCATCGGACATTGCACCCAAAACTTTAGGCGTATTGCGTGTGCCGTATTGTTTGTTTCCCGGATCAACTCTTTCGGGCGAAAATGCCAGCCAAAAATCAATACCTTCTTTAAGGACCGATTCTCTTTCGATGATGGGCAACATAAAATCTTCGGTAGTCGTAGGATAAGTGGTGCTTTCCAAACAAATAAAAGATCCTTTTCTCATATTTTGGCCGATTTCAATACACGCCGATTCGATGTAATCCATATTCGGCTTTTTGAACTTATCGAGAGGTGTGGGGACACATATCAGAATAGCATCGCATTCGTTGAGTCTTGAGAAATCTGTTGTAGCCTCTAAATGCTTGTTCTCTACGGCATCTAATAATTCCTGATTATTTACGTCCCCAATGTAATTGATTTTCTGATTGACTTTGTCTGCTTTTGAAACTGATTTCTCAAATCCAATGGTTTTGACTTTTTTACTGGCAAAACTAACCGCCAATGGAAGGCCTACATAACCAAGACCTATAATACCAACAATGAAGTTGTTTTTTTTAATCTTGTTTAAGATTTCTGTTATACTGTCCATGTTCAAGTTTAAATATTTCGCAGACTACTCACAATTTGAATGCTTTTTCTTGTGTCCTCAATACCAAAACCACCACCGGTTAGGATATCCTTATAGCTTATTGTGTGTAAATCAGTGAAACCGTCACTAAACTCTAATTCTTCATCTTCAACGTTGATTTTTCTGTAAGTGCGTTTTTGGGATATTACAGCTTCAATAGGAAGATCATTTTCATCGACGCTTAAAAACCAATTAACATTTGCCTTTTCAAAATAGAGTTTTCCTCCAGTTTTTTGAGGTTGATTAACTTCCAGTTCAACACCCTTGAAATCACCAAAAATCCATCCTAACATGTCAAAAAAATGTACTCCAATGTTGGTTGCTACTCCACCCGATTTATGCACATCCCCTTTCCATGAAATGAAATACCATTTGCCTCGGCTTGTAATATAAGTTAGGTTCACATCATAAACTTTGTCTTTTGGTCCTGCTTCAATTTGTTTTTTTAGTTTTTGTATGGCTGGATGCAGACGTAATTGAAGTATTGTATAAATTTTCTTGCCAGTTTCTTGCTCAATCTCTTGAAGTGCATCAAGGTTCCATGGATTCAGCACTAATGGTTTCTCGCATATAGCGTGTGCATCATTGCGCAAGGCCATTCTCATGTGTGCATCGTGAAGGTAATTGGGAGAGCAAATACTAACGAAGTCAATTTTCTGTTCTCCTTGTCGCCTTAATTTGTCTAGATGCCTGTCAAAACGTTCTGGTTCGGTGAAAAAATCAGCATGAGGAAAAAAACTATCCATAATACCAATTCCATCGTATGGATCAAGCGCGCAAATTAGGTTATTTCCTGTTTCTTTAATGGCTTTAAGATGTCTGGGAGCAATATAGCCAGAAGCACCAATAAGTGCAAAATTTTTCATTTTATATTTAAATTATTTTATCAATATTATTATCTGTTAATTGGTATTGCTCATTACTCTCAATGCATGTGGCAATTCCTTTTTCATCAAAGGTTAGGCGGTGTCCGTATTCACTTACCCATCCGATTTGTTTGGCCGGATTACCTACGACTAAGGCGAATGCTTTTATTTCTTTTGTCACTACTGCCCCTGCACCAACTAGAGCATATTCACCTATATTATGTCCACAGACTATTGTAGCGTTCGCCCCAATCGTTGCCCCTTTTTTTACAATTGTTTGCTTGTATTCATCCTTGCGATTAATTGCTGATCGCGGATTTATAACATTTGTGAACACCATTGAAGGGCCTAGGAAAACATCATCTTCACAAGTAACTCCGGTATAAATGGATACATTGTTTTGTACTTTAACATTTTTACCAAGTACAACTTGAGGTGAAACAACAACATTCTGTCCGATATTGCAACCCTCTCCGATAGTACAATTATTCATAATATGGGAGAAATGCCATATTTTTGTTCCGTCACCAATTGAACATCCCTCATCAATGAGTGCGGATTCGTGTGCAAAATATTTTGGTGGTATAGAATTCATATTAAATGTGAAATTAGGAAGGACGTTGCTTAAATTTTTTGATGATGTCAATAATGTATTCCTGAATTTCCTGAGTCAATTCAGTATGCATCGGAATTGATAAAACCGATTTACATAGATATTCAGTTATAGGCATTTCCATTTTATCTCCAACAAAACCAGCAAATGCTTCTTGTTTGTATAATGGTAAAGGATAGTAAACTATTGTGGGTATATGATTTTCACTAAGGTATTGCCTCAAATGATCTCGCAAATTTTCTTTAACAATCAGAGTGAACTGATTGAACGAGTGAATTGCATATGGAGTTTCGAGCGGGATAGAAAGCCATTTTAATCCTTTTAAACCTTCTGAATATATCCTCGCAGCGTTTTGCCTAGATTTGATATAGCTGTCAAGGTATTTTATCTTTACGTTTAGAATTGCAGCTTGAAGTGTGTCCAATCTTGAATTACAACCTATTACCGAATGGTAATATTTTTTTTTCTGACCATGACTTGCAATTATTCTGCATTTTTCAGCTAAATTATCGTCATTTGTCGAAATCGCTCCCCCGTCGCCAAAGCAACCAAGATTTTTAGTTGGGAAAAAGGAATTGCATCCAAGATGCCCGATTGTACCAGTTTTATGTAATTTCCCATCAGTTGATTTATATTCTGCTCCAAGTGCCTGGGCATTGTCTTCAATAACAAATAGACCATGATTATTCGCAATATTCATAATTAGGTCCATATCGGCACTCTGCCCATAAAGATGAACTGGTACAATTGCCTTTGTTTTTGAAGTGATCGCTTTCTCTATTTCTGCAGGATCAATATTAAATGTTTTGCTGTCAACATCTACCATTACTGGTATATATCCTAAAATGGCGATTGCTTCAGCTGTTGCCACATACGTAAATGCAGGGACAATGATCTCATCTCCAAGCTCTAAGCCTAATGCCATAAGTGCAATTTGCAATGCATCAGTTCCATTAGCACATGGGATAACATGTTTTACGTTTAAGTATTTCTCCAATGATTCCTGAAAATGTTTTACTTCAGGTCCATTGATGTAGTTTGTCGATTCAACACATTGAATGAGTGCATGGTCAATCTCAGATTTTATTTTTAAATACTGACTTTTTAAGTCAACCATTTGAATGGTGTTCATAACTAAATTTGTAGGTAATTAAAATTAAACAATCTTCTACGACTTGCTTTTGTCTTTTTATTATCTTTTATGCTATTTATTTCCTTTCACGGCTTCGCCCTCTCACTCCCAATTACCAGGATTATATTGGCATTTTGATGCGATTTTTAGTCTTTTTAAATAGAGGTGCAAAAGTAACTAAAATCACCGAAGCTCCTTTTTGATTTAGATTTAATTGCCTAAGATTAACAAAAATGTTTAATAGGGAGAAATTGTAAATTCTGTAATTATACAATTTTGCTACGTGAAGATTGAATCGGATGAAGGCTTTTAAGTTTGAAATATGCGAAATATACAAATTTTGCAATTGATATAGTGTAACCGAAAGTTTACGATAAAAAAGGTACACAGTGTGACACGGAGGAAATACATGGTTGCACGGAGTTTTTTTTAACAGTGTCATGCTGTTTATGGCATTGTCAGACAATGAGGAACTTCTTAATGTATGTAATAACTCTTATGCCAATCAATAAACTTTCCGACCCCTTCTTTAATAGGAGTGTCAGGGCGATAGTCAAGATTAGCTTCAAGATCAGAGGTGTCAGCCCAAGTCATTGGGACATCTCCGGGTTGCATCGGGAGCAGTTCCTTTTTCGCCGAGATACCCAATTTGGTCTCAATTGCTTCAATAAAATCCATTAAACGGACAGGGGAGGAGTTCCCGATGTTGTAAATCTTATAGGGAGCTGTTTTACTCACCGACGGATCTGATAGATTTTCTGAATCAGGAAGTGGCGCATGATCGAGTACCCTTGTTACTCCACCAACAATATCGTCTACATACGTAAAATCCCTTTTCATTTCACCATTGTTAAAAACCTGGATGGGTTCTCCGGCGAGAATCGCTTTCGTGAAAAGGAACAAGGCCATATCGGGGCGACCATATGGTCCATAAACGGTGAAAAACCGGAGTCCTGTGGTTGGTATTCCGAACAGATGACTGTAAGTGTGCGCCATCAATTCGTTACTTTTTTTAGTTGCTGCATACAGGCTAATCGGATGGTCAACACTGTCCAGGGTACTTAACGGCATTTTGCTGTTATTCCCATAAACACTTGATGAACTGGCATAAACGAGGTGTTTGATCTGGTTGTACCTGCAGCATTCCAAAATGTTTAGAAATCCGGTGATATTGGCATCAATATAGGCCTGCGGATTTTCGAGTGAATAACGGACACCTGCCTGTGCTGCAAGGTTGATTACCTTGTCAAATTTCTGTTCTGTAAAGAGTTGCTCCAAATTGGCACGATCCGAAAGGTCCAGCTTCACAAACTGATAGTTTGGATATATTGAACTTTGAACGGAATGGTTGTAAGTGATTGCTTTGTCTTCGATACCGGTTTCAGCTAACCTTGAATATTTAAGTTCAACATCGTAATAGTCGTTGATGTTATCAATCCCAATAACTTCATCCCCTCTTTCGAGAAGCGCTTTGGCTAGATGGAAGCCGATAAAGCCGGCTGTACCGGTTACTAATATTTTCATGGTGGAAAGATTACACGGATTTTAAAATTGATTTCATGGATTAGGTTGAAACGAATTGACTCGAATCTTTAAATGAAAAGAAGTTCAGCTAATTTAATTACACGGATTATTGGTTATCGGATGATGTCTTTTTGCCGTCTGGTTTAAAGCCAATCCGTTTTCTTTGGCCTTGATCAATTTGCAATTTATCCTTATTTAAAAGGTAGTTTATGGCATCGTAAACATCTGTAAATTTGCCTTCAATTTCTTTTAGCCTATCAGTTAATTCTTTGTAGGTTAGTGCATATTGCCTTATCATCACAAAGGTTCTCATGATTGCAATATTTACATCAATCGCTTTATCTGAGTTTAATATCCCGCTTAACATTGCAAGTCCCTGTTCTGTAAATGCATAAGGGAGTTTTTGAGTTCCGCCTCTTTTCTCGGTTTTTGATATCACAAATTGTGACATCAAAGTTTCCCATTCGTTTTTATTGAGTTGGAACATAAAATCATCGGGAAACCTTTTAATATTTCTTTTAACTGATTGGTTTAATACCCTGGTCTCAACGTTATAAAGAACTGCTAAATCGAAATCAAGCATTACTTTATGACCTCGAATCTCATAAATCTTATTTTGGATAAGCAGAAGATCCATATTGGGGGCTTAAATAAAAAATGAAATGTAGTTCAGAAATACAAACTTACACGAAATTTGAAACGAGTTACACGGATTAGGATGAAACGAATTTCACGAAACGAAGTTCAGCGAAGCTAATTTAATCGAATTGACTCGAATCTTTAAATGAAACGAAGTTTAGGTAAGAAAAAATTGATTCGATACTTCTTTTGCTGTTAGATTAGTGTTTATCTTACTTAGTTGTCCATGCTCTTTTATCAATGAATAGCCGGCATTTATTGATGTTTTCGACAAGTTGTGAGGTCAACTCAATGACTTCAGGAACAAGGTCACGAATTGCTTCAGGAATATACTCATGTGATATCTGATTTCTTAAATCCCTAATTTCGATCATCTGATCAGCAGATTGCAGCATCAACATTTTCTCGCCTTTGTTCATCATGTCGATGAATGGGACAAAAGGTTCGTGAAGCAACATCCAAATTGATCGAAGTACCTTTTGAGTGAAAATATCCGACGTGCGGTTGAATTTTGAAGTCAGTGAATCGAAGGATTCCAATTCCTCAAAGGTACAATTCTCTTTTATTCCTATCGTTTTGCATTTACTGACTGACATTTGAAGCGTGTCTACAGCAGCTTGTAATAATACCAATTCGGATTGGAGCAGATCGATAATTATTTGATATTGATCTGTTTTCATTATTGATAGATTTTGTTATTCATTTGCTTAAAAAACTCACTTTTTGAAGCCCCTTTTTATAATTGAATTGCATTGATGGCAATTAATTTTCGGAATGGAGATTCGTTAGAATAAGTAAAGTTTACCAAATCAATTTTTCTCCAACCGTATTTTTTAATAAACTCAAGTCTGACTTTTCGCAATAGACGCGAATTGGTAGCTTTTTCTGTAAGGATCATCAGGTCAATATCTCCACCATTGGCCAAATCATCTGCCCGGGATCCGAATAAATATACGGTCGATCCAGGTATAATTTCCTGAATTAACTTTTTTAAATAGGAAGCAATTTCGGGATTTAAACGCATTTTGAAAAAAATTTATAGATTGGGCAAAACCAAACCTAAACGGAATACATGTTTTCTACTTGTTATGATTTACGCTGCATGGAGCAGGTACTTTTCGATTTGCTGTTATAGTTGCGCCTCATTTTCTGTCGTTTTATTTCCTCCCAGTTACATTCCTTGCGATCGCTCACCCATTCACCCTCTCTTCCCCGTCTCCCTATCGCCCCTTCTCTCAGTCGCAGTTCCGTCTACTTCTCGTTCCACTGTTTTTTGATTGTGCTGTAATAATCTCTGCCAAACACAATCCCTGTACCGAGAACTCCTCCCAGGAAGAGCCAGATAAAAAGAATCATAGGGCGGTTAGGTTTTGATCTTTTTGTGGGGACGGATATTGGTTCAATAATTGTAAAGACCGGTGTATCCTGCTTTACCTGGATTTTTGCCTGCTCAAGTTGCTTCGCAAGTTCAGAGTAGATACCGTAGATTAGACTATACTGACTTCTTAATCGTTCTTCTTCTGTTTTGGCAGTTGCTAACGATACATTTTTATTACGGTCACTAAAGGAGGCCAGTCGTTGTTGAGCGGCTTCATATTTTTTTGCGGTTTCATCATACCGTTGCTGAACAAAGTCTAAATTGGCTTTTGCCTTTTTTATTTTAAACTCGATAATGTATTGTTGCAAAACTTCCTGGGCACGTTGTCCGAGTTGTGCAGCAGGACGGGCTTCCGGCATTTTGGCTGAAAGGGTCAAAGTACCTTCTTTTGAATTTACCTCCAGTGAAATTAATTCAGAAAGAGTCAGCCGAACATCCCGTTGTTTGGTACTTAATTCCACAGGCTCATTTTCTTTTGTGATTGCTATTTTATCCGGTTCTTCTCCTTTTATTAATTTGATGATAACTCCGGGCAGACCAATCGTATATTTGAGTAAAAGATTTGGTTTTTTAATTTTGGAATAGTAGTCAAAAAAAGTGATAGAGTCTTTAAAATCTTTAAAGCTAAGTGGCGTTTTCATCAGTTCCAGCTGAAAGGGGAGACTCGAAACAATCTGCGGATAGACCGTCGGCGAGAGCTCACTGCTTGTTGCGGAACCAATATTAATTCCTGCCATCGCGGCTAAACCTCCCAATCCGCCTAGTTTGGAACCTGCATCGCTTCCTGAAGGAACCATGATCGTAGTGGCTACAAATTCTTTGGCTGTGAATATGGCGATAAAAAAGCCGAGTATCCCGCAAATCAATATCGATATCAGTACGGTTCGCTTGCCGGCCCAGAAGGTTTTGGCAAGGGCGATCAGGTCTATTTCGTCGTCGGCGATAGGTGTGGCAGGTTTTGTATTTTCAGGAGACATGGTGATTAATTACGAATTATAAATGGAAAATTACGAAATGAGAATTACGAATTACGATTTGGGAATTATGAATTACGAATTTTTTGAACGAAGTGTTTTTTGGATGGAGCCGATTATTCTTAAGAGTTCCTCAACATCCTGCAAAAGACTTTCTCCTTTGTCTTTCGTTAAATAGTCAGTAGCTGTCAATAATCGAATCCAGTAATGTGTTTCCCTTGCTTCTTTATAGGAAATTGTCAATTTCGCAAAAAAATCTTTATCCGACTGCCCACCAATCGATTCTTCAACGTTTGCACCAATTGAAGTTCCGGCCCGCAACAATTGTTTGCTGAGAACAAACTCCCTTTTTTCTTCAACAAGTAATTTATACACTTTTACAATTTTCAATGCTTCGTTCAAAACTTAGTTATTTGCCTGAAATACAGTAAAATAAGTGATTATTTATTAGTTTAAAACCGCAGGAATTTGTATCTTTAAAGTATTAATTACCAGTCA
>Ga0209724_1000655_pt1 | contig 32869 bp, 32 predicted proteins | sample grotaG_FD_184143 | JGI IMG/M metagenome (GOLD analysis project Ga0209724, IMG submission 184143) | Glacier valley bacterial and archeal communities from Borup Fiord, Nunavut, Canada, to study Microbial Dark Matter (Phase II) -... | ecosystem: Environmental > Aquatic > Freshwater > Ice > Glacier ... | reverse complement strand
CCGCTCTTGTCGTAAACGCTGATGATCGCCCGCATTGGTTTCCCCTTTACTCAGGCAGCGGATGCGTGAAAGCGGATAAGCGGCTGGTTGTGGCGCACAACATTCGCTCATCCGCTTGCTTTGGGCCAACGACCGAACCTAGCGCGAAGTCCACCAGAGGTACATTGCGCTGGGGATCGCTACCAGCACGGCGGCCACCAACATCCCCACAAAGCTGATCGTGCGGAACAGGTTGAGGTAATCGTACATCGTCGTGCTGGTGGCCAAGTTGGGGTAGAAGACCGCGCTGACGATGTAGTGGGGGATGACAAAGGTGAGGATCAGCACGACGGCAGCAACCACGACCAACGCCTCCAGCGGTGGCTTCTGGATGATCTCCAGCAATTCACCGAGGACACGGGCGAAACGGAAGAGCGCAACCGCCAGCAAGATGAATCCGATCTCCAAGATCAGCGGCGGGATCGGGAACCAGTCAATCACAAGGTTGTTCATCGCGTACCCTCCAGGTAACGACCGGCGATGCGGCGGAAGACGCTGATCACGTAGATGCAGAGGATGGCACTAAGAAGGAGGATGGGAAAGCCTGTCCACTTCTCGGTGTCGTTCATCGCGTTAGGTGGACTGTGGGTAGCTGCATCAGCAAAGAAGGCATTGGCCTGGATGATCGTGTAGATCAGGATACCGACTGGGGCGATCAGGAGAGCTTGCCAGTAAGTATTCTGGCCGCTGAGGTTTTGGAAGCGGCGGGCGATCAGGGCTATCATGACGAAACCAGCCCAGAGTAGTAGCCCGGCCACAACAGAGATGGTGTCAGTAGGTCGTTTACGCAGGTCCTCATCTTTCAGCGGAGCAGGGCGCAGCTTGCCAGCCGGTGAGGGGCTGTCACGCACCACAAAGTCGCTAGCCGAATCGGTGTCCTTGCCATCTGGCAGGCGGCCCACTGACTTGAGCAGGGGATCGCCATTGGCATGATCTCTGTCCAGCACCGGGGTGCGGCGGTCATCAGCGGTAAAGGCGGCGTTCTTCCAACTCTTGTCCACTGGCCCCCAGCCGATCTCGTCGGCTATGGTACCGCCTGGGGCGCGCAAGAGCAGCATATCCGCTGCGGGGTTGAGTACGCCCTCGCCCAGGTTCAGCGGGATGGTTGTGGTGCCAGAAATAGCAGGGAAGGCAGCTCGTACCCTATCCTGGTTGAAGGTGATCAGCACAAAGTCCGCGCCCTTGCTAGCTGGGTCACCCGGCTTCAGGGTGATGGCAGGCAGGGCAAACTCCTGGTTGCTGGTCGCTAGCGTCCAACCGTTGAGCAAGATCGGATCAGGGCTGCGGTTCACCAACTCGATCCATTGTGCCTGGCGGTCACCACCAACTGGGGCGTAATACTCGTTGATTACTACAGAGGGCGACGGGGCAGCCTGGGCTGGCGTTGGCCCAAAACTGAAGCAGGCCAGCGCAAGGAACGCCAGCGCAAGGTAACGCCCAAATCTGGCAAGGGCCAAAGGTTTCGTCCCGATCAGCATAACCTCCCACCTTTCTCTTTGGAACTCTAAACTGTCAACCCTGCCCCTTGAGGCGGGAGGCGGTAACTGCTGCCCATAGTTCTGGCGCACGTAGGCGCGCATCTGCTCACCGAGGGAGCGAGCGCGGGAGGGGCCGAGTAGCATCCCCACTGCCTTCTCAAACTGGCTACAGATGCCCATCGCCGAGTCGAAGGGGGCGGGTTGGCCGACCGCCACCCCCATTCGGCGGAAAGCGTCGTCCAGGAACACGCGGGCAGTGGGTATCTGCTGGGTAGCAATGGTGGAGAGGCTGTCGTAGAGGTCTACGCCCAGGGCAGGGGCAGGCAGGGCCGCCACCGGCTCCTCTACGATCACCTGTACCAGCCCAGCCAGCATCAAATTGTAGATGATCTTGGCCGTCTTGAAGTCGCCGAAACCGCTGCGCCGGGCAATAGCGCGAATGTCCTGCTGACCATTAACCAGGGTCAGCACCTTCCATTCGTCAGGGCGCAGGTTGATCTCCTCGCGGCCACTCGCCATTGGGTCGCTCATCAAGCCAACAACCAGATCGAGGCTGGAGATACGCTCGCGCAGCCGCTGCCACTCGTCGGCTCGCCGCGTCCCCTCCATAATGATGCTCTCGTTGGAGACGTTGAGCGGGGTAACGTCGCCCGGTGGCTCCGTTCCCTCCACGAAGCGGAAGGTGCCGTCGTCGAAGGTGAAGAAGGTGTAGATCGCGTCGAAGGCGGGCATATCAGAGAGGCGGGCAGTTACGATCCGCCCACCACGAAAGAAGATGCTGCCATCTCCATTATTGCCAGCGTCGATCACCACCTCGCCTGTCTTACGCCCCAGGCTGATCAGTTGGATAATGTCGGCCAGGCTAAAATCGCTAAGAGTACCTTCCAGGGCCATCGTGTCGTTCCTTCACGCCCCCCACCTCCACACGGGCTTGATGTAATGATTGTACCATACGCGGTCAACTCAGGGGACTTCGGTTGGTAGCGGTGTACTTGGCACTAGCGGTGTACAGTTGCTGCCGCAGCCTGCGCTAGTGAACTGCTGTGTCTGCACATCAAAGATGATTGGTACACTTGGCGTTGGCACTGTCCTGGTTAGGAGATTCTCGGACAGGAACGCGGCTGCCACAAGGGTGAGCCGCGTACCCGTCGCCGAAACGATCTTTGGCGCACCCAGGAGCGGTGGTGTGTTGTAAACATCCGCTACCCCTCTCCCCCCGCCAGAACTCGTCGTTGTGGTATACTACTATCACGCCTTCATCAGGATTAAGTTGATTCCAGGGCTTAGTACCCTCCTCGTTGGTTGCAGCAGCCATCACCGTAAGTAGTTCGCCATTGACCACTCCACGCCAGCAAGTTGGGTAAGAGTAGAAAAAGCCACCGTGTTCTTCTGGACACTGTATCACGCCCATCTCCCACACTGGTGTCGGTTTCGTTGTGCTGGTGGGTTCGGGTACCGTTGGGGTCAAGGCTGTCGCAGTGCTGGTGCGATCTTCAGCTGCATAAGTAAGCGCATACATCCTGGCTGTAGGAGCAGAAGTAGCAGCGATCATAGCATTCAAATCAGCTATTCTGGTATCGACCTCATCAGGACTGTTGGGCAAGGGTAGAGAGCAACGACTGTTAAGCACCGGGTCGCTACCAGTTGGATAAGGACAAATCCTTGTCGGTACGACTGTGGGAGCGATCACGCTCGCTGTGGCAACCACAAGGCTAGCAACCGAGGATGAATTACCACCACAAGCTGCCAAAGCAACACTAGCAAGACCCAGAGCGCAGATAGCAAGTACAAGGCTATGCACAGCTAGATCGTGGCGTGCTACTCTCATCAGTATAGCTGCGGCCACTGCATAGCTGCTACCTTGCGTGAACGCATCATCTGTAACCCCTCCGCTGCTACAGCTTGCTGATCACCAGCTTGCTGATCGTCTTGAGTGTATCGAACACGCCGAGGCCAGTGCTGGCAACTGCCTCAAAGCGCGGCACCTTGATCGTGTTCAGGTAGCGATCCATGATCTCCACTGGCAGGGCGTTGTCCATGTCCCGCTTGTTGTACTGCATCACCAGTGGGAAGTCGAGGAACCGCTTGCCCTGGCTGGTAATGTTGCGGGCCAGTTCTTGCAGGCTCCGCACATCCTCCTCCAGCTTGTGCCGCTGCGAGTCCGCGACGAACACGATGCCGTCGCAGCCGTTCAGCACTGCCACACGGGTGCGCTCGTACAACACCTGCCCAGGGACAGTGTAGAGGTGGAAGCGAGTCTGGAAGCCGTGAACACTACCGAGGTCGAGCGGCAGGAAGTCGAAGAACAGGGTACGCTCTGTCTCAGTCGCAATCGAGATCAGGTCGCCCGCCGCAGTCCGGGGTACGGTGCTGTGGATGTACTTGAGGTTGGTAGTCTTGCCGCAGAGACCTGGACCGTAGTATACGATCTTACAGTGTATCTCTCTGGCCGCAACGTTGATCAACGCCATGCTTTAGCCCACCACTTCGCTTTCTTCATGTCCACTCTAGCCGATAAAACGCCACCGCCGCTAATCCTTGAACAGGAGGTCGATAGTATCCTCCACCGAGGTGCGGAAGCTGTTGCTGATCACGGTATCTTTGGCCCGCGAGTGGGCCTTGACCCGATCCAGGACTTCGCCCAACTCGTCGGTCGCCCGCTTTGCCAGCACTTTGACCAGGCCGATGTGGGTACGCTTGTCGAACATCACGACCAGCATCCACTGTTCGCCGATCAGTTCGGTAAAGATGTTCTCCTTGATCCCCTGCTGAAAGAGGACGCGGAAATCCTTCTCTTTGAGCAGGCGGGCAACCTCCCGCGACGAGGCGAAGGTGCCAGCCAGGAGCGCACCGAGGGCAGTAATATCCTGCCGGGCGGTATCCCCCTGCGCTGCTACCACCTGACCGCTCTTGTCGAGGAGCATAGAGTAGTTCGCCCCGGTGTCATCTACCAGGCGCACCAGACATTCCTCTATGCTGGCGGTCTCCTGTTCGGCGACAATCAGGCTTGTAAGCTGCGGGTCCATGTATCTCCCACTCCTCCCTAAGAAGCAAACGGCAACGATGTGGATCGGCTAACAACGACAGACGGTGTTTGCTTGCCATAACTATACATCAGCCTCTAATGCTTGTCAATAGCCAGCTTAGTAGCGGTTGCCAGCACCCGCCGCCCTTCGACCCGCAGGCCGCCGCCGCAGACCACCCGAATTGCGCGCACAATAGTACGATGTTCGGCGGCGTGGACGCGCTGGCTGAGGCTAGCCTCGTCGTCCTCGTCCGCCACCAGCACAGCCTCCTGCGCCACAATCGGGCCAGCATCTACCCCGTAGTCGCCCGCGATCAGGTGGACAGTGCAGCCCGTCACCTTCACCCCGTGGGCAAGCGCGTCGCGGATCGCGTACAGGCCGCCACCGAAGGCAGGCAGCAGGGAGGGGTGTAGGTTGAGGATTGGTACGCCAATCTCCTCTACTGCTTCGGGGGCCAGGATGCGGTCGAAGCCCGCGCAGACTACCAGGCGCACCCCAGCCACCTTCAGCTTGCTGGCGATCTCTAGCTGCTGGGCCAGGCGGCTGGCGTAGCTCTCGCGCTCCACTACTGCTGTTGGCACGTTCGCCGCCTGCGCCCGCACCAATGCCGGGGCCGCCACGTGGTTGGCGATCACCAGCGCGACTGCGGCCACGCCACGCAGTTCACCCTCTCGGCTGGCATTGAGGATCGCTTGCAGGTTGCTGCCGCCACCACTGACCAGCACACCAAGTGGTACTGGCAGGCTGCCGACCTCAAGCCTCAAGGCCGCTGATCTCTACCTGCGGCCCACCATCGGCCCGCCGCACCACTTCGCCGATCTGCACCGTCTGCAAGCGTTGGCTCAACCATTCGGCGTTGCGTGGCCCGGCGATCAGCACCATGCCAATGCCCATGTTGAACACACGGTACATCTCCGTGCTGCTCACCTGCCCACGCTGCTGGATCAGGCGGAAAAGTGGTGGCACCTGCCAGGACTGGGCGTTGATCTTCACCGCCAGATGTTCTGGCAGCACCCGTGGCAGGTTGTCGTAGAAGCCGCCGCCGGTGATGTGGGCCATCGCTTTGATCTGTGGGGCGCGGGAGTCGTTTGCGCTGGCGGCCAGGATCGGGCCAAGCTGCGGCAAGTAGGATTGATGGACGGCGAGCAGGGCATCACCGAGGCTGCCACCCAGTTCGTCGTAATGCTCGTTCAGCTTCGCCGCCGCCTGCTCTGCGTCCTCCGGGTCGAGGTCGAAGATGTGGCGCACCAGAGAGTAGCCATTGGTGTGCAGCCCCGTAGAGGGCAGGCCGAGCAGTACATCACCGTCGCCCACCTTTGCCCCATTGAGGATGCGCTCCTTCTCCACCATACCGACGATGAAGCCCGCCACGTCGTAGTCACCATCGCGGTAGACACCAGGCATCTCCGCCGTCTCGCCACCGAGCAGGGCGCAACCGGCCTCCTTGCAGGCCGCAGCCATGCCCGCCACCAGTTGGCCGAGAGCCACAGCGTCGAGCTTGCCAGCGGCGAAGTAGTCGAGGAAAAAGAGGGGGAAGGCACCGCAGACCAAAATATCGTTGACGCAGTGGTTGACCAGATCGCGACCAATCCCCTCGTGCCGCCCCAGGGCCACTGCCAGCTTCAGCTTGGTACCAACCCCGTCGGCACTGGCAACCAGCACCGGCTCCTTGTAGCCCGCTGCCTGAGCGTAGGCCGGCGCACCTGCCTCGGCCAGGGAGAAGAAGCCCCCGAAGTGGCCGATCCCACTCAAGACCGCCGGGCTGTAGCTGCCAGCCGCCTGTTCACTGATCGAGGCTATTGCCTCCATCTTCGCGTCAATGTCCACGCCAGCTTCTTTGTAAGCTCCCATGCACTCCTCTCCATCCCGACAAGGGGGCAAGCGTCACGCCCACATCTGTGCCACACAGGGCAGCCATGCGACCCTGGGCAACGGGGTTTAGATCGCCGCCAATGCCTCAATCAACTCCTTGCGCGAACGGTGAGCGAGGAAGCGGATGCTGCCCAGGTTGCGCGGCTTCTCAGAGATAACCAGCAGCAGCGCATCTTCGCCCAGGCTCTCAAGCAGCACCACGCCGCGCTCGTATTCGAGAATGGTTTGCAGCGGCTCACCCTTGTTCATCTGGTGGCCGAGGGCGCGGGCGATAGCGAGGCCGTTGTCAGCCATCGCACTGATCTCGTCTACGTCTATCCCATCCTTGTGGATGCTCTCGATCACCAGGCCGTCGGTGCCAATCACCGCCGCCATCTCTACCCCGTCGGCCTTCTTGAAGCTGCTCAGTAGCTCCTTCATCGTCGCCATGCGCCAGCCCTCCCCTTCTCTAACCTCTAGCTTGTGCAAAGTTCACGTGTTGGCAACATTATATACCAAACCAGGCGCAGGTACAACTAGACATGGAGGGATAAGCACAATAGCTTGTCACCCTCCCCATCCATCGGCTATAATCAGGCGACCACGCAGCAGCTTATAGCGGCGCAACACCTTGCACCCAGCAGGAGTAGAAGATGGCAATCAGCCCCGAAGAAGTGAAGAAGGTCGCCATGCTCGCCCGCCTCGGCCTCAGCGACGCAGAGGTTGAACACATGGCCGTCGAGATGTCAGCGATCCTCGGCTACATTGACAAGCTCAATCAACTAGACACAACCGGCGTGCAGCCAAACGCAGTCTCTGCCAACCAGAATACCCTGCGCCCCGACCTCGCCCGCCCCAGCCTGCCATTGGAGGCGGTGCTAGCGAACGCGCCGCAGACCGCAGGCGAGTTCATCCGTTTTGTGCCGATCATGCCTGCGGTCAAGGGCCAGTCGCCCGCCGAAGCATTGGCAGCGGTTGAGGCGGACTTGTAGAGGAGCAGAACAACATGGGCCTGACAGCAGTACAATGGGGCGTGGTGATCGCCGCCTTCTTCGCCTCGGCGGTTGAGTTCGTCGAGGCTTTCACCGTCGTGCTAGCGGTTGGGGTGACCCGCAGTTGGCGCAGCAGCCTGCTCGGCGCGTTGGCTGCCACGGCAACGCTGGCGGTGATCGTAGCCGTCTTCGGGGTGTCGCTGCTCAGCATCGTGCCAATCGAGGTACTACGCTTCGTGATTGGTGCGCTGCTGATGCTCTTTGGCATGAAGTGGCTACGTAAGTCGATCCTGCGCTATAGCCACCTCAAGGCGATGCGCGACGAAGCTGCCCTCTACCAGCGCGAGATCACCACCCTTGAGGAGGAGCCGCGCCCAAGCCCTGGCGCATTCGATAGCATCGGCTTTGCAGTCAGCTACAAGAGCGTGCTGCTTGAGGGCTTGGAGGTCGCCTTCATCGTTCTCTCCTTCGGTACTGGGGCGCGCAACGAGGCCAACTGGCTGCCCGCGATCATCGGGGCGGCTGCCGCTGCCCTGCTCGTTATCCTGGCGGGCGTGATTCTGCGTAGCCCCCTGGAACGAGTGCCAGAGAACACCCTCAAGTTCAGCGTCGGCCTGATGCTGGTCAGCTATGGCACCTTCTGGGCAGGCGAGGGCATGGGGGTGGAATGGCCTGGTAGCCCGCCCGACCTCAGCATCATCGGCCTGATCGTCGGCTACAGCCTGGTCAGCTACCTGCTGATCCGCTGGCTCAGCAGCGTCCACCAGCAGCGCACCGCTGCCCGCTTGCAGGAGACCACCCAATGAACTACCTCAAAGCTGCCGCCCTCTGGCTCTACGACTTCCTGGCCGAGGACAACCTGTTGATGCTAGGTACAATAGCCAGCCTGCTGCTGCTGATCGCCCTGGTGCGGCTGGGTGGGGCGGAATACGCAGGGCCGCTCTTTTTCGTTCTGATTGCCGCCGTGCTTTTCTTCAGCCTGCGGGCCGAAGTTGTGAAGAAATAGCCGCCAACTACTAGTCAAGCGTAAGGAAGTCGCGTATAATATGCTTATGTCAACTGAGCTAACCAACCTGACTATGCACGAGGCCAGCGATCTGCTGGATCGCGGCGAGGTGTCCAGCCTGGAACTGACCCGCGCCTGCCTGGAACGCATCCGTAGCCTTGAGCCGCAGCTAAACGCCTTCATCACCCTGACTGGCGACCTTGCCCTGGTGCAGGCCGAGGCTGCCGACCTTGCCCGCAAGGATGGTGAGCCACATTCGCCCTTGCTTGGTGTGCCAATGGCCCTCAAGGACGTGCTGGTGACGCAAGGGGTTCGCACGACGGCTGGCTCGAAGATCATCGCCAACTTCATCCCGCCCTACTCTGGCACTGTGGTGCAGAAGCTGGGTAGCGCGGGGGCGGTGATGCTCGGCAAGACCAACATGGATGAGTTTGCGATGGGTTCTTCCAACGAGAACTCCGCCTACGGCTCTGTGCGTAACCCCTGGGATGTGCAGCGCGTGCCGGGCGGCAGCAGCGGCGGCTCCGCAGTTGCTACTGCCAGCGGCGAAGCCTTCTACACCCTTGGCACCGACACTGGGGGCAGCATCCGCCAGCCCGCCAGCCTGGTCGGTTGCGTAGGCCTCAAGCCCAGCTACGGGCGCGTCTCCCGCTACGGCCTGATCGCCTTCGCCAGTTCGCTCGACCAGATCGGCCCGCTCACCCGCGATGTGCGCGATGCCGCCCTGGTGCTAGAAGCCATTGCTGGTCACGACCCACAGGACGCAACCTCGCTAGACGCGCCAGTGCCAAACTACGCGGCGCAGCTTGAGGGTGGGGTTAGCGGGTTGCGGATTGGGGTAGCCAAGGAGTTCTTTAATGAGGCGGTGCAGCCAGCGGTGCGCGCCGCAGTGCAGGCTGCGATCCAAAAGCTGGAGCAGCTTGGCGCAACCGTGGTCGAGGTCTCTCTACCACACACCGACTATGCCCTAGCCGCCTACTACATCATCGCCCCCGCCGAAGCCAGCGCGAACCTGGCTCGCTACGACGGCGTGAAGTACGGCCTCTCCGTCCCCGCCGACAACATCACCGACAGCTATATGCAGACCCGCCAACAGGGTTTCGGCCCCGAAGTGAAGCGGCGCATCATGCTCGGCACCTACGCCCTCAGTGCGGGTTACTACGACGCATACTACCTCAAAGCCCTCAAGGTGCGGAGCCTGATCAAGCAGGATTATGAGCAGGCTTTCGCCCAGGTAGACCTGATCGCCGGGCCAGTCGCCCCCACCACTGCCTTCCGCCTGGGCGACAAGACCGACGACCCGCTGGCAATGTACCTCAACGACGTGTACTCGATCCCCGCGAACCTAGCGGGCATCTGCGGCATTTCCGTCCCCTGCGGCTTCGACGAGGCTGGCCTGCCGATTGGCTTGCAACTGCAAGGGCCGAGCCTGGGCGAGGTCAACCTGCTGCGTGCCGCCTACAGCTACGAGCAGGCCACCGACTGGCACAAGCGACACCCGACTATTGCAGGGGCGTTAAGAGGATAAGCGATGGCAACACCCTTCCAGCGGCACGTGGCCGACCGCCCAGAGACGCTGCACAAGCAGATAGCGCACGACCTTGAGCGGCTGGCGGCCCTTGAGGAGGCAGGCGACAGCGAGGGGGCTACCCGCTTGAGCGGCAAAATCGGTGAGGCCTATCGCATGGTGGGCGACAACCAGGCGGCGATCCTCTACCTGACCGCCGCCCTAGACGAGGCCGACTGGCGCGACAATGCGCCCCAGCAGGCGGTCAATCTGATCCGCCTGGCGACGGCAGTGCAGTACAGCGGCCAGCATGACGAGGCCGAGCCGCTCTTTCAACAGGCGGTGGCGAGTAGCCGCGAGGTGGGCCGCTACGAGGATTACGCTCTGCAACACTATGGCAAGTGCCTGATCGAGATGGGCAGGCTGGACGAGGCAGAGAGCTATCTGCAAGCTGCCTTGCAGTTGCGCGAGGGCAATGGCGACAAGGGGTTGCTCAACGCCACGCGCTCTGCCTTGCGCGGCTTGCAGAAGTTGCGCGACCAACAGAACACGCAGGGGTGAGGGCTATGCGCCAGATCAGCCGCATCTTCAACGAAATCATGGGTGGGGTGGAGCGTCGCTTCAAACGCACTACCCCGCAGCTCGCCATGCTGCTGCTGGCGGTAGTCGGTATCTACTTCGTGCTGAACTTTGGCAACGAGGTGGTGCGCGCCCAGGTGATCGCCACTCAGATCGCCCAGACCGAGCGCGACACCAGCACTGAGCAACTGAAGAACGCCCGCCTACGCGAACAACTCGACTACTACAAGTCGGATGCATACGCCGAGCAGGAGGCCCGTGACAGCCTCAACCTGCGGAAGCCAGGCGAGACGATCATCATTCCCATTCTGCCTAGCCCCGCCGCCAACCAGCCAGGCAGCAGCCCGCCTGCCGCCCAACAGGCAGCAGCCCCCGCTCAGCAGAACTGGCAACGCTGGCTCAACCTCTTTGGCAAAGAATAACCGAGGGTGGGTGCGGCTGGTTGTCCCCTAAGTGCGGATACCGAAGGCGAAGATCAGCGCGAGGCTGACGCTGCCAAGCACCAGCAGCGAGAGCAGCACCGCCGTAGCAACCCGCGCCCCCACCTTGCGCACACTACGGATGTCCACCCCTAGCCCCAGCGCGGCCATTGCAACGACCGTCAGCCACTTGCTCAATTGGCTGGTGGCATTGGCGACCTCCGAGGGCAGCAAGCCAAAGCTGCGTACTGCGGCTACTAGCAGGAAGCCAATGATGAACCAGGGTACGTAGCTGGTCAACTTGAAGCCGCCTTGCGCCCCTGCCGCCCGGTTTCGCAAGCTGAAGAACAGGACGACCGGCCCTAGCAGCAGCACGCGCACCAGCTTGACCAGCGTCCCCACCTGCCCACTGATCGTGCTGACCGCGAAGGTGGCGGCCAACACCTGCGGCACGGCGTAGACCGTCATCCCAGCAAACACCCCGTACTGGTAGAAGCTGAGGGCGAAGACCGGGATCAGCAGTGGCAAGGTCAGCACTACCGCCACGCCGAGAACGGCAGTGAGGGCGATAGAACTGGCAACATCCTCTGCGTCGGCATGGATCACCGGGGCGACCGCCGCGATAGCCGAGTTGCCACAGATTGAGTTGCCAACCGCGATCAGCACCGCCAGCCGAGGGTTGAGGCCGAGTAGCCTACTGATCGCCACACTTGCGCTGATCCCGACCATGACCGCAATCACGATGGCGAGCAACAGGCCGGGGCCAGCCTTGAGCAGGGTGGGGAAGTCCACTGAAGCCCCCAGCAACACGATTGCGAACTCCAGCACCTGCTTGGCGGTGAAGCTGACCCCCGCCGCAAACTGCTTCCGCAGGCCAAAAGCGGTGCGCCAGACCATACCCAGCAGCAGTGCGACCACCAGCCCCTCAATGATCGCGTGGCCGATCAGCCGCTCCTCCACCGCCTGCATCAACCCTCCAGCCACGGCAATCGCCACCGCCAGCCCAACCCCCGGTGCAAGCTCTACCAGACGCGCCTGGGTTGGCACCAAGCCACCAGCCTTCGCTACCATGCGTCCCCTCCTTTGTAGCAGCAGCATACATGAAAGGGGGGGGTTTGGCAACCTGTCGCATGAACCCACCGCCCAGTTTATGGCTTGCTGGCTGCCTCCACCTCATCCAGCAGGCGGTTAGCGGTAGCGAGGTCGGCAGCCTGGATTGCGTCGCCAGCGGCGATCAGCTTCTGCTCCAACGCGATGTTAGTCGGGCTGTTGCTCGGCGCACGGAAGCTGCTGAGGATGCTGATCGTCCAGAGTGAAGGGCGTTTGCCGGGCAGGATGCGGGCAGCCGAGTCGAGGTTGGTCTCGTAGAGGCGCATCACATCGTAGTAGCGCAAGGTCAGTCGGAGGGCGCGGGCATCCTCGTCGCTGTGCGGCACGTTCTTCAGGTACGCCTTCCACTCCTGCTCCAAAGCGGCGTTGCTCTTGCCAAAGACGGCCCGACTATCGTTCGGCTGGGCGAAGAACTGCTTGAACTTTGCCAGCCCATAAGTGTCCACGATGTATTTGACGAACGCCGCCCCCTCCAGGTAGGCCAGTTCGTGCTGCGCCGCGTAGAAGTCCTGGCGCAAGCCCTGCGGCCCCTCGAAGGGCAGGTAGTAGGCAGCATTCTGGTCAACCAGGGTAGCAACCTGCGCCTCGTAATTCTCAAGATGGTAATGACCCTGGGTGGCCCAGACTGCAAATCCCTCCCCTAGCAAGCCGCCGCGATCCCCCTGCGGCCCGACTACAACCGCTGCCAACGCATGGCTGGTCTCGTGCTGCATGACGAGAGGGAACTCGCTGGATACATAGTTGCGCTCGGCGTAGGTAAGTAGCAGTTCATTGTTATCGTAGGCGGCTCCACCCTGCCAGAACACGCGTGGCACCAGGTAAATCTTCAGCGCAACCGGGCCGCTGATCTCCGTGCGCGCCTGCATCTTCGCCAGCGCAACGCGGGCAGTCTCCTGCAAGCTGGCAAGGTCGCGCTGGGCTGGGCTACCTGGCAGATAGTAGAAGGTGGAGCCAGCGACGGTCGAACTTAGCCACGCACTGGCGGCTAGGGGTTCAGGGGTAGCCGTGCTGGTAGCCGTTGCAGTCGGGGTGTTCGTTGGCGTGCGGCTGGCGGTCGGCGTAGCCGTCGGCGTGCGGGTTGCTGGGCGGCGAGTAGCCGTGGCGGTACGGGGGCGGCGCGGGGTAGCGGTGCGCTTTGGCACAAAGCTGCTGTCGGGCTGGGCCAGTACGTTGGGCGCACCCGGCAGCCCGCCAGTGTCCCCGCTGCGGCGCGGTCGATCAGTCGGTCGGGGGAGATTGCCAGGCTGCTTCGTCGGTGCATCAGCCTCGTTGGGCGTAGGGGTGGCAAGGGGAATCAGGGTGGCGGTGGGCAGCGGCGAGTCGGACGGCGGTGGTATCTCGGTTGGCGGGAGCGGCGTGTCTGGCGGTGGTATGTAGACGGGGGTGGCGGTGGGCAGTAGAAACGGCGTGTTGCTCGGTGGCGCAGGTGTCGGCTCAGTAGTCGGCACCGCAGTAGCCGTCTCCGCCGCGCTCGTTATTGTGGGCAGTGCATCGGGCAGTTCGAGGGGCGTGGGGCTGGCGAGCAACGTAGTGGTAGCCGTACCAGCGAACGCGGGCGTGCCAGTACGTGGCAGCGGGATCACAGTTGGGTCCTTAGAGCTAAGGTCGCAGCCGACCAGGGGGCCGAGCAACAGCAGTAGCAGCAGCAAGCGAGAACAGCGACGGAGCGAAGTCAAAGTTGAAACCTCTCTAGCAGGCAAACCAAATCATGCCAGACAAGTATACGCCCCGCTCTCTCTGTTGGCAAGAAAGCGGGGCTAGAGTTGGATTAGTCTTGAGCAACGGCGCGTTTGGCTTAGCTGGCGTAGGGCTGAAACTGCGCCTGGTAGCGGCTGGGCAGCTTGCCAACGATCAGCACGCCCGCTTCGCCATAACTCTCCTCGGCCACCCGCCCGCGCTGGTGGAAGATGGAGACTAGTTCGTTGTGGGCATAGGGGATCATCACCCGCACATCAACCAGGTCGTGGTCGAGTTGAGTAGCAATCGCCTCCTTCAGGTTGTCGAGGCCAAGACCCTGCTGGGCAGAGATCGGCACGTAGTCGCCCGGCAGGCCCAGTTCGGCTACCAGCTTGTCGCTGAGACCAGCCGCGCTGCCATTCAGCTTGTGACTGGTACCGTCCGCCTGCCACTCCTCCAAAAGGTCGATCTTGTTGAGGGCAACAATGCGTGGCTTGCCGTCCACCTTGAGTTCCTTCAACACCTCTTGCACTGTGCGCGCCTGCTCCTCGGCGTTCGGGTGGGTGATGTCGAGGACGTGAACCAGCACATCGGCCTCGCTGATCTCCTCCAGCGTAGCGCGGAAGGCTGCGACCAGCATGGTGGGCAGCCGTTGGATGAAACCCACCGTGTCGGTCAGCAGCGTTTCGCGGCCTAGCGGCAGGTCAAGCTGGCGAGTAGTAGGGTCGAGGGTAGCGAACAGCTTGTCCTCGGCCAGCACGCTCGCGGCGGTCAGCTTGTTAAGCAGGGTAGATTTGCCAGCGTTGGTGTAACCGACCAGGGCTACCACAGGCAGCCCTTCCTTCTTGCGCCGCTGGCGATAGAGTTCGCGGTGCTTGTGTACCTCGGCGATCTCCACCTTCAGCTTGGCAATGCGACCACCGATCTCGCGGCGGTCAACTTCAAGCTGGGTCTCACCAGGGCCACGCAGGCCCACGCCCATGCCGCCGGTGCCACCACCCGCCCCGCCTGCGCCACCACCCTGGCGAGCAAGGTGTGTCCACATTCGGGTCAGGCGCGGCAGGCGGTACTCCATCTGGGCCAGTTCCACTTGCAGGCGCGCCTCCTGGGTCTGGGCGCGGGCGGCAAAGATGTCCAGGATCAGGGCGGTGCGGTCGATCACCTTCAGGCTGATCCGCTCCTCAATGTTGCGTAGCTGGTTGGGCGAAAGCTCGTCGTCAAAGATAAGCACGTCGGCGTGCAGTTCGTCCTTGAGCAGGTCAACCTCCTCCAACTTGCCCTTGCCGATGAAGGTAGCGGGGTGCGGCTTGTCCAGCTTCTGGTAGATGGTGCCAACCACCTCGACCCCAGCGGTCTCCGCCAGTTGCGCGAGTTCGGCCAGCGAGTCCTCCACTGCCCACTGCCCCTTCGCTCCATACTCCACACCAATCAAGATAGCACGCTCCTGGGCGGCCTGGGTAGCGAAGGGGCGGGCAAGGCGGGGGGTGGCGACGGGGGTAGCTGCGTCGTTGATGAACAGGTTAGCGCGGCTATTGCCGCTAGTTTCAGAGTTTATAGCGATGCTCCTTTGTGGCTGGTGGCTGGTTGGAGCCAGCGTTGAGTATGATGGTATGGCAGGCTGCCTTCGCCTGCCGCTTAACTCAGATAGCGCAATCTCAACACTTTAACACCCTCCACTAAGCGAACGGGCCAGCACGCACTAAGGTGTGATCACCTTGCACGGCCCTTAATTCTACCCCACTATGAGCCAGATAGCCACTTTCTGAAGATGTATCTTAGACGAGTCTAACGTTGCAGGGCCGCCTAATCCATGCCCGTCACCTGCGCGTCACGCGGCTGCTCGACCTGATAGGCGTAGCGCAGTTCGCGCTTGCTGCTGGCGGGCAGCACAAGCTCCCAGCGCAGCAGACCAAGGTCGCTCTGCTCAGTCGGTTGCGGGTCGCTGCTGGTCAGCTTCACCTTGATCGACTCGTGGCGGCTGACTGGTATTTGGTCTTGCACGGTCAGGCGCACCGGGTAGGGCTTGAGGTTCTCCAACTTGATCAGGTAGGCATAACTGCTGCGCCTATTGCTGCCGATAAAGTTGCGCTCAACCTCGCGGCCCGCCAACTCGCGCTCCGTGCGTACCTGGTCATCGGGGCCGAGGAACAGCTTGATCTCCTGACGCGGGGCGGTGTTCTCCAGGTGGCTGTTGCCGACAAACTCGCCGTCGCGGAAGATATTGGCCGGGCCAGCCAGCAGGGTTAGCGGGCTATCGTTGGTCATCGTCGCCCGCAGGTAAGCCAGGCTCGCCAGCCTCGGCACGCTGCTGTAATCCAGCTTGCAGGGGAAGTCGTGGCCGGTAATCATCGTGCGATGAGGCTGGCCGTCGGCTGGCACGTCCAGGGGGCGAGGCAGCTTGAAGGTGACACTCGCGCCACTGCTGTTCACCTCGGCCACGCTCATCTCTGCCTGCATCACCATCTGCTCCTCTTCATCGGCCAGCCCGCCCATAGCTGCGTCGTCCGCACGCTCCATCGAACGTGAGCGTTTTGTCATCGGCGCAGGCGCAGCCATCGGCATCATCATGGCACGGGCTACGGGTGGGCTGTAAATGTCGAGGTAGGTCGGCTCCAACTTTGGTGGCAGGGTACCGAGGCTGGGTCGGGCAGTGGAGAGGGTCAGCGTCACCGCCTGCCAATCCTCGCCCGTGTTCTGGCTGAGGCTAGCCAGATAGTTGAGGGTGAGGGTGCCATCCAACTGCGGCTGGGCGTTGGCTGGCGCACTGCCCTGCTGGGGCGAAGCGATCCGCAAGTCGTAGAGCGGCTGCCAGCTTGCGCCTAGCACCACGTAGGTAAGCTCCACCGTCAGGTCGCCAACCTTGCCCACTTCGAGTGGCACAGTGACAAGTGTGTTTTGGCGCGAACGCGGGTGTTGCCGCTGGTTGATCTGAGCCTGTACTACCTCGCGCAGGCGACCAACCTCACGCAGTTGCAGATCGAGCTTCGTCTGCTCATCCTTTGCCGCCTGGGTCTGCGCGGAGATGAAGTCGAGCAAAGCCTGGGCCTGTTCGATGCTAGCCTTGCCGGTCGCCAGGGCGCGGACGTAGCGGCTGGCGGCTTCCTCTGCCATCTTCTGCAACATGGTTAGCCGCTGCGTCAGGGTGCCAGCCTGCCCTTTGACAGCCGCGATGTGGTCGTCAAATTGCAGTAGCTGCTGTTGCAGGGCGTTGAGGTCGCCGCCTGGCGAGTCGGTGAAATACAAGGTCTTACTGTCCATCCCCAGGATCAGCACCTGGGCGGTGCCAACTCCGCTGACCCGCAGCGAGTCGGTCAGCAGGTTGGCAGGCAGGCCGCCAACGGTCAAATCCTGCGCCCCGGTTTCGGTTAGCTCAAGCTGACCGCGGCGGGTAATCTGCGCCCGGTCGGTGTAGACGGTAACGGCCACAATGGGCGCGCTCAGTTCTGGCATTATTCGTCCCTCCTTTGCGCTATTATAGACGATCTGGGGCAACAGTAAGTTGCACGGCGTTGGCGGCTAGAAGCGTACCTTCTCCAGGCGCAGCAGAGCCTGCTCCACTAGCGCGTCTGGCACGGTGAGCGAGAGGCGGAAGTAGCCCTCCCCGCTCGGCCCAAAGCCACTACCAGGGGTGAAGAACACGCCAGTGCGATCCAGCAGCCCAAAGCTGAAATCCCACGAGTTGTAGCCCTTTGGCACCTTGCCCCAGAGGTAGAGGCTGGCTTTCGGCGACTGCACCTCCAGCCCTAGCTTGCAGAGGGCGGGAACGAGCAGATCGCGCCGCCGCTGGTAGATCGCGTTGCGGGCGGGCATCCAACTCTGATCCCCCTCCAGGGCGGCGATGGCCGTGGTCTGCACCGCATTAAAGATACCGCTGTCAATATTGCTCTTAACCCGGCCCAGAGCCTCAATCATCCGCTCGTTGCCCACCACCATACCGATGCGCGCCCCAGCCAGGCTGTACGCCTTGCTCAACGAATTGAACTCAACCGCCACTTCTTTCGCCCCCGGTATCTGCAAGATGCTCGGTGGGCAGTAGTCGTCGTAGTAGATTTCAGAGTAGGCGTTGTCGAAGCAGAGGCCAATATCGTGCTTGCGGGCGAAGGCAACCACCTGCTCAAGATAGTTCATGTCGCAAGTTGCCCCGGTGGGGTTGTTGGGGTAGTTGAGCCACATGATCACCGCCTTCTCTGCGATGTGGGCCGGGATCGCGTCGAGGTCGGGCAGGAAGCCATTCTTCTCTAGCAGCGGCATCATATAGGGTACGCCGTCGGCTAGCAGGGTACCAAACTGGTAGGCCGGATAGCCGGGGTCGGGAACGAGCGCGATCTCGCCGGGGTCGAGCATAGCAACGGCCATGTGGGCGATCCCCTCCTTCGAGCCGATCAGCGGCAACACCTCGCGGTCACGGTCGAGAGTCACCCCGAAGCGACGGCGGTACCAGTCGCTGATCGCCTGGCGCATCTTCGGCATCCCGAAGTAGTTGGGGTAACGCATCTGGTCGTGGTGGTGGATCGCCTCGCACATAGTATCGAGCAGGTTGGCGGGAGTGGGTACATCGGGGTCGCCCATGCCAAAGTCCAGCACATCCATGCCCTCGGCACGCTTGGCGGCGAGACGCTTGTTGACTTCGACAAAGAGGTAGGGGGGCAGGTTGCTCAGGCGGGTAGCAAACTTCAAAGCAGGACTCCTTTTCTGCGTGTTCGCGCAGCCACAGGGGTTCTACTCAAGCAGATCAAGCAGAAGGGGTGGGGAGTAGAGCATGAGAAAGGAGAGGCTAACCCACAAGAGCGGACACTCGTCCGCGATCCTGGCTTACGTTCTACCCCATTGTAGACGTGCAGCAGCGCGACTTATCTGGTGATGGCGGCATTGCCACCCGTTTCGTTCATTATAGTAAGGTTGAGGGGCAAGTGTCAAGCAGAAAGGGGACAGGCGTATAGCTCGTCCTCGTAGCAGGTCGTTAAACCTAAATTGTAGCCAAGCCGCCCTGTCCTTGCTGTGGTCAACTTAATCTACACCGCTAGCGTCTCCTGCATCTGCTTGACCACGCGCAGAGCCTCGCTGACGTGCAACCCAGCGTTGCTCATCGAGTTGAAGATGTGGCGCACAACCCCCTGTGGGTCGATCACGTAGGTAACGCGCCCAGGTAGCAGACCGAGAGCCTTCGGTACCCCGTACTGCTTACGCAATGCGCCGCCCTTGTCGGTGAGCAGGGTGAAGGGCAGGCGGTTCTTGGCTGCGAAGCCCTCATGCGACTGCTCGCTATCGGAGCTAACCCCGATCACCTCAGCCCCTGCCTGCTGAAACACCTCGTAGCTGTCGCGGAAGCTGCAAGCCTCAGCGGTGCAGACGGCAGAGTTGTCCTTCGGGTAGAAGTAGAGGACTACAATCTTGCCCTGGTAGTCGCTCAGCCGCACCTGCTTGCCGCCGCTGGTTGGGAGGCTGAAGTCGGGAGCGGGGTCGCCAACGTTTACACTCGCCATTGCTGTTCCCCTTTACTCACTCGGTTTGCCAAATAGTTGCTAAAGCCTGTGTAGTGATTATACCAAATCACACCTACGGGGTTGGTCAAGCGGGACTGCTGTGCATCGTCGCAGTGGGGCGCGGACAGCGTTGGGGTGCAGGTTCGTTCATAGAGCCGCACTCAGGCGGAAGCTAGGGCGCACACCGCCCACCACTTCGCCGCGATTGTTCTTGATCAGCACCGCATACTTCTCGCGCAACTCCACCCAGGTCGGCTCGTCGAGGGTTCGTAGCTGGCGCAGCAGTTCGATGGTGATCTGGTCACGGGCGCGGTAGTTGCCTTCGCTATCGGTCACTTTGTCGCCGTCGGCCACCTTAACCGCCAGACCCACACCGCCGCCAGGCAGTAGCCCCGCCTCCGCAGCGACCGGCAGCAGGCCGAGGCAGTGGAGACCCTCCGCCCCAATCTTGCTGACCATCGCCCGCGAACCCTCCTTGCCAGGCTGACCAACCTTCATCAGGTCGGTGTCCAGGCGGTAGGGTCGGCTGAGGCCGCCAACCATCTCGCTATGCGCCCGCATCGCCGCCACTACCGTGCTGACCGCCTGCTGACGGCCAGGGCTAAAGTCAGCGCGTTGGGGCTGGGCCAGGCGGGCGAAACCCCAGGCCATGTGGTAGAGAGGCAAGGCGAAGGTGGCAGCGGTGCAGCCGTCCACCCCCACCACAAGCTGCTCTGGTCGCAGGCCACAGACTTCAGCTACCACCTGCTGCATCATTTGCTGCACAGGATGGCTAGGGCGATAGTAACCCTCTGGTGACCAGCCGTGGTGCAAGGCAAGGGCCAGCATCCCCGCGTGCTTGCCAGAGCAGTTGCAGTGCAGCACAGTTGGCTGCTGCCCTTGTTCGCGTAGACGGCGCACGACCTCTTTGCTGAAGGGCTGGTGGATGCCACACTTGAGGTAGTCCGCACTGAGGCCGATCTTGTCCAGGATGCTCTGCACCGCCGCCACATGGATGTCCTCCCCGCTGTGCGAAGCACAAATCACGGCCAACTCCTGGCTAGTAAAGCCGTACCGCTCAAACGCGCCACTCTCCACCAGCGGCAAGGCCTGGAACGGCTTGGCCGCCGAGCGCAGGTAGGTGACGAGCATCGGGTCGCCCAGCGCGTAGAGCAAGCGACCATCGGTGCCGACTACGGCCAGGCTGCCGAGGTGGACGCTCTCCACTAGTTCGCCGCGGGTAACATCAAGTAGCGGGACAGTATGGGCAGTGGGCAGGTAGCTCCACTGGAGTTCGGTCTGGGGGCCAGCCTCGTTGCTGGCGGTCATCGGTGCGGTCAAAGCGACTACTCCTTCGGCTGCGGGGGTTCTTGTCTCGGCTGCTGAACGGTGGTACAATCCTATTATAGCACAGGGGCCGAGCAGCTATCTCGCAACATCCAGGCCAACGGCTAGCGCGCAGAACGGGTGAGTGGGGCTTGAAGTTGGTGGCGAAAAAGCTGAAACATTGACCGCCAGTCCACTGTCACAAGAGGCAGAAGCGCAAACAGAGTTATGGTCGCCTAAAGCGGCCCAGCATTGAAAGGATTACAGACGTGCAGCAGAAACGCCTTTACCGCAGTATGAACAACCGGGCTGTCGCCGGGGTCGCTGCCGGTCTCGCCGACTACTTGAACATCGATCCCACCCTGGTGCGGATCGGCTTTGTGCTGCTCGGCCTGATGACCGCAGTTGTGCCAGTGTTCCTCATCTACCTGGTGCTGGCTGTGATGATGCCGCAGGGTTACACCAGCGGCCCCTCCCAACAGCCCCAGCAGCCTTACCAGCAGCAGCCCCAGCAGCCTTACCAGCAGCAGCCCCAGCAGCCTTACCAGCAGCAGCCTGAGATGGGCCAGCAGATGGGCAGCGTCTTCAGCGAAGTTGGTCGCCGCCTGAGCGAAGCCTTCAGCGACATTGCCAACTCACTGCGCGGCCAGGGCAACCAGAACCATCCACCGCAACAGCCCCAGCAGCCGCCCGTACAACAGGCTGGCTACCGCGCCCCGCAGAGTAACTATACTGGCAATCCGCAACTAACCAATATGGGCCAGGGTGGGCAGAACAACCTGCCCCCCGCTCCCGCCCCCTATATGCAGCCGGGCTACCAGGGCAACCCCAACCTGACCAGCATGGGCGGCAGCAGCGGCCCCGCCAATACCCCCAACCCCATGCCGAATGGCACCCCTGGCAACGGTGGCGGCTATAATAATGGCGGCGGCAACCAGATGAACAGCGCGACCATGCCCCACGCTGGCAGCAATATGCTCGGCAACATCCTGATGGTGATCGCCCTGCTGATTTTCGTCCCTCTCGCCTTCGGCCTGGGCGCGGGCCTGTTCCACTTCTTCAGCCACCTGATCTTCGGGCGTGGGCTGATCGGCCTAGTCATCCTCGGCCTGATCGTTTGGGCCATCGCGGGCAATATGCGCCGTCGCTAAGCCAGCAGCAACCAGCCAGCAGCCTCCCCCCTCAGGGTGGGGGCTGCTTTTTTGTTAGCTGGCCCCCTTGACAAGCCACCTACGCAAGGCATATGATCGCGCCAGGAGGGTGGAGATGAACCGCACCGACCGTCTGCTGGCGATAGTGCTTGAGTTGCAGGGCAAGCAGCAGCAACGTGCCGAAGACCTTGCCAGTACCTTTGAGGTGAGCAGGCGCACTATCTACCGCGACGTGCTGGCCCTCTGCGAGGCGGGCGTGCCAGTGGTCAGCACGCCAGGGCGAGGCTACAACCTGGTGGATGGCTACTTCCTGCCGCCTCTCAGCTTCGACAGCCAGGAGGCGATCATGCTGCTGCTGGGCAGCCAGGTGATGGCCCAGAGCTTCGACGACGAATACCGCCGCGTGGCCGAGGCTGCCGGGCGCAAGATAGCGGGCGTGCTGCCGCCAGCCTTGCGCACCGAGGTAGAGCAACTGCGCAAGAGCATCCAGTTTGTGGTCAACGACGGTAGCGGTAGCACCAGCAGCCTGCTGCCCAGGCTGCGCCAGGCCGTGCTGGAACGCCGCCGCGTGCGCTTTCGCTACTTCACCCGCTTGAGCGGTGGCGAGGAGAGTGAGCGCGAGGTCGACCCCTACACCCTGATCCACATGGCAGGGGCGTGGTACCTGATCGCCTACTGCCACTTGCGCCTCGGCATCCGCCACTTTCGCCTGGAACGGATCGAGGAGCTACGGCTGCTCAACAAGCGGTTCAACCCTCCCCCTGAGCGACCAGCCTACCGCGAGGATCGCCAGCAGCGTGGCGTAACCGTGCGTGTCCTCTTTACACCACAGGTGGCTCGCTGGGTGTTGGAGGAGCGTTACTTCTACGTGACCGCCAGCGAGATGAGTGGGGCGGGTCTGCTCGTCACCATGCGGGTGCGGCACGAGGACGAGGTGCTGCGCTGGCTGCTCGGCTGGGGTACAAGTGTGCGCGTGCTGGAGCCGCCGTCGCTGCAAAAGCTGCTGTCAGAGGAAGCAAGGCGAGTTTTGCAGAGTTACGAAGTTGGCAATCCGCTACTGACATAGGGTTGTCACACGCGTGGGTTAGAATAAGGGGGTCGAGTTAACCAACCCATCGCAAGGAGCTAACCTGTGAATTATCGTGTGGGCATTGTCACGCTGTTCGTCCGCGATTTGGCTGCCGCCAGAGAGTTCTACGTCACCAAACTGGGTTTCCAGGTGGTTGAGCAAGCAAGTACCGACGACTTCATCACCCTGGCAACCGCCGACCGCTGCCTGATCGGCTTGCAGCAGCAGGCGGCCCCCAACCGCAGCATCCCCGGTCGCCTGCCCGACAGCCTGAGCGAGGACGAGCTAGTTGGCACCCCTGGCAGCGTCGAGCTTGGCCTGGAAGTTGAGGATGTAGACGCAGTGTGGCAGGCGTGGCAGGTGGCAGGCGTGAACCTGACCAGCCAGCCAGCCGATCTCTCCTTTGGGCGGGGCTTTGATGCCCGCGACCCCGACGGCCACAGTCTGGAACTCTACAAGTTTGATCGCTGAAAGGAATGGAGATGAATGAGATCAGCCAGCGGGCAGAGCAGTTTCTTGAGCGGCACGGGCGCGCTATCGACCGCGCTCGCTTCGCCTACCACTTTGCGGCAGGTAGCCTTGAGCAGCTAGCCAGCGCACTAGCCCCCTATCAAAACGAAGATGGTGGTTGGCATGGGCTGGAAGTGGATATCGAGACCCCAGCCAGCAACCCCTTTGCCACCGAACTGGCTCTCAGCATCTGCTTGCAAGCCAAGCTGCCCCGTGACCACGAGCTATTGCAACGCACCGTCAGCTACCTGGAAGCAAACCAGCAGGCAGACGGCGGCTGGCAGTTCGCGCCAGCGGTCTACCAACACGAACTTGCCCCCTGGTTTGCGCACTGGCAGTTCCCCAATCTCAACCCCAGCTGCACCACTGCGGGGCTGCTCAGGCAACTGGGCCTCGGCTCAGAAGCCTTGCACGCGAAGGTGGAAGCTCTATTCCAGCAACTAGCCAACCCACTCGATCTGGCAGGCGAAGACTTCTATCTGGCCCGCCCCTACGCCTACTACTTCATCACCGACTGGCAACACCCCCAGCGCGACTTCTACCGGGCTGGAGTGTACTGGTGGCTGCTGCGCCAGCACCTGGCTGGCAAGCTCGATGGCGAACACTTCTTTGCCTACATGAATACGCCCGAACACTATGCCGCAAGGATGATGCCAGCTAGCGTAATTGGCGAACACCTGGATCAGCTAGTAGCAGAGCAGGCAGAGGACGGTGGCTGGCCTAGCCCCTATAACCAGGCCTGGCGACCCTGGACAACTACACAGAACTTGCTCACCCTCAAGGCGTTTGGCAGGATTTGAGCAGTCGTTGTGCTTGATAGACCTGAAAGAGGACACTATGTACAGCGAACAGGGCAGCCTTAACCCCCTTGCACCCTACGACTTTGCGCAGTCTATGGAGTTCCTCAGCCGCTTCAGCCCAATGCGCGAGGAGCAGGTGATCACCAGCACCAAGCTGGTCAAGGCAGTGATGGTCGCAGGGCAGCCTGTCCTTTTCCGCCTGACCGACGCGGGCAGCATCTGGCAGCCAGCGATTGGCTACGAACTATTCACCGACGAGCCGCTGGGCGCGGCAATGGTGGCGGCGGCTGTAGATCGCATCCGCTTCTTCCTCAGCCTGGACGACGACCTCAACCCTTTCTACAAGATCGGCGAGCAGGACGCACCGTTTGCGCCGCTGATCCAGAAGCTATACGGCTACCACCAGGTCAAGTTCCTCACTCCCTTCGAGAACGCGGCCTGGGCGATCCTCACCCAACGCAGCCATGCCCCCGTCGCCAACAAGAAGAAGCAGCAAATCATGGCCGAACTGGGTGGCAAGATCGAGTTTCATGGGCGCAGCTTCGTCACCTTCCCAGAGGCGGGGCGGCTGGCGGCGGTCAACGTCGGCGACCTGGCTGCCCTGATTGCCCACGCGCAGAAGGCCGAGTACATCTCTGCGGCTGCCCTCGCCTTCAAGGACGTGAACGAGCAGTGGTTGCGCGGGGGCGACTACGACGAGGTAGAGGGCTGGCTGCGGGCGATCAAGGGCATCGGCGACTGGTCGGCCTCCTTCATCCTGCTACGTGGCCTGGGCCGTATGGAACGCACCCCCGTCGTCGAGAACCGTTTCATCGAAGCGGCAGCCCACCGCTACGCCCCCAACGGTGGCACCCTGGATCGCGATCAGGTGGCCTGGTTGGCGCGACGCTACGGCGACTACCAGGGCTACTGGGCGCACTACATCCGTGCAGCAGCCGACGATATGCCCCCCCACCGCAAGCGCGCCGCCAGCCTCACCGCCTTGTTCGACAACGAGCAAGCAGCGCAAGATGTGCTATAATACTGCGCTAGAAAGGTTAGCGCAGGAGGCGTGTTTGCCAAACAGAAGCAGATGGTGGCTGGGGCTGGGCCTGCTGGTCTACGGCAGCGTTGGTGCAATGGTAGAGTTGCGCCTGCTGCCCCTGCTGCTAAAGGCAGGCGCACTCTGGCTTGGTGGCAACCCCGCCAGCCCCCACGCCAACCTACCCTTGTTCGCTCCCTTCGAGTTTCACTACGATGCCCGCCCCTGGCTGCCCTGGCTAGCCCTGTTGCTCGCTTTCTGGAGCCTGGACGGTGCAGTAGGAGGGGCTGGTAGGGGTGATCAGCTAGTAGCTGAGGAGGGCAGCTTGGCAACCGCCGCTGTCAGCAGCCCCGCCCGCAAGCGGTGGATCGTGACGCTGGTTGTCATCTTGCTGATCGTCGGGCTGGGCGCGTATACGCGGCTGAACGTGTTGTTGCCGCAGAGTGCTGGGCTGATCGAGTACCCCTACGACGACGAGGGGGTTTACGCCGAGGCTTCCCAGTTGTCGCTGCAAGGGATCATCCCCTACCGGGACTACTTCTTTGCCCACCCACCCCTGGCCGCCTTCGTCTACGCCCCCGCCTTCGCCTACCACTTCACCGCCTGGGGCAGCCCCACCAGCTTCGTGCTGGGCCGCTACCTGAGCGTGATCTACAGCCTGATCACCGGCCTCATCCTGCTGGCCCTGGCCGCACAGGTCAGTGGTCGCTGGTGGGTGGGGGCAGGGGCGGCGGCGGTTTGGATGCTAGACGGCCAGATCACCGAGATCAACCGCAAGATCATGCTCGATCAGCCGATGGTGCTACTCTCTGCTGGGGCGTTGCTGCTCTACCTGCTGGCAATGCAGAGTGTGCGCCGTCCGCGCCTGCTGTTCTTCCTGGCCGGGGTGGTGGTGGGCATGGCCGCCCTGACCAAGATTGCAGGGCTGGCGGCGGCTCTTGCGCTGTTCAGCCAGGCAGCGATCACCTGGATCGGCAACCGCAATCCTCCCCCCGCCCCCCCCCACATGGGGAGCGGGAGCCGAATGGGGTGGCTGACAGCGGGGTTCACAACCATGGTAGTGCTGATCGTTGGGCCGTTCCTGCTGCTTGCGCCAGGCCAGATCGTGCGCGAGGTGTTCTTCTTTCAACTGCTGCGGCCTGGCGACGGCACCGACGCGGTAGGCCAGCGCATGACCCTGATCACTGGCGGCCAACTGCCCGATGGCACCCTCAGCCCCTTGCTCAACCAGAACCCACTGACCCTGATCCTGGCGACGCTGGGGGTGCTGGCTTTGGCGCGGCACGTGTTGCGCGGCGGGCGGCTAGGCGGCTGGGCGGTGGTTTTGCTCTGGAACGTCTGCAACTTCGCCCTGTTCACCTACAGCCGCTCGTTCTATACTCATTACTACATCCAGATCGCCGCACCACTCTGCCTCTTGGCGGGAGCTAGCCTACTCTGGTTCGACGGCTTTGACCGCCTGTGGACAAGCTGGCGGGCAGCCGGTAGCCGTGTATCATTTGTAGCGGGTGGCATAGTTGTTGCGATTGTGCTATTTGCAACCCCCCTGCTGCTTGCCCAATGGCGAACGATGACGCAGGCGCGGCCAGACGCAGTGTTCGAGGTGGTGGGCCGCTATGTGGACAACGCGGTGCCGCCGGGTACTGCCGCCCTCACTCTAGATGTTCAGTTCAACTTCATGGCCGCCCGCCCGCCCAGCTATCGGCCAGAGAGCGGCTACCTGGTGGACAGCTACGGCCACATGATCTATCTAGGCCTCGATCTCGCTGGGCGCAGCCTGAGCGACCTGCTGGCGGGTGTGCTGCACGACCCGCGCACTAGCGACCCCTACCCAATCATGTGGCGCGACCAACCCCAACGTGACTACCTGGCCCGCCTGGGCGACAGCCAAATCGTCGTCCTCCACGATGTTGGTGAGGGCCGCCTGCGCGCGGACACGCGGGCGCAGGTAGAGGCAGCGGGCAAGCTGGTTTCGCCACCCTCGAAAAAGTACGCGATCTACCGTATCAGTGCTAGATAAGTAAGGAGCAACGTAGTTGATTGTAGAGATGGAACAGCCGATCACCAGCGGCATAGTGCTACCCCCTGGTGCTGTGATGCCCGACTACTTTGGTGGCGGCACCAACAATCTGACCCAAAGCATCATGCGCCACTTTGGGGCAGCCAACCAGGACGAGCCGGGCTTGCGCCCTGACCTGCTACCGCCCGCCCTGCTTGAAGGGGTGCAGACGATCATCCTGCTGATCGTGGACGGTCTCGGCTACCTGCAACTACGCGAACAGATGGCGGCAGGCAACGTGCCGCAGTTGGCGGCGGCGGTGGAGCGGGGCAACCTCGCGGCGATCACCACCACCGCTCCTTCGATGACTGCCTGCGCCCTTACCACCTTGCACACCGGCGCAACCCCCGCCCAGCACGGTATGCTTGGCTGGAACCTCTACCTGCCAGAAGGCGATCAAGTCTTCGATATGCTCAAGTATGCCCCAGCAGACCGCAGCAAGACGGAGCTACCGATCCTACCTACCCTCTTTACCGCAGTGCCAACCGTGTACGAGCGGTTGCGGGCAGTGGGGGTCAGCGTCAGCATGGTCAACAACTACATCTTCCAGGGTACAGGCTTCAGCGGTGTACTCTACGCCGGGGTAGAAGACCACTACATCACCTACGCCTACGCCTCTGATCTCTGCGTGAACCTGCGGCGGGCGGTAGAACAGGCTCAGGGGCCGACGATGATCACCAGCTATTGGCCTGCCTTCGACACCGTTTCGCACGGCTATGGCAGCCGCAGCGCACAAGCCGCCGCCGAGATCGCCGCCTTCGACTTCCAGCTTGGCCGCGAACTGCTGGCTGCCGTGCGGCGGCCCGACACCCTGCTGATCCTCACCGCAGATCATGGACAGATCGACTTGAGCAAGGAACACACGATCAAGATCAACGGGGCTGCCTGGCTTGACCTGCTGCACACCCAGCCAGCGGGCGACCGCCGCACCCTCTACCTGCACGCGAAGAAAGGCTGCCGCGACGAACTGATTAGCGAACTACACCAGCATTACGGCGCATTTAGTACGATCCTCAGCCGCGAACAGTTCATCGCCAGCGGCCTCCTTGGTGGCACGCCCAGCCCCGCCCACATCGAGCGCGTTGGTGATGTGGTGGTGCTGATGCACGATAATTGGGAGTTGCGCTTCGACTATAACGACGAGCAACGCAAAACTAACTTCGTGGGGATGCACGGCGGTCTCAGCCCCAGCGAGATGTACTCTACCTGTCTGGCAGTGCGCCTGTGAAGGGAGCGATCATGCAGATCGAGGCGGCGATCTTCGACATGGATGGGCTGATGATCGACAGTGAGCCACTGCAATGGCAGGCGGTCAATGCCACCCTCGCGCCCTATGGTCTGGCGTTGGATGAGGCTACGTGGGTGCAGTGGGTGGGGCGGCGGGCCAGCGACAGCTTCGCTGCACTGAAGGCCACTCACCCTACCTTGCCCGATGTAGCCGAACTGCTGGAGCGCAAGAACGCAGAATACCGCCAACGCATCCCCCTCGTTCCTGCCATGCCAGGGCTGCAATATGCAATCGAGCATTGTCGGGCAGCGGGTCTGAAGCTAGCCCTCGCTTCCTCATCGGTGCGCAGCGACATCGATCTGGTGCTGACGACGCTAGGTCTGAGCGGCGTGTTCGCGGTGGTTGTCTCTGGCGAAGATGTGGTTCGCAGCAAGCCCGACCCTGCCATCTTCCTGTTGGCTGCCGAGCGGCTGGCGGTGCTAGCCAGCCGCTGCCTGGTGTTCGAGGACACCAACTATGGGCTGACGGCAGCGAAGGCGGCGGGGATGTACGCCATCGCGGTACCCGGCTACTTCACCCAGCAACAGGACTTTAGCCAGGCAGATCGCATCCTGAGCAGCCTTGCCGACTTCGATCTGGGGCGGCTGGGCTAGCGGGCGTACTGGGGCAGCTAGCAGAGCAGCAAAGCCTTGTGCTACTAGTAGGGCTGTTGCCAAATCTGGCAAATTGTGCTAATCTGGACATAACATTTAGTTGGTCGCATAGACGAGGGGAAGTGGTATGAGCAGCGAAGATATTTACAGCTACATAGAAGAAAACATTGACCGCTATGTGGCCCTACTAGAGCGGCTCTGCCTGGTGCCGCCGGTGCCAAGTGGCGGCCTCGCCCTGCTGGCCCCGATCATCGAGGAGGCAATCCGCTGCGGGATGCATACGACCCTCTACCCGGCGGGCAAGGGACTGCCCCTGCTCTACGCTGCTATCTCGCCACCAGCAGAGTCAGTCGCCCCCACCCAGATCAACGGTAGGCTGAACGGCACTACCCTGGAGTCGCTCGGCTTTGAGCGCGCCCTGGCAGTGGTGGGGGAGAAGCCAACCCTGCTCCTCTACCATGAATGCGACCTGGAGTCGCCCGCGCCGCCAAAGCTGGATGAGGGACTGGTGGCTGCCGCCTTCGCCGACCGCGCTAGCCTCGCTGCTCGCCTCGCTGCAATCGATGCGATCACCAACGTGCGTGGCGGTCTGCCAGTGCAGATCAAGCTGCTGGTAGACGCAAGTGGCGTGGCCGAGAGTGCCGACGCGCCCGGTGAACCGGCCCTGGTCTCCTTCGTCGAACGCTATGCTGATGGGCTAGCTGCGGATGCTTGCCTGTGGGATGTGGGCAAGCTAGGGCTGCTGGGTGGCCGCACCTACGCGGGTGAACCTGTTGTCTATTGTGGAGTGAAGGGCCGCCTGGCAGTAGAATTGGCGGCAGAGGGGGCCAACCAGGATGCGCCTGCTGCACTCGCCACCAGCGTGCCGAACCCAGCCTGGCGACTGATCTGGGCCTTGAACTCGATCAAGAACGACTCGGAGGAGATACTGATCGACGGCTTCTACGACGACATGAACCCACCCAGCAGTGAGCAGAACAAGGTGCTACGCCAGTGGATCAAGCAGAACGCCGCGGCAGTGCAGGCTAGCGACGAGGCCACGCTCAAGAAGCTGGGGATCAGCAGCTACCTGCTCGGCCTCAGCGGCTTCCAACTGCGCCTGACCGACTACTATTCGCCCTCAATCAGCGTGACCACCCTAGAAGTGGAGGGTAGTGGTATCCCCTGTCGGGCGCAGGCGCGCATCGAGTTCGGCCTGGTACCAGACCAGACTCCCAGCGCAATCCTGGCTGCCCTACGCGAACACCTCAGCAGCGGCAACTTCGCTGACATTACCGTGCGCCCACGTGGTGTCGCCCTGCGCCCAGCCACCACCGACTTGAGCCACCCCTTTACTGCCCTGGTAACGAAGGTCACAGCGGAGGCTTACGGCGAAGCGGCCACCGCCATCCCAGTCGCTCCGATCAGCGGGCCGATCTCGCCACTGGTAGAGAAGCTAGCCCTGCCCGCCATCGGTATCGGCATTGGGCCACAACCCCTGCTGCGCCGCAGTGCCGCCAGTGTTCCCCTCAGCCGCAGCGACTTTGTGGCTGCGATCAAGCAGGTGGCGGGGATTATGGACGAGGTTGGCAAGTTGGGCAGTGCTGCCAGTTGGGGGGCGCAGGCTCGCCAGAAGCTGGTCAATAGCAGCGGCTCAGTCTGGCAGGAGGTGAAGATCGCCGCCATCCCAGTCACGCCAACCGCGATTGACATGGACAACATCGAGGGGATGCCCGACTTTAGCGACGAGGAGATTCGGGCCGTGATGGGCGGTGACGACTCCGCGCCAGCCGCACGGGTGCCAGCAGCCCCCGACCGCCAGCCACGAGCCGCTGCGATCACCCAGACGATCAGTATCCCTGCTCCGCCGCCCACTCCAGCAGCCAGCAACGGCAGCCATGCGGTCGAGGCGGTGGACGAAGCGGTAGCAGCCCTGATCGCCGCTAGTGGTGAGCAACCGAAGCCAGCCCCCAGGCGTGGTGGTCGCAAGACGGGGCCGCTGAACAGCGAGTAGCAGCCAGGCCGTAAGCCCCAGCCCAAGGGCTAGCGACTTGCAGTTTGGGTGTTGCTGGATTGGGGGCTAGAACTTGAAGCTGGCTGCCCGATTGGGGTGCATTGCCAGCCACTCGCGGGCCTGTGCTGCGTCCCTGAAAATCGGGGTAAAGGTGCGCGTCCAGGTTACGCTGAGCTGCTCGCCTTCCTGCGGGCCAGTGACGAAGTAGCGGTTGCCAGGATAGTCCTCATGGCCGCCTACCGAGCCGTTGCCCGTCTCGCGCCAGGGGTCCAGAACGAAGATTTTGGCGACGGCACCGCCTGCGTCACTGCTGTAGCCAGCCAGCGCAACGTCGTGTGCGCCATACTGAACTACTGCCAGGAAGCGGCGCGGGTTTATGTTCAGCACCGCCGGGGCGTTGAGCTTGACCAGGTTAGCCAACTCTGCCGGGGTGCCATCGCTCAAGTTAGCCGCCACGTAGCCGTCCTCAAGCGCAAGGCGGGCGTTCTCCCCCTCCCATGTCCCCCGCATGAAGGGAACCTTACGCATCCGCTGGTAGAGGCTGGTGGCCGCCTGCAAGGTCGCCCGCTGGGGTGCAAAGACCGAGAGGGCGATGCTGGTACTAAACGCGCCGCAGCCCATGTCGTTGTAGGCTTCCTGCTCGTGGTCGCCAACTGTCACCTTCGCAGCGTGATCCAACTGCCAGAGGTGGGTAGGCAGCGGGTTGAGCGTGTAAACCTGCTCGCCAGGGTCAGCCATCTAGCCCTCCCCCTCGTTACTACCATTCTCCAACCGATCTTTTGCCAGCCAGAGGGCGTTGATGAAAGTGTCAACATCCTCAAGCCGCTTAGGGCGGTAGCCACTGATGCTGACGCTGATCAGTGGGCGGCCATGCACGGAGATGAACAAGCTGCGACCAAGCCAAAGGAAGTAGGAGACGATGAAGAAGACACCGACGGCGGCAAACCCCACCAGGATAGCCAGGAAGGGCAAGGGCAGCACCGCCTGGAAGAAGCCGCGCACCCCCTGAAGCAGGTCGAGCAGCGCACTGCCTGTAAGGTCGCCCTGCCGCTCAAAGAAGACGAGACCGCCAAAGAACGCGCTGAGGATGGTCAGGGCAAGACCAAGAGCGAAGATCGCCCCGTTCAACCTATCGTAAGCCGCCCCCACTCCGTCAACGTCGCGCAGCGAGGTAGTACGCAGCAGGTTTGGGGCGTAGAGCAGCACGCGCTTGTTGGTCAGGTAGATAGCACCTAGCTGGTGGACTACGCTTTCGCTGGGCAGCAATTCGATCCGCCCCTGCACTGTCGGCTGCCCCTCGGCTTCCGCAGTCAACGGGGGTGCGTCCGCGCTAGGTGCGCTGTAGCGGGCGGTACGCACTGGCAAGCTGGTGTTGACTGCCCCACTGTTCAGGGCGTTGGTCAGGCTGGTTTCGCTGTCACCATCGTATAGAGAGGCAGCGGGTTCGCTGGTGTGGTCGGGGACGTGCGGGCGGGTCGCGTCGGCCTCGTCGCGCTGCGGGTTGGTTCCAAGCATCGGCTAATCAGACTCCTGTGGTGGCCTGCGGTTTAGGTTGAGCGGCCTAATTATACCACCATTGTTGCGGATAGGGCAAACTGGGGTGCAACGGTAAGAGTTCATGGTTGCAGCAGGCATCTGCCCGCGAGTTGGCCCAGCAGATGGTACGGATTGTGCGGGCGAGCAAGTGCTAGCAAAGTAGGAGAGGTCTCTGGACGCAAACTGTTTGCCTAATGCTTCACGTTCTGATACAATGATCCACGCATGGTGGGAACTTTGTAGCCGCCACAAGCGTTTAGTAAGACAAGTCTGGTTTGGAGCAGAGCGTAGTGTGGAGCAGGAGTAAGATTACGGTATGCGTAGCTGGATTGGTGGCTGTCGTGCTACTAACCAGCTTCGTTGCGCCCGCCGCTAGC
>Ga0209724_1000654_pt1 | contig 32882 bp, 30 predicted proteins | sample grotaG_FD_184143 | JGI IMG/M metagenome (GOLD analysis project Ga0209724, IMG submission 184143) | Glacier valley bacterial and archeal communities from Borup Fiord, Nunavut, Canada, to study Microbial Dark Matter (Phase II) -... | ecosystem: Environmental > Aquatic > Freshwater > Ice > Glacier ... | reverse complement strand
ACCGGCTGCTGCACGCCGCGGGCATCCCGTCAGACGTGTTCATCCTCGTGCTTGGTGCAGGAGACGTGGGTGCGGCGCTGCTCGCGCAAGACGTCGACGGCGTGTTCTTCACGGGCTCCGTCGCCACCGGGCAGAAGATCGCTGCCGCGATGGGTGCGCGCTTCGTGCGCCTGCAGCTCGAGCTCGGCGGGAAGGATCCGACCTACGTGGCCGACGACGCCGACCCGAAGATCGCCGCAGAATCGCTCGCCGACGGCGCCATGTACAACACCGGCCAGAGCTGCTGCTCGGTCGAGCGCATCTACGTGCACGAGCAGATCCACGACGCGTTCGTCGAGCACTTCCTGAAGACCGTGGCCTCGTTCAAGGTCGGCGACCCGATGGTCGAAGGCACCTATATCGGCCCGATCACGCGCGCGCCGCAGCTCGCCGTGCTCGAGGCCCAGGTGAGCGACGCGGTCGACAAGGGCGCCCAGTTGCGCGCCGGCGGCAAGCGGATCGAGCGCGCCGGCAGCTGGTTCGAACCGACGGTCTTCACGCACGTCGACCACACCATGGCGCTGATGAACGACGAGAGCTTCGGTCCGATCATCGGCATCCAGAAGGTGAGCGGTGACGACGAGGCGCTCGCGCTGATGAACGACACGCGCTACGGCCTCACGGCGGGCATGTTCACGAAGAGCGAAGAGCGCGCGGCGAAGCTGCTTTCTCTTGTGCATGCCGGCAGCGTCTACTGGAACTGCTGCGACCGCGTGAGCCCGCGTCTGCCGTGGTCGGGCCACGGCGAATCGGGCGTGGGCGTCACGCTGTCGACGTACGGCATCCAGGCCTTCACCCGGCCGCGCGCCTGGCACCTGCGCCGGCCGTGAAGAGCCCGGGCGCCGCACGGGCAGCGGCGCAGCAGCGACTGGCGCTGTTCGACCTCGACGGCACGCTGCTCGAGGGCGACACCGACCAACTGTGGTGCGCCTTTCTCATCGACGAAGGCGTGCTCGAACGCGCGGCCTTCGAAGCCGCCAACGCCGACGTCTCCGCGCGTTACGCCGCAGGCGAGATCGAACCGGCCGAGTTTTGCGCGTTCTATGCGGCCACCCTGGCTGGCCGCGCGGCCGAGCAGTGGGCGCCGCTGCGCGAACGTTTCGTTGCGGCATCGGTCGCGCCGCGCATAGGCGCGGCAGCGCGCGCGCTGGTGAAGCACCGTCACTCGGCGGGCGACGAACTCGTGCTCACCACGGCCACCAGCCGTTTTCTCGCCGAGCCGATCGCGGCGCTGCTGGGCATCGGGCATGTGGTCGCGAGTGAGCTCGAGGTCGACGCTGCGGGCGCCTTCACCGGGCGCAATCAGGGCGTGCTGAACATGCGCGTGGGCAAGGTCGAGCGCATCGGTGCGTGGCTCGCGACGCGCGGCGAGTCGATCGGCCGGCTCGACGAGGCGGTGTTCTACAGCGATTCGATCAACGACCTGCCGCTGCTCGCCGCGGTGGGGCGCGCGATCGTCGTGGATCCCGACGAGCGGCTGGCCGATGCCGCCGCCGTTCGTGGCTGGCCGACGCTGCGTCTGGCCGGCCGCACAGTGCCCGACGAAAGCTAGCGAGAGGCTACGCCGAGCGAGACCTCGCCCACCGGTATGGGGCTCAGGGCTGCGGCTTGCGATGGCCGCGTCGGCGCGGCCGCGGTCCCGCGCAGCTCGGCGGCCTCGGCGGTGATGACGACACGCTGGTCGTCGAGGCGGCGCGTTTCGTCGCGCGAGACCGTCAGCGCGATCTCGGCACGGCGCAGCGCGTCGGCCAGTGGCTCGCCGGCCTGCATCTGCGTGATGCCGACGTTGAGCGCGATGCGTGCGATGCGGGGCGCCACCTGGCGATCGTCGATGCGCGCGTTGATGCGCGCGATCGCCGTCTGCGCATCGGCGGCGCGGGTGCGCGGCATCACCACGCCGAACTCGTCGCCGCCGAGGCGGCCGGCGACGTCGCGGCGGCGCAGCGTTTCGCGCATCGCGGTGCCGATCTGTCGCAGCGCCTCGTCGCCGTTGGCATGGCCGAGCAGCTCGTTGACGCGTTTGAGCCGGTCGACGTCGAACACGACCACGGTGGCGAGCTCGGGTGCTGCCTGGATCGCGCGCTCGGCCAGCGTGTGGAAATGGCGGCGGTTCGGCAGTTGCGTAAGCGCGTCGACATCGACGAGCCGGCGCAGTTTGCGCTGCGAAGCGCGCAGGTGCGCGATCTCGCGCTCGTGCTGCATGGCCAGCGTGAGTGGGCTGGCCAGCAGGGCGAGCGCCGCCGTGGCCAGGCTGGCGGCGATGCCCACCGCTGCCGGCGCCACGGGGAACGGAGTGCCCGTGATGGCGATCGCCATCCAGGCGATCTGGGTGGCGGCGGCGGCCAGGATGCCGGCAAGCAGCGCCTTCAGCGCAGGCGTCGTCGCGAACTCCTCGAGGCGCGCCACGGCGACGGCGGCGTGCAGCGTCACCAGCAGCATCGCGCCCGCGTAGACCTGCATCGGCGTGGCGAACTCGAACGGCGCCATCGACGTGCCGGCGACTGAGAGCGCCGCCACCGAGACCACGACCACGTCGAGCCAGGCCGGCACCATCGCGACGCCGCGGGAGAAGAAGCGTCGCACGCCCGTCAGCATCGCGATCGGCCATTGCAGCGCGAGCAAGGCAGCGAGTGGCGCGGCGAGATCGTGACGGGGGCGAGTGGCCTGCAACACGAGCGATACGACGAGCAGGGCGCCGGCGGCCAGCCACCACGCGGCACCCCGGCGCGCCTTCTGCTGCCAGAAGGTGGCCCCCGATCCGATCGCGACCAGGAGCAGCGCGAATGCAGCGGCGGCGAAAAGGGCCTGGGCCTGGGTCGACATGCACAAATTCTAGGCAACGGCTCCGCGTGCGTGGGGGCTCGATGCAGCTCGCGTGAGCTGCGGCCGGTCGAATCCGTTACCAGTTGGCACACCTGTGCCGGGGCGGGCGCCGGCGACCGGTCCCCTACACTCATGGCCCTTCGTCACGGCGCCGGAATTGAGCTCGATCCTCTCCCCCAGACGCCCGTTGCCGCCCGCGGCCGGCCGCCTGCTCGACGCCTTCTGGCGTGCCGCGGCCTACTGCCTGCATCCCAAGGTGATCGCGCTTTCGCTGGCGCCGCTGGCGATCATCGGCGGTCTGGCAGCGGCGCTCGGCTACTTCTACTGGGAGCCCGCCGTCGCATCGGTGCGCACTTCGCTCGACGACTGGACGCTGCTCGGCTCGCTGTTCAGCTGGCTCGACGGCGTGGGCGCCGGCGGCTTTCGCAGCGTCGTCGCGCCTCTCGTGATCGTGGCCCTCGCCGTGCCGGCGAGCGTCGTGGCGACGCTGTTCGTCGTCACGCTGCTGATGACGCCGGCCATCGTGAGCCTGGTGGCGTCGCGGCGCTTTCCGCAGCTCGAACGCCGACGTGGTGGCGGCGTCTGGCAAAGCCTCGTCTGGTCGATCGGCTGCACGCTCGCAGCGCTGGCCGCGCTCGTCGCGAGCATTCCACTCTGGTTCGTGCCGCCGCTGGTGCTGATCGTTCCGCCGCTGATCTGGGGCTGGCTCACCTACCGCGTGCTGGCCTTCGACGTGCTCGCGGTGCACGCTTCCGCCCAGGAGCGGCGCGCGCTGGTTCGCGACGAGCGCTGGCCTTTGTTCGGCATGGGCGTGATCGCCGGCTATCTCGGGGCCGCGCCTTCGCTGCTGTGGGCCTTGAGTGCCCTGACGCTGGTCTTCGCGCCGCTGCTCATCGTCGTCTCGATCTGGCTCTACACGCTGGTGTTTGCCTTCTCCTCGCTCTGGTTCTCGCACTATCTGCTGGCTTCGCTGGAGTGGTTTCGTGCGTCGCAGGCAGGCGATGCCGGCCACCCTCCGCATCCGCTGCTGCCAGCGGTTGTGCCGGGCGTTTCTTCCACCGCTGCTTCCACGCAAGGTCTTGCCGCATGAACTTCGGGCTCATCATCGTCGGCGACGAGATCCTCTCCGGCAAGCGTGCCGACAAGCACCTGCCGAAAGTCATCGAGCTGCTGGAAGCGCGCGGCCTCACGCTCGCTTGGGCGCGCTACGTGGGCGACGACCCGAAGCGCATCACCGCCGATCTCAAAGACGCCTTCGCCAGCGGTGACGTCGTCTTCTCCTGTGGGGGGATCGGTGCCACGCCCGACGACCACACCCGCCAGTGCGCGGCCGCCGCGCTTGGCGTTCCGCTCGCGCTGCATCCGGAGGCGCGCGACTTCGTGCTCGAGCGTATGCGCGACCAGGCTCGCGAGGCCGGCAAGCCCTTCGAGCCCGAGCGAGACGACAACCGTCATCGCCTCAACATGGCCATGTTCCCTGAAGGCGCGGCGGTCATTCCGAACCCGTACAACAAGATCGCCGGCTTCTCGGTTCGCGCGGGTGCGGGCAGCCCGGGCGGCGTGTTCTTCGTGCCCGGCTTTCCGGTCATGGCCTGGCCGATGATCGAATGGGTGCTGGACACGCAGTTCGCTGACCTGCACGTCGCGCGCGGCGTGCGCGAGCGCTCGGTGATCGTGCAGGGTGCCATGGAAGCCGCGTTGACCCCGCTCATGGAATCGGTCGAGGCCGAGTTCGCCGGAGTCAAGGTCTTCAGCCTGCCCAGCGTCGACCATCCGCAGTTCGGCCGCCACATCGAACTCGGCGTCAAGGGCGCGGAGTCGGCACTCGACGCGGCCTACGCCCGGTTGCTGGAAGGGCTGGCACGGCATGGTGCACAACTGGGCCCGGAAATGGTGCGTTGAGGATGTGGTCGATGCTCTGGACGAGTGCATCGACGCGCACCGATCACGAGCTTCGCCTGTGTAGTCACTGGCATGTTTTCTGCTAAATTTTTCTTGCGCGCTGCAGCTTCGTCGATCGACAGCACACAGCGCACACCACTGCATACCTTCCGAATCCGAACCCTGCTGGAGAACATTTGATGGCAAAGACCGTCGCCGACGTGATGACCATGGTGAAGGAAAACGAAATCAAGTTCGTTGACTTCCGCTTCACCGACACCCGTGGCAAGGAGCAACACGTCACCGTGCCGATCTCGGCCTTCAACGAAGAGAAGTTCACCGGTGGCCACGCGTTCGACGGCTCTTCGATCGCCGGCTGGAAGGGCATCGAAGCCTCGGACATGCAGCTCATGCCCGACCCCGACACCGCCAACCTCGACCCGTTCTTCGAGGAGCCCACGCTGATCCTCACCTGCGACGTGGTCGAGCCGGGCGACGGCAAGCCCTACGAGCGCGACCCGCGCTCGCTGGCCAAGCGCGCCGAGGCCTACATGAAGGCTTCGGGCCTGGGTGACACCGCCTACTTCGGCCCCGAGCCCGAGTTCTTCATCTTCGACAGCGTGCGCTGGCAGGTCGACATGTCGGGCTGCTTCTGCAAGATCGAGTCGGAAGAAGCGTCGTGGAACTCGGCCAAGGAATACGAGCACGGCAACTCCGGCTACCGGCCCACGGTCAAGGGCGGCTACTTCCCGACGCCGCCGATCGACTCGATGCAGGACATGCGCTCCGAGATGTGCCTGATCCTCGAGTCGCTCGGCATTCCGGTCGAGGTGCATCACCACGAGGTTGCGCAGGCGCAGATGGAGATCGGCACCAAGTTCTCGTCGCTGGTGCAACGCGCCGACTGGTTGCAGCTGCAGAAGTACGTGATCCAGAACGTGGCCCACAGCTACGGCAAGACCGCGACCTTCATGCCCAAGCCGCTCGTGGGCGACAACGGCTCCGGCATGCACGTGCACCAGTCGGTCTGGAAAGACGGCAAGAACCTGTTCTCGGGCGACGGGTACGCCGGCCTCTCGGAGTTCGCGCTGTTCTACATCGGCGGCATCATCAAGCATGCGCGCGCGCTCAATGCCATCACCAACCCCGGTACCAACAGCTACAAGCGACTGGTGCCCGGCTTCGAGGCGCCGGTCAAGCTGGCCTACAGCGCGAAGAACCGCTCGGCTTCGATCCGCATTCCGCACGTCGCCAATCCGAAGGGCCGCCGCATCGAGGCGCGCTTCCCCGACCCGCTCGCGAATCCGTACCTCGCGTTCACGGCACTGTTGATGGCGGGCCTCGACGGCGTCGAGAACAAGATCCATCCAGGCGAGGCCGCCAGCAAGGACCTCTATCACCTGCCGCCGGAAGAAGACGCGAAAATTCCCACCGTGTGCTCGAGCCTCGACCAGGCGCTCGAATACCTCGACAAGGGTCGTGCCTTCCTGACCAAGGGTGGCGTCTTCACCGACAGCTACATCGACGCCTACATCGAACTCAAGATGCAGGAGGTCACGCGGTTTCGCATGACCACGCACCCGGTCGAATTCGACATGTATTACTCGCTGTAGCGCTTCGCCGGACAAGCAAAAGGGGACGGCACGGCCGTCCCTTTTTCGTTTGAGGTCGCGCCGTGTGAAGGTTGCGCCTGCAGCGCGTGACCTGCGCACCCGTGGGCTCACAATGCGCTCGCCTGTCGGCGCGCCTGTTCGCCAGGGCGTTGATGGTGCGTGGAGACGAACGCATGAGCTTGCGCGAAAGAATTGGCCGGGTGGCGATGGGTGTGGCCTGCAGTTTCGCTGCCACGGCCGTGGCGCAGCCCAGCGACGGCAGCGTGATGTACCGCTGCCCTGGCAACGACTACAAGAACACCATCTCAGCCAAAGACGCCGAGAAGCTCGGCTGCAAGCGCATCGAAGGCGCACCGATCACCATCATCCAGACGACCAAGCCGCAGGCCCGCTCGAGCACTGCCGTAGCCACCGCCTCGGCGGCTTCCGGCGCACGCATCGACCCGGTGGCCCAGCGCGCGCGCGACAGCGACGCGCGCCGCATTCTCGAAGCCGAGCTCAAGACCGAGGAAGAGCGGTTCGCCGAGATGCAGAAAGACTTCAACGACGGTCAGCCCGAGCGTCGTGGCGACGAGAAGAACTACCAGAAGTATCTCGACCGGGTAGCCGACATGCGCGCTGCGATTGCGCGCAAGCAGACCGACATCGCCGCCATCCGGCGCGAGATGGGCAAGCTGCCGGCGGCGCGCAGCACGCAGTGATCGCACCGGCCACGCCCGAGCCGCTTTCGCTCGGCGACGACGCGGCCGGCCAGGCAGCCCTCGACCTGCTGGCGACGATGGTGGCCATCGTCACGCCCGAAGGCGAATGCGTGTTCGCCAACTCGTCGTTCGAGACGGTGCTCGGCCTGTCGCGCCGCAACCTCTCGCGCGGGGAGATCTTCGACTGGTTCGGCGATGCGCAGGTGTTCCGCGACACGGTCCAGGCGGTCAGCCAGAACAGCTTTTCGACCAGCCGCCTCGAAGCCCAGTTGCGCCGGCCTGCGGCGGGCCACGCCGAGTTCCTGCCGGTGCACGTCACGGTGAACCAGATCGAAGGCTCGCGCAACGTCGTCGTCGAGCTGGTCGAGATCGAGCAGCAGACGCGGCAGGAGCGCGAGGAACGCGCGCTCGAGCAGGCGCAGGCAACCAAGGAACTGATCAGGAATCTCGCGCACGAGATCAAGAACCCGCTGGGCGGCATACGCGGCGCCGCGCAGCTGCTCGAAATGGAAATCGAATCGCGCGCGCTCACCGAGTACACGCAGGTCATCATCAGCGAGGCCGACCGCCTGCAGGCGCTGGTCGATCGCCTGCTGGCGCCGCACCGCAAGCCGCACGTGGTGGGCAACCTCAACATCCACGAAGTCTGCGAGCGGGTGCGAGCGCTCATCGTGGCGGAGTTCCCGCGCGGCCTCGTCACCAAGCGCGACTACGACATCTCGATCCCGGAGTTCAGTGGCGACCGGGAGCAGCTGATTCAGGCCGTGCTCAACATCGCGCACAACGCGGCCGAGGCCCTTGCGGAACGCATCGATGCCGGCGACGCGGCGATCGTCTTTCGTACGCGTGTCGTGCGGCAGGTCACCCTCGGCAAGCACCGCTATCGCTTGGCACTGGAATTGCATATCGAAGACAACGGGCCGGGTGTTCCGGACGCCTTGCGCGAGCGGGCTTTCTTCCCCCTCGTATCAGGCCGCGAAGGCGGTTCGGGGCTCGGCCTCACGCTCGCGCAAACCTTCATCCAGCAGCACCATGGCACCGTCGAATTCGAAAGCGAGCCGGGCAAGACGGTCTTCAAGATCGTGATGCCTCTGTGACCGACTGTTCTCAATGAAGCCCATCTGGATCGTCGACGACGATCAATCCATCCGGTTCGTGCTCGAGAAAGCATTGACCCGCGAAGAGTTCGCGGTTCGCAGCTTCACCAACCCGCGCGACGTGCTCGCCGCACTCGAACACGACGAGCCGCAGGTGCTTGTTTCCGACATCCGCATGCCGGGCGGCTCGGGCATTGATCTGCTTACGTCGATCAAGGCCAAGCACAAGAATCTGCCGGTCATCATCATGACGGCCTACTCCGACCTCGACAGCGCGGTGAGCGCTTTCCAGGGCGGTGCGTTCGACTATCTTCCCAAGCCGTTCGACGTACCCAAGGCCGTCGACCTGATCCGGCGCGCGGTCGAGGAGAGCCTTCACGACGGCGCTGCCGAGGCACCGCCGGCGCAGGTTCCCGAGATGCTCGGCCAGGCGCCCGCGATGCAGGACGTGTTCCGTGCCATCGGCCGGCTCAGCCAGAGCATCGTCACCGTACTCATCACCGGCGAATCGGGTTCGGGCAAGGAACTCGTCGCCAATGCGCTGCACAAGCACAGCCCGCGTGCCACCGGCCCGTTCGTGGCCATCAACACTGCGGCGATCCCGAAAGACCTGCTCGAGTCGGAACTGTTTGGCCACGAGCGCGGCGCCTTCACCGGCGCGCAGACCACGCGACGCGGCCGCTTCGAGCAGGCCGACGGCGGCACGCTGTTCCTCGACGAGATCGGCGACATGCCGTTCGACCTGCAGACGCGGCTGCTGCGCGTGTTGTCAGACGGCCAGTTCTATCGCGTGGGCGGTCACAACCCGATGCGTAGCAACGTGCGTGTGATCGCAGCCACCCATCAAGATCTCGAAGATCGCGTCAAGGCGGGCTCGTTCCGCGAAGACCTGTTCCACCGCCTCAACGTCATCCGGCTGCGCCTGCCGGCATTGCGCGAACGAACCGAAGACATCGCGCCGCTGGCGCGCTTCTTCCTGCAGAAGAGCGCACGTGAGCTGGGGGTCGAAGGCAAGCGCTTGACCGAGGCGGCGATCGTGCGGCTCACGCAGTTCGACTATCCGGGCAACGTGCGCCAGCTTGAGAACATCTGCCATTGGTTGACGGTGATGGCGCCGGCGCAACTCGTCGACGCGAAGGATCTTCCGCCGGAACTGCAGCCGCGCCCCGCGGCCCGCGTCGCGGTGCCTGTTCATGCGGCCGTTCCAAGTGTTCCGGGTGCGGCGGATTCGGTGGCGCTCGACACGCCGCCGGTGCTCGCCGAGGTGCCCGCGTTGCAACCGCAACCCGCCCGGCCGGCACCCGCTGCCGCCTCGTTGCCGGTTGCGGCATCGCCTGTGGTCGACTGGCTGCCGGCACTGGAGGCCGAGGCCCGCGAGTTGCTGCGCTCGGGTCAACCGATGGTGTGGGACGCGCTCACGAAGAAGTTCGAGGCCCAGCTCATACGCACCGCGCTCGAGAACACGCGTGGGCGGCGCATCGAGGCCGCGCACAAGCTCGGCATCGGCCGCAACACCATCACGCGCAAGATCCAGGAACTCGGGCTCGAAGACTGAGCCTTCCGGCGCGCCTCAGATGTGCAGCGCGGCCAGCACGCCCAGCACGACTCCGATGCCGCTGAGCGCGTAGACCCCGTACTGCAGCCGCTTGCTCCGCGTGAGCAAGGCGATCGCGGCCATGGCGATCGAGATCTGCAACGCGGTGGTCGCCTGCGCCCAGCGGTGATGCTGGTGGATCTGCTCGTCGCTCCTGTGATTCCACTCGTCGGACTCCTTCTCGAGCCGTTCCGCATCTTTCTTGATGCCCTCTTTTTCGCCCTTGTAGCGCTTGATCTCGTCGCCGTAGAAAGCGCGTTTCGATTCTGGCGCCAGCTCGATGGCGAGCTCCGAAAGGTTTTGCTTGCTGCTCTTGGCCTGGTAGTAGTTCCACTGGTTCGAAGCCGCCGTCTTGCGAATGGCGGCGTCGTTCTTGTAAAGGCCGGCGTTGGCTTGCGTGAGGCCGGCCATGTAGGAGAACAGCGCCCCCACGGTGGCGATCACCGCCGTGGCGACGGCGAGGCGGCCGGCCATGCCGTGCGGCTCGGCTTGCGCCTGGTGCTCGAGCTCGTGATCGTGCGGCCCGTGAACGTGGAACCCTGCTTCTGACATCTCAATCTCCCGGTTCGTTTCTGGTGTAGGTCACGAAGGCGTAGCGCAGACCGTCGGGGCCCGCGCGTGGCTCGCGCGCAGTCTGCCGGAACGCGGCGCGGTCCCAAGAGGGAAAAAACGCATCGGCCGGAAAGGTCGCATCGATCTCGGTGAGTTCGAGCGCTTCGGCCAGCCGCAATGCCGCGAGAAAGATCTCGGCGCCGCCGATGACGAAGAGCCGGGGCGCGTCGCCCGCCAAAGCGACGGCCGCTTCGAGCGAGGCGGCCCGCTCGGCGCCGTCGGCGTGCCACGACGCGTCTCGTGTGACGACGATGTTGCGCCTTCCGGGCAGCGGCTTGCCGATCGAGTCCCAGGTCTTCCTGCCCATGACGATCGGCGAGCCGAGCGTCAGCGCCTTGAAGCGCGGCAAGTCTCCTGGAAGGCGCACGAGGAGCTCGCCTGCGTGCCCGATGCCGCCGTCGCGAGCGACGGATGCGACGAGGCTGATGCGCGGGCGATGCATGATCGTGGATTGTGGCCGCGCCGCCGATAATCGCGGTTGCCGATTCTTCCTTCCACCTGCCGATGACGACCCCTGCTGCCCACGATCCCGACGCTCTCGCTGCATGGCGCCAGGCGGCTGTTCGTTCCGCGCCGCGAGGTGACGTAGGCGCGCTCGACTGGACCACTCCCGAGGGCATCGTCGTCAAGCCGCTTTACACCGCGGCCGACGTGAAGCACCTTCCCGACACCGACACGCTGCCGGGACAGGCACCCTACATCCGCGGCCCGCAGGCCACGATGTATGCGGTGCGCCCGTGGACCATTCGCCAGTACGCCGGCTTTTCCACCGCCGAAGCCTCGAACGATTTCTATCGCAAGGCGCTGGCGGCCGGCGGGCAGGGCGTCAGCGTGGCCTTCGATCTCGCCACGCATCGCGGCTACGACAGCGACCACCCGCGCGTGGTGGGCGATGTGGGCAAGGCCGGCGTGGCGATCGACTCCGTCGAAGACATGAAGATCCTGTTCGACGGCATCCCGCTCGACAAGGTGAGCGTGTCGATGACCATGAACGGCGCGGTGCTGCCGGTGCTCGCCGGCTACGTGGTCGCGGCCGAAGAGCAGGGCGTCAAACAAGACCAGCTCACGGGGACGATCCAGAACGACATCCTCAAGGAGTTCATGGTTCGCAACACCTACATCTATCCGCCGGCGCCGAGCATGCGGATCGTGGGCGACATCATCGAGTACACGGCCACGCACATGCCGAAGTTCAACTCGATATCGATCTCCGGCTATCACATCCAGGAGGCCGGCGCGAACCAGGCGCTCGAGCTGGCGCTGACGCTGGCCGACGGCCGTGAATACGTTCGTACCGCGATCGCCAAGGGCCTCGACGTCGATGCCTTCGCCGGCCGGCTCAGCTTCTTCTGGGCCATCGGCATGAACTTCTACCTCGAGATCGCGAAGATGCGCGCGGCTCGTGGCCTCTGGTTCAGGATCATGAAAGAGTTCGAGCCGATGCAGGCCAAGAGCTCGATGCTGCGCACCCATTGCCAGACTTCGGGCTGGACGCTGACCGCGCAGGACCCCTACAACAACGTGGTGCGCACGACCATCGAGGCGATGGCCGCGGTGTTCGGCGGCACGCAGAGCCTGCACACCAACGCGCTCGACGAAGCCATCGCGCTGCCCACCGAATTCAGCGCCCGCATCGCGCGCAACACGCAGCTCGTCATCCAGGAAGAGACGCACATCACCTCGATCGTCGATCCGTGGGCCGGCAGCTATGCGATGGAATCGCTCACCGCCGAAATGGCCGACGCGGCCTGGAAGATCATCGAAGAGATCGAATCCATGGGCGGCATGACGAAGGCCGTGCAGAGCGGCTGGGCCAAGCTCAAGATCGAGGCTAGCGCGGCCGAGAAGCAGGCGCGCATCGATTCGGGCCACGACGTGATCGTCGGCGTCAACAAATACAAGCTTGCCGAAGAGGCGGCGATCGACACGCGCTCGATCGACAACGTCGCGGTTCGCGAGAGCCAGGTTCGCAGGCTCGAAGCCGTTCGCGCCGGCCGCGATGCCTCCGCGGTCGCTAAGGCGCTGGAGGCGCTCACCGCGTGCGCCAACGGCGGTGCAGGCAACCTGCTTGCGCTCTCGATCGATGCGGTTCGCCTGCGTGCCACCGTCGGCGAGGTAAGCGACGCGCTCGAGGTCGTGTGGGGCCGTCACCGGGCCGACACGCAGAAGGTCTCCGGTGTCTACGCTGCCGCCTACGACAGCGCCGAAGGCTGGGACGCGCTCAAGCGCGAGATCGCTGCCTTCGCCGAAGAAGAAGGGCGCAGGCCGCGCGTGATGATCGCCAAGCTCGGGCAAGACGGCCACGATCGCGGTGCCAAGGTCGTGGCCTCGGCCTTCGCCGATCTGGGCTTCGACGTCGACATCGGTCCGCTGTTCCAGACGGCCGAAGAGTGCGCCCGCCAGGCGATCGAGAACGACGTGCACGCGGTCGGCGTTTCCACACTTGCAGCCGGCCACAACACGCTGGTGCCGGCGATCATCGAGTCGCTGAAGGCGCAGGGCGGCGGCGACATCGTGGTGTTCGTCGGCGGCGTGATCCCGCGCGGCGACTACGAGTTCCTCTACGAAGCCGGCGTGAAAGGCATCTATGGCCCCGGCACACCGATCCCGGCAAGCGCGAAAGACGTGCTCGAGCAGATCAGGAAGAGCCTCGCTTGACGCCTCGCCAATCGTTGCGATGCCGTCATACGATATGTTCAGGGGACGGGCGTGGCCGTAACCGTGCGCACGGATCCATTGCGCGAGGCGGAGTTGTCTCGTGCAGCCGAGCGGCAAGGCGTGTCGAAGTCGCAGTTCATCATCGCCGCCGTCGAGCGCGCCCTCGGCCGCAAGAATCCATACGAGTTGGTGCCGGCGTTGAAGGCCGAGGAGCCGCGTGCTCACCATGCCGTTGTGGCCGACGCGCCCTACGACGCCGCGGCGGCGAAGAAGGCCTTGCGCTTCAAGCTCAAGATCAAGCACGGTGCCCGCAGGACTCGTTGATGCGGGCCCGCTGGTCGCGCTGTTCGACGTGAACCCACCACGGGCGACGCACTATCGCGAGCTGCTGAAGAAAGCCGGCGAAGAGCTTGGGTCGCTCGCCACCACCTGGCCCTGCGTCACCGAGGCGACGCACCTGCTCGGCGTGGCCGAGCGCTCCACGCTGCTGCGCTGGATCGCCGCTTCCGGCATCGCCGTGTTCCCGTTCGGGCAAGACGACCTCGAAGAGATGGTGGTGCTGATGCGCCGCTACAGCCAGCCGCCGCGCACTGAGATGGACTTCGCCGACGCTTCGCTCCTGTGGCTCGCGGCCGATACCGGCACCAACCGCGTCATGACGATGGACGTGCGTGACTTCTCCCGCTACGGCCTGCCCGACGGGCGCGTCTTCGACCTGTTGTGAGTGCCGCCCCCAGCCCGGCCGCCATCGCCGCATTGCACGCAGACGATGCAGCGCTCGTTCGCGATCTCGTCGATGGCAGCGGCGCCGTCCAGCGCCGTGCGGCGGCCCGTGCCATCACGCTGCTCGAATCGACGCGTGCCGATCACCGTGTGCGTGCCGACGCCTTGCTCACTGCCTTGCCCGAGCCGGCGACACCGGCTTTCCGCGTCGGCATCTCCGGCGTGCCCGGCGTCGGCAAGTCGACCTTCATCGAGGCGCTCGGCCTGCACCTCACGGCCGGCGGCGCACGCGTGGCCGTGCTTGCGGTCGACCCGAGTTCGCAGCTCTCGGGTGGCTCGATCCTCGGCGACAAGACGCGCATGGAGCGACTTTCGGTCGAGCCAAACGCCTTCGTGCGGCCGAGTCCGAGCAGCGGCACGCTGGGCGGCGTGGCCGTGGCCACGCGCGAAGCGATTCGCGTCGTCGAAGCAGCCGGCTACGGCGTGGTGATCGTTGAAACAGTGGGCGTGGGCCAGAGCGAGGCGGCCGTCGCCGGCATGACCGACTTCTTCATGCTGCTGCAGTTGCCGAACGCAGGCGACGACCTGCAGGCGATCAAGAAGGGCGTGATGGAACTGGCCGATCTCGTCGTCGTCAACAAGGCCGACCTCGATGCGGCAGCCGCCGCTCGCGCGGTGGGCCAGATCGAGATGGCGCTGCATCTCGTGGCCCCCCGTGCCGGAGCCGGCTGGGCGCCGCGCGTGCTCGCAGCGACTGCGCTCGACGCATCGCGCGTGGCGGCGGTGTGGCAGGTAGCCGAAGATTTCCGCCGCTCGCAACAGGCCAACGGCGCAGCGGCAGAGCGGCGGAGGTCGCAGTCGCTGGCGTGGTTCTGGGAGCGCGTGGACGCAGGGCTTCGGCAGGCATTCCGCACACACCACGGTGTGCGCTCGGTGCTCGACGAAACGCTCGCTGCCGTCGATGCCGGCACGCTCCCGGCAACGGTTGCAGCACGGCGTTTGCTGGGCCGCTTTGCCGGCACGGACGAAGCCCCGATGCGCAGCGGCGCCGCATGACCGAGGCCGAGCTCACCCGTGTGCGCGCATCCATGGCGGCCAGCACGCACCGCGTCTCGATCGTCGATACGGGCTCGGGCCGCGTCGTTGTCAAGGTGCAGCGGCCGGCGCGAAGCGCGTGGCGGGCGCGTGCCCTCGATGCCGTGGCGCGCGGCCTCGGCATCACGCTGCTGCGCGCGGTGCCCGCGCATGGTGGCGCGCGCGGCCAGGAGATCGAGGTCGAGCGCCTGCGCGCGCTGCGCGCAGTCGGGTTGCACGTGCCGGAGGTGCTGCATGTCGAGCCGGGCTTCGCCGTGCTCGAGTTGTTCGACGGGCCCAATCTGGTGTCGCTGGTGGAGCAGGGCGGCACGGCCGGCTTCGAAGCCTGGCGGCGCGGGCTGGCGGCGATCGTCGAGGTGCATGCGCGCGGCGCCGTGCTCAGCCATGCGTTCGCGCGCAACTTCATCGTGACTGCGACAGGCCTCGGCATGATCGACTTCGAAGACGATCCGCTCGAAACGATGCCGCTCGAAGTCGCGCAGGCACGCGATTGGCTCGCCTATCTGCACTCCACACTGTGGTTGCTCGACCGGCGCTTGCCCGAGATCCAGGCGGCGCTCGCTGTGCGCCTGGCCGACGAATCGCCCACGGTGCGCGCACTCGTCGAGGCCGCGGGCCGACGCCTCGCGCCGCTGCGCCACCTGCCGAATTCGCGCCGCGTCTTCGGCCGCGAAGCGATCGGTGCACGTGCGCTCGGTGCCGTGTTCCCGCTGCCCGCCATCGCCTTCACCACCATCGACGGCATCCTCTGATCCAGCCCGACCACGACAACGACAACGACGGCCACCCGACCATGCACGACATCATCCAGCAGCTCGAAGACAAGCGCGCCCGGGCGCGCCTGGGAGGCGGGCAGAAGCGCATCGACGCGCAGCACGCCAAGGGCAAGCTCACGGCACGCGAGCGGCTCGACCTGCTGCTCGACGAGGGCACGTTCGAGGAATGGGACATGTTCGTCGAGCACCGCAGCCACGATTTCGGTATGGAGGGAAATCGACCGCCGGGCGACGGCGTCGTCACCGGCTACGGGATGATCAACGGCCGCCTCGTGTTCGTGTTCAGCCAGGACTTCACCGTCTTCGGCGGCGCGCTCTCCGAAGCGCACGCCGAGAAGATCTGCAAGGTGATGGACCAGGCGATGAAGGTCGGAGCGCCCGTGATCGGCCTCAACGACTCGGGCGGCGCGCGCATCCAGGAAGGCGTGGCCTCGCTCGGCGGCTACGCCGAGGTGTTCCAGAGGAACGTGATCGCATCGGGCGTGGTGCCGCAGATCAGCATGGTGATGGGCCCCTGCGCGGGCGGCGCGGTGTATTCGCCCGCCATGACCGACTTCATCTTCATGGTCAAAGACAGCTCGTACATGTTCGTCACCGGCCCCGAGGTGGTGAAGACGGTGACCCACGAGGAGGTGAGCGCCGAAGACCTCGGCGGCGCGCTCGCGCACACCACCCGCAGCGGAGTGGCCGACCTCGCCTTCGAGAACGACGTCGAGGCCCTCGCCATGCTGCGGCGCTTCGTCGCTTACCTGCCGCTCAACAACCGCGAGAAGGCGCCGGCCCTGCCCACCGACGACCCGGCCGACCGCATCGACCTCTCGCTCGACACGCTGGTGCCCGACAACGCCAACAAGCCGTACGACATCAAGGAGCTGATCTCGAAGACGGTCGACGACGGCGACTTCTTCGAACTGCAACCCGAGCACGCCAGGAACATCGTGATCGGCTTCGGCCGCATGGACGGCGCGTCGGTCGGCATCGTGGCCAACCAGCCGCTGGTGCTGGCGGGTTGCCTCGACATCAAGAGCAGCATCAAGGCCGCGCGCTTCGTGCGCTTCTGCGATGCGTTCAATATCCCGGTGATCACCTTCGTCGACGTTCCGGGTTTCATGCCGGGCACCGCGCAGGAGCACGGAGGCATCATCAAGCACGGCGCCAAGCTGCTGTTCGCGTATGCCGAATGCACCGTGCCCAAAGTCACCGTGATCACACGCAAGGCCTATGGCGGCGCCTACGACGTGATGAGTTCCAAGCACCTGCGTGGCGATGTGAACTTCGCGTGGCCTAACGCCGAGATCGCGGTGATGGGTGCCAAGGGCGCCGTCGAGATCATCTTCCGCGAAGAAAAGGGCGACCCGGCCAAGCTCGCCGCGCGCGAGGCCGAATACAAGGCCAAGTTCGCCAACCCCTTCATCGCCAGCGCGCGCGGCTATGTCGACGACGTGATCCAGCCGCACGAGACCCGAAAGCGAATCTGCCGGTCGCTGGCGATGCTGCGTGACAAAAAGGTGGAAGACCCGTGGCGCAAGCATCGGAACATTCCGCTGTAGTTCTGCAAACGATGAAACTTGGGAGACGGGTTTGAAGATTTATCTCGCGATCGGATACGCGCTGATCCTGGCTTACGCGGCTGCATGCATGGCGTTCGCCCCGCCCACCATCGGGCCGTGGCTGGGGCTGGCAATTGGTGCGGCCTATTTCCTGGCTTGCTGGTTCGTCGGCGGGGTGTACCTGTCGTGCGTGATCCACATGGGCATCGCGCATCGCGCGCTCGACTACCAGCCCTGGTTCGTCAAGACCATCACGGTCGTGAACAACCTTTTCGGCGTCTACATCAACCCGGTCACGTGGGTCAATCGGCATCGCGCGCACCACGCCTTTTCCGATCACCCGGGAGATCCGAACAAGCTCGCGTCCGACGGCTTGTTGCGAACGCTGTGGCTTTGCCTGTTGCCCTATCGATCCAAGACCAACCTGGCGACCGACGAGATCTTCAAGTCGTGGCCATTTCGTCTCGTGTCGAATCCGGTGTTCGCCGTTGCGTCGCAGGTCTTCAACTTCTGGCTTCTCGGGTTGCTCGTGGGCGACTTCCGGTTCGCAGCGGTGATGTGGGTGGCCTTTCGCATCTTCGCGCTGTGGATCAACATGGTCCAGAACTACTGGACCCACGATCGGCGCTACGGATACCGGCGCTACGACGACGAGCGCGACAACGCGATGAACATTGGCGAGTGGCTGCCGGTGACGGCCACCTTCAGCGCCTGTCTGCAGAACAACCACCACCACTCGCCGGGGCTACTGCGCCTGAGCCACGACGACTCCGAATACGACCTCGGATTCGCCGCCGTCAAGGCCATGAAGGCCATCGGCTTGGTGCGTGCGACCGACCGGGGTGCGGAAGTGCCTCAGGGCGTTGCGCTGGAGGCGGTCAACTTCTAGGCATCGCAGGCGCGGCCTTGCGCTTGAACGGATAGAAGGCCTGCCCCCAGAACCCGGCCGGAATGTCTTCGTTGTCGAGGCCGTAGGTTTCGGGCCACTTGTCCTTCGGGAAATAGTGGGTACCGAAGAGCCTGTCGATCCACGGGAAGTGGATCGCGAAGTTCTTGTCGATGGCTTCTACCTGCGAGGTGTGATGCCAGTGGTGGTAGCGCGGAAAGATGAGGAACGGCTCCATCCACTTGATGCTGGGATTGAAGTTGGAGTGCGTCCACGTGGCGTGCAGGGTTACGAAGAAAAGATAGGCCACGATGATGTCGTGCGGGAACGCGAACATCATCGGCACGAGGATGAACGCGCGCACGACGATGTCGTCGACCAGATGGGAGCGCGATCCGGCCAGCCAGTCGAGCGACTTGGACGAGTGATGGATGGCATGGAAGCGCCAGAGAAAGGGCACGGAGTGAAAGGCCCGGTGGATGAAGTATTCGGCGAGGTCTGCGACCAGGATGGCAAGAAAGAACTGCACCAGCCACGGCAGGCGGGCCATCGCTTCCAGCAGGCTGGGCACGCCGAAGAACGCAGTGAGTTGCGTGGCGGGCAACAGGATCAGGAACGACGTGATCTGGATCGGCAGGTGCGTCGACAGGAAGTAGCCGACGTCGAGCACCCATTCCTTGCGAAAGACGCCCTGGTTCGGGTACGCCGGCCACAGCACCTCGAAGGGTGAGTAGATCAGCGTCATGAGCAGCATGTCGAGCAGGAACCAGTCGAGCCCGATCGCCGGGCCGTCGTTCAACGTCTGGTTGATCGGAACGCTGGCGCCACCCCACAGCGTTGCGGCGAGAGCGAACAACATGCCCGTCAGCCCCAGGATCTTCTTCTTGCGCAAGATGGCGGAGGCGACGCCGAAAACGATCGCGGCCCCGATGAGCGCCTGAATCAACAGCCGCATGATCGACATCGGGTAGTAGGGCCGCAGCTCCGGTGAGGTGAGCAACTGCGGGAAGTGCAGGCACACCACCGCGCCGAGTGCGAGGAACCCGCAGAACGCCGACAAGACGCCGCTCCACCAGCCCGAGCCGAAGCCGGTGGGGTCTTCGTCGCCGAACGTTGCACGAATCTTTTCTTCGATCATGGGAGCTCCCGAGCGTATTGCCGCTCGATTCGAACACACCTCGATGGCGATCAGGTCGTTCGATGAGCCCGGATTCCCGAAGGAGTGCACGCCAAGCCGCGGCGTAGCGGCAGGCGCTCCTTCGGCAGCGACAATTCCGCGTCATGACACCTCGGCCTGGCATGGCACTGCTCGCGATCGACTGCGGCACGCAGAGCATTCGGGCGATCGTGTTCGACGCTGCCGGCCAGACGCTGGCGTGCTCGCAGGTGGCGATCGCGATGGCCCGCCCGTCCCAACCCGGCTATGCCGAGCTCGACGTCGACATCGTGTGGGCTGCACTGGTCGAAGCCTGCCAGACCCTCTGGCGCGAACATCCGGCGCTGAAGTCTTCGCTTTGCGCGATGGCCGTGACCAGCCAGCGCGGCACTCTGGTGCCGCTCGATGCCTCGTGCCGTCCGCTGGCTCCCGCGATAAGCTGGATGGACCGTCGTCGAGCCGATCGAGTGCCTCCATTGCCGACGGCGTGGCGGGCGCTGTTCGCCGCGGCCCGGGCCACGGACGTGGTTCGGCACCTGCAAGGCGAAGCCGAGGTCAACTGGTGGGCCGAGCACGATGGAGAGATGCTCGGCCGTGCCCACAAGGTGATGCTGCTCTCCGGCTTCCTGAACTGGCGCCTCTCGGGCCGGTGTGCCGATGCCACCGCGGCGCAGGTGGGCTATCTGCCGTTCGACTACCGGCGCCAGGCCTGGTGCAAGCCGTCCGACTGGCGCTGGAAAGCGCTGGCCCTGTTGCCGCGTCAATGCCCGGAACTGGTTCCCGCAACGCACGCACTCGGCGCTGTGTGTGTCGACGCTGCGCAGCAGACCGGCATCCCCCACGGCTTGCCGGTCATTGCTGCCGGCGCCGACAAGGCCTGCGAGGTTCTTGCTGCGGGCGCACTGGCGCCGGGAGTGGCGTGCATCTCGGCTGGAACATCGGTATCGATCAGCGCCGGCTCGCATCGCTACGTCGAGGCCTTGCCCTTCTCGCCCGCGTTTCCAGCCGCCGTGCCCGGCGCCATGTACTGCAGCGAAATCCAGACCCATTGCGGCTTCTGGATGGTGCGCTGGTTTCTCGACGAGTTCGGTCATCCGGAGCGGCAGGCTGCCCTGCAGCGAGGGGCCTCGCCCGAAGCGATGTTCGACGCGATCGCCGACAGCGTGCCTGCCGGCGCGGCCGGCCTGATGCTTCAGCCGCACTGGTCGCCCGGGGTGCGCCACCCGGCAGCGGATGCGAGAGGCAGCATCGTCGGCTTCGGCCCTGAACACGGCCGCGCCCACGTGGCCCGGGCGATTCTCGAGGGGCAGGCGCATGCCATGCGCGAAGGGCTCGTCCTCATCGAGCGAGCGACCCGAAGGCCGATAAAGCGGCTGGTCGTCGTGGGTGCCGCATCGCGTTCCGACCTCGCCATGCAGATCATGGTCGACGTGGTCGGGCTGCCGGCCATGCGGCTGCACACGGCCGAAGCTGCGGCGCTCGGCGCGGCGATCGATGCAGCCGTGGGCATCGGGCTGCATCCCGATGTGGCTGTCGCGGCCTCCGCGATGGCGCGGGCCGGGCGCTCGTTCCAGCCTCGGGCGAAGGAGTCGGCGCTCTACGACCGGTTGCATCGGCAGGTGTATCGCCCGATGTACGGGCGGCTGGCCCCGCTCTTCACGAGCCTGCGGGAGATCTTGCAGGCGAGGGTCGGGTGAGAGCGGATATTTGGCAGGATTCGGCCAGAAGCGGAAACACATGAGCGACCGCTTGCGGGCCGTCCCGACTGCGACTGGGCGATCACGGACGAGACGAACGGGCCTATCCGTTCGTCTTCGTCAGTCGCATTGCCTCCAGTCCGGCGAACAATCATGCTGGACGCGATTGGTGTCCGCGGCTATGTGACCGGGTGGCGTTGCTCTTTGGCGGCTTTCGCTTTGCGCCCTTGGCCACAACGGCGCGTGCTCCTGCCGTCTACGACTCGTTGAGGCGAAGCTAGGTGGGACTGGTCCAACGCGTCGCGATCCGCTCCGTCGGTCGCAGCGCGGCGGTCGGGGACACCGTCGGACGGACCGCATCCGAAGATGTAGCGTCAGACGCAAGAACAAAGTGCTAACGCCGCGCCTTCCGGTTCAGGAGGTCAATGTCTATCTTCCGTATGCGCTTGGACGAGATCTGTCCTGGCAGTAGCGGAGAAGGTCATGGCACGGAATCAATTGCAAGCGTCGATGGAGGCGATCAGGTCGCTGTGGGGGCCGTTGACCAGCGGGTTGGTGGATGGTTGTCGCAGGCAGCTGGAAAGCTTGGTCAAGGCACAGGATGGATATCGAACCACCCTCTTGCTGGAGGACCTGCTGGCTGACGACGTCTTGTTAGCGGATGAACTCAATGCGAAGCCGCTGGTCATCGAGCACGGCGCGCCTCTGCGATTGATAGCACCGCGGCACTACGGCTACAAATCATTGAAGCACTTGTCAATGCTCGAGTTCTGGGCTACTGCTCCAGTAGTCAAGCACGGCCCGCTTGCCCTTCTTGATCATCCCCGGGCACGAGTCGCCCTCGAAGAACGCGGTCAGTGGTCTCCAGGTTGGATCCTGCGCCGTCTTTATCGGCCCCTCATCCCGGGCACCGTCAAAGCATTTCGCGTTGGTATGTTGAAGTATCGGCAGTCGTTGGTCGGAGGCCGTGATGCCTAACTCTGTGATGGAGCGCGCCGCCACCGGCATGGCTCCTTGGCCGCGAAGCGCTGTGGTGTACGTTGCATGTCGCGGGCAAGGCGCCACGCCGGGGTCTGCCGCTCAGCTATGTGTGACCGCCTTGGGTCGTGCCCGACCGATCGCGGCCTAGCGGTGATCGCCTGCTCCTCGCGCCAACCGGTCGTTCTATCTCCTAAAGTCGGCAGCGAGACGCCCAGCTGACGATCAATGCCAGCGACTGACTTGCGCTGGTCGGCCAGGAAGAGTCGCTCGCCACGGGCAGCTTTCTGGCACTTCAGTTGGTGTGCTTGATGGCCGGTGTGGGCGTATCGCCGGGCTTGGTCAAGGCGCCGGCCCGCTCCCGGATTCTGGCGTCTGAATTTGTCCGCCGCGGATGGCCTCACCACTTCGGCGGCAGCTTCTTGAGCAACACGATGCGCTCGCGCGAGACCTCGATGTACCCGCCCTTGGCCAGGTCGGTCAGCAGCCGGTTGACCATTGCCTTCGAGGCCCCCACGCGCTCGGCAATGCGCTGCTGGCTCAGCGGCCCGGGCACGACGCATTGGCCTATATCGTCTATGGCCAGCGCGTCGAAGAGCCCGACGAGCCGGCCATAGACATCCACCGACGCCAGGCGGCCCACCGTGCGCGTAAGGGTGCGCACGCGCTGCACTAGGCGCTGGATCAACTGAAACGCAAGCTCGGGCCGCTGCGCCAGCACCCGTTCGGCCTCCGCCCGCGTCACGCGCGTCAGCCGCGCCCGCGTGGTGACCTGCACGGTGGCGGCCCGTGGCTCGCCACTGAGCATCAACTCACCGAAGAGCTCACCCGCGCGCAACGTGTTGAGCTCGACCACGCGCCCGCCATCGCCAGCCACCAGCGCCCGCAGTTCGCCTTCGTGGATGAGGTACATGCAGTCGGCCACTTCGCCCTCGCTCACCACCGTGGCGCCGGGCTCCCAGGTGCGGGTCTCGCCCAGACGAGCCAGCTCGGCCAGGATGTCGCTGGAAGTCTTTGATTTTTCTCCTTCAAACATGCCTTCTCCTGGCTTGCACCCAACGCCGCAACTGTAGAGGCGTGGCTGGCCGGTCACTATTAAACGGGGGATGTGATTAGCAAGTCGTGCGCCGTGAACATGCCGGGATCGGTCAGCCCTCGCAAACCGTTTCAGGAGAGGCCACCATGATCCACCGCACCGCCAGATTCGTTTCCGTCGCCGCGTTGATGGGGGCCTGCCTGGCCCCGGCCACACAGGCCCAGTCGGCGCCTGCCCTCGTCGATCAACTGCGAGCGAAAGCCGTGGCCTCGTTTCAGCAAGCGCGCTTCCCCGAGGCCTACGGCCGCTTCATCGCCCTGGCCGATGCCGGCCATGCGCCGGCGGCCGAGCGCGCTGTTCATGTGGCAGTACGGCACAGCGCTGTTCGGGCGTGACTGGGATGTCACGCAAGAGCAGTTGACGGCCTGGGCCGCGCTCGTCGGCCGGCGCCCGTGCTGCAGGCACGCAATTACCCGCGCACTCCGGTGACGGCGATGAAGACGTCGCGCTGAGCGCGGCCGATCACCGGCTACGAGGCGGTCTTGCCCGAGCCGCTCTTGTCCGAGCCTCTTTTGTCAGACCCTCAATCGCGTCGCCGGCTGCCGGCAAGGCGGTCAGCAACGCCAACCCACAAGGAGCTGACATGAATGAAATTCCGTTCGCCTCCCGCAAGACACAGCGGGACTTTCACTGGGCTTGGTACCTGGTACCTAGTGCCCTTCGGGACCGTCGCGATCGTTTTAGTGAGCGCGGTCGTTTTGCTGAGCCGGATCTTGTCGATGATGCCGTGCCAAGGGCCCGCGGCGAGGATAGCCGCGAACGCAGTGCCGACAACCGTCGTGGTCCCCGAGCCGGGACTGGCACTGGCCACCGAGCCGGTAGCGGGCTGGCCCGCGCCCGCGGCCGCGGGCGAAACCTGAACCGAAAAACAGCCACCGACGTTCTGAGGAACAGGGCCGTGGGCCGGCGGCGAGACTTCGGCCCGCGCCAGCAACCACTCAGCCAGCGCTCGCGCGCCATGCCGTCGAAGCGCCTCGCAGTCGTTCGGCCAGGTGGACCGCAATGTTCAGCGCCAGCCGCTGGCCGAGTTTTGGATCGTTGGCAGACAAAGTCTCGAAAGCCGTTTTATCCAGCTGATGCACCACGGTCGTGCAGTCGGCGACGGCAGCTGCGGTACGGCCGCTGCCGTCGAGCATGGCCGTCTCACCGAACATCATGCCCGGCGGGAAGGTGACGAAACGCTGGCGCTCCGACAGACCCGCAGCGACGATCGAGATCGACCCTTCGGTCAGCAAGTAGAGGGCGTCGCCGGGGTCTCCCTCATGGAACAGCAGGTCACCCGCGGCCAGGCGCCTCTGTTGCAACACTGCCAGCACCTGCGCGCACTGCTCGGCGTCGAGACCCTTCAGCAATGCCGTCCCGGCCAGCGGCACGCTGGACTGCGGCTCGGTCATCCTGGCGTCAGTCAGCAACAGGCCTTCTGCGGCCTCGGTGGCATGGTCGGCGTCCAAGCACCAATCGAGGCGCGGGTCGTCGCCCGGTTGGTTGCGGAAGCAGCCGAAATCGCGCAGGCGCTGACCATGCCGGTTGCCGGCCACCACGCCGGCCAAAAGCATCGTCACACCGCGCTGCTTCAGTTGCGTCGACAGCTGCTGCAGCGCCACGGCGCCGGACTCGTCGACGGTGTTTACGCGGCGCAGGTCCAGGATCAGGCAGCGGCACTCGCCGTCCAACGTTTCGCACTCACTGGTCAGCCGGGCGGCGCTGCCGAAGAACAGCGCGCCTTCGAGCTCGAACACCGTCACCTGACAGCGCGCGCCGCGCAGAAAGACTTCCTGCTCGGGGAGATAGATGCGCCGCGACGGCCGCTGGTCGGCGCTGTAGCGGTCACGGAGCAGCGACCGGTTGACGCTGCGCATGAAGATCAGCATCGACAGCAACACGCCGGCGGCAAGGCCGGCGACGAAGCCAGCAACCAGGGTGGTGACACAGACGACCGCCACCACCGCCAGGCTCAGCCGCATCTCGGGCGATCGTTCGCCGGCATGCCACTGGCGCAACAACTGGCGCGTCCAGCGGTCGCTCAGCGCAACAGCAATCGTCACCATGATGCCGGCCAGCGCGGCCTTGGGCAGCAGCGCCAGCAGCGGCCCGCATGCCGCGTACATCAGCGCAAAAGTCACGGCGGCGACGACAACCGGGCCACGGCCGGTCGCGCCACTGTTGATCAGCTGCACGGCACGCCCGAGCGCCAGCGACAGTGGCATGCCGCCGCACAAGCCGCTGACGATGTTGGCGGCGCCCAGGGCCATCAGTTCACGGCGGCTGTCGTGCTTGCGACCCGTCATCTGGTCTACCGCGATGGCGGAGAAGATGGACTCCAGCGAGCCGATGAAAGCCAGCATGGCGGCCGTCAGCAAGACCAGCGAGCCATGCCGCTGCCACAAGGCGCGCGTCGCGGAATCAGCCAGTGGCAGCAGGGCATCGGGCACGACCCAGCCCTGCGGCAAGGCGCCCACCATGTTGCCGAACCGGGCGCCGGGCATCAGGCTGGACAGGACGGCGTACAGGCCGACGCCGGCCGCCAGGCCCAGCAGCGGCGCTGGCACCTCGCGCCACTTCGGGCCCAGCAGCCAGACGGCGGCTGCGGCGGCCACGCCGATCAACAAGGCCAGGGGCTGAATCTGCGACAGGGTCGCTGGGTCGGTCAGTGCGCTCGTCAGCGGCAAGCCCAGCAACGGCCGAACTTGCGCGAACAGGATCAGCAACACGATGCCGCTCATGAATCCCGCCACCACTGGCTGAGGCACGAACCGCGCCAGGCGGCCGAAACCGGCCACGCCGAAACCGATCTGCAGCAGCCCCATCAGCACCACTGCGCTGCCCAGCACGGCGACCAGCGACAACAGCCCCTGCGCGCTGGCCAGGTCAAGTTGCGGGTCGCGGCCCACCTGCAATGCCAGCGCTGCGAAGATCACCGTCGTCGCCGAACTCGGGATACCGGCTGGTGCCGCGGTCGTGCCGCTGAGCGCATAGACCAGACCGCCGGCGATGACGGCAACCAAGGCGGCCTTGATGCCCAGCGCAACCACGTCCGGCCCCAAAGAACCCGTGGCCACGATGCCGAGCGACACGACGGCGACCAGGGCGGTCAAGGCATTGACGGCGCCGGCCAGCACATCGGCAGGCAAGCTCACAGGACGGTCGAACACGGCACTCATCTGCAAGCCAGTTTAGGCCCGGCGAGGGCGGGGCTTCATGCCGGGTTTTCCGGTGTGCGGAGCGCCTCGACGCCTCGGCGCCTTAGCACCGGAGGCGCCTGAGGCGGCTTTAGACTTTGCCGATGACGACCCCACAAGATCGCCAGCATGTGCTTCTCGACGCCATTGCCGAGTTGCAGGCCCGCCGCGCCGTGCTGGGCGACGTGCTGGGCGATGTCGCGCTGGCGCCTTTGCTCGAACGCCTGGCTGCGCTGAGTGCGCAGCCTGAGCCTGCTCCACCGCTTGCGCCGCCCACGCCAGCCGAGCCCAGCAGCCGCCTGCACCAGGTCAGCGTGCTGTTCCTGGACATCGTCGGCAGCACGCAGCTCATCCAGCACCTCGACCCCGAAGACTTGCAGTCGGTGGTGGACGGCGCGCTGGCGGCTTTCACAGCCATCGTCACGCAACACGGCGGCGAGGTGCTGCGCTATGTCGGCGACAACCTCAAGGTCGCCTTCGACGCTCATGGCACGGACGGCACGCGCGAAGACGACGCCGAGCGCGCCGTGTATTGCGGCCTGGCCCTGCTGGCCGAGGCAGCGCGCCGCGGCGACGAAATCAAGCGCGTGCACGGCCACCACGGCTTCAACGACCGTGAGGTGCGCGAACGGGTGCGCAACAACGTGCCCTGGCACCTCGACGTGGTCGAGGCGCTGGCGCAATCGAACGCAGTCGCTTGAAGACCGGCGCGCCGCAGGCCTGAGCGGCGCGGCGGTCACTATTGAACGGCGGTGCGCCAGAAGCACCTCTCGCCGCGAACATGCCTTCACCGGTCAGCCACCGCTGGCCGCCAAAGGAGTGTCCGCCATGACCTGCCAAGCCACCGAACGGTTCTCAAGCGTCGCCACTCCACTGACGGCCCGGGCGGTGCAGCCCAGCGACTTGACCGCCGTGCAAGACCACCTGCTGCGCCTGTCGACTGAGGACCGCTCGCTGCGCTTTTCGGCCGGCGTGGTGAAGGACGACACCGTGCGCGCCTATGCACAGCGCATCCGCCTGGGCCACGATGTGGTCATCTGTCTGCTTGACGGTGACGGCACCGTCGTGGGCCTGGCCCATGGCTGTGTGTACGAGGTGAAAGGCAGCTTGCATGTCGAAGCCGCATTCAGCGTCGACGCCGTCTGGCGCGGCCAGGGCTTGGCTACGCGCCTGATGCAGGCCGTGCAAGGGCAGGCGCGCGCCGTGGGTGCGCGGCGGGTGCTGGGCCTGTGCGCCGTGCGCAACCTGCCCATGCGGTGCGTCTTCGAAGGTGCGGGCATGCATCTGGTGCGCGAAGACGACGAGGTGCACGCGCACTGCGAGCTGCCGTCTCGTGCCGAAGCGGCCTGACGGTTCGCAGAAGGCTCGCCGTGTCGAACTTCATCATGCTCATCGCCTGCCTGCTGGCCGGCGTGCTGCTGCGGCGCAGCGGCCGGCTGGCGGACAACAGCCATGGCACGGTCAACACCATCATCCTGCACGTGTCGCTGCCGGCCGTGACCTTGCGCTACCTGCACGGCTTCCAGTTCAACGCCGACTGCACGGCCGCGACGGCATGCCACTGGGGCTGCTGATGGACCAGCTGGGCTCTTACCTGGCGCTGTCCACCCTGGGCATTGCGGCGGCGGCCTTGTACGCGGCCGAAGGGCCCGTGCAGCCGCGCGCCATGTTGCGCCGCGTGGTCACGTTTCCGCCCTTTGTTGCGCTGGTGGCTGCGCTCTTGCTGATACCCGTGCCCATGCCACCGGTCATCGAGCAAGCCTTGGCGCGCATGGGAGACACGCTGGCGCCGCTGGCGCTGCTGTCGGTGGGCATGCAACTGCGCCTGGGTGCTTTGCGCGAGCACCGCCGCGCGCTGTGCCTGGGCCTGGGCTACAAGCTGCTGTTGTGCCCGGCAGGTCTGGTGGGCTTGTTGTGGCTGTGCAGTGCCGAGCTGAACATGGTCACCAACGTCAGCGTCATCCAAGCCGCCATGCCGCCCATGATCGGCGCGGCTGTGGTGGCCTCGCAAGCGCGCCTGGCGCCGGGCCTGGTGTCCTTGATGGTGGGCGTGGGCATACCGCTGGGCCTGGTCACGGCGCCGGCGTGGTTCTGGATCTTTGGCGTGCTGGGGCGGTGAATGCGAGCGCTCTGCGGCTCTGCGCCACGGAGCGCATTTAGACTTTGACGATGCCCACCCCAGAAGATCTCCAGCAAGCTCTGCAAGACGCCATCACCGAATTGCAATCGCGCCGTGCCTTGTTGGGCGACGCGATGGTGGATGCGGCGCTGGTGCCGCTGCTCGAACGCCTGACCACACTGAGCGCACCGCCTGAGTGGCCGACGCAGCCCGAACCCGCCCGCCGCCTGCGCCAGGTCAGCGTACTGTTCCTCGACCTCGTCGGTAGCACCCAGCTCATCCAGCTGCTGGACCCCGAAGAAGCACAGGCCGTGGTGGACGGTGCGCTGAGCGCGTTCGCCGCCATCGTCAAGGAGCACGGCGGCGAGGTGCTGCGTTATGTCGGTGACAACCTCAAGGTGGCCTTCGGCGCGCATGACACCGCCGGCACCCGCGAAGACGACGCTGAGCGCGCTGTGAAATGCGGCCTGGCCCTGCTGGCCGAGGCTGTGCGGCGTGGCGACGAGGTCCGGCGTCTGCATGGCCACGACGGTTTCAACGCCCGGGTGGGTATTCACACCGGCGGCGTGGTGCGCGGCGGCGGTGTCGAGAACGACAACAGCCTCAGCGGCTTGGCCGTCAACATCGCTGCGCGGCTGGAGCAGGCGGCGCCGGCCGGCACGCTGCGCATCAGCGTCGACACCTACCGCCAGGTGCAAGGCCGCTTCGATGTGCAGGCGCAACCGGTGCTGCAGGTCAAGGGTCTGCAGGAGCCGCTGCAGACCTTCTTGGTACTGGGGGAACGCGAACGGCGCTTGCGCGGCTTGCGCCGCGGTGTGGAGGGTACGGCCAGCGTGCTGGTCGGCCGCGACGCCGAGCTGATGCAATTGCGAGCGCTGACGGCGCGTGTCTTGACCCAAGGCGGCTTCGGCGCTGCCACGGTGGTGAGCGAGGCGGGGCTGGGCAAAAGCCGGCTGTTGGCCGACGTCTCGGCCGAGGTGCTGGCCGAACTCATGACAGAAGCGCCGCCCGTCTTGCCCGCCGACCTGCTGGTGCCCGAGCGTGCCTCTGCGCTGTGGTCCGCCAGCGGCCACCCCCAGGGCTTGAACCAGCCTTGTGGCCTGCTGCGCGACCTGCTGTTCTGGCACCACGGCGTGAAGGACAGCGACACGCAGGCGCAAGCGCAGCAGAAGTTCGCAGCCGCGCTCGCGCCGATCTTCGGCGCGGCAGCAGCCGAACAGACGGCGCTGCTGGGCCAGCTGATCGGCCTGGACTACAGCGCCAGCCCCTTCATTGCCGGCATCTTGCGTGACGGCAAACAACTGCGCGCGCGCGGCTTCCATGCGTGGGCCGAGTACCTGCGCCTGCAAGCTGCGCAGCAGCCCTTGGTGCTGGTGCTGGACGATCTGCAGTGGGCTGACGACGAATCGCTGAACGCCATCGACCATCTGGTGGCTGTGGGTGCCGCACTGCCAATCATGCTGCTGTGCGGCGCACGGCCCGAGCTGCTGCACCGCCGGCCCGACTGGGGTGCGGCCTGGCCCGCGCACCAGACCCTGACGCTTACTCCGCTTGCGACCGAAGCCGGTGACGCGCTGGCCCAAGCCCTGCTGCAGCGCATGGCCGAACCGTCGCCACAGTTGCAAGCGCTGCTGTCCAGCCAGGCTGCGGGCAATCCGTACTACATGGAAGCGCTGCTGCAGATGCTGGTGGACCGCGGCGTCATCCAGACCGACGGCGAACGCTGGCAGGTACAAGAAGACCGGCTGCAGAACCTTGAGGTGCCCCCCACGCTGGTGGGCGTGCTGCAGGCCACGCTGGACGCGCTGGCCGCCGGCGAGCGGCAGAGCTTGCAGCAGGCCAGCGTGGTCGGCGCTCAGTTTTGGGACGAGGCCTTGGCCGCGATCAACCCGCAGGCACTGGCGCACCTGCCCGCGCTCGAGCGGCGCGAGTTGGCCCTGGCGCAACTGCAAAGCGCGTTCGACCAGACACAGGAGTACGCCTTCCGCCACCACCTGCTGCACCAGGTGACTTACGGCACCGTGCTCAAGCCCGACAAGCGCGAAGGCCACCACCGCGCGGCGCTGTGGCTGCAGGCCCGCAGCGCCGGGCGCGAGGCCGAAATGGCCAGCCAGATGGCCGAGCACTTCGAGCGTGCGGGTGTCACCGATCGCGCCATCCACTACTGGACGCAGGCCGCCGAAGATGCGTCGCGGCGCCAAGCTGACAAGGCTGCGCTGGCGCATGCCGAGCGTGCCCTGGCGCTGGACGACGGGACCGACCTGCAGCTTCAGTTTCGCTTGTACCGTGTGCGCACGAATGTGGCAGAACGCAGTGGCGACGCCGCTGCGAGCAACCTCGAGATCGCCGCACTCGGCGGCCTGGCCGAGCGGCTGGACGACGACCTTCTGCGCCTGGAGGTGGCCAAGCATCAGATGTGGCGCTACCTGCAGGGCGGCCAGTTTGAAGCCGCTCTGGCGCTGGGCAGCGAACGGATTGCGCGAGTCGCAGGGCGCTCGCCGGTGGCTGAGGCGCCAGTACGCGGAAGGATGCTGGTTGCGCTGATACGGTTGCACCGCATCGACGAGGCGCTGGCCTATGCCCAAGAAGGGCTTGAGTTCGCACAGGCCACTGGCAATCTGAGCGCCGTGGGTGAGCTCAGCAACAATCTGGGGGTCATGCAAATGGAGTCCAACAGTGAGGGGTTCGGGCAAGCCCACTTCCAACGATCGCTGGAAGCCTACAACGCGGCGGGCGACCGGCACGGTGCCATCAAGGCACGGGTCAATCTGGCCACGCGTGAAGAGAAGCTTGGAAACTTTGCGGCCTCGCGCGACCTGCAATTGCGCAACTTGCAGGACTGCCTAGAGATTGGCCACCGCGGGTTGGAAGCCATGGTTTGCGCCAACCTCTCGATCGTGCTTTACCACCTGGGCGACCTCAGCGGCGCTGAACCCTGGGCGCTGCGGGGTTTGCAGGTTGCAGAAGTCACCGGCGACCGCTGGGCAGAGGCCTATGCGTCCAACAGTGCCCACTTGATGACGTATGCGCAGGGCCGGTTTCCAGAGGCCCTGGAATACGCGCGGCGCGCTCACAGCGCGTTTGCCGACTGCAGCGCACACGAGGCAGCCTGGACCTTGCGGAGCGCGGTGGCCTGTACCTTGCAAGCCATGGGCCAAAAGGCCGCCGCATTGGCCGAAACCGAAGCCGTGCTGGCCGAAGTGGCCGCACAGGGCGGCTGGGGCGAAGAGATCGACGGCCGTGTGTTCCTGCACCGTGTGCTGGCTGCTCAGGGAGATCATCGGGCAAGCACCTTGCTAGTCACCGCCGGCCAGAACCTGGACGCCCTGGCCCAGCGCTTCAGTGCGCTGGTGCCGCGTGAAGCATTCATACGCATCTATGCTGACTGGCGAGAGCTCGGTGATGCACTCACCATCTTGCGGGGCGGGGGAAGTGCTACTGCCGCGGCGGACAGCCAGTAAGCGGCCGCCTGCCGGCACCCGCTCCTGGCCGAGACGCGCCATTGCCGGGTGTGTCCGAAAGCTGCCCGTGACCGCTGGCCGCCCAGCCAGTTCGCTGACGGAACCGACCGGGCGGGCTCATGCTCGTCAGATCTCGGTCTGCTCCGAAATCTCCAGGGCGTCGTCGACCTCGATGCCAAGATAGCGCACGGTCGATTCCAGCTTGGAATGTCCGAGCAGCAGTTGCACAGCGCGCAGGTTCTTGGTTCGCTTGTAGATCAACGTTTCCTTGGTACGACGCATCGAGTGCGTGCCGTAGTCGGCTGGGTCGAGGCCCAGTTCCTCGACCCAGCCCTCGAGGATCCGGGCGTACTGCCGCGTCCCCAGATGTGGCGAGTCGTGGATGCGACTCGGAAACACGAAGTCGTCAGACCTCAGTCCGGCTTGTTTGATCCACTTCTGGACGGCGTCTTGGGTCGCGAGCGTCAGTTCGAACTGAACCGGGCGCTGAGTCTTGTGCTGCATCACCACGGCCCGCGCTGCCACTTGATCGCCGTGGCAAATGTCCCGCAGTCTGAGGCTGACAAGATCGCAGCCGCACAACTTGCTGTCGATTTCCAGGTTGAAGAGAGCGAGCTCGCGCACCCGGCTCTCCATCTGCAGGAGGACACGAAGCGCCCAGATTTCTTTGAGCTTGAACGTTGCCTTCTGACCGACGATCTTGCCCTTGTTCCATGGCTGGCGGTGACCGACGTCGACGTTGGATCCCATGTTGGACTCCCATCAAGTTGAGGGTCCACAGGAATGCGCCCGGGCGGTGTGTCGGCGACAGCCCTGTCGAGCTTACGACGTGGGGCCGAACGCGTTCCAGAAGGTCCGCTTCCCAGTGCATCCGTGAATCATCACTACCGGCCAGAAGCGGAGGCTCCTGAGCGTCCGGTTCCGGCGCCCGTACTTTCGGCCCCGATCCGCTCCTCAGCCGACAACCGGCCGCGCCGCAGCGCGCGCATTCAGGTAGACCGAGTAGAGCGAAGTCGTGGCGCAGACGAAAAGCCGGTTCAGCTTGGGCCCTCCGAAGCACACGTTGGCCACCGTCTCCGGCACCCGGATCTTGCCCAGAAGCTGACCTTCGGGCGCGTAGCAATGCACGCCGTCGCCGGCGCTCGCCC
>Ga0209724_1000653_pt1 | contig 32892 bp, 23 predicted proteins | sample grotaG_FD_184143 | JGI IMG/M metagenome (GOLD analysis project Ga0209724, IMG submission 184143) | Glacier valley bacterial and archeal communities from Borup Fiord, Nunavut, Canada, to study Microbial Dark Matter (Phase II) -... | ecosystem: Environmental > Aquatic > Freshwater > Ice > Glacier ... | reverse complement strand
CCGGCTTCTTGGGATCCTTCTTGCCGCCTTTGTCGGCGGCCTTCTTGAGCGTCTCCACGCGAGCCTTGCGCAAGGCAACGCAGGCAACCGTCATGTCGACAGCGAAAGCCTTGGTCAGTGGCTCGATTTCGGTCGAGGCGTCGTCTTTATCAGCCATGGGGTTGTGCGGATAAGGTGAGTGGCGATGTTGGAGTGTGCCGTCGGTGACTGGTCAGGCCTGTCGCACTTTGCCCGAGTAGAGGTCGCCGCCGAGATCTTGCGGCAGGTAGGCCTCCACCAGATATTCGGTCACGAGCGCATCGGGCGGCACGGATGGGAACTGCTTGCGAAAGCCGGTGATGTCGACTTCGTTCGTGAACGCCACCCGGCCAGGGGTCGGTATCGGCTGGCCGACGTTGACCTTCACGACCTTGGGCTTGGCACCTGGCGCGGTCACGCGAACGGTGGCCTCCGTGGAGGCGTCGATCGGGGTGTCGCCCACCGACTCCACAATCAGCCTCAACAGATCGCCGCTGGCCTCGTAGCGGTTGTTGAGCTGGCTTTCGAACAGCCACCGCGCCTCCTGTCCGGCTTCGACGAAGGTGTGCGGCTTGCGGCCATCGGTGCTCGGCTTCTCGGGTGCGCCCTCACGCAACGCCGCCCAGGTCTGGTTGACGATCACACCGTCGACCTGCAAGCCTTTGGCTTTCTGGAATTTCAGGACTGCAGCGAGGGTGGCGTTTCCAAAATCGCCGTCTTCTACCTGTTTAGCCTGAAGTTGGAAGTTGAGCAGCAGCTGCGCGTACTCGACCCAGCGGTCGACGCTCTTGTCACCCTTGCGCAGCGTCGGCTGCTTGGCCTCGACCGGCGGCGTGAACTCCGGATCGGGCTTGGGCTCGGGCTTTGGCCCGGGGCCGGACGGGCCGCCCGAGAGCGCGAACGAGACCGGCACGTTGTCTTCGCCCTGGCCGATGATGTCTTGCGACGAGAAGCCCGCGGTCTGGGGCGTCAGCGATGCGCCCGACGTGTTCTTCTGCTGCTCGGGGTTGTCCCACTCGATACGCCACACCGCCGCGGCCGGCGTGCCCACCTGCCACTCGATGAAGCCCTTGCAGCCCTGCTCCGCGGCGCCAGGCGTTTCCACGGAATTGAAGGTCACGATCGAGTGGGGTGCGATCGTTCGCGGCGGCGGCACGCCGAAGTCGCCACGGTCGTGCCTGGCTGCTGCGCGGCTCAGGGGCACGTCGGTGTCGTTGTTCACCGAGATCATGCAACTCGACGGCACATTGGCGACTGCCGGCCCCGGCGCTGGATTGGGATTCGGGCTTGGAGTGGGATTGCCGCCCTTGCCGGTGAACTCGAACTGGAAGTTCTCGCCCGAGTTGCGGCCCTTGATCTCGAAGCGCGGGTCGCTCGGGCTCAGCGTAGCCGTGGCCTTCTTCGAGGGCAGGATGCCGCCGCGCTCCCACTTCATGAAGAGCTGCACGTTCTTGGCATCGCCCGAAACGGCGTACTTCACCTCGCCCCCCGTGCCACCCACCGCCGTGCCCGCCACCGCGTTGGTCACGGAGAAGGTCTTGTCGGAGCCGGCAGCCACTTCGAACGGCGGCGCATCGACGAACGACGCGGTCAAGTTCTCGAGCTTGGCCGTCCCATCGACCAGCTCGAGCACCACGTCGGACTTGTTCCTGATCGTGACCTGGCTGACGATGGACTCGGGCAGCGGGATCGGGAGGCCGAGCAGCGACCGTGTCGTCTCGCCGTCGGGCGAGACGCGCACGCCCTTGCGCGAGCCGGCGCCGCCGTCGTCGTCATCGGTCGGTTCGTCGGCCAAGTCGACCGGCGCACCGACGAGCTGGCCCAACTCCTGAAGCCAGCTGCGCTGCTCGGATGTGATCGCGTTGCTCATCGTTCGCGTCGATCAGTCGTCGCCCCCGAGCAGGCCGCCCGTGAGATTGCGCACGTCGATCTGCGGAATGAGCTTCTTGGCGTCGTCGATCATCTGCTCGGCTTTCTTCTCCACGCCCTGGACCGTCTGCTTGCCTTCTTCGTAGACCTCCTCGGCCTTCTTCTCGACGCCCTGGGCGACCTTCTTGCCATCTTCATAAAGCTCGCCCGCCTTTTTCTCGACCCCCTGCTCCACCCCCTGCGCGGCCTCCTTGGCCTTGTCGTAGTAGCCCTCGGCTGTCTTCTCGGCGCCTTGCAGCGCCTGCTTGCCTTCTTCGTACAGCTCAGTGGCCTTCTTTTCGACACCCTGCTCCGCGCCCTGGGCGGCCTTCTTGGCTTTTTCGTAGTACTCCTCGGCTGTCTTTTCAGCGCCCTGAACGATCTTCTTGCCGTCCTCGTAGACCTCCTCGGCCTTCTTCTCGACGCCCTGGGCGATCTTCCTGCCGTCCTCGTAGACCTCTTGCGCCTTCTTCTTCGCTTCTTCGGCGAGCTGTTTCTCTCTGTCGGCGATCTCCTGGCGGCGCCGCTCGGCTTCCTTCAGAAGCTTCTCGCCTCCCTTCATTCCCAGGCCGACGAGCCTCTTGCCTTCGTCGTAGATCTGCTGGGCCTTCTTCTCCGCGCTTTCGATCCAACCCGGGTCTTCCGGGGAAGTGCTGCCGCCACCGCCTTTGGCGCCGGCCCCTCTCGCACCGGCCGCGGCAGCTGCCTTGGCAGCGACCTTCGCTGAAGCGGCAATAGCGCCCTGTGCAGCGCCGCCTCCGCCAGGCGGTGTGCTGCCGCCGGCCCCACCCTTGCCACCGCCCTGACCTGGCTGAGCACCGCCACCTCCGCCCCCGCCCCCGCCACCCCCACCACTGCCACCAAGTGCCTTGGCCGTACGCTTGCCGACCTCGACGAGCCCGTCGGGCGGTATGCCGTTCTGCTGCTGGAACGCCTTGATCGCCTGCACGGTCTTCGGACCGGCCTTGCCATCGACGTCGACCTTCGCACCGTGACGGTTCAGCGAGGTCTGGACCTGCTGCACGTCGTCGGGCAGGTTCTTGCCACCTTGGCCGACCGAATCGCTGATCTCGAACGGCCGCACGCCGGAGAGAGGGGGGTCGCCGGCGCCGGGCGCACCGCCGGGTGCACCCCCTGCGCCTGGCGCGGCGCCAGGGCCGGAGCCAGGCGCAGGGCCCGGACCGCTGCCGGGTGTGGGCGTCGTTCCCGGCGCGGCCCCCGGTGTCGACGGCGTGGTTGCAGCAGCCGCTGCCGGTGCGCCCGAAAGCGTGAACGAGACCGGCACGTTGTCCTCGCCCTGGCCGATGATGTCTTGCGACGAGAAGCCTGCGGTCTGCGGCGTCAGCGATGCACTCGACGTGTTCTTCTGCTGCTCGGGGTTGTCCCATTCGGTGCGCCACACCGCGACTGCCGGCGTGCCCACCTGCCACTCGATGAATCCTTTGCAGCCCTGCTCGGTGGCGCCGGGTGTTTCCACGGAAGAGAAAGCCACCGAGGAATTGGCGTTGATCGTCCTCGGCGCCGGCACGCCGAAGTTGCCTCGATCATGGCCGGTCGCACTGCGGGTGAGCGGCACGTCGGTCGTGTTGGTGACGATGATCATGCAGCTCGACGGCACATTGGCGACTGCCGGCCCCGGGTTCAGATTTGGATTTGGATTTGGGTTGAGGCCCGGGTTGGGATTGTCACCCTTGCCACCGAACTCGAACTGGAAGTTCTCCCCCGAGTTGCGGCCCTTGATCTCGAAGCGCGGGTCGCTCGGCGTCAGCGTGGCCGTGGCTTTCCTCGAGGGCAGGATCCCGCCGCGCTCCCACTTCATGAAGAGCTGCACATTCTTGGCATCGCCGGAGACGGCGTACTTGACCTCGCCCCCCGTGCCGCCCACCGCCGTGCCCGCCACCGCATTGGTCACGGAGAAGGTCTTGTCGGAGTTCGCAGCAACCTCGAACGGCGGCGAGTCAACAAACGACGCAGTCACGTTCTCGAGCTTGGCCGTCCCGTCGACCAGCTCGATCACTACGTCGGACTTGTTCCTGATCGTGATCTGGCTGACGATCGACTCGGGCAGCGGGATGGGGATGCCGAGTAATGACTTGGTCGTCTGCTCGCCACGAACGCCCTTGGCGCCTTCGTCGGCCGGGTCGTCCTCGGACCGCTCGCCCTTGCGGTGGTCCCGCAACACGACGTCCGGGGCATCGTCTTCGCTGGTCTCTGCACCGGCAGGCGCACCCACCATCCTGCCCAGAACTTTCAGCCACGTGCGCTGCTCGGAGGTGATCGCATTCGACATGGTCGACTCCCGGTGTTGATGAAGCTCAGCCAATCGCGCGGGCGACCTGCGTCAAGCTCGCCGACAGCGTGGCCTTGAGGTTGGTCTTGATGCCGAACGGGTTGTTGTCGAGGTGGTCGATCAGCGGCTCGGAGCGCACGTAGCGGATGTACTCGGCGATGATCACCTTGGCCTGTTGCAGCAGCTGCTTGCGGCTGGCCGGGTCGTCGGTCTCGGCGGCATCGGTCAGCGTGTTGGTGAGCCGCTTGTCGAGCTTGGAAAGGATGCGATTGAGCTTGTCGAGGTTGGAGCTCACCTCCTCGGCGAACGCGTCGCCTTCGCCGGCCACCTGCTCCTTGACCGCAGCCACGAAGGAGTCGATGCGGTTCGTCAGCATCTCGCGCGTGCCCTTCCAAATTTTGGGCGTCGTCGCCAAGTCCATGAGTGGCCTGGCGGAAGGCTCGGCGTTTTCATCGTCGTCGCCGTCTTTGGTTTTTCCGGCCTCGCCTGCGCCGTCTTCGCCATCGTCCGTGCGCTTTTCAGCGCGCGCGCCGTCGCGGTCACCGTCGCCCTTGCCCTGGTGTTCGCCGTCTCGCCCGCCACGCGCTTGTGCGCCGCCGCCGCCGCCGCCGTCGCCGTCGCCGTCGTCTTCTTCCTCCTCGAATTCTTCGTCGGTCTCGCCGTCTTCGCCGCGGCAACGCACCTTCACCCGCATGCCGGTCTGCGCCATCAGCGCCGCCTTGAGCTTCTTGGCCATGCCCGCCACCTGCGTCTTCAGCGCAAAGGTGGTCATGCCTTCTTCCTTCAGGCAATGGCCGACGATGTACTTGATGCCGCCACTCAGGCCAAGGTCGTCGGCCAGCAGTTTTCTCTTGGCCGGCGAGATCGGCTTTCTCGAAATCAGAACGCAAACCTCTTTGCCGGCGCTGGCCACCAGCACGTGCATCGTGTGGTTGCCTTTCTTAATGTCGCGCAGCAGCGGGATCATCTTGGTGGTCAGCAGCTCGCTGGCCTCTTCTTCCCCTTCGCCTTCGTCTTCGTCTTTCTTGCCCTCTTCGCGCTTCTTCGCATCGGCCTCGGCCTTGCCTTTCTTGTCGGCTTCGGCCTTGGCCTTGGCCACGTCTTTTTGCGCCGTGTCGGCCGCGCTCGCCAACTCGGCCAGGAACTTGGTCACCGCGGGCGCGGCGGCCGCTTCCTTGCTCTTCTTGAGTTGGCCGCTCAGCTTGACGATCTCGTCAAGCAGCTTTTGCGCATCGTCGTGGTCGTCTTCGCCGAGCTTCTTGATCTCGCCCAGGCTTTTCAGCAGGCCGTTGTCCTTCAGCGTCTTGTTCTTGGCGAGGACGTCCTTCCAGGACGTGTCGATGAGTAGCTTGGGCTTGATCAGCATCATGTGAGCTCCTGGGAAAAATCGCCTTCGAAGAAAAGGTGTCCGCGCACAGGCCTAGCGCGGAACCAGCCGGGTGCCGGTGATGCGGCCCCCGCTTTGGATGACCTGATCCGGCCTCGAGTGCGTCGAGGGCCTCTCGTTCCTTGTCGACATGTTCCATCGAGGCCCGACATTGAACGACACTCGGCAGCGCTGGGCAAGGCGTCGCAAGTCCTCAAGTTTCAGGATGTTCCACGGGCGAGGCCGGGGCTATGGACAGCCTCTTCCGCCGAGCCAGGCCGAGAGCCCTGGAGAGCGTCTTGGTCATCGGCCCATGGGCCTTCAGCGAACTTCATCGTTCAGCCGAGCGACTTGAGCAGCGCGGCGAGCTCGGGATCCATCTCCGCCTCCTCTTCTTCCGCTTCGGCGGCGGCCGGCTTGGGTTCGTCGAGGCTGGCGAGCAACGCCGTCAGCTCGTCGTCGTCGGCGGTGGCTTCGTCCTCGGCTGCCGGAGAGGTCTCGCCGGCCGATTCGATCGCATCGTCCTGGTCCGTGGCTTCGGCGACCTCGGCGACCTCGGCGGTGGCGGCTTCGACGCTCTCCTCGTCGGCGCTCGCGGTCTCTTCGGTAGCCTCGTCAGCCTCGGCGCTGTCGGGTGCATCCGCCGCCGGAGCGGCCGTCCCGCGCCGCAGCGCCGATGCGGGTGCAGGCGCTTCAGCCGGGCTCTCCGGCCGCTTCTTCTTCGCCGTGGGGCCCAGGTTCGACTTGATCCCGAAACGCGCGTCGCCCGACACCTTTTTGGCCACCACATTGCCGGCCGACATACCGTCTCCGTTGACGGCCTCAAGACCGTTGAAGCGCGCCAGCCCTTCGCCCTTGTGGGCCATCACCGCGTTGATCCCGAAGCCGCGCAACAGCGCGGCGGTCTGGGTCGAGATGAGCCGATCGGTGCACGGCAAGGCGGCGGTGTCGCCGTCTTCGTCGACATAGTAGTGAAACGGCAGATCGTCGATCGTGAGCGGCGCGCCGGCACGCGCCAGCACGCACAGCGCCAGCAGCGCCGGGTGGCCCCACAGCATGCCGCGCAAACCGGCTTCGCGGCTGAACTCCTCGAAGGCGAAGGTCGAGATCGGGTCGCTCTTCTTGCCGTACGGGTGGCGCAGCAGGAAGCGCGGCCCCAACAGGCCGAGGAACGACGCCGCGGGCAGCTCGCGCAGGGCGTCGAAGGCCTCGCGCACCAGCCGATGCGGCGGCTCCTTGCGATCGGTGAACGGGTCGGTGGCGATGCCGATGAGCAGCGTCGCGCCGGCATGCGAAGCGACCTGTGCCGCACGACCGAGCAGCTCCGCATGCGGCGGCGTGGCCTCGAACTGGTAGCAGCCGGCGACGTAGGCATAGCCGCCGTCGGCCTCTTGCGCTGGCGTGTCGACCAGGAGCTTGTAGAGGCCCGACTCGGCGAGATCGGAGACGCTGCTCAGATCGGCGGCGAGCTCTTCGGCGCTGACGTCGATCAGGTGCACCTGCAACTGGTGGCCGGTCTCGAGGCGGCGCAGCAGGAAGTCGGCGCCGCGCCAGAGCGACTCCGCGGTCTGGAAATCGGGGTGATGCAGCAATGCACGCATCGCGTCGCTGAGGCCGGCATCGACCGCGGCGACGAGATCGTCTTTCTTCGGGCTCGCCGCAGCATGCACGAACGGGCCGACCACGCGCTGCAGCAGGCCGCCCACCGATGCTTCGTCGTCGGCGGTGACCGAAGCACGGCCGGTGAGCCGTGCGAAGTCGCCGAGCTTCGCACCGCGGGCAGGCGCGCTGCCGCGCGAAGCCGCACGTCGCGCGAGGCTCGAAGCGGTGGGCCCCGCGTTCTCGGCCCAGGCCGTGACCTCTGCGGCGGCCGCGTTGAATTGCGCGGTGTTGTTGAGGCGCTTGCGAAGCGAAGCGAGCTCCGCGAAGAGCGGCACGTTGGCGTAGATGCCGTCGGGGTGAAACCCGTCGAGCTCTTCGAGCTCGAGCGTCACCGGCGCGCCGTCTTGCCCGAGCGGCAGGGTGAGCTCGAGCTTCAGGCGGCGCATCGCGTCTTCGAGCGTATCGAACTCGACCTTCAGCGGCTTGCGCTTGCCGAGCGTCGCGCCCGTCTCGAGCCGACCCTGGCTGGCTCCGGCGCCGAAGTCGCCGAGCAGCGCGATGCGCAGCGGGCGCTTGGCATTCCACGTGGGAGGCGGCGTGCCGATGGCAGCGAAATCGGGGACGAAGCTATCGCTCATGACCTTGGATCCTTCGAAAGACGGCAATGCCGACCGGCATACCGTCAGAGGCGACCGCCGAACAAACGCTCGAGTGCCGACGAGTCGGGCAAGCCCGCCGTGCCCACCGGCTCCGAGCGCTGCCCGTCGCGCTCGCACCACCACAGGGTACGACCTTCGTCCGGCCAGATGGGGCCGGCGCTGCCGTCGTCGTCCTCAACGTTGTCGAGGTTGCCGAGCTCGGCGTCGAAGCGTTCGGCGTTCCAGTCTTCGTGCAGCGCCGCCACCGCCAAGCCCTCGAGCGCGGTCAACCAGGCCTGCGGCGTTTCGCTCTCGAAAGTGCCGCGCACTCGCACGACGGTGAGCGGGAAGTAGCGGCCGACCCGATCGACCGACGGCATCAGCACGCCGACGTAGCCCGGGCTCTGCGCGAACGGCACGCCGGCGCCGAGCGCGAAGCGCCAGGTGGGCGCGGCGAGGAAAGTGTCGAGCCAGGCTTCGTCGGCCTCGCGCCACGAGGCCAGGCCTGCGGCGAGCCAGTGGTCCCACGGCTCGACGAACAGCGGCGGCAAGCGCCGGCTCGCGAAGTCCCCGAGCACAGGGAGCTTGCCATACCAGCCCGGTGTGGAGCTCATAGCGACTCCGGGCAACGGAAGCCCTGCATCTCGCGCAGGCGCAGAGGGTTCAGTGCGCTGGCCGAAATGACCTCGAGCTTCGCGCGCTTGCCTTCGACGTTGAGCAGCACGGTGAAGCGCTCAGGCTGCGGCGAGAGCTGCACTTCGTACTGCCCGATCATGCGAAACAGCGCCCACGGCCCTTCGAAGAGCTGCGGCGTGCCGCCGAGGTTGAGCTTGATCTGCGACGCGACCCGCGGGCTCGGCCAGGTGAAGGTCTGCGCCGCGGTGCTGCCGGCGGCGAACTTCATCGCCTGGCCGTCGACGTCGATCACCATCTCCTTGATGCCCGGGTCCATCTCGAGCACGCGCAGGTCGACCTTGAAGCCGGGTTGCTTGCCGCCGCCGCGGAAGAATGCCTCGCGGATCTTGGCCGCGCGCTGGAAGTCGGCCAGCGAGGCGCCGCCGGGGGGCTTGGTGCCGTCGGGCAGCGGCCGGTACTGCCACGGCGTGACGCCGACATCGACGATGGCGGCAAGTCGGCGCTGGAAGAAGTCGTCGAGCTGGCCTCCGGTGCCGAACATCTGGCCGAAGTCGTCGGGCAACACGTCGCTCTTGCTGCCGAGTGCAAACGGGTAGCGGCCGGCGATCGTCTTCGCGCACTGGTCGGCCACCGGCTTGATCTCGGCACTCAGCCCTTGGCGCTCGGCGGCGCGACCTTGCGTGGCGCCGGCATCGGCCAGCGACATCAGCATCGACTTGATCGGCTCGGGCTGCAGGCCGGCCGCGGCCTTGGCCGCCGCGCCGCCGCCACCGCCGGCCGGCGGCGCGGTCTTGGTCTTCTGCGCTGCGTCGATCGCGGTGAGCTGCACGAACACCTCGTTGAAGAGCTTCATGGTCTCGTCGAGCGGCGGTGGCGTGCCGGTGACCATGCGTTGGATCGAGGCGAAGTGCTCGTCGACGATGAACTCGAGCGGCCGCTTCGGACCCTTGGGCGCCGTGTCGGCACCGGTGACGCGGCCGACGACGTTGGCGATGTCTTCCTTGGCCCGGTTGATCTGCTTGAGCGTCGGATTGGCGAGCTTGATCGTCGGACCGCCGGACTTCTCCGTCGACGCCGCCTGCATCGCCGCGGTCATGGCGCCGAGCTGGGTGTCGCGCGCGACCGCGCGCAGGTAGGCGGTGAGCGGCGAGTCGGGCGCGGCCAGCAGGCCGGCGACGGTGAGGCTGCGGTCGAGCGCGCCGAGGCGCACCAGGCGCACGTCGGCGATGTACTGGTCCCAGAGCTTGATGTATTCCTGCAGATAGATGCGGCGCACGCGCGAATCGAGCTCGGAGGCCGTGCCGCCGCCTACCATCGCGCCGGCCTTTTCCTTCAAGCTCTCCGGCGGCGGCGCGATGCCCAGCACCCACCGCTCTTCGGCGGCGAGCACCGGCGCCACCTTGGCGATCGAAGGCAGGAAGGCCTTGAAGTAGCCGTCTGGCGTGAACAAGCCCGGTATGCCTTTGGTGATGGGCTGCCCGCTGGCGCGCTCGAACACGCGCACGGCGTTCGGCCCGCCCGCGCCGGCCGCGGTGAACTCGGGGTAGTCGGCACCAACGCGAGCGCGCTTGAGCCGGCTGACGATGCGGTATTCGAGCGGATACGCGACCAGCATTTCGCGCACGTTGGCGACGAGGGTCTTGTCCATCGGCGCCGTGGGCTGCGGCGCACCGCGCGAGGTCGCGGCATCGAGGTGCTGGGCCAGTGCGGCGCGCTGCTCGGCGCTCAGCGTCGAGGCGAGGTTGGCGTCCCAGTCGAGCGCGACCCAGCCCTTGAAGGAATCGGCTTCAAAGTGCTCGGGGGTGTAGAGCATGAGGTAGCCCTTGAGCGCCTCGTAGGCGAGCTCGAGGTTGTCTTTGTTGGCGGCACGCAGCCGTTCTTCGAGGCGGCGTGCGACTCGCGGCATCAGCGCGTGGTAGAGCAGGTTGCGATAGCCGATGTCGGTGCCGGCCGAGACATACGGCCCCTGGTAGAGGCCGAAGGTGTTGAGCAGCGGAGGTTCGTTGAGCGCAAACGCGGCCGGTATCGGAACGGCGGCGAGCTTGTCGAGCGCGTCGGGCAGCACGGAGAGCTCGGCGCCGGTGGCGGGCGGCACCGCCGCCACGGCGGCCTGTACATCGGGCAGCCGCGCCTGCACGTCGGCGAGGTAGGCGAGGTTGCGGCTGTAGCCGATGGCCCAGGCCGCGAGCAACCCGACACTGCCGACGAGCATCGTGGCCAGGCCTGCCAGACGCAGCCGACGCCGCCGCGTCTCGGCCTGCACGTTGCGACCCACGAGACCGCGCTCGGCGAACACCACCTCTTTGAGCAGCTTGGTGAGAAAGAACGCCTTGCCGCGCGACGAGGCGATCGAGGCTGCGCGCTGCTCGACGCCGAAGGTGCGAGCGAGCGTGCCGAGCACGCGGTCGATCGGCGAGCCTTCCTGCGTGCCACTGGTGAAGTACACGCCGCGCACGAAGGCGCGCTCCTCGAGATCACCGCCGCCTTCGAACACCTGCTCGAGAAAACCGCCGAGCAGGCCCTTCATGCCCTCGAACTGCTGGGGAAAGGCGAATAGCGTGGCCCGGCGCATCACGTCGGGCTCGGCCTGCAGGCGCGTGATGAGGCTTTCGCGCAGGCGCTTGCCGAGCGCGGTGAACTCGCTCGAGAAGCTCTGCAGAGAGGTGGCGCTGGCGGCTTGTGGATCGTTCGGGTCGATCGGAAACGTGAAGCCCCAGACCTGCTCGCGATCCTCGCGGCTGAACTCGCCGAAGGTCTCGTTGAAGCCTGCGATCAGGTCGCACTTGGTGACCAGCACGTAGACCGGCGGGCGCACACCGAGCCGCTGGTGAAGCTCCTGCAGTCGCGTGCGCAGGCGCTGCGCGTGCTCCTTGCGGTCGGCCGGGCTCTGGCGCAGCAGGTCTTCGATGTTGACCGTCATGAGCACGCCGTTGAGCGGCTGGCGCGGGCGCGATTTCTTCAGCAGCGCGAGGAAGGTCTCCCACGCGGCCGCATCGGTGGCGGTGTCGGAGTCTTGCGAGGTGTAGCGGCCGGCGGTGTCGATGAGCACCGCGTCGTCGGTGAACCACCACTCGCAGTTGCGCGTGCCGCCGACGCCGCGCACCGAGGCCTGGCCCATCTTGCCGGCGAGCGGAAAGGTGAGCCCGGCGTTCAGAAGCGCCGTGGTCTTGCCCGAGCCGGGCAGGCCGATGAACATGAACCACGGCAGCTCGTACAAATACTGGCCGCGGCGCAGCCACGAGCTCTTGCCGGTCTGGCGCGCGCTCTCCCCCAGCACCTTGATCGCCTGCGTGAAGCGCTGCTCGAGCGCCTGCGCTTCGCGCTCGACGCTGCTCGGCCCGCCAGCCAGGCCCTTGACCAGCTGCTTGTTGCTGCGGCGCCGGCGCCAAGCGCGAAAGCCGAAGACCGCCGCGAAGATCGCCAGCAAGACCAGCAGGGCGATGACGCGCTCGCCGATGCCGTCGAGCGGGTGATCGCCACCCACTTGGAGCAGCGGGCCGGCCCACCAGATGAGCGCGGCAAGCAGCAGGAAGCCGATCGCCGCCAGCGTCAGAGCATGGGTCAGGAAGGCGAGCACGCGCTTCATCGTCCCTTGCTCACTGCGGGTTGGTCACGAACAGCGTGACTTCGACGCGGCGGTTGCGCGTGCGGCCGGCAGGGCCGGTATCGCTGGTCAGCGGCTGGGTGTCGGCCTTGCCTTCGGCGCGCAGCCGGTCCGCAGCGACCACGCGTGCGAGCTCGCTCTTGACGACCTCGGCGCGCTCCTGCGAGAGGTGCCAATTCGAAGGGAATCGCGCAGTGCGGATGGGCTGGTTGTCGGTGTGGCCGGTGACGAGCACGTTGCCTTTCAGCTTCGCCAACGCCTGGCCGATGGCCGGCAGCACGGCACGAAAGCCCGGCGCGACGGTGGCACTGCCCGGCTCGAAGAAGCCGTCGCCCTTGATGAGCACCACCGATCGGTCGACCAGGTCCTGCACCTCGAGCTGGCCCGCCTTGATCTGCGGCGCGAGCAGGCCGGCCAGCCGTGGCACGGGCGCGGGCAGTGGCGGTGGCGGCGGCGCAGCGAGCTGCACCCTTTTCGCGTCGATCGAGGCCAGCTTGTCGAACAAGCCGTTGGCCGAATCGGCGAGCGACCAGCGCAAGCCGGCGTAGACGACGGTGAGCAGCGCCAACAAGACGACACCGATGAGCCAAAGCGGCACGCCGTCGACAAAACGCTGGCCGCGCGCGGCCACCCCTTGCCAGCGCGGCGACAGCGTGCGTTCGGCCTGGCGCCCTTGCGTGAGCATTCGCGACAGGCGCTGACGCACGCCGTCGAGCTGCGCCTCGCCGTTGTCGACCACGCGGTAGCGGCCCTGGAAGCCAAGCGACAGCACGATATAGAGCAGCTCTAGCAGGTTGCGGTTCGCGTCGACGTTCTCGGCCAGCTTGCTCATGAGCTGGAAGATCTTCTCGCCGCCCCAGCTCTCGTTGTGGAACTGGACCAGCAGGCTGTTGCCGGCCCACACGCCCGAGCCGCCCCACGGCGTACTGGCGGCCGATTCGTCGAGCAGCGTGCACAGGATGTAGCGACCCGCGATGACCTGCTCGTTGGGCAGGCCCTGCGCACGCGCCTGTGCCTCGAACTTGCGCAGGCCGTCGGCGAGAGCGTCGCGCAGGCCGGCCGGGTTGGCGTGGCGCGCGCTGTGGCGCACACGCGGCGCGGCGGCCAGCAACGGGATCGCGGCGTTGACGAGCGGGTTGAGGCTACCGCTCATCATCGTGTCGAGCGAGAGCGGTACCTCCTTGCCGCCGGCTGCGTGCCCGGCCGCAGGCGCCGGGGCCGGTGCAGCGGGGGCCGAACCCGCGCCACCACGGCCCGCGCTCGGCTTGATGATCGTCCGGTCGGAGCCGAACGCGGCGAACGGATCCCCCGATTCGCTCATGACGCGATGGCCTCAAACATCAGCTGCGCACCGCCCAGAACTCCAGCTCCAAGCCGGGAAAGTCGCCGGCCACGTGCATCGCGAGCCCGCCCGAGCTTTCGAGCTGCTTCCACATCTCGTTGCCGCGCGTCTCGAGCTCGAAGTAGTTGAAGCCGGCGTGGTAGGGAATCTGCCGCGGCGCCACCGGCAAGGGCCGGAGCCCCACGCCAGGCAGCTGCAGGTTGACCAGATCGCGGATGCGCTCGACCGTGCCGATCTTGACCTGCGTGGGAAAGCGCGCACGCAGCGCGTCACCGGGCAGCTGCGCGGTCACGGCGAGCACGAACTGCGCGTTCCGCTGCATGTCGAGGTCGGGGATCAGCGCCACGCGCACGCCGTGCTTGCGGTCCTGCAGCACGATCGGCACGGCGGTCTGCTCCATCACCATCGAGAGCGACTGCCGCACCCCGTCGACCATCGGCCGGAAACACAGCGCAAGGTCGTCGTGCGTATAGGCCGGCAGGTTGCCGGGGCGCCGGCTCTCGCGAAAGGTCGATAGCTCGCCGAGCAGGCCGACCACAAAGTAGTACAGCTCCCGCGGGTGCAGCAGCGAGGCCTGGCGGAACTGCGCGATCACCGGCTCGTTGCGGTTGACGAGCTCCAGCATGAGGAAGTCGGCGATCTCGCCCACGCCGGCGCGGCCCGGCTGTGCCAGCCGCGCAGCCAGCGCCTCGCCGCGCTGGTGCAGCATGCCGTGCAGGTCGCGCAGGTAGGCGGCCAGCACCTCGTTGCCGGCGCAGTCGAGCATCGGCGGGATGTAGCTCGCGTCGAGCACGAGCTTGTTGTCGGCCCGCCGCTCGACCACCTTGCACAACCCGATGGTGGCCACGCCTTCGCCCGCATCGCGCGCCAGCACGATACGCAGATTGACGCGGCCCACCTGGATCGGCGCCGAGCGCTGGCCGCTCACGTTCGAATCGCCGACCTCGACCTCGGCGCTGTGGAAGCGCGGCGGCATCGATGCCGCATCGGCCTCAGCGTCGGTCTCGGCCACGCCGGGGCGCGGCAAGGTGATGGCGAGCACGACGACCTGATCTCGCGCGTCGGCCGGCACGTCGAGCGCGGCGGGCGCCGGGTCCTGGCCAGGCACGTTGAACGCGAAGCCGTCGGGCATCACGCCGTGGGCCGAGAGCAGCGCGATCTTGCCGAGGTTGAGCGCGGCGGTGTCGATGGCCAGCGAGACCGAGCCCCAACCATACGGCGCCGTCGCGTTGAGTCGCATCTGCGCCTGCTGGGCGAGAAAGCGGTCGTGCTGCTGCAGATGCTGCGGCTGGAGGAACATGCCCTCCGTCCAGATCACCTTGTTGGTCCAGGTCATGGGGTGCTTTGCCTTCAGGGAACGTCGTGCGTGACCTGGGCCGGGAACGAGAACGTGATCGTCCCGCCGAGCACGCAGGTCAGCGTGCAGGTGTTGTCGAGCACGGGGATGTTCGCGACCTGCACCGTTGGCACGCCCGGCGTCCAGGGTGCCGGCGTCACCGGCGTGCACGGCACCGGCGTCGGCACGCCCAATGCCGCAGCGGTGGCTGCGATGAAGGCCGGGTTCGAGGGCGACATGCACATCGGGAACGGCATGATGTTGGTGAATGGGATGTTGTCGATGATGACGCCGTGGATCAGCGCGCTGCTGAAGACGGTACGTGGCGTCGGCACGAATGTCGAGGGCCCGAGCCCGAAGATGCACATCGTGACGGCGGTTCCGACGATCTGTTGCGGCATGGCGTCTCCTCAGCGACCAGCTCGGCCGGAGCCGCGCTGGCCTTGCAGGCGCTGCACCTGCTCTTCGTAGGCCTTCGAAAAGGCCTTGCCGAAAGCGGCGTGGAAGTCGGTCGCGACATCTTTGCGGACGCTCGCCTGCTCTTCGACGAAAAGCTCCCACAGGCGCGCCTGCTTGCTCGCGGACAGCAGGTTGCGCAGCCCCGAACTCGACCGCTCGTCCAGGCGCCCTTCGATCTGCGCCGGGTCGAGCCGCTGCAGCGCCGCCTCGAGCGCGGCCCGCATGCCGGCCGCGTAGGCGAGCTGGTGCGTGCGCAAGTCGCCGCAGGCTTCGGTCATGGCCGGGCCGGGCGCCGTGAAGCCGCGCGCCGGCGCCAGCATGTGTTGCAACGCGACCTCCACGCTCGGTGCGAGCCTGAGCGGATTGATCGGGCCCGCCGCGCTCCCCGCAGCCTGCGGAAGTGGCGGCTGCTTGACGACGGGGCGTGCCTGCAGGAGCTCGACCGTGCCCTGCACCGACGCCCGCACGAGCTGGCCGACGCGCTCCATCAATGCCGGCGTCAAAGCCGGCAGATCGAGCGACGGCATGGCAAGACCATGGCGGAACGCGGCCAGCAGCGCGCCCTGGTCGGCGGCCGTACCGGCTGGAACGGCGGGTGTGGGCGCAATCGGTGGCGCAGGTCGCGGCGCGGGCGCGGATGCAAGTACGGGCGCAGGCGGAGGCACTGGTGCGGGACGGTATGCAGGCGCAGCCACGGCCACCGGAGCGGCGGCTGCGGGCTTCATCGCTGGCGGCACGTACGGGCGTTGCAGGTCCGACATCCGATCGGGCTGGGCTGTGGCGCTGGCGCGAGGCGCGCTCCGCAGCGCACGCATCGGGTCGTCGGAGCCCGCCATGTTCGGCTGCGCCATCGGTGCATCGAGCGGCGAATCGGCGAGCGGGTCACCACCGACGGCCGGCCCGAGACCGAACAGCTGATCCAGCGAACTCGCCGCCGCGGCCGGCGTGCCTAGGCCGGCGACCAGCGACTCGGGCGCCGCCGCTCCGACGTCGAGCCCCAGCGCATCGCGTTGGCGCGGCGCAGTGCCAGGCCGCGCTGGTGATGCTGGCGGCGCGGCGAAGATGTCCCAGTCTTCTGGAATGCCGGCTGCCTGCGGCGCCTCCGTCGGCCTTGCAGCCGGCCTGCGAAGCAAGGGATCGGGCAACCGGTTGTCGGCCGGGCTCGCATCGGCCGGCCCGAACAGGCCCGAGAACGGATCGCTCGGCGCCGCGGCCGCCGTGACGCCCACCTTGACGCTGATCTCGTAGCCGCAGATGTTGAGCCGGTCGCCGTGCGCGAGCGGTGCTTCGCGGCCGCTCGGCAGCACGCGGCCGTTGAGGCTGATCGGGTTGCTGCCACGGTCGACGACGGCGAACGTGCCGTTGCGAAAGACCACCTGTGCGGCCACGCGGGAGACCATGCGCTCCGGGTCGGGCAGCACCAGCTGGTTGCTGCCGGCGCGGCCGATCGAGCCGCCGAGCTCGTCGAACTGGACTTGCAGGGTGCCGTCGGCCGGCGTGTCGTTGAAGGCGACGACGGCGAGGGTGATCACGGAAGCAGGCCTTTCATCGCAACACGTAGAAACGCCCCTCGACGACGGAAACCTTCAGCGGCAGAGCGAGAGTGCTGCCGGTCTTGTCGGGCACCGTCGTGAGTGCAGCAGCGCCCTCGCGGCAGAGGCATTCCAGCAATCGGCCACCGGCCAGCGGCCGCAGTTGCAGGTCTGCCGGCGCCAGCGGCTGCCACACCAGGCGCGCCGCAGCATACATCTGCTCCAGCCACTCGCGTAGCCGGGACGATTCGGATTCCGGGGTGCGCTGATATGCCAACGCCAGCTCCTCGGTGCGCAGCCGCGTGGCCGACATGAAGCTGTCGGTCTGGCCACGCGCCAAGTCGCGCGCGAGGCTGGTGATGAACGCGTGGGCCGAGCCGGCAAGCGCGGGCGTGGCCTGGAGCACCGGCGCATCGAGCCAACGCCAGCGAGGGAAGCGGATCGGCAGATCGGCCTCGCGCACCTGACGCACGGGCAGCGCGAGCGGCTCGCCCGCGGCGCACGCCCAATCGAGCTCGGCCAGCGAGCGCGACTGGCTTTCGTCGATGGCACTGCCGACGCGCGGCAACAGCAGTTGCAGCCGCACGGCCATCGAGTGCGGAGCTTTGGGTGGAGCGGGCACGGTGGGAACGGCGGTCTCCACCAGCAGCTCGAGACGGTTCGTGCCGGCGAGCGCGGCTTCGTGCGCAGGCACCACCACATGCGGCGCAACCGGCGTGACGCGCGCCATCGGCAGCCCGTTGAGCCATGCTTCGGCGGTACAGCCCTGGCTCGCGAGGCGGATCACCATCAGCCGCTCCATCAGGCCAGGCTCCAGTCGACCAGCGGCTGCGCGGGGAGGAGCGGCAGCATCAGTGCCTGCACGCCGAGCAGCGGATCGACGATCCGCACCGGCGCTGAAACCGGCTCGACCGCGAGCCGCACGAACCAGCGCAAGCCGGGTCCGTCGGGCCGCTGTTCGAGCCCGACGCTGCCGCGGATCGCGCCCTGCAGCGGCCCGCTGGCCAAGAGCATCGCCAGGCCCGCATCGGCGAGCGGCTGCAGCGCGAGCACGAAGGGCTGCGCGATCTGGCGCTGCAACGCACTGGCCACCACGAAGAGCGCCGCATCATCGGGCCCGCGTTTCCACGGCCCCGCCAGCGTGCTGCTGCCGTCGGTGGTCAGCTCGAAGCGAGTGCGCGATCCGGCCCGCGCGAGCACGCCGCTGAAGCACAAGGTGAGCCGGCAGGCGACAAGATCGAGCAGGCCCTCCAGCCGCATGTAAGGCGGCGCGCCGATGCCGGCAGGCGTCTCGGCCCAGCCCCAAGCGATGCCCGCGCTGCCGACGAGCAGCGCCGCATCGACGGCGAGCTTGCCATCCGCCACGCCGCTCTCGCGCTCCCACGCGACCAGCAGCCGTTCGACGCCGGCTTGAAGTTGCGCGTCGAGTTCGTGAAAGCCGCGCACCCAGGCCGATACGTCGGCAAGCTGGCCGTCGAGCTCGCGCCGACAGCGTGCCGCAGCGACCTTTGGCGGTGCTTCGGCGGGGAGCTCCCAGGCCGGCATCGGCTCGCGCCGCCAGGCGCTCAGATGCTGGGTCGCGTCGTAGGCCGCGAGCAGGGTCGAGAGCTGGCCGATCGAGACGCCGCTCGCGCGCAGGCCGCAGGCCGCCACGCGCAGCGGCGAGAACTGCGGCGAGTCTTCTTCGCCGATGTGCGGCAGCGGCGCTTCCTCGTCACGCGGCCGCGCCTGCACGGCGAGCGTGGCGTCCCACGCCGTGTCGCCGCGCAGCGAGCGCAGCGCGCCCGGGTCGAGGCATTGCAGCCACGGGTGCAGCAGCGGGTCGCAGCGATGCTCGGCCTTGACGCGCACGCGCAGCTGCGCCGGGGTTCCGCTGCCCGCAGGACGGCTCAGCAGCGTGACCTGCGCGGGCCAGGCGGGCGAGGCTTCGTCGGCAGCGTCGTGCAGCAGCGTGATGCTGGTGCCGGCGAGCGTGATTGCCTCGCGCCGCCATGCGCCACCTTCGGCTGTGTAGTGCTGTCGCCAATCGGTGCCGACCAGGCGCAGTTCGGCGGCGTCGAGATCGCAGGCTGCGCCGAGCCGGATGCGCTCGCGCGGCAGCAGGCTGGCGAGCGTGCCGGCAGGGGCCAGCGTCTCGTCGAGCCGCTTCAACGCGAGCGTGAAGTCGGCCCCGCTGCCTAGCCCCGGCTGCGCCGAGCTGCGCAGGTGCTCCAGGACGCGAATGCAGAGCTGGTAGACCTTGGCGCCCTCGCTGCGCTGGTCGTCGGTGAGGATGGCCGCGGCCCACGGCTGGCGTGCCTCGAACTCGGAACCACAAGCGATCCAGCCCGCCAGGAAGCGCGCCACGCACAGCAGATGGGTGAGGCGATAGGCCACAGCGCGTGCCGTACCGTGCTCGATGAATTCGGGCCAGCGGTCGCCTGCACGCTTGGCCGCTTCCGGAAACGCCTCGGCGAGCGCTGCGCCCATGCGCTGCAGGTCGCGTCGGCGCTGCAGCGCGGTGAGGCGCGCCGCCTGATCGCCGTTCAGCAGCCACATGGTGATGGCCGCCTCGGCGCACGCAAGACGCCATCGCCTTTCATTGCGCGCCCGAGGTCGTGCGCACGAGGTCCGCGCCCTGCAGCGACCAGCGTGTCCACCGGCCGGGCTGCAAGGTGACGAGCATGTCGAAGCTGGCATAGACGCGCTGCAGCATGTCGGCGCCGGCCACCGGCAGCAGCGCCTCCATCACGTCGGGATCCATCCAGTCGATCCGGATCGCCTGGCCGTTCGGCAATTGCGCGCGGCAAAGCGCGCGGCCATGCGAGCGCATCGCCAGAAAAGGAAACTTGCCGAGCGCAAGCGCGCCCCAGCCCGCAAAGCTTTGCGCAGCTTCGGTCAAAAGCCAGTCGGTAAAAGGCGACTTCTTCTTGAGCGCGACGAGCAGCGGCGCCGCAGCGCGCTCGGCATCGTCGAGCTCGCCCGTCCACAGGCCGTCCCAGTCGTCGACATCGGCGGTGGCGAGCTGCTCGCGCAACCCCGGCACCTTGGCGCCGACGATGAGGGCATAGACGCGATGGCCGTCATCGGCCCAAAGCGACTGGCGCTGCTGCGCCAGCGAGAGCGTGCTCGACGGCAGCGACGACATCAGCCGATCGGATCGTTCTTGTGGGTTACGCGGGCCGGCGCCTTCGGCTTGGTCGGGTTGGCCTTGGTGGCACTCTTAGCGCTTCCTGCCGAGCCGCCGGAGTTGTTCTTCACCATCGTGCCGGTGATCGAGACACCAGACGGATCGAGCGTGATGAACGAGCCACCGGCCTTGATGGTGAGCGAAACGCCGCCGTCGATCACCACGCCGGCGCCGGCCTTGATGTGCACCGTGCTCGCGGCCTCGACCGTGAACGAGCTGCCGGCTTTCAGCTCCATCGCCGCGCCCGAACTCAACGCGGCGGCCGCGCCGACGTTGAAGTCGAGCGCACCGCCCACCGCGAGGCTGGTGCCGCCGCTGACGGAGAGGTTAAGGTCGCCGCCGACGTCGGCCCCGGTGTCGGCACCGACGCTGATCTGGGCCGCCTTGCCGATCGAGAGGTCATAGGCCTCGCCGACACTGGTCGTGATGTTCTTGCCAATCTCCACCTGCTGGTTTCGGACGACCTCGTCGGTGGCGTCGTTCTTGACCATGCGGTGAAAGTCCTTCTCGGCGCGCAGCCACACGTACTCGCTGCCAGCCTTGTCGTCGAAACGCAGTTCGTTGAAGTTGGAAGCCCCGCCGCCCTTGCTCGAGCGCGAACGCACGCCGCTCACCGTGGCCTGCGCCGGCAGCGTATAGGGCGGCATGTTGTCGCCGTTGTAGACGCTGCCGGTGACGAGCGGCCGGTCGGGGTTGCCCTCGAGAAAGCTCACCACCACCTCGTCGCCGATGCGCGGCAGGCTGACCATACCGTAGGCCTTGCTCGCCCATGCGGTGGCAACGCGGATGAAGCAGGTGCTGTGCTCGTTCTTCGGGCCGACGCGGTCCCAGCGGAAGTGCACCTTGACGCGGCCGAACCGATCGGTGTGGATCTCGTCGCCCGAAGGCCCGACCACGGTCGCCGTCTGCGGGCCGCGCACGATCGGTTTGGGCGTGCGTGCTTCGGGCGCATAGCGTGCGGCCTTCGGCACGATCTGGATGCGAGAAGTGAAGCCGAAGCCGCCCGTGCCGGCGCTTGCTTCCTCGTCGCCGATGTCGACTTCGAACACGACGCCGGTCACCAGGTAAGCGCCGGCATTGCTGGGGTGATCGACGAAATCGAAGGTCGCGCCGGCCGTGAGCGAGCGGCAAGGCGACGCAGCGCTCGCAACGATGTGCCCGCTCTCGAAGCGATCGACCGCGACCTTCGCGACCTTCGTGCCCTGGCTGTCGTTCGTGCCGCGGCCGGGAAAGGCGTAGCTGCCGGGCCAGTCGTAAACCTCGAGATCGCCCGGCACCGGATAACCGACGCTGCGCTGGTCGTCCTTTTTAAGAGCAGTGGGCGGGGCCTCGTGGTCGTAGTCGTCGTGGGTGAACTTGAGCGACCGGAGCTGCTGCTTGTAGCGCCAGGTGGTGATGATGTCTTCGCGCTTCTGGTCCAGCGTGCCGGCATGCGACCATGTCAGGCTGCCCTCCGGCAGTGCCGTGTGCGCGCTCCCGTCGTTGCACAGCACCATCGTGTGCTGCCCCTCCGCATGGGTGAAGAAGTACCAGAGGCCGTCTTCTTCCATGAGGCGGCTGATGAACTCGTAGTCACTCTCGCGGTACTGCACGCAATAGGGCCGGGTGCGCGGCGTGCCGCTGAGCTTGGTCGCGTCGACGCTGGCGTTGCTGTAGTCGCCGAACACCGCCTGCAGGATGTCGACGATGGTCTTGTCCTGGAAGATGCGGCAATCGGCACCGAGCGTGAGGTGCCACAGCCAAGGCCTCAACTCGACGCGATAGAGGTCGTAGCGACCGACGGCCCCACCGAGATCTACCGCAGTGATCCAGCCGTTGACGTAGCGAAACAGCCCACCCGGACGCAGCAGCTTCACGGTGGCCTGCGTGCCGAGCAGCTTGTCGGCCGCAACCGGCTCGAGCCGTTGCGAGCGCATCAACTCGACACGGTACTCGGGCAGCCGGCCGAGCTCCTCGCGGCCGTGCATGCGGCGAAAGCGGAACGCGTCGTCGCCGATCGTGCACTTGAAGGTGGCTTCCGGATTCGTCGCCATGGCCGTCTCCTCGCTGCCGCGCGCCCGCTATTCGAAGCCGTAGCTGAACTCGCCCGCTTCGGCGCCGAGCTCGATCGACTTCATCGCCTCGCCACGGCTCGTACGGGTGAGGTACTCCACCGATATCTTCGGCAAGACGGTATTGGTCAGGATCGAATCGATGATTCGCCCGCCCGCCTCCGCGTTGTTGCAGCGCCTGACGATCAGCGCTACCGCCTCGTCGCTGAAGCCGAACGGGATGCGATGGTTGGCCTCGACGCGCTTCTTGATGCGGCCGAGCTGCAGCCGCACGATGCGCGCGAGCATGTCGTCGGTGAGCGGATAGTAGGGAATCGTCACCAGCCGCCCGAGCAGCGCGGGCGGGAACACTTTCATCAGTGGACCCTGCAGCGCATCGGCCAGCGAGGCTGGGTCGGGCAGCAGCTCGGGGTCCTTGCACATGTTCATGATGAGCTCGGAGCCGACGTTGCTCGTGAGCAAAATGATGGTGTTCTTGAAGTCGATCTGGCGACCCTCGCCGTCTTCCATGCGGCCCTTGTCGAACACCTGGAAGAACAGCTCGTGCACGTCGCTGTGCGCCTTTTCCACTTCGTCGAGCAGCACCACGCTGTAGGGCCGGCGCCGCACCGCCTCGGTGAGGATGCCGCCTTCGCCGTAGCCCACGTAGCCCGGCGGCGCGCCCTTGAGCGAGGACACGGTGTGCGCCTCCTGGAACTCGCTCATGTTGATGGTGATGATGTTCTGCTCGCCGCCATAGAGCGATTCGGCCAGCGCCAGCGCGGTCTCGGTCTTGCCGACGCCGGAGGTGCCGCACAGCATGAACACGCCAATCGGCTTGTCGGGGTTGTCGAGCCGCGCGCGCGAGGTCTGGATGCGCCTGGCGATCATGTCCAGCCCGTGCTGCTGACCGATCACCCGCTTGCCCAGCGTTTCGCCCAGTCGCAGCACTGCCTCGAGCTCGTTCTTCACCATGCGGCCGACGGGAATGCCGGTCCAGTCGGCGACGACGCTGGCCACCGCTTGCGCATCGACGCTCGGCATGATGAGCGGCGACTCGCCCTGCATCGCCGTCAGTCGGCCCTGCTCGGCGCGAAGCTCGGTGAGCTGCGCTTCGCGTTCCGGCGCGCCCGCTGTCGCACCAGGCGCAGCGGCGTCGACCGGCTGGTTGCCTTCGCGGAGCGTCGCGCGCAGCGCGAGGATCTTGTCGACGACCTCCTTCTCGTCCTTCCAGCGAGCCTGCAATGTCAGCAGCCGCTCGCGCTCGGTGGCGAGCTTGGCCGCGACCTCGCTCGCGCGCTCGCCCACCTCCACGCCCACCGCGCCTTCGCGGCCGATGATGGCCTCCTCGACCTCGAGCGACTCGATGCGCCGCTGGCTGTCTTCCACCTCGGCCGGCGTGGCGTGCTGGCTCACCGCCACGCGCGCGCAGGCGGTGTCGAGCAGGCTCACCGCCTTGTCGGGCAGCTGGCGCGCCGGGATGTAGCGGTGCGAGAGCTTGACTGCAGCCTCGATGGCTTCGTCGAGCAGCTGCACCGCGTGGTGCTTCTCGAGCACGCTGGCCACGCCTCGCAGCATCAGCACGGCCTTCTTCTCGTCGGGCTCGCCCACCTGCACCACTTGGAAGCGACGCGTCAGCGCCGGGTCCTTCTCGATGTATTTCTTGTACTCGGCCCAGGTGGTCGCACCGATGGTGCGCAGGTTGCCGCGTGCCAGCGCCGGCTTGAGCAGGTTGGCCGCATCGCCAGTGCCGGCCGCACCACCCGCGCCCACCAGCGTGTGCACCTCGTCGATGAACAGGATGATGGGCTTCGGGCTCGACTGCACCTCGTCGATCACCTGGCGCAGCCGCTGCTCGAACTCGCCTTTCATGCTAGCGCCGGCCTGCAGCAGGCCGAGGTCGAGCGAGAGCAGCGACACCTCCTTGAGCTGCGGCGGAACGTCGCCCTTGGCGAGCCGCTGCGCGAAGCCTTCGACCACCGCCGTCTTGCCCACACCGGCTTCACCGGTGAGGATCGGATTGTTCTGGCGCCGCCGCATCAGGATGTCGACGATCTGGCGGATCTCTTCGTCGCGCCCCGTTACCGGGTCCATGCCGCCTTCGCGTGCGCGGGCGGTCATGTCGACGCAAAACTTCTTCAGCGCCTCGCCTTTGCCCATCGCCGCCGGGGCCATCGCGCCACTTTCGGTACCGGGCTCGCCACCCACGCCGGCGGCCAGCGCCGAGCCGTCTTGCGCGCCGAGCCGGGCTTCCTGTGTGGCACCGCAGAGTTGCTCGAAGTTCTCTGCCAGGTCGTCGACCTTGATGCGATCGAACTGGCGCGAGATGCTGCTCAGCGCACTCGCCAGATGCTTGATCTGCAGCATGCCGATCACGAGAAAGCCCGTGCGCACCTGCGCCTGGCCGAACATCAGCGTGCCGTACAGCCAGCCGTTCTTGATGGCGCTCTCGATGTGCTCGGAGAAGTCGACGATCGAGGTCGAGCCGCGCGGCAGGCGGTCGAGCGCGGTGGTGATGTCTCTGGCCAGCGTCGAGGTCTCGAGCTGGTAGTGGCGGATGATGGCTTCGAGGTCGGTGCCCTGCACTTGCACCAGCTGCGCGACCCAGTGCACGAGCTCCACGTACGGGTTGCCGCGCATCTTGCAGAATACGGTCGCACCCTCGATCGACTGGTAGGCGATCGGGTTCAGCTTGCCGAACAGGGTCTCGCGGCTGATCCCACTCATGTTGTTCTCCTCCGGGTCATGCGGGCTCGGCTGCAGGCTGCAGCGGCCGCGTCGAAAAATCCGCTTCGGCCGGCAGGGTACTCGGCGCCACCTTTGCCGCACGCGTGCTCTCCACGTCGAAGCAGAGATCGGCAGCGTCGGCACTCCTGCGATAGTGGCCCATCCACAGCGCGTGGCCCAAGCCGATGCCGCGTGCACCGAGCGTATATCGAGGCACCTCGGAACGAAGCAGCACAAGCTTCAGATCCCACGCGAATTCGATGCCGACCCAGTAGCGAACCAGCGCCTGCAGCCGCGCCACATCGGCACCGCCCGGAAGGAAACGGCGGTACTGCGCGAGCCCGAGAGGCCCGACCCTGATGCGGAACTTGTGCTGAACGTCCCATACGCTCGCGCCCAGTACCGCGCCTCGGCCGACGAGCGCACCGCCACCCTTGCCGAGACGGCTCCGTTCGCTGCGGCCGAGCGGCATCCAGTGGCCGCACCACTGCTCGATCGCGATCGGCACGTCGAACTCGAGCTTGCACCACGCGAGCAGGCCATCGGCGTCGCGGGTCTGGCGCGCGAGGCGGCCAGCGAAGTAGAGCTTGCTGGTGTCGGGCAGCGCGTCGCGGTCTTGCAGGCTCGGCAGGCCGAGGCCGACCAGCGCACCGAGACGGTTGAAGGTGGCCTTGCTGTCCGGCCGGTCGAAGCTGACCGTCGGCTGTGCCTCGGCCCAAGCGCGATAGAAGAGCAATGCGAAGCGGTGGGTGATGAGGTCGAGGAAACGCTGCAGCGTCGGGTCGGCGTGGTGCGTGGCGCGGTCGCGCGCGTACTCGGTCAGGTGCAGCGGCAGTGCGCCGTTCGGACCGACGAGGCCGAAAAGCCGTTGCAGCAGACGCGGCGGCGCGCCCTCGCGCAGCGTCAGGCTGTGCAGCGATGCCGGTGCGAAATTGAGCTCGGCAGGCTGCCCCACACGCACCGGCTCGTCTTTCGGGCGCAGTGCCTCGCCGAGCGGCGGCAGATGCGGGTGCGCACCGGCGATGCGGCGCAGCGCCTGGTAGAAGTCGTAGCGATACGGCGCAGCCGCGACCTCCGCCAGCCAGCGCTCGTGGCCGGCTCGGCGTTGCTCGGCACATGGCGGCTGCGGCGTGCCCATCTCAACCTGCCGGCCGGACGCCCAGCGCCGGCCGCCAGCGCATCAACTCTCCACGGGTCAACGAATGCAGCACGGTTTCGACATGACTGTTCATCGATGCGTGGCGCGCGAGGAACGCATTCAGCACCGACGCGAACTGGACCGCGCTGCCGCCTTCGTGGCCGAGCTCGTCGATCGTCAGCGAGATCTCGAGGCCGCGCGAAAACGCGATCGGTCCCGCCACCGGATGGCGCCGTACCACCGGCCGTGCGCTGATCTTCTGGATCGACTCGATCATGCGGCGCTGGACCGGCTCGCCGGCCATCGGCAGCCGGCTCAGCAGGTCGCGCAGGGCGGCTGCTCCCTCACCCCCGCCGGTGTCGAGCAGCGACAGGTAATTGAGCGAGAGCAGGTTGATCAGCCGCCAGGCGATGCCGCCTTCCTTCAGCGCGCTGTACGGCCGCGATGGGCCGGCAACGACCCGTACGGCGCTCACGGGCATGCCGGCGTCGAGCGTGAACGGCTGCGTCGCACCGCCAGCGGTGAGGAACACCGGCAGGTCGCGATTGGTGCACCGCGTCTGCACGCCGAGCTGGCGCAAGGTGTGCGGCGTGGGCGCGTCTTCCGTGTCGACCAGCGAGAGATACACCTCCGAGCCGATGTAGCCCGAACGCGGGCCTTCGCGGCGCGCCTGCTCCGACTGCAACCGCGGCTCGCGCCAGATGCTGTAGTAGGCCGGCAGGTTCGAGGAGGAGCTGTGGTCGGGAGCGAACAGAGGAACGTAGCGGCGCTCTTGGCCCCGTTCATCGAAGCCGTTGACCGCGAGCACGTCGTAGACCTCGTAGTCGAGCGGCGCAGTGCGGTCGGGCACGACGTGGAGCTCGTGTTGCCCATCTTCAAGCGCGATGCGATCGGCGCGCTTGGGAAAGAGGTTGATTGCCGGAACGCAGTGCAGGCTGAAGTTGACGGCTTCGACCACACCGTCAAGGTCGACGCCGGGGCTGGAAAAGAGGAACACCAGTTCGAGTTCTGAGCCGGGCAACTGCGGCAGTACGCCTCCCAGGCCGGCCAGGTCGAAGAACAGGAAGCGCTGCGGGAACGCCATGTACTCCTGCAGCAGGCGCAAGCCCGACATCATGCGCAGCTGCACCGGCAGCATCGCGTCGGCGTCGTCGAAGCCGACGGGTTGGAGCCGGTCGCTGTCGATCAGACGTCGGGTTTCGGGCTGGCCCGCGGTACCGACAAGCACACCGACCAACGACGTGACCAGCATCTCGTGCAGGCGCTTGGCAACGTCGGGCTGGCCGCCGAGATAAAAGCGCAGCTCACCCGCCTCAAGCTGGGAAAGCAGCATGCCGGGGGGCAGGCCGAGGCGCACACGAACGCCGCCACGCGGCCTGTCGGGAAGCGACAAGCCGGCGAGACCGAGCTGTGTGACGCTGCGGAAGTACTCGGCCGATTCGGTCACCAGTGGGGTGAGCTGCAGCTGCTGCGCGGTCCGAAACTCGCAACGTGTTCGCGTGTGTGCGGGCGACGCAGCGATCAGCGGTGTGTCGCGCGGGATGCGCGGTGCCTTGAGCAGGTTGGGATCGGCGCGCACCGGCTCGATCTGAGCGACCATCATCGACGGCAGCGGCGCGAGCAGGTTTGGGTAGACGAGTTCGAGCAGCCGATGCGAGAGCCGCGGGAATTCGGCGTCCTGTTTGAGCTGCACCCGAGCCGCCAGAAAGGCGCAGCCTTCGAGCAAGCGCTCGACGTAGGGGTCGGAGACTTCGAGCGAGTCGAGGCCGAGGCGCGAAGCGACCTTCGGAAACTCCTGCGCAAATTCGCTACCCATCTCGCGCAGGTAGCGCAACTCCTGGTTGTAGTAGCGAAGAAGGCGCGGATCCACCCGTGGCCCCTACTTGCGCAGATCGCGCATGCGCGTGCTGCCGGTTTCGAGCTCGACGTCGGCGGCGAGCAGCAGTTCAAGTGGCACCGGTTGCGCCCACATTTGCCCGCGGATCGTGATCTGCAGGCAGTTGAAGTGCTTTCTCGATTCGATGCTCACCGTCACATCGAGCGTCTTGGCATCGATGCGCGGCTCGAAGGTGGTGATCGCCTTGTGAATCGCCGCTTCCATGGCGGCGCGATTGAGCGATGACTTGGTGCTGCCGGCGAATGCGGGCATGCCGAAGTTGATCACCGAACGGCAGGCATCCGGATTACGGTTCCAGAGCGCGAGTTCTCCCTTGCGCGTGGATGCGGCTTCCGGCTCGGAGCGCGTGGCGTTGAACAGGTAGGCGAGGTCGCGCAGGACAGCCTCGCGCAATTGCTGACGCGAGAGGACGCGGGACTCGACCGTTTCCTGGAGATCGAGCGGTCGATGGTCGGTAAGTCGGTCGAGCAGCGAGGGTTGCAGGCGGTCGCGCGAATAGAGCTCAACCATGGCCTGCCGCGGTCGGTTCGCTCGCCGCTTCGCTTTCGGTCGCCTCGATCGCGATCGAGCGGATGGACAACAGATCGTGCTCGCCGAGATCGGTGACGAACACGCGCTGGCCAAGGCCGAGCCAGCGGTCGGACCCGGACTGTGCTTCATGCCATTCCGTCTTGCGGGCCATCGCGATCTGCCCGTCGCCGCTCAGCTCCGACCCGGGATAGCGGGTGGGCAGCATCGCGATCGCTTCGCCACCGTTGGCAAAGCGCAGCTGGGCGGGCAGCCAGACCATGTCGCGCAGGTCGGTGGGCGCCTCGATCTCGACGCCGGCCAGGCGCGAGAACGGAACCCAGTAATAGCGCCCGTTAACCATCGCCTCGAGCACTGGACCGAGCCGCGAATCGGCATCGGCGATCCACTCGAACGGTGTGCCGTCGATCGAGCCGCGGCTGGCCGGTGCGGCCTCAAAGGCTTGTGCCGCGAGGCTCTGCGCGAGTGCGCCTTCACCAGCTCCCTCGCGCAGCATCGACTCGATGAGGGTCGCGAGCCAGGTCTCCGGCTCGCCGAAGATCATCGGCGACCGGCGGCCGGAAAACACCGCGGAGCGGATCTTTTCGCAGCGCAGGGCGTGGCCGACCATTTCGCGCATCGGTCCAGCCGATGGGTCCATGTCGGCAATGACGTTGAGTTGCGTGTGAGCCCGCTCCCATTGCCCGAGCACACACAGCACCTGGGCCAGGAAGATGCGCAAATCGACCTTCGAAGGCGCAGCCTTGACAGCGGCAGTGAGCGATCCCAACGCGGCTTTCGGCTCGCCGGCACGAATTGCCGCCTCGGCAGCAGCGAGGTCTCTCCCAAGCTCAGAAGCCATGGCCGCACTCGGCGCAAAAGCGGGTCGAGCGAGCGCACATCGTGCCGCAGCCCGGGCAGCTCTTGTGGGTCGACGCCATGTCGAAGCCGCACTCCGGGCAGAAGCGACCGCCGCCGAGGGCGCTCTGGCAATTGGGACAGGTGGGGCCAGCGATGGCGGCTTCTTCGGGGGCGGCGTAACGCTGGCTGGCGGCGTGGCCATTGCCGCGATCACCGCCACCATCGGCCGCATGCTTGCGGCCCTCGCCGAGGCACGCGGAACAGCGACTGGCGCGGTCGTCCCAACAGTCTTCGCAGACCGTCTTGCGGCAATCGCGACACTCGAAGTAGCGCGACTCGGCCAGCGCGAGCGCCTCCCGCAGTGCCGCTGCGCGCGCGCCTTTTTCGCCCGTGTCCGACAGCGCACTCGACATGCGTACGTAACGCCCGGTCCCAGCGAACATGTACGCAAATTTGTAGAGCAGCCCGGTGAACTGCCCCCGGCGGTACGGTCTGAACGGGCTCTTCCAGCGATGTGAGCAGTTTGCGCAGAAGAACTCGAACTGGAAGCCCGCTCCCGTATTCGAGCCGACCTTGCTCCGATCCTCAAAGTTGGTCAGTTCCATCGCGACTTCGGAACCGATACTCAACGTTCGCGTGTGGATTGCGTCTTCTCGCGACGCATTTTCTCTACCAACGCCGACATTTTCTCGATCTTGGCGTTCACGTCGGGAGCAGCCTTTCCGCTGGTTCCGCGCTCCGCTCCTGGCTTGCGTTCGAAACTCACTGTCGTATACCCTGAAGACGACGGCCGACCTCTCGCCGACACGTAGTCGATTCGGACGGTCTTGTAGTGAAACTCCCAACTCTCGTCGAGATCGACGCGCGCTTCGGCCGCCCGGCCCTGCAACGAATAGCCCACGACATACACGTCTTCGAGAATGACCTCCAGCAGAAAGGCCTTGTGGCCGTCGTTCGCACCTTCGGCAAGCTCCTCGTGCAGAACAAACTTGGCACTCTTCATGCGTTCGTTGTTGTCCATCGCTTGCATCAAACGCGTCGTCGAAGTGTCTACACCCTTGGTGAACTTGAACAGATCGGGGAGCAGGCCCTTTTCGTCAATGGTCGCCGCTCCAGACTTGCCTGGGCTATGAGTTACACCTTTCCCCGAGGCCTTCCCCGCGGCGGTAGAGGACTGGTCGGTCACGCCCCAGTCCCAGCCTTTGATATCGATGGACCTTCGGTATTCGCCCTTGCCTGCCGATTCGCCACGGACTCGGGCGCCATCCTGGCCGATGATGAGCAGGTACTGCCCTGATACGGACATCGCTCAGTTCCCGTCCTGGGGGTCGTAGAGGGTGAGGAACGTTTTGCAGGCATCCCGGTAGTCGCTCCGGTCCTTCGCGCTCAACTCGCCTTTGTAGTCGCTCGTCTCCATGCCTTCTTTGTCGTCTTTGTCGGCCTTGTAGTAGTAATCGACCATGACATTTTGAAACGTGAACGACACCACCTCTTTCACAGCCGCACCCGCCTTCTCTTCGGTTACGTTCAACTTGTAGTCGACAACACGCGCATCCAACAGGCGGAACACCATGATCGCGTTCTGCGCCTTCTGCGTACTCGTCGCGTAGCCTTCACCCTCTTCTATCAGCTGCTGGTCTAGGGTAATTCGGACTTCGCTCAGCAAAGGCGGATCCTTTTCGCCATAGGCTGGCTTGAGCAGGCCGGCAAGCCGCGTCGAAGCACGATCGAATACCTTGTCGACCGTCAAATGGTGGAATCCGCAGTTACGATCTGGTTTCTTAACGTCCAGGCCCGGGGATTGAAGCGTGGCATCCATCCCGAAGCTAAAGCTGTCGATCAGCATCCGCCCGTCGTCATAGCCGTCGACCTGTACCTCGCCGGCTATTGCGCTGTCCTCGTCAGCGGTGACCTGGACGCGCAGGAAGATCTGGGTCGTTGCTTCCATCGTGCCGCCGCCATATCGTCTTCAAAAAACACCCGAATGAAAACTGCCCGCACACCTCGACGCGCGGCACTCAGCTAGGCCGTAAGTTCGGCTCCCGGCACACCGTCGATCTGCATCTGGCCAATGTCCCAGCCGAAATTGATCTGCGGCTCCAATGAACCATCCTCCTTTTGCTGCCGGTAGCCCACGGACACGACCTTGAACACCATTTCGACGTCTTGGGTCACTGAGCCGTCTTCAGCGCCTTTGCTGGAGACTTTGGTAATGAAGCACTCTTGCATGGTGAGGCCGAAGTACGGCTCCCCCTGACCATCCGGCGCCCCAGTCTGCTTGAGCATGACGATCCAAACTTTCGGGAAGTGCTTGCCCATGACGATCTTGGCCATGATGGTCGGCGAAGCTCTGTCGTAGTAGTGTGAGAACGACAGCGTGCCAGGCTGCGGTTTTCCGACCGCTGCGCCGCCGCCCTTCAGGTAACTGGTGTCGGCCTCGATGTCCCAGCTCCAGTCGCTGATTTCGATCCAACCCTTCTTGCCGGAATTGGTCGCGTGCTTGGATTCACCGGTGGCGATGGTGTCGAACTTGATGAATGAATTACCTGGCATGTCAGTTCACTCCTTGGCGGTTCGCACAGCCGATGATCGAACGCTGGCGATTGGTTAACGTTGAACGATTTCCTATGCGCTCTTCAGGTCTTTTCGGAGGGCAGCTTTGATACTAGCCGTAGCGAAACCGTCAATCCCTCCAACTGATAGTGCGGCTTCAACATGAACTTCGATTCGTAGTAGCCCGGCGAACCTTCGACCTCGGAGACGATGACCTCGGCCGCTGCCAAAGGTCGCTGAGCCTTCGTAGTCTCGCTGGAGTTCGCCGGGTCGCCATCCACATAGTTGAGAATCCATTTGTTTAGCCAACGCTCCATGGCGTCTCGTGTCTTGAACGAGCCCACCTTGTCGCGAACCATGCACTTCAGGTAGTGCGCAAAGCGGTTGCAAGCGAAGAGATACGGCAGGCGTGCGGCAAGCGCGGCGTTGGCCGTCGCGTCCGGGTCGTCGTACTCGAATGGCTTTTGCAGCGACTGCGCGCCGATGAAGGCGGCAAAGTCAGAGTTCTTGCGATGGATCATCGCCAGGAAGCCGTTCTTGGATAGCTCAGCTTCGCGACGGTCGGAGATTGCGATTTCGGTCGGGCACTTCATGTCCACCCCGCCGTCGTCGGTCGGGAAAGTGTGTGTTGGCAAATTCTCGACTGCGCCGCCCGACTCGACGCCGCGAATGCGTGAGCACCATCCCCACATCTTGAACGAGCGGTTGATGTTCGTGGCCATTGCGTAAGCCGCGTTGCACCAAGCGTATTTGTCGTGGTCGGCCCCGACGGTATCTTCCTCGAAGTTGAACGCCTCCACCGGGCTCGTCTTCGCACCATAGGGCAGGCGGCCGAGGAAACGTGGCATGCACATGGCGAGGTAACGCGCATCGTCGCTTTCGCGCAGCGAACGCCACGCCGCGTACTCAGGTGTCAAGAAAATCTTGGTCAGATCTCTTGGGTTGGCGAGTTCGCTCCAGGAATCCATCTGCATCACAGTGGGTGACGCCCCGGTGATGAAGGGGCAGTGCGCCGCCGCTGCAACCTTCGACATTTCGCCGAGCAGTTCGACGTCTGGGGGGGAATGGTCGAAGTGATAGTCGCCGACCAGCGCGCCGAAGGGCTCGCCGCCGAACTGACCATATTCCTCTTCGTAGAGCTTCTTGAACAGCGGCGATTGGTCCCACGCCGTGCCCTTGTAGCGCTTGAGCGTCTTGCCGAGTTCTTGCTTCGAGATCGGCATGACGCGGATCTTCAGGAATTCGTCGGTCTCGGTGTTGTTGACCATGTAGTGCAGGC